>Ga0187784_10003395_pt1 | contig 12852 bp, 9 predicted proteins | sample 1015_SJ02_MP15_2_FD_132964 | JGI IMG/M metagenome (GOLD analysis project Ga0187784, IMG submission 132964) | Tropical peat soil microbial communities from peatlands in Department of Meta, Colombia - 1015_SJ02_MP15_20_MG | ecosystem: Environmental > Terrestrial > Soil > Wetlands > Peat | place... | reverse complement strand
TTTACGGCGCTCTCAATCTTCATCGTACCGGCGCAATCTGGTCGAACGCTGCGTAAGCCTCCGTGGGGTCATTTAAGCCACCGAAAGGCAACTAATAAACGCCCTTGCACTCGGCTAGGGACACCAGCGTATTGGCCTCACTTAATAGCCTCCGATTGCTCGGCGCAAAGCCGGTCGACGGAATAAAGTCACTAAGCGGCTTGGGTCCTCCGGCGAGTGGTTCCTTATGATCAGCAGGTCGGCGACGTTCGCATCGGCAGTTTAGATGATCTCGCATCTCAGACTTACGCTTCACACTACCTCCCTAATGCCGGCTCGATCCGTAAGATTGGAACTTGAATAGCAAGGGCCTAGCGTTCTGACAGACTACTCCATGTCATATATTCTTGCATATCTTCACTGCGTCCGTGCCGCCGCGCCCACGGTTTTGTGCACCACCCCAGTAAATGATACCGCCGGTTACTGCCAGTTTCCGACAAGAGGGAATCAATTTGGGCGCAGCACGTCAACTGATTGCACGATAACCCGGCTTGCTCCGTTCGGTGATTGATTTCTAATGACAAGCAAATCGGCAGCGCTTGCGTCAGGGACATCAACGTAGACGTCTTGTGATTCCGGCGAAGGTTCCGCGTCGATCTCGCCGATTAATCTGCTAATGTTGCCGACGCTGGAGACGCCGACTCCGATCTTTCCCTCATCTACTTTGAGCCGCACGCGCACGACTACCGGTCCACTCACGCCTTCGTGGTCAAGACGTTGCGTTGCGCTGTAGGTCCATTGCGGCTCCGCGGTTGTCAATTGTAGTTCCGCGCCATCGCCAACCGAAGAGATGGTTGCACCATTCACCGGCTGTAGATGGACCAGCGGTAGAGTGAACAAGAACGAACCCAGCGAACTACCCGATGACTTTACCTGTTCTTCGGCCACCTTTTCGGGCCGGAGCACATCAACTGAGTATATGAGTGCACGACTCGGACCGATCGCTGATTGGTTGCGGACGATCAGAAGCTCGGCCGCGCTCAGGTCGGGAATATCGACGTAGACCTCCTCCGCTTCTGGCGTCTGACCTACGCCGATTTCTTGGATTAAGGCGCTGTTGTTCCCTACGTGAGAAACGGCTAATCCGATCCTTCCCTCTTCGACCTTGAGCCGGACGCGCATGACCGCCGCTCCTTGTAGCGATGTTAAGTACGGCCGCAGAGCGGCAGTCAAGCTGTAGCTCCATTGCGGTGCGGCCGTAGTAAATCGCAATCCGGCACCGCTCGGAACGGAAGATACGGTCGCGCCATTCGCCGGTTCAAGGCGTGCCGTTGGGACGCTAAATAACGACGGACCCAGCGCCCTCTCGCGCGCTTTTGAGTAGGTGGGTATCCCGGCGGGACGGAACACCTCAACCGAATCTAGGATTACACGGCTGGCTCCTGTCGTCGATCGGTTGCGGACGATCAGTAAGTCAGCAACGCTTGCATCGGTGATATCGACATCGACCTCTTGTGTTTCCGGCGCACTTTCGACTACTTGCTCACTGTGCAAGTCGCTGATGTTACCGCTACCCGCAAAGGCAATTCCGACTTGCCCCTGCTCTACCTGAAGCCGCACGCGCATGACCACGGGCCCGTGCACGGTTTCAAGATGTCCGATTAAGCTATAGCTCCACTGCGGCATCGCGGTCATCAGTTGCAGTCCTTCACCGCCGGGAAGAGACTTAATGCTCGCGCCATTCGTTGGCTCGAAATTTTTCAGTGGAACGTTCGACAAAAAGGGACCTAGTGATTTGAGCGACCGTTTCATCTCGACCAGGACGGCGGTATAGCCCCACGTTCGGCCTTGGAAGTGCGCACGGTTGACTTCTCGAAATCGCATGTCCGCTTTCTCGAGTGCGCCAAGACCGACATTCGTTTCGTCGTCAGACAAGCCGAGTAGCACGAGGAAGTGGCGTGCAGCGACCTTGCCGCGAAGTTCTTCGTCCACAACGGGCATCCCAGGAGCAGGTGACGATGGAAATACGCGTGTGTAACCCCATAGAAATGTCGATTGGACGGAATTTAGCAACCTCCATTTCCAATCGGCATAGAGAAAGGGATCGTATCCTCGATCGTTCTCGATCTCCCGATTGTTCTTGTACCAAAATCCAACTGATTGGCTTGCACGCACGTTGCTTTTGACGAATTGCTGCAAGAAAATGGCACCGCGGTACACGTCCCATTCGCGCTCGCTATTGGACGAAGTGCGAATGTCATAAAATCCATTTTGATAGAGACAGAGACTGAGCAGCACAGCGCCGGCGATAACCGCCACAGATGCGATAGCGGTGCGGCGCAACGCCGCTGCTGCGGCCACCGTCAGCCCGCCCACGGCGAGCCAAGAGTACAAGCTCCAAATGCTTCTAATGTCCGCCAGGGCGGGAAGCACAAACCACGCGACCAGAACCAAAGCGGTTCCGCAGTAGAGGATCGCATTCCCGTTGCGACCGCCACGTTGCTGAACCTCCCCGCTGAGCGCGAGCATCGCAAGGACGCAGCCCGGCACGCAGTAGATGATGTAATAGGGGAGCGAAAGTACAGGACTATGGAATCCAAAATGTAGGAGCAGAAAGAAACAAATGACGCTCATCAGGTACACTACTGCGAGCACCTCAAAGTCCAGAGCGCTGGGCACCGTCCGTCCAAGCAACGAACGCCGCACGACAAGCAAAATCGCCGCCGGCAGAAACGTGATCGGGATGAGCAGCGCGAAATTTTCGTTCTCCCAAATAATCCATGACAGGGGCTTGTACCAAACCTCATCATCTCCACCGAACAAACTGATCGCTTCCCGAAATGACGCCAGTTCTACGAAAAAGCCATAATTAGGAAATTGGATGTACAGGATTAGTCCCAATGCCATTAACGTAGCAAAGAAACCGATCGCGAGAGCAAGCGTGACCTGAGCCAGCCAAACCACGCCCTCCCGCCGATAAAAGAATGCCAGTCCGGGACCGAGCAGGCCGCAGATTGGGAGCAGGAAGAGATTGCAATTGACCGCAAGTGCAAATGTGGCGCCGGCAGCCACGTGACAGGTCAGCCGTTTGTGGATTGGAACAATAAGGAGAGCGGCCCCGACAAGCACATACACAACTGCGAGTCCGTCGGGGTATGTCCAAAATAGTGAGCGAGGCAGCCAAGGCGTGAAGCTTAGCCAGACTGCGGCGAGCATGGCTGGCGCAAAGCCATAGAAGCGCATCCCGATCATGAAAACCGCCGCCACTGCGGAGGTCAATGCAACATACCGGAAAGCAAAATAGCCGCCTTGCAGGCCGAATAAGTACGTGAACGCGTGCGCCGGGTAAATGTAAGCAATGCGCTCTGAGTAATAGGTTCGGCCAAACCGCTCGAGCAGGCCCGCATAGTCGTTCATGTATCCCACATAGACATATGGGTCGAGCCAGCCGGCTTGTATGAGCGTTGAGCCGGCCGTTAGAAACAGGCACGTCGAACAGCATAGACCCACTAAGATTGCCAAAGGCAGATGCGATCGGCCTACACCGACGATAAGTGCACCGACGCGGGCTGGGACGACGCCAATATACTCGCGCCGCGCGCTAGGCACGGCGGCCCTGCTTCGCATTGATCGCGCGCCGAGAGATGTTCAGGTGATGTCCACGCGTCGGAAAGCCATCAAGAGACCGGAAGACTAACACACAGAGCCCCCGAAGTGCCTGAATGCAGTTGCTTGTAGCGGCCGGAACCGTTCTGCGGTGTAGCCAACGTTCGCAGACCCGCCAAGTGTCTGAGCAAAACTAGACAACCAGTGCAAGAGCGTCAACGAATTCCGTTCGCTGGCCATCAATGGCAGTTATTCGCGCCGCATGCTGCGCACGCGGTGCGATTTTTTAGATAGGTTTTGCTTTTTGCGTCAAAGCTTCATTCTCCGCCTGAATTGAGCGCGAAAGTCGTGCGGTGGCATATTAGGCGAAATGCTGAGAATCTTCCGCAACGATGGGCGGCACGGCGCCGGTCTTAGCACCCTATACAAGCTGACCGCACTGCTATCAGGCGAATTACACGCTGCCGAACGATACCGGAGTTTTGCCCGTCCCCCAGAAACTGTTAATTTGGCGGACTTGAACATCGGCAAGTAGTCAGGCAAAACCCCTGCGTACACTCGGATTATCGGATTGTACGGACAGTCGGATTATCGGAAACCGTTATGATTTCAATCGTTCTTTACGGTCGGAATGACAATTACGGTTACAATCTCCACAAACGAGCTGCTCTCAGCTTGAATTGTATGGCCGAAGTCCTCACCGAGGCGTCGGATGAGATCCTCTTCGTTGATTACAATACCCCAGATGACTTCCCAACCTTCCCAGAGGCGATCCGAGATACGCTTACAAAGCGCGCACGCGAGTTGTTGCGAATTTTTCGGGTAAGACCGCGCACACACGAACAGTTCAAGTCCCGGACTCACTTGCTGGCGTTAGAGCCGGTGGCACGAAATGTCGCGATACGACGCTCGAATCATTTGAACCGCTGGATCTTGTCCACGAATACCGACATGATCTTCGTCCCTCGACGTTCGGAGTCACTTTCGGACATAGCGCGTCGACTTCGTGCGGGTTTTTATCATGCGCCTAGATTGGAAATTCCCGAAGTGCTTTGGGAAAGTTTCGACCGGCAGGCACCCATTGATGTCATCAAAACGGTTCGCGACTGGGGCACCTCATTACATCTGAACGAGATTGTCCTGGGCTCACGTTATATCCTTTACGACGCCCCGGGAGATTTCCAGCTTTTGTTACGCAGCGATCTGTTCGAAAACCATGGCTTCCAAGAAGGAATGCTGCTTGGGTGGCACGTGGATTCCAACATCGCCAAACGCATGTATGTAAAGTATGGGAAAGTGGGTGATCTTGGAAACAAGGTCTACGGCTATCATTGCGATCACACCAGACAAGTCACGCTAATGCACAGACACGCAGGTCCACAAAACGATTGGAGGGTGTGGTGCGATGCCGTTGAACACTCGGACGCTCCTGAACAGGCGGATACATGGGGATGCGCAAACGAGGCGATCGAGGAGATCCGACTTGTGAGCGATGCCGCCAGTGTATACGCTCGAGATCGTCGCGAAATCACCGGCGGACCTTTAGTCGATTCGCCGATTACCAAATACAACCAAGAGACTTACAACAACATCAATTCTGATCCGCGACATTTGATGGCCTATTTGACCGACATGTTTGTTTCGCTGCCCAGAAGTTCGAATTTGGGCTGGTACGGCGCGGGAATGGAGATATTACGCAGATTTGCGGTGGCGTGGGAGAAATTAGGCTTTAACGGGAAAATTCTAGCCGATCAGGAACTGCTGCAACAGGGAACGGATTTGCCCAACGCCATTCGTCCGAGTTCCAGTTTGGCGATCGCAGATACGTCGGATGTTGGCTTTGTTTTCGATTTCGGGGACCTGCCCGGGTCACCCGGCGACACGAAAGCCAAACAACTAAGTGACGCACTAGTGATACGTTTCCTGCAAATCGTTCGCGCCGAACGCCAGAGATACCAATCCGCTCTACCGCCTCGGAGAATCATTGCCCTCAATGCCGTCAACAATCAATATGAGAAGTTGATCACCGGATCCCGGGCTATCGCCGAATCTGCGGGTTCGGGCGGCAGCGGTCTAAGTTTGCGATCTGACGACCTCGATTCCGTCGTTGAACTTTACTCCGAGGACCATCTTCGACAATAGGGCATGGCCTTTGAGGCCGCGCCAACTCTTCTCAGCGGCCGGCGCGAGCTTCAGATACGGCAATGGCGGGTACGCAGAAAAGGGGCGCGTCAAGTCGCGAGTAATGAACGCGTGATGCCGGGGCTAGATCCACCGCAAAAGACTATCGGAAAGATTCATTCCCGCTCAGTGCGGCGGCGGATAGAACATCGCATCGTCGCGCTCGAACGCAGCTATATAGTCCTTATAGGAAAGAACCGTTTGCCGACCTGATTGCGCCTCCGCGCAAAGCAGATCGAGCGCCTCATCGACGTTCAGCATGGCACTTAAGCTGTCGCGATGAGTTAAAAGCACTTCCGCGGCGCAATCGAACAATCCCATGGAAGCGAAAATCACCGCAAGTTTGGCCAGCTTTGCGGGTCGCATCACTCCATCCGCGTCCTTAAGGCCGGGCTCGCCGAGATCACGTGCGTATAACGCATCGCCCTGAAGCGGTCGGCCAAACTCGGTTTGCGCCGGAAAAGGCAGTTGATAGCGAGACGGCAACGCAGCCAGTGAGTACGGCCGCACGGTCAAATGGAAGAGGTCAAACCCATGCTGGCGCATAAATCGATCAGTATTGCTGAAAGTATGGTCGGTAACGTCACCTGTGCCATAGAAATTTACCTCAAGCGTAAACGCAAGCACGTTGCATCTGGCAATACTCTTGGAAATTGATTGGAGGATATCAAAATCCGGTCCATCGACATCGATCTTGATCATGTCAATGTCGTCCAGAGAATTCGCTCGAAAGAATTCTGGCAACACAATCGGAGCATCTGGGTCGGCCAGCGAAACCCTGTTCCATTGGTTTTCGGCTGTGAGTTCCGGCGTCGTCCGAGATGGATTCCGCGCTTGCCGAACTGCAATGCTGCGCGCGACCGACAAGCGATTCCACGGAGTACGTTGGGTATAAGGTCGACTGCCGCGCCGTTCTAGCAGCGGATCATCTTTTGGTAGTCCGACGAAAGCGGATACATACTTTACGCCGCGCAGCGTTTCGGTCGCAATAAGGCGCTCGACTTCAGCGACATTCGGATCAAAGCCAAAAGCTCGCAGTTTTCCATCGAATACCCGCCATGACGGAGCGATTCCTCCCGAACATCCAATATCGATGAGGGTGAAATTCTCTCCGATCAGGCGATCAGCGATAAATTCACAGGCTCGGCTAGCCATGTAGCTCTCCCCGCATCTACGTAGTTACGAATACCAGCGCCGTTTCCGCCGCTCAAAGTGCGGCGGATCTTCGCTGTCTACCAATACGCGCTGAGGCGAGGACAGCGCTATGATGCGCTGAACTCTAGCGGATACGTTTGGGCGTCCGGGTGAATAGCTTGCAACGAGATTAGGCTCCACCTTGGCTACGGAGGCGATTGGCTCCCGAGCCTGAACAAATACAGCGTGACGCCTGACGCTGGGTCGGGAAATAAGCCGGCAAGGTGCAAATCAAGTCCCAAGTTTGCCGTGGTTTGCACAAAGCGGTCTTTGTTTGCATCGTTAGCAACCAATAGCCCGACTATACCATCCTCGTGGACTACGCCAGCGAAATCGTCACGTGTCAGTTGCTCAAGCTGATGCGGTGTCCACATGTCACCAATAAACTCGTGACCCACCTCTGATAGCGACGCAGCTAAATTAACGACCTTAAATTTTTTAAAGCACGGCGCAGTCATGTTCTCGTTTGGGTCTGCAATCAAATAGGCGCGCTGCGGGTTCCCGGCAATTTTAGTGATAAAGATGGAAGCGTCATCGATAAATATATTTAGGTCTTCAACGTAGCGACACGAATCATAAGCATAAACCTCCGAATATTGGATTACTGCGACCAACAGCGTCGGTAGAAGGACGATAGAGAGGTTCAGCCGCGTAGCTCTGAACGCAACGAGCGCAAGATACGTCCCGGCAAGGATGAGGAGTACTAGCGTGAGTGGACTAACCACTTCGAGGCCCAAAACCTGATAAATTTGGCTGCTGCCAATCAAGACAAATGCTGATGCCACCGGTAACGCTATAGATAGAATTGCCAGGCCCCAAGTAGAGAGAGGAGGAAGATAACGCTGCATCAAATATCCCAGCGGCACGAATGTCGCCACCACGAACATATGCTCCATGTAATCGGGCTTAAGAATTCCCTGTCCCTGAATTTGCCAGGCGACTGCCAGAAGATAGCTGACTATGTAGCCGGCGTAGGCAGTTGCGGCCTGCTGCTCGTCGCGAATTCGACGGGCCACTGCCAGAACGACGAGCTCAACGAAACAAATGATGAAGATGCCAATCAGGTAGGCATTGGACTTGCTGGCGACGAACGTCTCCCAGGTTAATAGATCCCATTGCGTATTCGTGGCCCGGACTTCACGCAAATAATCGAGTTGCGGCATGAAGAATAAGAACCCACGCCCGAATGCGGCGGAAATCGCGCTTAGCGCAAGCGTCCCCGCCGTCAACCCGGCAATCGAAACCACTAACGCGCTGAATATGAAAACGGCGTCGCGCCGATGCGAGCGGCAGAGCGCAAGGCAATGCAACGCCAATCCTGGTGCGAGCAGAGCAATTAATGGATTCGTGTGGAGCGCGACGGCCGCGGCAACGCCTGACCATGCCGCAAACAGCAGTGATCGCTCAGCGATCGCAGCGATCAGCAGAGCCAGCAATAGGAAATATAGCGCACCGGAAATGGCGTTGTGATAATCGGCGCCGCCGTCAGCGTGAAACAACGGGAAAAAAATCGAAAGAATTGCCAGCAGCAATGCGTTGGATCCGCTGATCAGTCGCCGAAAGTAGAAAAAGACGGAAACGGACATTAAGCACGAACAAAAAGACTGCAGAAAGAAGGCGGCGCTGCGAGGATTAAGACTGTGGCGTGCTATGAATTCAAGAAGGTCCCAAGGAAGTCTTGATACTTTGTAGTACCCATTAAGGAAATCCGGATACGAATAGTACAAGCCATAGCCGACATACATAAATGGATCCAGCCAGCCAATCCCGTTGTAAAATATTGATGGATTGTAGACGTATTGCAAAGCTAAATAGCCTAGGGTGACCGACGCGAGATAATAGATGACCGCTGTGTTCCGTTTGATCAGAGCGTTGCCCGCCGACTCCAGCAGTGCTGATCCTCTGGCAAGCATTCCCAATACCTTACCGGCTAGGCTGTGATCAAAAGCGTCGAGAAACCGCGCGGCTATTCTTCGGCCCATGAATTGCAGTGACCGCTCCTGAATTGGAAAATCGTCCGCCATATTCTTCAAGTTAATCTCAGCGCGGAATGGATCTGAGCTAACATCAAAGCGCCAAGGTGAATATGAGAGACAAACTCGCCTGCCGTGATCAACCGGATCAGTTCAAGTGATGAAACTAGTTTGACAGTCAATCCCGGTTCGGGCTCGAAGTTATCGACTGGATCGTGCGTATTGACGAAAAATGAATAGACGCAATTGCTAAGGCGGCCTGTATCTGGAGAAGCAACTCCCAGCGGGGTCACCGTCCGGGCGACCAGACCCGTTTCTTCAAGCAGTTCGCGGCGACATGCCGTCGCCGCGTCCTCGCCCGGATCGACTAGGCCGGCCGGCAGTTCCCAGGTAAAGCTTTCAAGTGCCGGTCGATACTGCCGCACGATCGGAATCCTGCGATCCGGCGTGACGGCGACAATTGAAACATAATCCGATTGTCCGAAAGAGTGAAAGGTCTCCACCGCATCACCAGGCGCGAATTCGACCTCACGCTCAACGAGCGTCACCCAGGGAGACACGTTCACCGTCCGCCGTGAGCGGATCTTCGGCCATTCATCAAACATGCACCAAACCGTAGGTTAACTTTTATCATTATGTGGTTACGCGATGCGTGTGAGGAGCGCAACGCCGGCGACGACAAGAAGGGCACCGACCGCATCGCGAAACCCAAAACGCTCTCCGAGCGTGAAGATTGCCAGCAGGCTCAAAGCCATCATGCTAATACCGACCATGACGGGATAGGCAACCGAGATCGGTATTTCCTTCAGCGCGCGCGTGTAGAGAAGGAGGCCAAGCCCGAAGAACAGCGTCCCAGCAATGAAAGACGATTTCAGGTAGCCCAGCATATTGCCGACTTCACCGTGAATGCTGAACCGTTTGATGAAGTAGTTACCTAGTATGTTGCAGAGAATGGCCGTAGCGAGAAGAATCCAGCTCGACATCGGACCCTCTTATTGAATCTTTGCAAGTGAGCGGCGTCAGCCTAATTAGGTCGCCGACCGTCGCAACCAAGTTGTCGCGAAGGCGTAGAAGTACCAGTGGAGATAACCCGGGAGCCATCGCATGACGCGGAATCGACTTTTTCCATACTGGCGTTGGATCCACTGTGCCGGAACTTCCTCTATTTGCCAGCCAAGCCGGTGCGCCTTCACTAGAAGCTCGATGCTGTAGCAGAAGCCTTTGTCAGATTCGATCGGAATTGTTTTGATTACACGACGCGAAAACAAGCGAAAGCCGTTGCTTGCATCCCGCGTTGGCACCCGGGCAAACCAGTAGAGGGTGAAGCTCGCTCCCCGAACCAGAATTGCCTTGAGCCAAGGACATCCAATCATGCTCCCGCCGCGCATAAATCGGCTCGCACACACGATGTCGGAGCCACTTTTCCCCTTGTCTACCATACGATCGATAATGTCCGTGTTATAGTCGTCGTCCGCCGGATGCATGAGAACAAATGGTGCTGAGCTAGCCGCGAACCCAGTCTTTACCGCCTGCAGCGGACCCCGGCCGGTGTTCCTGACAAACTCGACATGCAGTTTCGCAAACCGACTTGAATTTGCTTGGATTGCCGGCAACGTGTCATCTTCCGCTGTGTCATAACAAATCAACACACGCGCCGGAGTTTTCACCTCGCGACTAAGCGCTTCCAAGGTGCGGACGATGTTGGCGCCTTCGTTGTAAACGGGGATGACAATGTCAAGGCAAACCATTGGTCAACGGATGATGTTGCCATTCTCCAAAAAGCCCCAGACGTCTATCACTGGCTTGCCCTGGAAGTCTGAGTTTTTGTAGCAAAGATGTGGCGTGCAGAGCACAAGAATATCGCTCTTGCTAATAACTTCATCGAGCGGCAGCAATGCTGGATCAGTGGTGACAAATGGATCAGTGGTCAATACTTCGCGCGCTAAGGGCAACAACATTTTCTTGAACTTATAACTTAACGAGGCGCGCGTGTCATCGATCTCGGCCTTAAAGGCCATACCAAGGATACCGACGATCATCGTCGCGAGATCGAATTTCTGTCTCAGCTCGTCCACGACATGGATCACCAGGCCTTCGTTGACCATCATCGCTGCATTTCCAAGGCTGAACTCATTCCGCGCAAAGGCGGCGAGCTGCATGGTGTCCTTAACCAAACAGGGGCCTGCGGAATAGCCGGGCCGCGGTACATTCTTTGCCCGCGGATAATTATGCTTCATCGCCTTCAGCACGTTCTGATAATCGAGCCCTGCCGATTTGGCGATTAGATAGAATTGATTGGTTGTCGCAAACTCGATATATCGATAGGCGTTGTTAAAAAGTTTGGCTAGTTCCGCCTCCATTGGCGACACGACGACAAGCTCTTGCGCCAAAGGCCCGAACAATGCGGCCGCCTGTTCGACCGCCTCCGGTGTCGTGCCGCTGATGATCTGCGGCATTTCCTTCAGCTCCTTAAGTCCGTAGCCTTGAACGACGCGCTCGGGGCAGAATGCAACTTTCACCCGGCGGCCACGGCGCTTAAGGTATGAATGCACCCAGTCAGTTGTACCTGGAAAGATAGTCGAGCGGAGAACGATAAGTTGATCGTCAAGAATGTGTGGCAGGAGCGCGTCAATACAATCTTGCACTACTTGACGGATGGGATTTAGGAATTCATCGATCGGGGTTCCAATAGTAATAATGACAGGGCCCTTCGTCGAGATCTGATCTGGAGAAGTCGTGAATACCAGTAGGTTGGCGGCGAGGGCTCGAGTGAGGAGCGGCGCCGCGCCGTGCTCGATGAACGGCAGCAGGCCGGATTTAAGGGTGGCAAGCGTCGCCGCATTGACGTCATTCACGTTGACCCGTAGCCCTTGTTCCGCAAGCGCGAGAACAAGCGGAATACCGACGTGCCCAGCGCCTCCGACCACGGTCACATCAGCGTCTTGGAAACCGTGTTCTAAAAGGCCTGTGGTCTGACGCATTACATCATTCACGAACGCATTCTCCTAAAGCGGCAAGAAGACCGCGACTCAGATCTAAGAACGAAAGCGCCGCGGGCCGCTGATTGAGACTAGGTAAATATCGTGCGCAAGGCGACTCGTCATAACGCTCTAATCATAGCATGTGCGGATTAGGCAGCGGGGTAATAAGTATTCCCATAAAACTCTTCTTTCGCAGGATAGACGTAAGCTCATCTGCGATATGCCAGGAAAAAATGATCGCGCACTCGGGATTCTCCGCAAACAACCGGCCCTCATCGACTACTGGAATAAGGGTTCCAGGCATATACTTACCGATTTTCAAGGAACCGGGAATCTCGCACACATAATCGATGACCCCCTCGTCAAGTCCGATATAATTGATGAGAGTGCTGGCGCGCGACGGAGCACTTATCCCGCAAATACGCGCGCCCTTTTCTTTGAGGTCACGAATAATAGACAATAGCCGCAGCTTCGATAGCAATACGTCCTTGCGGAATGTCGCAAGGCGCTCGCGCATTGCCGCGCCCTTCGGTTCGGCAGCCTTCATTTGCGCGACGCTCGGCCGAACTTTCTGACTGCCTCGGCGCGCCGCATAGACACGGACGGATCCGCCATGCGTTGGAATTGCTCGAGCGTGAAATACCTCAAGATCATGCATCTCCAGTAAATGGGATAGGCTGGTCAGCGAGTAATAGCGCAGGTGCTCGTGATAGATCGTATCGTATTGCAGCCGATCGAGAAGCCCCATCAGGTAGTGCGATTCGGATACGAACACGCCGTCCTCGGCCAGTAGTTCCACTATACCGTCGGTCACGGCATGCACGTCTTCCATATGTGCGAAGCAATTGGCCGCCGTGACGAGCCTGGCGGCTCCGTATTGTCGCCTCACTTCGCGGGCGATCTTAGGGCTGAAATAGCGCTGCATCGTCGGGATACCG
>Ga0187784_10003394_pt1 | contig 12853 bp, 9 predicted proteins | sample 1015_SJ02_MP15_2_FD_132964 | JGI IMG/M metagenome (GOLD analysis project Ga0187784, IMG submission 132964) | Tropical peat soil microbial communities from peatlands in Department of Meta, Colombia - 1015_SJ02_MP15_20_MG | ecosystem: Environmental > Terrestrial > Soil > Wetlands > Peat | place... | reverse complement strand
TGGGGTCATTGTTCCAAAAGTGATTCTAAAACTTGCGGCGGCGCCGGGGCGTCTTCCGGCCGCAGCGTCGCGGAAGGCCGCGAGACCGATCTCCATGTCCCCAAAGCCCGCGTCGTCGGCCTATGAGCGAAGCGAGCGTCCGAGCAGCGTCCTGCTCGTGCTCGCGCTGGCCGTCGCGCTGCTCGGCGTGATGGCGGCTATGCTGCTCGCGCCCGCCTCGGCGGCGCGACTCGTCGTCGTGGCGATGGCGGTTTTCGCGGTGGCGGGGGTGTTCTCCCTATTCGCCTACGCCGTCGGTCTGTTGCAGTTCTCCACCGCCAAGGCCCGCAACGACGTGACCAAGCTCATCGCCGACACGAGCCCCGAGGCGATGCTCGCGACGCAGGGCGATGGCCAGATCGCCTACGCGAACGAAGCCTATCTCGGCCTGTGCGGCGCGCAGGACGTGAGCGGCCTGCTGACGGTCGAGCGGCTGTTCTGCGGCCCGCCTGAGGTTTCCGAGGCGGTTTATCGCTTGGTCCAGGCGGCGCGCAGCGGCCAGCGCCACGTCGAGGATCTGCGGCTGTCGCCGCCTCTGGCGGGCGGCGGCACGGCCGCCTGGTACCGCATCAAGGTGAGCCCCCTGCCCCAGCTCGGGCCCAAGGGGACGCTGTGGACGGTGACCGACGCCACTGGCGACCGTCAACAGCAGGAGAGCGTATTTCAGCAACTGCAGCATGCGATCGACTTCCTCGATCACGCGCCAGCGGGCTTCTTCTCGGCGACGCCGGACGGCGGCATCCCCTACATGAACAAGACGCTCGCGGGCTGGCTCGGCTACGACCTCACGCAGGCGGGGTCTGGGGGGCTTTCGCTTTATGATATCGTGGTCGGCAACGGGGCCGACCTGCTCGCGGCGGGCTCCGGCGCGCCGGGCGAGGTGCGCACGCAGCAGTTCGACCTCGACTTCAAGCGCTGCAACGGCCGCTCGCTGCCCGTGCGGCTGCTGCATCGAGTAGCCTTCGGGCAGAACGGGGCGCCGGGCCCCTCGCGCACTCTGGTCCTGAACCGCGCGCCCGGCGAGCAGCCCGAGGAGAATTTGCGCGCTGCGGAGGTCAAATTCGCGCGTTTCTTCAACTCCACGCCGATGGCCATCGCCATTCTCGACGGCAAGGGTCAGGTGCGCCGAGCCAACGCCGCCTTCGCGCGCCAGCTGCCGCAAGCCATGGGCAGCGGTTCAGGAGCCGGCGCGCCCTGGGCGGTGCTCTTAGGCCTCGCCAAGCGCGACCGCGACGCCCTCAAACAAGCGATCGAGGCCGCGCTCGACTCGCATGGCGACGTCGAGCCGGTGGACGTGACGCTCGAGGACGGAGGCGGTGAGAAGGCCGCGCCCGCGACGAGGGCGCTGCGTTTCTTCGTCTCGCCGGACGAGGACGGCGGCGAGAAGAGCGCGCTGATCTTCGCGCTCGACTCCACCGAAAAGCGTAAGCTGCAGGAGGAGTTCGCGCAGTCGCAGAAGATGCAAGCGGTCGGCCAGCTTGCCGGCGGCGTCGCGCACGACTTCAACAACATGCTGACGGCGATCATCGGCTATTCCGATCTGCTGCTTGCGAGCCACCGTCCGACCGATCCGTCGTTTCAGGACATCATGCAGATCAAGCAGACGGCCAATCGCGCGGCAGGGCTCACGCGGCAGCTTCTTGCTTTCTCGCGCCGCCAAACATTGCGGCCTCAAGTGCTCCAGCTCGGCGACGCGTTGTCCGAGCTGCAGATCCTGCTGCGCCGGCTCGTCGGCGAGAAGGTCGAGCTCGACCTGCGTCACGGCCGCGACCTTTGGTATGTCAAGGCCGACATCAACCAGTTCGAGCAGGTCATCATCAACCTCGTCGTCAACGCCCGCGACGCCATGCCGGAGAGCGGCGGCAAGGTGCGCATCCGCACGCGCAATCTGCCTGCCGCCGAATGCGCCTCGCTAAAGGAAGCCGTGCTTCCGGAGGCGGATTACGTGCTGATTGAGGTCGAAGATGACGGGCACGGCATTGCTCCCGAGGTGATGGATAAAATTTTCGAACCGTTCTTCACGACGAAGGAGGTCGGCAAGGGAACGGGCCTCGGATTGTCTACGGTGTTCGGCATCGTCAAGCAGTCGGGCGGCTTCGTCTTCGTCGAGAGCGAGGTGGGCAAGGGCACGACCTTCCGCATCCTGCTGCCGCGTTACATCCCTCAGCAGGAGGAGATAGCGGCGCCGGCGGAAGCCGCCAAGCCCGTCGCGGATTTGACAGGCCAGGGCGTCATCCTGCTCGTCGAGGACGAGGATGCGGTGCGCGCCTTCGGCCAGCGGGCCCTGTCGTCGCGCGGCTATACGGTGCTGGAGGCGGCCTCCGGGCTCGAGGCGCTGGAGGTCGTCGAGCGCGAGAAAGGCAAGATCGACCTCATCGTCTCTGACGTGGTGATGCCGGAGATGGACGGCCCGGCGATGTTCAAGGAGCTGCGCAACCGCGGCGTCGCCGCCAAGGTGATCTTCGTCTCGGGTTACGCCGAGGAGGCGTTCGCGAAGAATCTGCCAGAAGGGGAATTCGGCTTTCTGCCGAAACCCTTCACGCTGAAGCAGCTCATCGAGACCGTGAAGCAGCATTTGGCGTGAGGCGCGCCGTCTCCGCCGCTCGCGCTTTTCATCCGGCAGCTGACGTCAGGCGTTGACGTTCCCGCCAAAGAGCGTGGGGAGACGTCTCAGCTGCGCCCGCCGAGCTGCAAAAGGCGCAGGATGAGCCACGCCGGCACGACGATCGCGGCGCCGGCCAGAACATAGTTCGCGAGCTCCCGCACCGCGCCGAAGCCCAGAGCGTAAATGCGGCGGATGAAGGCGTCGATTCCATTGAAGATGTCGATCGGGCGGATGTCGAGCCACATCAGCAGCGCGCCAACGACGAGCGAGATGAACAACAGCTTCACGAAAACAGAGCCCGGCGAGCCGCCGAGAAATCTTTCGAGCGCATTAGAGCTTGTCGCCATCGGATCATCCCTCGAAGAGGCGGCGCCGGACAGGGAGTCGCCCTGACGCGCGCCGCTGTCGTTCCCTTTGGACGTGCGCATATGAGGCCAGCTGGCAAAAGGATTCTCGTCGCTCATGGGTCCTCGTTTCGGATATTCTCGCCCGGCGGCTCATGTCCAAACAGGCGCATGAAGCGGCGAAAAAAGCGTTCGGTCAAGGTGAGCGCACGCTCGATTTCCTCATCCTTCGGCAACGCCGAAACGCCGCGTTGGGCAGCCTTGAGCTCGGCGTTCTTTCGGCGCAGGCGGGCGATCTCGTCCTCGAGCGCGAGGCGCTCGTCCGCGCCAAGTCGGCAGATGGAGGCTCCACTCTCGACCGTGCAGAAGGAGACGGCGCCGGTTTGCTTGTCGAGCCGGAGGAAGCCCCCGTTCGTCGGCGTCATCGAGTAGCGGTCCGGCGCGTCCTGAGCCCGCGCCGCGAGGCCGCCGAGGAGAACCGCGGCGGCCACAAACGCCAAAACACTGCGCATAGTCTCGCCCCGATCGCGCCGGCGCGGCGCTTGCGCCCGCAAAATGGGGCCGGCAGTGGGCAGCGTCAAGGCGCGGCGGCGGCGGCAATGGGCGCTCTCTTGCGCGAAGGCGCCGCGAACCGTGTCGCCGCAACGATGACCACGATCGTCAACGCATAGACCAGCGCCTGCAATAGCGAGGGCTGATCCGTGTAGCCGATCAGCGTGTGCAGCACGCGGCCGACGAGGCTGTTGTCGGGCAGGACGGCGGAGGTGTCCCACAGCGTCTGCGCGAGCCCGCTCGCAAAGCCCGCCTGTTGCAAAAAGGCGGCGCATTGGCTGGCGAGGCCGGCGGCGAGCAGCGTGACCAGCACCGAGGTCACGGCGAAGAGCCGCCGCGGCGGAATGTTGACGAGCCCATAGAAGGTCAGCGCGCTTAAGCCGACGCCAAGGGCGAGCCCCCCCACGCCGCCGAGAAAGAGGTCAAAGACCGACTCGCCCGAGACCAGGATGCCGTAAAGAAACAGCACGACTTCGGCACCCTCGCGCAGCACGGCGACCGCGACGACGACGCCGAAAGCGACGAAGCTCTTCTCGCCGGAAGCCACCGCCTCGCCAACGTCCGCGAGCTGTTGCGCGAGCTCGCGCCCATGGCGCGCCATCCACATGTTGTGCCAGGCGAGCATCACGACGGCGAGCGCGAGAACGGAGGCGTTGAACATTTCCTGCCCGCGCCCGGCGAGGGTGCTGGAAAGCTCTCCCGCGAATGCCGCTACGAGCAGCGCGCCGAGAACGCCGACCCCGACGCCTCCAGCGATCCAAGCCCGCGAACCCGCAAGGCCGCGCGTGACCGCGAGCGCAATGCCGACGATGAGGCCAGCTTCGATAACCTCGCGGAAGACGACGATGAGCGCGCCGAGCATCTTATCTCTTGGGGTTCAGGTCACTCGACGACAAGGAAGCCCTCGGCCGTTTTCTCGTGATAGTCGCCGAAGAAGCGGTATTTGCCCTTGGCGAGCGGGCGCACCTTGATCGTAATGGTCCCGCCGCCGGCGACGAGCTTTTCCACCTTCAACGGCTTGCTCTCGAACTCTTCAGGCGTCGGATCGTCGTTCTTGACAGTGATGGTGATCGGCGTGTCGGCGGGCGCGCGCAGCTCCGCGGGGGAAAAGCGGTGATCCTTGATGGCGACGCTGAGCGCGGCCTCTTGCGCGACAGCGTGAGAACTCGCGAGCGCCGCCACGGCTGCGAGGACAGAAGTGCTAAGCTTCAAGCTGGGGCCTTTCCGTGACATAGGACGTCGACCGGAAGGGTAGCAGGCTGTCGATGTGGGTCAATCCTCATCTTTAGGAGAGGTTCCAATGTGCTTGCGGCGCTTCCTGTCGCCGCGCTTGACGAATAGGCCGACGCGCACGTAAACAGGCGCTCTCAAGGCGTCATGCGCCGGGCGGCTAGCTCAGCGGGAGAGCACTCCCTTCACACGGGAGGGGTCACAGGTTCAATCCCTGTGCCGCCCACCATCAAAATCAAGAACTTGCGAGCAATGGCCCAAGCCCAGGCGCTGGACAGCTGTTCCCTGGGCGCTCCTTTTGCCTACCCAGCTTGACGCCCTGAGGCGCGTATGGCGACGAGGTCCGTGGCGGGGACAGCGAATCGAGAAGGCATAGCTGGGAGATTGGGTGCGCGCAGGAAGCAGCGCCGGAAGCGTGGGGGGTATTCTTCCGACGCTGCCCCCATCATCGAAGCACGACGACAGGCGGAGCAGAACGCTCCGACCCCATGCTACGAGTGGCGATGGGGAGAAATGAAGTCGCCAAATGGTAGAACCCAATACCGGCCAAATTGGCGCTTTGATCCCGCGCGACCAAGCTGGCGAAAGCTAAGGCGGGTCAACCGCGCTTTTCCCCTGGGACAGCTTGGGGTGGGAACACGAAAAAGGCGCCGCGCCCTTGGATGGGCGCGCGACGCTTTTGATGACAACGGTCGAAACCCTGCCTTGGGCAAAACGGCGGCGCGCTCGTGCGCTAGAGCAATAGAGCCAGACCTGTCCTTTTGGCTTACAACCAATGTACAGCTTGGACGATGTTCAATTTTGCTTTTAGATCGCTTCCCGCACCTGCTGGGAGGCGCAACATGAACAAGATCATCTTGTCCGTAATTGCAGCAGCCACTGGGGCCCTTGGCCTTTCCGCAGCGCTTGCCAGCGCGACGCCGCTTGCCGGAGGAGGGGGACCGATCGCGAGCCCTCCAATCATAGTCCGCGGCCCTATCATCGGTGGCCCCGTCGGCCCTGCTCCGGTTAGACCATATCCGCCACCGATCCCAACTCCCGTGAATCCAGGCGGCCCCATGCATCCAGCGCCGCACTGACGCCGGGCTAGCCGGTTGGGTCGAGAACCAGCCCCTTTTAAGAGCCGTGTCATGCGCACAATCTGCCGCGACAAGCGCGAGGAAGATGAGCGTTTACGCTTGGCCGAAGAATTAACCGGTCTTTCAAACCCATTTCCTCATGGCTTCCCGGGCCGGCAAAAAGAATTCGATCTGGATAAGCTATCTTATGACCTTCTATTCTATACGACGCTTATTCATATTGCCGAAGGAATCCAGTCGCTCCTGTCAGAGCTTCCCCAATGCTCTTATTTCCCGGCACACATCATATATTCTCGTATTCGACAGATCGACAACGATATTGAAGAAACCCTAATTGAACGGCTCTTGTGCTATTCAACGGCTTGCATTGAGCGCACTGAAGACGATCAGTTGATCGTCATAGAGCTGCATGGCTCGCGGGCGGGTCAACGCAAGCTTCGCGCCCACCAATGACGCGGGCGCCGCCGCGCCAGCGATGGCCCGGGCATCACATCTATAGGAAAAAGCCCAACGCCTGGCCGAGCTTCTTTAGAACCGAAACCAGCGGCGAAAAGCTTCTTCGCGTTCAATCAAAATTTGGCGACGACCGGCGCAGGGGCGCCCAGTTGAAGCGATAGTTCACGTCGGCGCGGACGACATTGCTGTCGAAGCGCGAGCCGTGGTTCGTCGCCGCGCCGTTGAGGAGGGAAGGCGCCGCCGTTGAACGCTGCGGTCGCGACGCCCGAGAGGTTCGCCGAACCGAGATCGAAATGGAGATATTCGTCCCTGGCGCTCCAGTTTGGGCGGAAGGCGAAAGCCGTGGTTTTGTGGTGGAGTTCGTGAGGATGACGGCGGTGTTGCGCCGCCAGGACGCTCCCGTCTTCGATCTCTTCAACGAGCGCAGGCGCTTGCGGAATTACGAGCGCAGGCGCACAGATTTCGGCAAGCGCTGACCTCAGGGGGACGCTAAACGGCTCTCGCCGACAAACTTCGAAGGTCGATTTTAAGGCCCAAATTCGCCGAGAGCCGTCCAAGAAAATCGGTTGACAAGCCGCCCCAGTCCGCCATGGCTATCATCGCGATTCCCTCCCCTCTCAAAGGACAGCCCCGACGTGAACTATTTCCAGCGCTTCACCTTCCTCTTCTCCGCGCCCGTCTTCGACGCGGACGATCTCGAAGGCCTGCGGGTCAACGAGATCATCGAGTCGATCGAGCGCATGGGGTTCCAAGTCGTGAAAGCGAGGCGACTCGAGGACGCGGCGCTCGCGGTGCAAACCGACGCCGCCATCGGCTGCATGGTCGTCGACTGGGGCAAGAAAGGACTTGAGGGCAAGGCGGCCTCGCTCATCAACCTCATGCGCTCCCGCGGCCTCGACATGCCCATCGTCATCCTCGTGCGCCGCAAGCGCTTCGAGGACATCCCCGTCGAAGTGCTCGACTTCATCGACGGCTATGTGTTTCTCGCCGAAGAAACGCCTCAGTTCATCGCGAAGAATCTCGTGAGCCGCCTCAAGCAATATGCCGAGACGCTCAAAACCCCATTCTTCGGAGCGCTCGTCGATTATGCCGAGGAAGGCAACCAGCTCTGGACCTGTCCCGGACATAATGGCGGCATTTTCTACAGCCGCAGCCCGATCGGCCGCATCTTCATGGAGCATTTGGGCGAGGCGATCTTTCGCGACGATCTCGACAATTCCGTGCTGGAGCTCGGCGATCTATTGACGCATGAAGGCCCCGCGCTCAAGGCGCAGCAGGAAGCGGCGACGATCTTTGGGGCCGAAAAGACTTATTTCGTGCTCAACGGCACCTCCGCCTCCAACAAGATCGTGCTCGGCAACCTCGTCGCGGAAGACGACCTCGTGCTCTTCGACCGCAACAATCACAAAGCCGCGCATCACGGCGCGCTGCTGCTTGGCGGCGGCATCCCCATCTTCTTAGCCACGGACCGCAACGCCTATGGCCTCATCGGTCCGATCCGTCTGGACGCGCTCGATGAGGAAGCCATCCGCGCACGCATCCGCGACAATCCGCTGGTGAAGGACAAGGACGCTTGGCGCAAGGAACGGCCGTTCCGCGCCGCCGTCATCGAGCAGTGCACCTATGACGGCACGATCTATGACGCCGAGACCATCGTGAAAAAGATTGGTCATCTCTGCGATTACATTCTGTTCGACGAGGCCTGGGCAGGCTTCATGAAATTCCATCCGCTCTATGAGCGGCGCTTCGCCATGGGGCTCAGGAATTTGACCGCGGCGTCGCCCGGCATCGTCGCGACGCAATCGACGCATAAGCAGCTCGCGAGCTTCTCGCAGGCGTCGCAAATCCACGTGCGCGACCGTCATATCCATGGGCAGAAGCGGCGCGTCGAGCATCGCCGCTTCAACGAGGGCTTCATGCAGCACGCCTCGACCTCGCCCTTCTATCCGCTGTTCGCCTCGCTCGACGTCGGCGCCCAGATGATGAAGGGCAAATCGGGCGAGGTGCTCTGGGACGACACGCTTCGCCTCGGCGTCGAATTGCGCAAGAAGCTGCGCGCGGTGCGGCGGGAATTCGAGGAGAAGGAACGCGATCCAGCGCGACGCTGGTTCTTCGATCCCTTCGTACCGGACAGGGTCGCGCTGCCCGACGCTGCGCTCGACGGGGGCGTTCACGAGGTCGCGTGGGAGAGCGTCTCGACGGAGCAGCTCGCGCGCAACGCGCAGTTCTGGGAGCTTTCGCCCGGCGACGCATGGCACGGCTTCACCCATGCCCACAACAGCTTCGCCATCACCGACCCAGCGAAGCTCACCCTGCTCACACCGGGCTTCGACCGCAAGACCGGCGCCTATGAGGAGCATGGCGTGCCGGCGCCTGTCGTCGCGCAATATTTGCGCGAGAACCGCGTCGTGCCCGAAAAGAACGACCTCAACTCGCTGCTGTTCCTCCTCACGCCCGGCGTTGAGGCGAGCAAGGCGGGGACGCTGGTCTCCGCGCTTGTCGCCTTCAAGCGGCTGCACGACGAAAACGTCCCGCTTCAGGAGGCCATGCCCGAATTCGTCGCCAGGCGTCCGCAACGGTATAAAGGCGTGCGCCTGCGCGATCTCTGCGCCGAAATGCACGCGTACTATCGCAGCGCCAACATTAGCGCGCTGCAAAAGGCGCAGTTTAGGGCCGAGCATCTGCCCGATATGATCATGACGCCACGCGCGGCCGCGCGCCTGCTCGTGCGCAACGAGGTCGACTATTTGCCGATCGACGAGATCGAGGGGCGCGTCGCGACGACGCTGTTCGTCATCTATCCCCCTGGCATCGCGACGATCGTGCCGGGCGAGCGCTTGAACGAAAAAGCGAAGCCGATGGTCGACTATCTCAAGGCCTTCGAGCGCAGCGCCAATCTGTTTCCCGGCTTTGAGGCGGAAATTCAGGGGCTCTATCGCGAGATCGACAAGAATGGCGTCGTGCGGTTCTATACTTATGTCGCGCAGGAGCGCGCATGACGACGGAAGAAGCTTCTCTAACGCCACAGCGCCGCGTTGACAACGTGCTCGTGCGCAATTCACGCGACTGCGATGTCGACGCGATGCTGGCGATCTATCTGCATCACATTCGCGTCGGCGTCGATCCTTCCCAGCACCGCGACATTGAGCTTCCTGACGCCGAGGATTTGAAGCGGCGGCGCAAGAACATGCACAAGCATAAGCTGCCGCATCTTGTCGCCGAGCGCGACGGCCTCGTCGTCGGCTACGCATATGCGGTGCCGTTCCGCAAGCGCCCGGCCTATCGCTATGTCGTGAAGCATTCGATCTATGTGCATCCCGACCATATGCACGCCGGCATCGGAAAGCTGTTGCTGGCGGCGCTCATCGACGCCTGCGCGGCCGCGGGATACCGCCAGATGATCGGCTACATCGACGCCTCAAACCGCGCCTCGATCCAGCTGCACGAGGCTTTCGGCTTCCGACAGGTCGGCTATCTGCCGCAGATTGGCTACAAGTTCGGCAAGTGGACGGATTCGCTGATGCTGCAACGTTCGCTGGGGCCGGGCTCGACGACGTCGCCGGGACTTTGGCCGGCGCGTTAATTGGCGATGAACGCGACGCCCGCGACAAGCCGCTTCTTCATGTCAATCCCACGAGTTGTCGCAAATATGCTTCTCCCGTCCTGTAGGCGCAAAAGGCTGGCGACGACTTGCCCCACGGTTCTTCCGACATCGGATTTGGCTTCCTAAATTTCTTCGAACTCTGTCACAACGCTCATCAGCGGGTCCTTGCTCGCAATGTTAGCCTCAATCGGCGGCAGCTCGAGCGCCTTGCGGATCTCCTGCAAGGTATGGAGAGTCCGCGGCTCCATCTCCTCGATCGCGCCGGCGACGAATTCGACCGCGCCGATCGCCGTTTCGCGCTCCTGCGCTGTCCTCAACAAAGCCGGCAGGGTTTTGAGCGCGCGCTCCGGCTCGAATTCAACGATGATCGACTGTTCGGCGATGATCTCTGTGCGCATCGCCGCGCCGAGCGCGGCGAAAGGCTCGTCATGGGCGAGCATATGCGCGGACCGCTCCAACCGATCACGACGCACCGAGCCGCGCGCCTCGCTGAGCAGCAGCATCATGCGAATCACGGCCTCAGCGAAGCCGCCGCTCTCCATATGTCGCAGGGCCGCCTCGACACGCGGCAAATAACGCAGCTCCTGCGGAGTGGTCTGAGCCCGCACGAATGCGTTGGGGGCGCCGATCCAATGCATGAGCGGGCCGCCATAGAACGACAGGAACGCCATTTCGCACCAGGCGTCGCGCAGGTCGCGACAGAAATCCATGGTTTGCATGAAGGCGTCGGCCCATAGCCGCTCCGCTTGCAGGAATAGATTATCGGCGTCGACCGCCACGCCCATAGGCCGGGCCGCGAAGGGCGTGACGAAATGCGCCACCGGGCTCTGCAAGCCGAAAACCCGCCGCTGGACGCGGGCGGGATGGAGATCGCGCAGAAAGCGCGCCGCCTGCGGAGTCACGAAACTTTGCACAAGCGGGCGCAGCGCCAGGGCATAGGCTTCGGTCGCGAGCTCCGACAGTCGCGCGACGGCGGCGAAATCGCGCTCCTCACTGCGGTCGTTCTCGTCGATCGCCAAAATATCGGAGAGCTTGCGTTCCTCGAAGCTTACTTGGAATTTGGCGTGGACGCCTTCGCCCGTCTCTTCCTCGACCTTCATCTCATACAACCCGGGCGCAAGCGCCTCGATCGTCTTCATCGTGGATGCGACTTCCGCATGCTCCTTCCTGGCGATGGAGGAAGAGACGAAAATCCCGAGATGGCCCACCTTGTCATGGATCATGTAAATGATGCGCTGGCCGCGGATGCGGATTTCGTGCTCGTCCGCATAAGTATCGACAATCCAGTTCAGGGCCTGCTGCGGCGGGGTGATATTGTCGCCCAAGCTCGCGAACAAGATGATTGGCGAGCGGATCGCGCGGAAATCGATCGGGCGACCCGGCTCAATCTGTGCAGCGCCGCGCGAGAGACGATTGCCGACGAACAGCTGCTCGACGATCCAGCGGATCTCGGCTTCATTCATGAAGTGGAAGCCGCCCCACCAGCGCTCGAAGTCAAGGAATCGCTCGCGCCCGCCTTCCGGATCGGCGAAGAGATCGTAATATTTGCCGAAATAGTTGCGCGAGGGATTGAGCGCCTCGAAATTCGCGACGAGCCAAGCGCCGTCGAACACGCCGTGACCGAGATCGGAGAGCCAAAGCGCGGGAACGGCGCCGCCAAGGAGGCCGCCGTTGTAGCGCATCGGGTTCTCGCCGAGCCGTCCCGACCACGGCGCGAGCGGCGCCCCATTGATGACGAGCGGGCCAGCGATGTCGGGATTGGTCGCCGCGAGGACCATCGCCGCCCAGCCGCCCTGGCAATTGCCGACGACGATGGGCTTCGGCGAGCGCGGATGCCGGCGCGCGATCTCGCGCACGAACTCGGCCTCGGTGTGCATGACACTGGCCAGAGTTTGGGTCGGCTCGGGATGAGGTCGGAACACCGTGAAATAGACGGGATGGCCGTCATGCAGCGCGACGCCAACCTGGCTGTCGGCCTTGAAGCCGCCGATGCCGGCGCCATGGCCGGCGCGCGGATCAATGATCAGATAAGGCCGCTTCCAATCAAACACCTCGACGCCTGCGGGCGGCTTGATCTTCAGCAGTTGGTAGTTCGAGGGGTGCGGCAGGTCGCGGCCGTCGAGGAGGACCTCGCACTCGTACTTCAACACCGGCGGCGTGCCCGCCGCCTCATGCGCCTTGTCATTGTCGGCGCGCTGACGCAGCACGTCGAACGTGAGCGCCGCCCGATGAGCGGCCTCGCTCGCATAGGCCACGCCTCCTTCGAACAGGCGATCATGGGCGTCGAGATTTTGCGCGAGAGCGCCGGCGCGCATCCAAAATTCGTTTAGCCGCCGGCCATGATCGTTCGCCATGCGCTCCGTATGGCGAGCAGCGGCGCGCCAGAAGCGCTGCGCCTGCGATCCATGGCCCGCTTGGACGCGCGCGAAACGTTCGGCGATGCGGGCCGGGCTGAAGGTCGGCTCCATCGGCGGCTCCCCTTTCACGCGGCGGCGCTGAGACGCCCGACGCCGGCCGCAACGATCGTATGCTCGGCGATCATGCCTTCCTCGTCCGTTGCGATGACGAAGATCGCCGTCGGCGAGCCGGCCGCCTCTATGCGCGGCGCGCCTTGCGCGTTGGCCGTCTCGTCGAGAGACAGGCCGAGCCACTCCATGCCGGAGCAGATTTCCCGCCGCGTGCGGGCGGAATGCTCGCCGATGCCGGCGGTGAAAACCAGCGCATCGAGCCCGCCTAGCGTCGCGGTCAGCGCGCCGATCTGCATGCGCACATGGTGAACGAAATAGGCGATCGCTTCCCTGGCCTCCTTGGCGTCGCTCTCCTCGAGCGCGCGCATGTCGCCCGATATTCCTGAAAGTCCTCTGAGACCGCTACGCTCATAGAGCAGATGCGAAAGCTCCTCGACCGACATCTTTTCGTGATCGAGCAGATACAGAAGCAGACC
>Ga0187784_10003393_pt1 | contig 12860 bp, 8 predicted proteins | sample 1015_SJ02_MP15_2_FD_132964 | JGI IMG/M metagenome (GOLD analysis project Ga0187784, IMG submission 132964) | Tropical peat soil microbial communities from peatlands in Department of Meta, Colombia - 1015_SJ02_MP15_20_MG | ecosystem: Environmental > Terrestrial > Soil > Wetlands > Peat | place... | reverse complement strand
TTGGCGTGGTTCTGGAGATCGGCGGGCAGCCCGATCTGGCGCCCGCACTCTCGGAGCACGCCCGCGAACTCTCCGAGCAGGTCGCGCCTCTTTTTGGCAGAGGGGCCGACGATCCCACGGTCGCGGCGTTCATCGACGCGCTCCGGGGAGCCGGCCTGCGCCTGCTGCTCGAACCGGACGCGAGGCGCCCGTCCGACGCCGACCTCCGCGCCTTGGCGGATCGCTTCGGCTTGAAGCCCCTCTGAGCAGGCCCTGGGCGGCCCTTCGCGGGGGCCGTCTGCGAGAGTGCAAGCGGCGCCGGCGATCAAGCCGGCCGCCGCTCTGTGCGCCGCATTCCGAGGCGTCGCTCGACGCTCGTCAGTGGGTGTTGCGATACTGGATCGCCAGATTCACTTCCTCGATGGCCTGGTTGACGAGCTCCGTCGCTTTGCCGTCGTGGCCCCCGTGGCTGTGGTCCTGGTCGGCAATCTGAAGTTCTGCGAGCGCCTGCTGGAGATACCGCAGCGCCGCCTCGGTGTGCGGCTGGGACACTGCGAGGGCGGTTCCGAAGCCGCCGATAAAGGCTCCCAGGAATGCAGCCCCTGCGACCATGCGCCTGTTGGAAAGCTTCTTCATGCTTAGACCCCAAAAATGTCGAGTTGGGACCATCCCAGCTCTTCGTCGTTTCCCGAAAGTCGATCTGCTCGATAGGCGTCTCCGGCGACGGTCGTATGGCGCCCGGAGCGGATGCGACCGTCATTGGCTTTGCCGTTCCTGGCCGTTCTTGGCAAGGCCCAACCCTCCCAACTGCTCATTCATTTGCGCGCAAGACGGGAGCGTCGAGCGAGCATGGACGAACTGCGCGCCATTCGCGCAGGGGAGAAGCGCGTCTAGCGTTCCCCGCGGCGCGCCATGAGATCCGGGCGGCGCGCGCGCGTCGCTTCGTCTTGGCGCTCGCGGCGCCAGCGCGCGATCTTCTGGTGGTCGCCCGAGAGCAGAACCTCGGGAATTTCGCGCCCTTCGAAGACGCGAGGGCGCGTGTAGTGCGGATATTCCAGCAGGCCCTGCTCAAAACTCTCCTCTGCGCCTGAGGCCTCCTCGCCCATGACGCCGGGCAGCAGGCGCACGCATGCGTCGATCAGCGCGAGCGCGGCGATCTCGCCGCCCGAGAGGACATAATCGCCGATCGAAACTTCCTCCAAGCCTCGCGCTGCGACGATCCGCTCGTCGAAGCCCTCGAAGCGCGCACAGAGGATGGCGACGCCCGCGCCGCTCGCAAGCTCGCGCACGCGGGTCTGCGTCAGCGGCGCGCCGCGCGGACTCATGACAAGGCGCGGGCGCGGATCGTCGGGCGTGAGCGCCGCGTCCAATGCGGCGCCGAGCACATCGGCGCGCATCACCATGCCCGGGCCGCCGCCCGCGGGCGTGTCGTCGACCGTCCGATGGCGCCCGAGCCCTTGCTCACGAATCTGATGCGTCTCGAGCTCCCAGACGTCACGCGCAAGAGCGTCGCCGGCAAGCGACAGACCGAGCGGGCCGGGGAACATTTCGGGGAAGAGCGTCAGCACCGTCGCGCGCCACATGCGCGGACTTATCGCATGACGAAGCTTCGTGGGGAAGCGTCGCGCGCTCGCCCGCAGCGCGCCGATCCGTGTCGGAAATAAAGCGAAAATAGCGACAAGTCTAATGTTTTTGACGGAAGAAATTTTCACGGTTGGGCCTCACTTTCGCCTCGCTGACCCGAAGCAAGCTCGCTCACGCCTCGACGTCAGCTCAAGGCGACCGCCCCGCCCGTAACGGAGTTTCTTGATGCGCAATCTATCGTCATCCGTCGCCGCAGCGACGTTGCTTCTCGGCTTAGCCTCGATAGGCTCTTCGGCGTCGATCTCCGCCGCCAAAGCGCAGACTTCTGGAACGACCACCCAGCAAGCATACCGCTTCCTCGCGCAAGCGTCGTTCGGCGCGCGTCCCGCCGACATCAAGCATCTGGTCTCCGATCTGAACTTCAGCTATTCCGCATGGCTCAACGAGCAGATCGCCAATCCCATCCAATTCTCCTACGCCACGATTTCACAGGGCCTGCCGTGCTCCGTCGCGCAGAGCCAGACGATTTCGACCGCCACCAAAAATACGGTCACGGCGATCTGCCCCACCGACGTCTCACAGACCTTTTGGCTCGGCGCCGTCTTCGACAACAATCAGCTGCGTCAGCGCGTGGCTTTTGCGTTGAGCCAGATCCTCGTGATTTCGGTCGACGACGGCTCGCTCGGCGCCTGGGGCGACGCGAGCGCCGCCTATGAGGACATCCTGTATCGCGACGCCTTCGTGAACTTCCGCGTGCTGCTGAATGACATCTCGAATAGCGACGCGATGGGGAAGTTTCTCTCCTTCCTCTATAACGTGCAGGGCACGCCGCCGACCGCCACGAGCCCGGGAACCGTGCCCGATCAGAATTTTGCGCGTGAGGTGATGCAGCTCTTCACGATCGGGCTGGTCCAGCTCGACTCGAGCGGGGAGCCGATCCTCGATCCGAAGACCGGCCAGCCGATCCCGACCTATTCGCAAAATGACGTGGTCGGGGCCTCCAACGTCATGACCGGATTTGGACCCTACGACGACCCGAAAGACATCGCCTGGGACTTCAAATACAACGGTTCCCTCTATGGCCGCGAGAACTATCAGTTCCGTCCCACGAACAGCTATTCGCAGTATCACTCGACGATCCCGAAAAGCTTCCTCGGCGTCACGATCCCGGCGCAGAAGACGGCCGATCCGGTGGGCGACCTGAACACGTTCCTCGACACGCTGTTCAATCACCCGAACGTCGGCCCCTTCGTCGGCAAGCAGCTGATCCAGCGCCTCGTGACGAGCAATCCGAGCCCTGCCTATGTGTCCCGCGTCGCCGCAGTCTTCAACAACAACGGCGCCGGCGTTCGCGGCGACCTGAGCGCGGTCGTCAAGGCGATCCTGCTCGATCCGGAGGCGCGCAGCGACAGCAGCATCACCTCGCCGAGTTTCGGCAAGCTGCGCGAACCGATCCTGAGGATGGCGCAGCTGTTGCGCGTGCTTGGCGGCGCAACCGGCGCGGACGGCACCTTCGGCTTCGCCCCCTATGATCCGACGCAGCAGCTCGGACAATATCCGTTCCGGGCGGGATCGGTCTTCAACTTCTATTATCCGAACTTCACGCCGCCGCTGTCGGCGCTGGCCGCCAACGATCTCGTCTCGCCCGAGATGCAGATCACGACGACGGAGACCGTCTATCGCCTCGATCAGTTCCTGGCGCCGATCTTCTCGCAGGCGGGATGGTATGTGAACGGGGCGACGCCCGGCTACGCCTTCACGCTCGACTACTATGACTGGCTGCCGTACCTGGAGAGCGGCACGCTCGTGGATCAGCTGAATCTCGTCTTCATGTCGGGACAGATGTCGACGACGCTCAAGAACGACCTGCTTGCGGCGATCAAAGCCACGATCGGCGGACCGCAGCCGCAGCTCGCGCAGGCGCTGCGCATCCTCTTCGACTCCCCCGAATACATCGTGCAGAAATAACGCGTGAGAAGGATCGCCAACATGACCATCAAAGCTTCGCGTCGTCACTTCCTGCGCGGCGTCTCCTCGCTCGCCGGCGCGGGCGCCCTGCCGCCCCTGTCGGCCTATCTCTCGTCGATGGCCGCGGCCAGCGCGCCGGCGGCCAGCGCCTACAAGGCTCTCGTCTGCATCTATCTGAGCGGCGGCAACGATCATCTCAACACGATCGTGCCCTTCGACACGGCGAACTACCAGAGCTATTACGCTGCGCGCAACAGCGTGGGGCTCGCCTTCTCGCAGTCGGTGCTGCATCCGGGCCCGTCTCAGGGCGGCGCTCAGGTCGCCTTCAACCCCTACCTTCCGAACATCGCCGCGCTGAGCGCCTCGAACCAGGCGACGATCGTCGCGAATGTGGGTCCGCTCATCGGGCCGATCACGAAGAGCCAGTATTCGCCGAACGGCTCGAATGTGCCGGCCCTGCTCGCTTCGCATATCGACCAGCAGAAGACGTGGCAGTCGCTGGGGCACGCCAACACCAATGGCTGGGGCGGGCTTTTCGCCGACGTGCTCGCGGCCGGAAACGGCGCGACCGGGGCTCCCTTCACGACGATTTCGGCCAACGGACAGACCATTCTGTTCCTGACCGGAGCGGAGAGCGCTCAATACGTTGTCAGCGGACAGGGCGCGCCGAAGGCCTTCTTCTCGCCCAATACGCCTTTCGCGGACGCGCTGCTGCATTCGACCGCGAGCAATAATCTCTTGGAGCAGGCCGTCGGCAACGTCTATGCGGATCTGCAAGACTATGCGACCGAGCTGAACAAGGCTCTGCCTGCCGCCTCGAGCTTCCCTACGCCGCCTGCAAACAACGGGCTGGCTTCCGAGCTCCTGACTGTCGCCCGCATCGCCCAGGTCGCCCAACCGGCGCTCGGCGTCAATCGCCAGATCTTCTATGTGAACTTCGGCAGCTTCGACACGCATGACGGTGAGACGACGCGCCACGCGGCGCTCATGAAGCAGCTCGACGACGCGGTGAACTACTTCCAGCAGCTCCTGGTGACAGCGGGCCTGTGGAACAATGTGACGCTCTTCACAATGTCGGAATTCGGTCGTCAGCTCTGGCCGAACGCCGACGGCACCGACCACGGGTGGGGCTCTCACCATCTCGTGATCGGCGGCGCGGTCGCCGGCGGGATCGCCGGCCAGCTTCCGGTCATCGGCATCGCCGGTCCGAATTTCTTGCCGAACGGCTGGATGATCCCGACGACATCGGTCGAGCAATATGGGGTGGCGCTCGGAACCTGGTTCGGGGTTCCCTCGAAGAGCCTCGCAGGCATCTTCCCGAACTTCGCGACATACAGCGAACCGCCGCTGAAGCTGTTCTCTTAAGCGATGTCTGCGGGCGACCGCTCTTCCGCTAAGGGGCGTGAAGGGCGGTCGCGGTCGGGCGGCGCTCGCCGTGACTGCGCAGCCGTGACTGCGCGGTCTTGAAAATGGCGGCGAATTGCGGAATGATGCATCGAAACCCCGCCAAGATTGTTCGCGGACTGCGGCGGCATTTTGAGCGTGAGGCGACGGCTCAGAGGGCGCCAATCGAACCACCGTAGGATCAAAGTAATGATCCCCAAAATTATTCACCAGACCGCGCCAAGCAAGGAGACATTGCATCATGATTACGCAGCCAATATCGAACATCTGAAGCGCCTTAACGCCAGATGGAAGCATATGTTCTATGAAGATAGGGATATCGAGAGCATCATAAAAAAGGTTTACGGGATTGAGATGCTCAAGACTTACAACAGCATAAATCCGATGTATGGGGCAGCAAGGGCAGATTTATTTAGATACTTGCTCATGTATGAATTCGGCGGCGTTTATCTAGATATTAAGTCGTCAGCATTCGTGCAACTTGATGATTTTTTAAGAGACGACGACTCCTATCTCCTTTCTTATTGGCCTATGAAGCCGGGAGAAATGTTTGAAGGTCTCTGGAGAGCGCCAGAGCTTGACGAAAACGGGGAACTACAACAGTGGCATATAATAGCTGAGGCTCGGCATCCTTTTCTTAAGGCTGTCATTGCTTACGTAACAAGTAATATTTCGAGTTATACAGTGGAGAGATTTGGCGTAGGAGGACCCGGAGTGTTGAGGGTCACGGGTCCTGTTGCATATACCTTAGCAATTCGGGAAATTAGAACTGAGTACAGGCACCGGCTTGTTAATGTGCATAGGTTAGGCCTAAAATATTCAATTTATGAGGACAAAAATAAGTCTGGAGTCGAAATCGCCAGGAGTCATGTGGACAGAATCGGTCCACACTACTGGAATTTGAGGGCGCCAATTATAATCCGGGAGTTTTTTGACGAGAACGGGTCTGTCATAGATCTTAAAAATCTAAGAAGAAATGATATGTGCCCGTGCCGTTCTGGGAAAAGATACAAGCATTGTCATGGATCTTTTGTCTAACGCCCACCAGCTATCAATCGCCCGGTTTTTTTCGTCCGGCGGAAACGCCTGGGCTCGGCTCCCGAGAGAGAGGATCTCGAAAATTTTTCTTTTCAGAGGACCGGAATGTCAACATTTTTGCAACAGCGTCGGCTTCAAACGCGGCGCTTTCCGCCGCGCAGGAGGGCTGTTGCATGGACAGATGGCTTCAGAAGGGCGCCGCATTGGCGGCGGCGTGGGTCGTATCCGGGGCGTTCGCGCAAGCTGGCGCGGCGTCGCTGCAGATCGCCACGAAGACATGCCCCGGCGGCGTGCAGGGCGCGGCCTATGCCGGGTGCTTGATAACGGCGACCGGCGGCGCGCCGCCCTACACCTTTTCGGTCGATGGGACCGACAACTATCCTCCTCTCCCGGAAGGCCTGTCGATCAATGCGGCCACCGGGCTCATCAGCGGGAAGCAGATCGGCGGCCAAGGCACGTACATCCCCCGCATCATCGTGACGGACAAGGCCGAGGCGCAGGCCAGCCAGCAGATCTCATTCGCAATCAACGGCGCCAACGGCTATCTGGCGACGATCTTCCCGTCGAATTCGATTTTCCATCACCGCGTGGACGAGGCGACGACCGGCCTGCCGGTCGATAAGTCGCCGGCGGCGGCGATCTATCACGGCTATCTCTCGGCGACGGTGAAGCCATTCTTCGGCGGCGCCGCCTACCAGTCGTTTCCGAATGGGATTCCAGCGTTCTGGGTCCCCTACAATCAGCCCCTCGTGACGGTCACGACGACGGAATACCAGTCCTATTTCACCTCCGGGCCGATCCCCGCCAATGCGCCGGTGGAGGGCACGAGCCAATCCACGGGCGATCGACATGTGCTGATCTATCGGGCGGCCGGCGGGCAGCAGCCCCCGGCGCTCTATGAGATGTGGGAAGGGATCTACCAGGATAAGCAGTGGACGGACTCGTCCAACGCGCTGTGGCCGAACGTCAGCAGCAACGCCTTGACGCTGCAAGGCAAGGGCACGTCCGACGCCGCCGGACTGCCGGTGGCGCCCTTGTTGGCGAACGCCGACGAGGTGATCGGCAATGGCACGCCGACGGCCCCCAATGGCGTCGTGCGCCACCCGATCCGGTTCACGCTCAACCACATGCTCAACTACTGGGTGTGGCCGGCGACGCAAACGGCCGGCGTCGGACAGTGCAAAAGCAGTAGCGGCGCAATTTCAGTGGAGACGCAGATCTCCCAGGCTCATCCGCCGGCGAGCTGCACGATGACGGGACCGGCCGGCGAGATCTACCGGCTCAAAGCCTCGGTCGAGACGCCGGCGTGCGCCGAGACCAGCCCGCAGGCGGCGGTCCTCATCACGGCGTTCCGTCATTACGGGATCATTTTGGCGGACAATGGCGACAGCGGCGGGCTGATCGGCACGCCCGACGCGCGCTGGAACGACGACGATCTGTCGTGCCTGCGCAGTCTCACTCTGGCGGATTTCGAGCCGGTGAACGTCTCCAGCCTGATTGTCAGCAACGACAGCGGGGCTACGAGTCACTGAGAGCCCGGCGCGGGCGCAGGCGTCTTGCTCAGCTCGGAAGCAAGACGCGCTCGTGGCCCAAATCCGGCTCCGCGCAACGGGAGAGCATCTGCGCGCGGGCAAGCTGTCGCAGAGCCAGGGCGGCCTCAAAATCGCCCCCTGTCGGAGCGATCGGCGCTCCGACATGCACGGAGATCGCCCCTCGTCGCGGCAGCCAGGAGCCGTCACGCAGGATCGAGCGCGTTCCCCGAATCGTGACCGGAACGACGGGCAAGCTGAGCTGAGCGGCGGTCAAGAACGCGCCGATGTGGAACTCCAGAAGCCCCGGCATGCGCGAAAGCGTCCCTTCGGGGAACCAGACGATCGGGGCGCCGCCCCGCGCCGACTCCAAAGCCGCCCTGGCGTCGGCGACGCCGCCGGCCGGATCGCTTCGGCGCACGAAAATCGCCCCGAGCCGCCGTAAAAAGGACCCCGCGACGAGCTGTTTCGATAGTTCTTCTTTCACCACGAAGCTGATCGCTCCGGGACACACCGCCGCCATCACGGCGCCGTCGAGATAGCTCGAGTGGTTCGCCACGATGATCGCGTTCGCCTCGGGCAGAGGAGCGTCGAGCTCGATGCTCGGAGGGATTCCAATCAGACGGAAGAAGGCTCGGGTTCCAAAGTTGAGCGCGCGATGTCGCCAGAGCGGCTTTGGAGCGAGCAGCACGCAGGGCAGAACCCAGACGGTGATCGATAGAAGCGCGCACCAGACATAGGCGCCATAGGCGAGCGCGCCCAGAATCGACATGGCTCGACGCAATCTGGGACCCACGCCGAGGAGCGCGAGGCGCAGCACCTGCCATCGCGGGCTCAATCGCGCGCCTTCCAACATTCCCGCTTCGAACATCGCGCGAGCTGCGGAGCGGCGTATTTTTCCGCTTGACGTCTTTGGCACGGCGTGCGGCGCGGCCAGCACGATTTCATCGGGCGCGACAGCGAGCAGGGCCTGAGACTTCTCGACAATCGATTTGCGCAAGGCTTCGAGCGCCGCGGCGTCCGTGGCGCGCGTTTCGGCCATGACGATCAGTCTTTCCGTGCCGGCCCGACGGTCGAGTGTCGGGAACACTGCGACGCAGCCCTTCCGAACGCCCTCAAGCGAGCCGACTGCTTCCTCGAGTTCCTGCGGGTAGATGTTGCGTCCCGCGCGTTTGATAAGATACTTGATGCGCCCGGTGATGAAGACGTCGCCGCCCGCGATGTAGCCGCGATCGCCGGTCTCCAGCCAAGTCCCGTCGAAAAGCGCTCGCGTCTTCCCGGGGTTCTGGAAATAGCCCTGCGTCGCCGAGGGCCCCTTGAATTGCAGACGCCCTTCCTGGCGCTCGGGCAGTTCGCGGCCGAGGTCGTCGATGACGCGAATTTCATGATGCGGCAGCGGTCGTCCGCAGGCGACGAGCGCCGCCGCGTTCGCGCTTCCCGCCGCGACCGGCCGCGCCACGCCGTCCCGGTCGAGGGCGCCCCGGTCGACGCGATCGATCAGCGGAGGCCTTCCGATCGGCGGAAAGGCCAGTCCTACGGCGTTTTCCGCGAGCCCATAGACCGGCGCCATCATCTCCGGCCGGAAACCGACGCCGGCGAATCTTTCGAGAAAGCGCTCGATAGTGATCGGGCTGACGGGCTCGGCTCCGTTGAGGACGGCGCGCAATGAGGACAGATCGAGCCCAGAGACGGCCGCATCGTCGATCGCTTTGAGACAAAACTCAAAGGCGAAATTGGGAGCGGCGGAAATCGTCGCCCTATGCTCATGGATCGCCCATAACCATCGCGCCGGATCGGCAAGAAAGGAGAGCGGCGACATGACGAGGGCCGGCGCGCCATAATAGAGACTGCCGAGCCAACAGCCGATCAGCCCCATATCGTGATAAAGCGGCAACCAGCTCACGATTCTATCCTCTGAAGAGGCCTGTAAAACGGCTCCCATGGCGCGAATATTGGCGAGCAGATTGCCGTGCGACAGCACGACGCCTTTCGGATCGCCGGTGCTTCCCGAAGTATATTGGATCAGCGCCGTCGTCGCTGCAGTCGCTTCCAACGGGACCGCTAGCGTAGCGCCTTCAGCCAAGTCGGCGATCGTCGCGATATGCCGTAAGCTATGCGCCAAGCCGAAGAGCAGCCCTCCGACCACACGGATTTCGCTGCTCGTAATCAGCGCTGAGGCCTCGGCGTTTTTCAATATGCCCGCCTGACGGAGCAGGTGATCCTCGATTTGCGCCAAGCGAAATGGCGGGTAAATCGGCACGGGGACGGCGCCCGCGAACAATGCGCCGAAGAAGGCGATGAAGAAGTCGCAACTCGTCGGCAGCATGATCGCTACGCGGTCGCCGGCCAAAATTCCGCGTTCGATCAGGCCGCCCGCCGTAACGCAAGCTTTCCGATAAAGCTCGCCATAGGTCAGGGGCTCCCGGCGGCTTGCGCCTTTCCACAAGAGCACATGTTCGCGCTCGCCGCTGCGCCGCGCATGGTGCGTCAACGCCTCGACCAGCGTCGTCGCCTCGATTGGCTCTTCGACCGCCTGGAGCTTGGACTGCTTCCCGGTCCCGCGGTGAAACGCCTCCACGACCGAAGGCCCGGCTTCAACGACGGCCTTTACGAGGTCTTCGGGAGTATTGGCCTCTCCGAGCAGGCTTTCTGGAAGCTCGATCTTGAAATGGCGATCGAGCCTCTGAACCAGTTCCGCGCGGGAGAGGCTGTCGAGGGCCAGGTCGCGATCAAGATCGCTGTTCAACTGGACAAGCCGAGGATCAACGAGGTTCGGGTGCAGCTCCGCAACGAGCGCACGAACGATCTCAAGAACCTGTGCGCCGACATCTTCTTTCGACGCCATGGCGCGCCATTCCCTTTGCAGAAGCTCGTTCTCCGTGAGCTCGCCAGCCTTCCCCGGCGGCTCGATGACTTAGGAGCTCACGGCGATAGCGTATCGAAATCCCAAATATCGCCGGAGCTTCGTCAAGCCAAGCCGGGCGCCGCCTTGCAAAATCCCGCGGCCAAGCTCGGCAAGCTCGCGCAGGGAAGGCTTGACCTGCATTCGAGCCGCTCGCCGATCGATCTTTCGGGCCTCGCGGCGCTCGCGCGCGAGGCCGGCGGCGACGCCGCGTTGGAGGCGCTGCAACTCGCGCAGGCGGCCGGCGTGGGCCTGCCGAAAGTCGTCGCGCGCCGCGCCTGGGAGACTGGGGCGCAGGCGCCGCGCGGGGCGGAACTCGAGCTCGAGATCATGGTCTTCGACCGCGCAGGCGCCATTCTGGCGCGCACGGGCTTCGTTAGGACGCCATGATCAATCCTACTGCGTCAAAGGCTTCGAAAGCTAGGAACTTCTATCGTTGTCGGAAATGCGCGAACCGGACGGCGCATAGAGTCGGTTGAAGAGCACCGTCAAGTTAACGGGGCTGGAAGAGGCAACCGCCCATCAGTGCATTGCGTCGCTGGCCTACGGCAAGGAGGAAAGGATTCGTCCATCCTCCATTTCGACGATGCGGTCCGCGATATCGAGAATGCGATTGTCGTGCGTCACCATCAGCACGGCGGAGCCTTGCTCGCGCGCCAGCTTACGCAGGAGCTCCGTGACATCGCGCCCAGAACGACGGTCCAATGCGGCGGTCGCCTCGTCTGCGAGAACGAGTCGAGGCTGCGCGACCAAAGCGCGAGCCACGGCCACACGCAGCTTTTGGCCGCCGGAGAGTTTCTCGGGGTAGCTGTCGAACTTGTCCGCCAAACCGACGCGCGCGAGGGTCTCCTCGCAGCGCGCCCGCCAATTCTTTAGCTCAGAGGGGCCGTGCACCTCCAAGGAGGCGCGTACGTTTTGGATGGCGGTCAAACTGTTGTGCAGGTTGTGCGCTTGAAAGATGAAGCCGATCTGACGCCGCGTCTCCAGTTGAACAGGCGTCGAGGCGCCCGCCATCTCCCGCCCGCAGAAGCTGACGCTTCCCTGTTGCACCGATCGCAGCGCGCCGGCCAAGGTGAGCAGCGTCGTCTTGCCGCAGCCCGAAGGGCCCATGAGCATCACAATTTCGCCCGAGGCGACGTCGAGATCCATGTCGAAGAGAACCTGCTTACGCGACTCTCCGTCACCGTACCAATGCGACACTTTGCGCAGAGCCAGAACAAGCCGCCTTCGTTCATGATCCGGGGCCGCATTTAATTCGAGTGACGAGGAACGCTCAAAAAACATCGGCCGGATCCGCGCTCGCGAGACGTCGTGTCGCAATGGCGCCCGACAGAGAACACATGCCGACCGTGAGCGCGAAGACCGTCACAGGCCGATCCAGCGGCATCAACATCGGCAGCGCCGTCGCCAACTGCACGACTCGATAGAGGCCCAAGGAGAGAATGAGGCTCGGGCAAAACCCGAGCACGGCCAGAATGAGCGCTTCCTCGAAGACGATCGCGAGGAGGAAGCCCTGCGTGAAACCCATGGCTTTGAAGGTCGCGTATTCCTTCAAATGATCCGCCACGTCACTCGACAGCACTTGATAGACAATGGCCGCGCCGATCGCCAGGCCCATGATGACGCCGAAAGAGAAGATGTAAGCGACAGTGTTGTCCGATTTCATAAACGATTTTTCCTTTTCGATGAACGCCGGATAGGTGAGGACCCTCGTGTCGGATGCGGGAAGCCATGCGGAGAGCCGCTTCGCCACCTCTTCCGGATCATAGCCCGGCTTGACTGTAACGAGCGCCAGGCTGACCGTTCCCGCGGATCGCTGCGCGTTCATTCGCAGCCAGGTCGTGTCGCTCGTCACCAGAATTCCTGCCGAGTTGATGGCGGCCCCGATGCTGAACAATCCTTCGACGGAAGCGCGCCTCCCCGCGATCTCCGCTGTGACGCTTTCGCCGCCAGAGACGCGCCGGACAATGTCTTTCCATTCGCCCCGAGCGCGCCTGTCGAACAGGATCGTATCTGGAATTTTGAGCTTCCAGAGCTGCCTGTTGATTTCATCGTTCGTGAAAACGGGGCGGTCCGGATCGACCCCGAACACGCCGAAAGTGCCCTTCTGCTTCGAGTAGGGATTAATCCAATCGACATTGGCGTAATAAAGCGCCGCCGCCTCTTCAACGCCTTCGACCTCGAGCGCCTGGATGAGCCGTCGCCTCGGCATCGTGCCCACGCCGGCCAGTTGCCTCGTGATCGATCCCGTCAACACGATGTCGCCCTTGAGGTTGAGATGCGTTATAATGGTTGTGTCGTAAACCATGCCCATGAAGCCGAGTTGCATGAACACCAGGAGATTGGCGAACGCGACGCCCATGACGGCGACGAACATGCGCCCGGGCCTATGCATGAGCTGTAGCCAACCCAAGGGGGTCCGCGACATGAAAACAGAAACGAGCTCTTGCATGCCC
>Ga0187784_10003392_pt1 | contig 12861 bp, 9 predicted proteins | sample 1015_SJ02_MP15_2_FD_132964 | JGI IMG/M metagenome (GOLD analysis project Ga0187784, IMG submission 132964) | Tropical peat soil microbial communities from peatlands in Department of Meta, Colombia - 1015_SJ02_MP15_20_MG | ecosystem: Environmental > Terrestrial > Soil > Wetlands > Peat | place... | reverse complement strand
CCCGCTCGCGGCTGCCGAAATTTTCTTCGATCGCGGAGATCAGCCACGGGGTGAAGGCGTCGAGCTGAATGGGTCCGCTGGAGAGCCGCCACCATAGCCCGGCGCAACCGAGGAGCACCACGGCGACCAGCACGGCCGAGCCGATCGCCACGCGGCGGATCAGGCGGCGGTGGCGGGCAAGAAGCCGCCGGTAGGCGGCGAGGTAGCGGCCGTCGCTTGAGCGTTCACCGCGGTGGGCCGCCATGACGCTGCTCCGGCGTCGCGGATGGACGACCGTCTCCCATCGCGGGAATGCCGCACTCTGCCTGTCTTGGTTGGTCATGCCCGCTCGGGCGTCCCCTCGTCCGCGGCGCCGTCACAACGATATCGCGACCGACAACAATCCCCCGGAGCAACACCCCTGCCCGCCGGCGGATTCTGGCGCTAGACAATGCCGCTGGGAAAGCGTCGAAAGGAAGGCATATGGCACAAAAGCAGGCCAGGAAAGCGATGCCGCGGCGGGCCGAAAACAAGAGCCGCAGCAAGGCGATAACGGGCGAAACGGCGCTGCAAGCCGGAGCCACGGCGCCGCGCTTCACGCTGCCGCGCGACGGCGGGGGAACGGTGTCGCTTGCCGACTTCGCCGGGCGCCAGCTCGTGCTCTATTTCTATCCCCGCGCCAACACCACCGGCTGCACCAAGGAGGCGATCGACTTTTCCCGGCTCAAGGCGGCGTTCGGCCGCGCCGGGACCGATATCCTGGGCGTATCGGCCGATCCGGTGACGGCGCAGGATGCCTTTAAGCGAAAGCACGGACTTGCCATCGCGCTCGGCTCGGACGAGACGCACAAAATGCTTGCCGCCTACGGCGTGTGGCGGGAAAAATCGCTGTACGGCCGCAGGTTCTTCGGCATCGTGCGCTCGACCTTCCTGATCGGCCGCGACGGGCGCATTGCCCGGGTGTGGCCGAAAGTGGCCGTTGCCGGCCACGCCGAAGAGGTGCTGGCCGCCGCCGAAGCGCTGTAAAGCGGCGCTCCCCGACATTGCCGAAACGTTTACTGCAGTCGGCAAAATGCCGGCTTTTTGGCCTGGCCGATTTCCTGAATATTAACCATAACCCGCGCAAATTCCGCTCCCGGATCGGGCGGGAGCGTCAATGTCGCAGTGGTCAGCGTCGCGGTCGCCAGAGGCGGCAAGATCGCAATATCCGACGCATTATTCGGCGCAGGCTGCGCGCCGTGATGGCGTGCGCCGCGGCGAGGCACGCGCGCTCGGCCTAAGGGAAGGCGCCGGGCGCGCCTACACGCTTGCTCATGCCGGACGGCAGATCAGGTTCGGCCCCGTGGTGTTCTGGATCGCGGTCGGCACGGTGGTGATCATGGCCGGCTGGTCGATTACGGCGGCGACTTATCTCGCCTTCCGCGACGACGTGCTGCGAACGCTGATCGCGCGCCAAGCCGAGCAGCAGTTCGCCTACGAGGACCGCATTGCCGAACTGCGCGCCCAGATTGACCGCACCACGAGCCGGCAATTGCTCGATCAGGAGCAATTCGAGCAGAAGCTCGACGAGCTGTTGCGCCGCCAGGCGACGCTGGAGCAACGCGCCACGGCGCTAGGCAATATCGCCGACCCGGTGACTACCGGTTCAATCGGCCCGGCCGCGGCCAAGCCGATCGGCGACCTCGCGCCGCGCAGCGAACGCGGCCGGCAATCCAGCATTCCCGCCGCGCTTGGCCGCCTCGAAGCTTCGCTCGATCGCGTCGAAACGCGGCAAGCGACCGCGCTCGACCGCCTGCAGGCACGCTTCGAAGGCAAGGCCCGTCGCATCCGCGAGGTCATTGCCGGGCTCGGACTGAAGCTCGATGCGTTGCCGGAGGCGACCGGCGGTCCCTTCGTGCCGGTCAGGCTGCCCAATCAAGGCTTCGAGCGCGAATTGCTGCGGGTCAACCTGGTGCGCTCCGAAGCCGACCAGCTCGGCGATGCGCTGCGCACGCTGCCGATCCGCAAGCCGGTGACCGGCGCGCTCGACGAGACCTCGCCGTTCGGCGTGCGCATGGATCCGTTCAACCATGAGGCGGCGATGCATACCGGCATCGACTTCCGCGGCGATGTCGGCGAGCCGGTCCATGCCACCGCCGCCGGCACCGTCACCATCGCCGGCTGGGACGCCGGTTACGGCAAGATGGTCGAGATCGACCATGGCAATGGGCTCGCCAGCCGCTACGCGCATCTGTCGGAAATCGACGTCAGCGTCGGCGACAAGGTCCGCATCGGCGAGATCGTCGGCCGGATCGGCTCGACCGGGCGCTCCACCGGCCCGCACTTGCATTACGAGACGCGCGTCAACGGCGAAGCGGTCAATCCGCAGAAATTCCTCAACGCCGGCGACCGGTTGTTCGGCGGCTAGCCGGCAGGGCGGGCAACGGCGCCGACGGGTCCGCGCCAAGCGCGCCCGATGACAGGCGCCGCGCTAACGCGTTGACAGCAGGCATCGTCCGCGTCGGCTTCGCTACGCTCCGCCGACCCTGCCTGCTATTTCTTGGCCAACGCCTCGTAGGCCTCGCCGAAGCCCTTGAACGAGATCGGCACCGAAATCTCGTGTCCGCCGGCGTCGGCGAACGACAATTTGCCGACGCCCGTCGCGGCGTGCAATTTTTTCAAGGAATCGTCCTTGAGATCGAAAATCGCAAAGCAGCCGTTCGGCGTGCAATTGGTGAACGGCGCCGCAATGCCCGGATCGCCGTCGGCGGTCTGAATGCGGACATTGGTGTTGAACGAGATGTTGACCGGCACCTGGACAACGAGCTTGACCGGCTGCCCCTTCTCGGGATGGGCGACTGCGATCCGCGAGAACGGCAGGTTCTTGCCTTGCAGCTGCGCCACCTGCGCCATGTCGCACACTTCCTTGGCCGGCGGCCCGCTCATGCTCTGGCATTGCACCACCCAGTCGCCGTAAGTCGCGGTAGTGCTTTGCGGCGTCTCGGGTTGGGCCGGCGCAGGCCGCGGCTGCGGGGTCGGCTGCTGCGCCAGCGCGCCGCCGGCGCCCGCAATCAGCATGGCGGCGGCGAGTCGAATTGCGAGTTTTGTTGCGATGGTTTTCATGCGTGTGTCCGATGGTTCCGCTCGGGCGCATTGTGGCGGGCTTGGCGCACAATGTGAAGCGTCGGGATTGTTATAACGCCGTTACACGCCGGAACCAGCTTGGACCCACAACCGGCAGCGTGATAATCGGGCCCCTATGGCCGACCAACGCCCAGCGAATTCGACCATTCCGCCGCCCGCCGAGATGCTCATCCAGGCCGAGCGCTGCCGTCGCGAGGGCCGTCTTGCGCAAGCCCAGGCGCTGTGCCGGCGCGAGCTCGAGGCAGAGCCTGCTCTGGCGGAAGCCGAGCATCTGCTCGGCATCATCGCGCACCAATCGGGCAAGCTCGCCGAAGCGATCGAGCACGTGCGCCGCGCCATCGCGATCAAGCCCGACGTCGCGCTTTACCACGCCAATGTCGGCGAGATGTGCCGTCTTGCCGGCCGCGTCGAGGACGCCATGGTCGCCGGGGAGCGTGCCGTCGCGCTCGATCCGAACGCGGCGGGCGCTTGGAACAATCTCGGCATCGCGCGGTTCGACCAAGGCCGGTTCGAAGACGCGCTGCGCGATTACGACCGTGCCATCGCCATCGACGACAAATTCGCCCAAGCCCACAGCAACCGCGGCAACGCGCTGCAGCGCTTGAAGCGCTTCGCCGAGGCCGAGCCGTGTTATCGCCGCGCCATCGCGCTGCAACCGCGCTTCGCCGACGCCTACAACAATCTCGGCACCTGCCTGCGCGAATTAAAGCGCCCCGAGGAGGCGAAGACCGCCTATCGCAAGGCGCTGGAGCTCAACCCAAATAACGCCGAGACGTTGGACAATCTGGCGCTCGCGCTCAAGGACCTCGAACGGCTCGACGAAGCCGCCGACCTGCTGCGCCGCGCGCTCGCCATCGATGCGAACAGCGACAAGTTTCTCGTCCACTACGCCACCGTGCTCATTGACCAGGACAAGGTCGACGACGCGGAAGCGGCGGCGCAGAGCGCGATCGCGCTCAATGCCGACAATCACGACGCCGCCAATGTGATGGGCCGCATCGCCTTCGAGCGCGGCAAGCTTGACGCCGCGCTGGCGCATTACCGGCGCGCCATCGCGCTCAAGCCCGACCTCGCCGACGCCTATAACAATATGGGCAATGTGCTCAAAGAGCTTGGCAAGCTTGCCGAGGCGCGCGACGCCTTTGTCGCCGCGCTCCGCTTCGATCCGGCCATCGCCGGCGTCTACGTCAACCTCGCCGACGCCAAGAAATTCACGCCCGGCGACGCCGATCTCGCGGCAATGGAGCGGCTTGCCGCCAGGACAGAAGGATTGTCGAAGACCGACCGCATGCAGCTCGATTTCGCGCTCGGCAAGGCCTATGCCGACCTCAAGGACTATGATCGGTCGTTCCGGCATATCGTCGCCGGCAATGCCGCCAAGCGCGCGAGCATCGCCTACGACGAGAGCGGCACGCTTAAGCTGTTCGACCGCATCGAGGCGATCTTTACCCGGCAGTTGATCGAAGCCAAGTCCGGCGGCGGCGAGCCTTCGCCGATGCCGATCTTCGTCATCGGCATGCCGCGCTCCGGCACCACGCTGATCGAGCAGATCATCGCCAGTCATCCTGCCGTGCACGGCGCCGGCGAGCTGATAACGTTGAATGAAGTGGTGCTCACGGTGCGCGGGCCGCACGGCAACACGCTGCCGTATCCGGATTTCGTGCCGGCGGCCGACGCCCGCGCGCTGCAGCAAATCGGGGCCCGCTACGTTGCCGAAGTGCGCAAGCTGGCGCCGAGGAGCGCGCACGTGACCGACAAAATGCCGTCGAATTATTTCTTCGCCGGCCTCATCCATCTGGCGCTGCCCAACGCCAAGATCATCCATTGCCTGCGCGATCCGCTCGACACCTGCATATCCTGCTTCTCGAAGCTGTTCTCGGCGGAACAGAACCACACCTACGATCTCGCCGAGCTCGGACGTTATTACCGGCGCTATCACCGGCTGATGGCGCATTGGCGGGCCGTGCTGCCGGCGGGACGCATTCTTAACGTGCGCTACGAGGACGTGGTCGAGGATCTCGACGCGCAGGCTAAGCGCATCATCGCCCATTGCAGCCTGCCGTGGGACGAGCGCTGTCTGGCGTTCCACCAAACCGACCGCCCGGTGCGCACCGCGAGCGCCTCGCAAGTGCGCCAGCCGATCTACAACAGCGCGGTGGGCCGCTGGCGCGTCTATGAACGGCACCTCGAGCCGCTTGTGGTGGCGCTCGGCGGGCTCGCCGAGGCGGCGACCGCCCAAGTCAAGCGAGCCTAGGGCGGGCAAAGGCGCCATCGGGCCGGCGCCAAGCGCGGCCCGATGGCAGGCCCGTGCTCGCGCGTTCACAGATCTTCCGCGTGAGCTTCGCTATGCTCAGCCCATCCTGCAAGCCATGCGGCAAATTACTGTGGTTGTCGGCGCGCGATAATGTTTATCGCCTTGAGCGTCATCACGATCTCATCGGCTTGATTGAGCACCTCGATAAAAGAGGTGACCACGCCGCGATCCGGCTTCGATCTTGACGGCGCGGCTTTGAGAACGCTCACGCGTACCGATAATCGGTCGCCCGGCCGGACCGGCTTGTGCCAGCGCAATTCATCGAGGCCCGGCGACGCCAGACTGGCGACATGCGTCAAATAATGCTCGACATAAAGCCGCATCATCAGTCCGGCGGTATGCCAGCCACTGGCAATGAGGCCGTCAAATGGCGTCCGCTTTGCCGCCACCGGATCGATGTGAAAATCCTGCGGATCGAACCGTCGCGCGAAGGAAACGATCTCATCCGCCTCGACCGCGATGCTGCCGAAGCTGTGAACGTCGCCTTCGATATAATCTTCGAAGTACCGATCATCGATGGGGTGCAAAAATGCCATGAGCGACCGTAGTCCGCGCTCTACTCCACGTCCTCGACGTGCTTGGGCGCGGTCCCGAAGGCGCGCTGAGCCAGCGCGGCTTCGGTGAACTGATCGATGTCGCCGTCGAGCACGGCGCCGGTGTTGGAGGTCGACACGCCGGTGCGCAGGTCCTTGACCATCTGATAGGGCTGCAGCACGTAGGACCGGATCTGGTGGCCCCAGCCGATATCGGTCTTGGCGGCCTGCTCGGCGGCGGCTTTCTCCTCGCGCTTCTTCAGCTCCAGCTCGTAAAGCTTGGCGCGCAACATGGCCCAGGCCTGGGCGCGGTTGCGGTGCTGCGAGCGGTCGTTCTGGCAGACCACGACGATATTGGTCGGGATATGGGTGAGCCGGACGGCGGATTCGGTCTTGTTGACGTGCTGGCCGCCGGCGCCGCCGGCGCGCATGGTGTCGACCCGGACGTCGGATTCCTTGACGTCGATCTTGATGGCGTCGTCAACCACCGGATAGACGCTGACGCTGGCGAACGAAGTGTGGCGGCGCGCATTGGAATCGAACGGCGAAATGCGCACCAGCCGGTGCACGCCGTTTTCGGTCTTGAGCCAGCCATAGGCGTTCTTGCCCCTGATCTCGACGGTGGCCGATTTGATGCCGGCCTCTTCGCCCTCGGTCTCCTCGATCCAGTCGATCTTGAAACCGTGCGCTTCCGCCCAGCGCGTGTACATGCGCATCAGCATGGCGGCCCAGTCCTGGCTTTCGGTGCCGCCGGCGCCGGCATGCACTTCCAGATAGGCGTCGTTATGGTCGGCCTCGCCGGACAACAGCGCTTCGAGCTCGCGGCGCGCCACCTCGGCCTTGAGCCTGCGCAAGGCCGCCTCGGCCTCGGCGACGACCTGTTGATCCTTCTCGGCCTCGCCGAGCTCGATCAACGTCACCTGATCGTCGAGCTCCTGCGCGATGCGCGAGAGCGCGGCGAGCTGATCGTCGAGCGCGGTGCGCTCCTGCATCAGCCGGCTCGCCCGCTGCGGATCGTTCCACAGATTGGGGTCTTCGGCCTGCCGGTTCAGCTCGGCAAGCCGCGCGCGCGCCTTGTCGACGTCAAAGATGCCTCCTCAGCAGTCCGAGCGACTGCTTAATCTCGTCGACGAGGCTGGCGATTTCGGAGCGCATGGATTTCGGCTGTCGGAGATCAGATGTCGGAGGTCAGATGTCAGATGTCAATATCATCTTCCGATCTCCGACATCGGACATCTGACCTCAGTACAGCCCTCCCGTGCCGCTGCGCACGACATTGCCGGCGTCGGGCGAAACCTGCGTCATCGGCGCGCCGTTGGCGGTATCCGCGCCGATGACCGATTCGCTGTCGGGCGGCGCGGTGCCGGGCTTGAACGCCTCGAGAATGACCTTGGGGTCGCCCGGCGTGGCGCGCATGCCGGTCTTGGCGTCGACGCGGATGAGCTTGATGCCGGGCGGCACGTTGAAGGGGATCGGCGGCTTGTCGGCCAGCGCCACTTTGAGGAAATCCTTGACGACGGGCGCGGCGACATGGCCGCCGGTGGCGAGCCGCGCGATATGGCGCGGCTTGTCGTAGCCCATATAGACGCCGCAGACGACGTCGGGCGAATAGCCGATGAACCACACGTCCTTCTCGTCGTTGGTGGTGCCGGTCTTGCCGGCGATCGGCTTGCCGACCTCGCGCACCACGGTGGCGGTGCCGCGCTGCACGACGCCCTCCATCAGCGAGGTGATCTGATAGGCGGTCATCGGGTCGATCACCTGCTCGCGGCGGTCGATGAGCGTCGGCTCCGGCTGATCGTGCCAGCTCGTCGCGTTGCAGCCGATGCACTCGCGCTGGTCGTGTTTGTAGATGGTGTGACCGTAGCGATCCTGGATGCGGTCGATCAGCGTCGGGATCACCCGGCGCCCGCCGTTGTCGAACATCGAATAGGCGGTGACCATGCGCAGCACCGTCGTCTCGCCGGCGCCGAGCGCGTAGGACAGATACGGCGGCAGCTCGTCATAGATGCCGAAGCGCTTGGCGTATTCGGCGATCAGCGGCATGCCGATATCCTGGGCGAGCCGCACGGTCATGACGTTGCGCGATTGCTCGAGCCCGAAGCGCAGGGTCGAGGGCCCGAAGAACTTGCCGCCGTAATTCTGCGGCGTCCAGATGCCGCCGCCCGCTCCCATGTCGATCTCGATCGGGGCATCCATGATGATGGTCGAGGGCGTGTAACCATTGTCGAGGGCCGCGGCATAGACGATGGGCTTGAACGAAGAGCCCGGCTGACGCAGCGCCTGGGTGGCGCGGTTGAACTGACTCTGGTCGAACGAGAAGCCGCCGACCATCGCCAACACGCGCCCGGTATGCGGGTCCATCACCACCATGGCGCCGGAGATTTCCGGCACCTGGCGCATCCGGTACTGGCCTTGCTGCGGCAGCGGATCGACGTAGATCACGTCGCCCGCCGCGAGCACCTGATCGACACGCTGGACCGGCTTGGACGGCCCGCTCGCCGGTTTCGCCCATTTGACGCCGTCGAGCGGCACGATGCCGACCTCGCGGTCCTTGACCACCGCGCCGGACGGATCGCGCGGCGGCTGCAAGCCGATGCGCGCCGACTGCTCGTTGACCTGGAGCACCACGGCCATGCGCCACGGCGAAACGTCGTCGAGCGACTTGATATCGGCGAGCTTGACGCCCCAGTCGCCGCTCACGTCCAGCTTGGTGACCGGCCCGCGGTAGCCCTGGCTCTCGTCGAAATTGACGAGTCCGTTGACCATGGTGTCGCGCGCCAACACTTGCAGCTTGGGATCGAGCGTGGTGCGCACCGACAACCCGCCCTCGTAGAGCTTCTTCTCCCCGTAATTGTCGTAGAGATAGCGGCGCACCTCCTCGGTGAAATATTCGGCGGCGAAGACATGGGCGCCGGTCGGCCGCACGGTGACGTCGAGCGGCTGCTTTTTCGCCTTCTCGGCGTCGGCGGCGCTGATGTAGCCGTCCTCGGCCATGCGGTCGATCACGTAGTTGCGCCGCGCCACCGCCTCGTCGTGGCGGCGGAACGGATTGTAGTTGTTCGGCCCCTTCGGCAACGCGGCGAGATAGGCCGCGTCGGCGATGCTCAATTCATGCACCGATTTGTCGAAATACAGAAGCGAAGCCGCGGCGACGCCGTAGGCGCCGAAGCCGAGATAGATTTCGTTGAGATACAGTTCGAGGATTTTCTGCTTCGAATAGGTGCGCTCGATGCGTAACGCGAGCAGCGCCTCCTTGATCTTGCGCTCGAACGACACCTCGTTGCTCAAGAGAAAATTCTTGGCCACCTGCTGGGTGATCGTCGAGGCGCCCTGCGGCCGCCGCCCGCTGCCGTAATTCTCGACGTACAGGAGTGCGGCGCGCGTGATGCCGTAAATGTCGACACCGGGATGCTGATAGAAGTTCTTGTCTTCCGCAGCGACGAAAGCGTTGATGACGAGCCTGGGGATGGCCTGAATCGGCAGGTACAGCCGGCGTTCCTTGGCATATTCGGCGAGCAGCGAGCCATCGGCCGCGTGCACCCGCGTCATTACCGGCGGCTCATAGTCCTGCAGCTGCGAATAGTCGGGCAAATCCTTGGAGAAATGCCACAACAGGCCCGCGGTTGCGGCAACCCCGACGATGAACAGGACCGTCCCCGCCGCGAACAGGAAACCCAAGAAGCGCAGGAGCAGTTTCACTGCACCACCAAAGTCATCGCGATTGTCCCGCGGCGCCGCGGCCGCCGCCTTGCTTCGAAGAATAAAGGCCCAGAATACCGGACGCTCGACCTGCGGGCGGACCGACCGGCCGCCCAGTTTGGCAGTATTGGCGGCAAGTCGCCAGTGCGCCCTTGCATCGGGTGTGGGTCGCTCGGTTTTTTGTTCAAACTGAGGCTATCCGGCGGCGGCATGCGGACCTCAGTTCGCCCCGGTGCGGGCGCCGGCCAGGTGGGTAGCAAAATAGTCGTCGATGGCGAGGGCAATCGAGTTCGCGGCGCGCTCGCGCCAGCCGTCCGACATGAGCGATTGCAGGTCCTGCTTGTTCGACACATAGCCGAGTTCGACCAGCACCGAGGGCACATCCGGCGCCCGCAGCACCCGAAAGCCGGCCGACTTGATCGGTTCCTTGTGCAAGCTGGTCGATTCCTTGAGCTCGCCGACCAGCTTGTGGGCGAACTGCACCGAAAATGTCTTGGTTTCGCGCTGCGCCAAATCGAGCAGGATGCCGGCGACGTCCTCCGGCTCCTGCTTGAGGTCGACGCCGGCGATGACGTCGGCGCGGTTTTCTTCCTCGGCGACACGTGCGGCTTGCGGGTCGGATGGCGTATCGGACAGCGTATAGACGGTGGCGCCCTCGGCGTCGCCTTCGCGGCGCGGCACGGAGTCGGCGTGGATCGAGACGAACAGCGCGGCGCCGGCGTTGCGCGCGATCGCGACGCGGTCGGCGAGCGGCACGAAAGTGTCGTCGGTGCGCGTCAGCAGCACCCGGTATTTGCCGGATTTTTCGATGCGGGCGCGCAGCCCCTTGGCGAATGCGAGCACGATGTCTTTCTCGCATTCGCCGCCGGCCGCCCGCGCCCCGGTGTCGATGCCGCCGTGGCCGGGATCGAGCACGATGAGCGGCCGCGGATCGGCCGAGCGGGCCTGCGGCTCGCTCGCCGGCGCTTCGCTGCGCGCCGCCTTCTCGTCGAGCGCCATTTTGCGCAAGAAACTCTCGCGATCGGTGGCGACGAGATCGAGCACCAGGCGCGCCGGCGCTCCGTCGGCCGCGCCGATGACGAAGGCCTTGTCGACGCGCGCCGGCTTGGTCAGATCGAACACCATGCGCGAGCCGCCGGGCATCACCAGGCCGAAGCGAAAGGCCTTGATCAGTCCGCGGCCGCCCTCGCCGGCGCGCGGCGGCAGTTGAAAGGCCACCTGCGGCATGTCGGCGACCACGCGATAGGGGTCGGCAAGGGTGAACACGCGCAGGTCGATTTTGCGGTCAAGGTCCATCACGAAGCGCGTCTGCGATTCGTCGCCGCCGAGCCGCGCCTCGGTCGCTACCGGAATCGAGTCGGCAATCGGGGCGGCCGTCGGCGGGCCGGCTGCCCATGCCGTGCCGGCGCAGAGTGCACTGAACAGAGCCCAGCGCGCGGCTTGGACAGGCATCGCTTTGCACCCCATCGGGCCCCTCTTACTCCATTAGGGACACGTGGTTAACCGAAACTTAAATAGCGGCGGAAGCCCCTTGCAACGGGTTGAAATCGGCGACAATCGCCGCCAACTCACAGATGACTTGCCAATTCGCTATTGGCGGCTCTAAGAAGGGCACGCTGACGGTGAAAGGTCTCGGTTGTGTCGCGTTAGGGCATCCGGCAGACGCTCAAGTTGCCCGCCACCCTCGGCTCCTGGTGCAAGAGGAGCGAGACAAGTGGCGCCGGCGACGCCGACGCCCTCGAGGATGAGGACAACCGGAACCGCCCGCGACCCGCGCCAGCAGCTGCAAAACTGCTGCCACAGTGTCGTGCCCACCGCCAGCTAGCGAAATTGCGGCTGCGCTTTGCGCCGCCGCCCCATAGCGGTTTGGAGTTCATGTTCGAGGCGCAAGTCTTGGTTCAATACGGTCAGGTTCGCTTCAATCGATACGGCGGCGTTCATGCGGCGCTCGCCGGGACCTCGCCGGCTTGCCGCGCTCCCGGTTTCCGATCCGTCCCATTCACCGAAAATCGGGCGCCTGTCCGCCTGCCGCGCCGAAGCGGCGCGCAGCGCGGCCATGCCGCCCCTCATGAGATCTGCAATGGCCAACAAAATGCTCATCGACGCGACCCATCCGGAGGAAACCCGGGTGGTCGTCTTGCGCGGCAATCGCGTCGAAGAATTCGACTTTGAATCCGCGCACCGCAAGCAGTTAAGAGGCAATATTTATCTCGCCAAGGTGACGCGCGTCGAGCCGTCGCTGCAGGCCGCCTTCGTCGACTATGGCGGCAACCGTCACGGTTTCCTGGCGTTTTCCGAAATCCATCCGGACTATTATCAGATTCCGGTTGCCGACCGGCAGGCGCTGATTGCCGAGGAAGAGCGCGCCCAGCGCGCCGCCGATGACGAAGTTGACCGCCGCGCGCGGCGCCACGGGCGCCACGGCGAACATGCCGCTGCCCGTCGCGACGAGGCGATGCGCGGCGAGCCCGCCGAGTCGCCTGCCGAAGGTCCCGAACACGCTGCGCCCGCCGCGACCGGCGAAGCGGCAAGCCCGCCCGAGGCCGAAAGCGCCGAGGCGGCGGTAAGCGAAGCGGCCGAGCCGGCAGCCGAGGTCAGCATGTTGCCCGGCGACGCCGCGCTCGGCACCGATGCCGAGCCGAGCGAGCCGCCGGGCGAGGCCGGCGAAACGGCGCCGATGCTCGCCAGCGATGACGGCGGCGGGGCGCCGAGCCAAGGCGAGACCGCGACAGCTCCGGAAAACGGCGAGACCAGTCTCGTCCCGGCCGCGGCCGAGCGCGACAACGGCGAAGAAGAGGAAGCCGAAGTCGTGGAGTCGGTCGGCGGCGCCGATGCGCTCGAGGAGGTTCCCGATCGCGCGCCGCGCTATCGCCGCCAATACAAGATCCTAGAGGTCATCAAGCGCCGCCAGGTCATGCTGGTGCAGGTGGTCAAGGAAGAGCGCGGCACCAAGGGCGCGGCGCTGACGACCTATCTGTCGCTCGCCGGCCGCTATTCGGTGCTGATGCCGAATACCGCGCGCGGCGGCGGCATCAGCCGCAAGATCACCAATTCGGAAGATCGCGCGCGGCTCAAGGAGGCGGCAGCCGAGCTCGAAGTGCCGGAAGGCATGGGTGTGATCCTGCGCACCGCCGGCGCCAGCCGCACCAAGATCGAGATCAAGCGCGATTTCGAATATTTGCTGCGGTTGTGGGAGACGGTCCGCGATCT
>Ga0187784_10003390_pt1 | contig 12862 bp, 3 predicted proteins | sample 1015_SJ02_MP15_2_FD_132964 | JGI IMG/M metagenome (GOLD analysis project Ga0187784, IMG submission 132964) | Tropical peat soil microbial communities from peatlands in Department of Meta, Colombia - 1015_SJ02_MP15_20_MG | ecosystem: Environmental > Terrestrial > Soil > Wetlands > Peat | place... | reverse complement strand
CTTTGCGGATCCAGCGTTTCTGGTAAGCCTGCGACGTCAGCGACCCCGCAGAGTGATTGGTCAGTTCCATCTCCCCGGTGTAACGCGGAAGGCCGGCTGCCTGCGCCAGTGTGATATCGAGAAACATCTGGTCCGCTTTCGCGGAAATCACGTGAACGGGGCCGTCGCCCACCTTGACCGCAGGCCACTGGGGATGCGGCCGTCCAGGAATAGCGAATTCCCCTGGCGGTGGCAGGCTGATGGTTGCCTTGGTCACAATCGCTTCGAGCAGCTTCACCGACTCCTCCGCGGGGGTTCCACCAATGTCGCCGGTGCCGTAGTAGTGATAATCCGTGAAGACGCCGCTCACTTTGCCGTTCCGCTCAACGCGTGCAGCCCAATTGTCCTGGTAGCGATCCAGTTCGCTCTGCTGCCAGGCTCGTGTCAGTCCATCACGCTCGGTTCTCAGCGCGTAGTATTGGTGGAGTTCTTGCGGGTCGAGCTTTCCACTCCGATCCTCCTGCTCCAGCTTTTGTCGCAGTTCCTGCACGTTCTTGCGTAGTTTCTCAAGCTCGGTGTCGGGCGGATCGGGCGGCAGAGACTTACTGAGATCGTTCTCGATGCTGGAACCATAGCCTCCGGGATTGAGACCGGCCAGAACACTCTCGCCGTCAGGTCCGACCCACACTCCCACATTGAACGGAGTGCCTTCGGGCGTTTTCTCCAGCGACTCCGGACCTCCCGCATTCGCCGAAGATCCCCACACCAGCTTCTGGGTCGAGAATCCCTTGATTCCGGAGTGCGCGAGAATCGTCGGCAGCGACGCGGGAAATCCGAAACAGTCGGGCAGCATATATTCCGCGCTGGCTCTTCCGAGTTCCTTGCGAAACCAGTCATTGCCATATAGGACCTGTCGGATGACACCTTCGGCGCTGGGCGCGTTCACGTCGCCCTCTTCCATCGACGATCCAGTCGGGAACCACTTTCCTTCATCGACATACTTCTTTAGCTTTGCGAAGTCGGCGGGGAAATATTCCTTCATAAAGCGGTAACGATTGGCGCCGCTGAAATTGAAGACATAGTGAGGATATTTGTCGAATAGTTTGAAGTTATCTTCCATGGTCTTGCGAATATATTCGTCGATGACCTGGGGATACTCCCATCGCCACTCGGTGTCGAGATGCGCATAGCCGACCACGTATAGAGTTGGCTGCTTGCTGAGGTCGGGTTTTTCGGTGGTTTGCGCGGTCGCCGTGCACAGCAGGATCAGACAGCCAAGTAAATGCGCTACCAAAGAAGTGCAGCATCGTTGCATTGCCACTCTCCAAATATGCTCAGTTAAGAGCTGACACCACGCGACGTGGCCTAGGTTAATCGACTTTCTGGGACATCCCTAAGTCCTCACCGGTGTTTCGTGTCACAGTAGGCCATGGTCATAGCTGCAATTCTCCCCGAGTAATTTTGCGGGTTACTGTTGCAGCAGAGTGATCGCAAGAACGAACGCTTCATGGCTGCCATCGGTATTCGTCAACTTAATGCTCTGCACCGCTCTGGTGGAATCCAGAGCATAGGTATAGGCGTAGAGATTGCAACTCACGCCCGTGCTGAGCGTGCCGTCGCTGTTGATGCGATAAATGCTCCCCAACGCGATACTCTCGTTGGCATTGCTCCCGAAACTACACCAATCGCTGAATGTCTGGCTGATTTTTTGGGGTGGGCCAGTCGTGTAAGCGACGGTGACAGTCCCGGTGTGGCTTCCATCGACGGCGGTGCCCAGCATGGCCATGGTCGTGTAAGCATTCTGCTGGCCTGACGGTAGCGCGATGGTCACACCTGCACCTCGGAGGGTTACTTCGTCCGAGACGCACGCTGTTGTGCAGTCGGTTGTATTGACTGGTCCAAAGTCGAACCGGACGCCGTTGATGATTCGTTTTGGGGATATGGTCGAGGGCAGGCCCAACTGCTGCGCCGAGTATCCATCTGCGCACCCGTTTGGGAGGGTGCATTCGTCTCCTCCGTGGTCCATGCCACCAGTGGCTGGAAAAGTTACCCCATTCTCATAGATGCCAGCCAAGTCGTATGCAGACGAGAGGCTCACCTGCATCTGTGTTCTAAGGCTCTGCGTCGTCAGAGTAGCTGCCAGCACCACCACGTCGCGATTGTTCGGCAACGTAAGGCTTCTTACGGTCTTGCCGCTGTCCAGGACAAAGATGTAACCGTAAAGGCTGACAGGGCCAGGGCTCTGGGCACCCTTATAGTTAGCATAGGGCATCACCACCGCGAAAGATTCGCCATCGTTGTAGGAAGGACTGAACCAATTGCTGAAGCTCTGTTTAAATCGCGAGCTCGTGCCGTCAGTGTAGGTTACCGTGATGGTCTGCTCTGACGGCGCGCTTAGAACGCCAGTGGCCAGCAGTTGCAATGTGCTGAACTGATCCCCAGGTAGTGTGATGGTTTGGCCGACAGCATCGACCGCATCGAGTTGATTCGCTGGTCCAAAATTGAACTGCACGCCGTTGAGGATTCGATTCGCGGTCAACAGGTTCGACGAGTACGCGTAACCCAGACCGTCTAGACCTTCGGTGAAGCGTATGCCGTTGGTGTAGATGCCCTTCCGGTTGTATGCCGAGGACAGATCCACCGGCGTTCCAGCGCCGTCAGTGCCGATAGCCGCACTCAGGGCCACATTAACCGAGGATACGTTCTGCGTGAGATTGCCGGATCTTCCGGTGACGGTTAGAGGTACACCCAGTCCGGTCAGCGTTGTGCTGCGAGCAGTCAGTGTCAGCGTGCTCATGGTCTTGGTTTTTGCGGGACTGAAAGATGCCGTTACACCACTGGGCAGTCCCTTTACGGGGGACAAGGTCACCGTCCCGTCAAAACCATTCTGTGGTGTCACCGTGATCGTGCTCGCTGCGGTCCCGCCTTGGTTAAGGTAGATCGTGCTGGGCGCCGCCGAAAGGCTAAAATCCGGCAGTTCCAGCGTCAGGTAAGCCGGTTGAGTCAAGACTCCGCTAGCGCTGGTCCCGGTAACGACCAGCGTCAAGTTTCCGCCTGGAGCTGAGCTGGTTGTCGAAACGCTCAGCGTTGAAGTGCCTGCGTCCGTGATCGAGGTCGGACTAAGGGTGGCCGTTACACCTGCCGGCGAACCGAGGACGTTCGCGGATAGATTGACGGTGCCACTGAAGCCATGTCCGGCAGTGAGTGTGATCGTGCTGGACTCGCCCTTGGTCAGGGTGGCCGGCGATGCTGAAAGAACGAAGTAGGGACTGGATGACGCCGGCGTTAGAGCATTGATCAGGTTCTGCCCGTTCGGACTTCCCCATCCGGTCACCAAGTCATAGCCAAAGACATCGCTGTACGAGGTATAGGTTCCACCCCCGACATTGGGATTAGCTCCAACGGTAATGTCGTGAAAGTCGCTGTCATAGTTGGATCCCGTACTGATCGCATAGATAAGCGGGTTCAAAAAGCCGACCGGGGGCGCGTTATTGTTGGCCACCTGTTCATTGACCAGCGCCATAAAGCCCGCCCACTTCGGTGCGGAAAGGCTGGTCCCGCCTAATCCCCCCATCACGGACCCGCCTGAGACCCAGTAGTTGTTACAATCTGCGTTCGAAGCCACATCGGGGACGTTGCGATAAGTGGTCGAACCCTGGTTGGACGCATTGATGACGCCGAGGAGTTCCTGATAGTTGGGAATGGCAAAATAATCGGTACCAATTCCGCCGCCGCTGCCAGTCCCAGGACCGCCGCATTGCATATTGTCGCCTCCCCAGCCGATTTCCGATTGCCAGGGACCGCCCGCACCATTGGTTGTCAGTTGAGTTCCGCCAGCCGCAGTGATATACGGATCATCCGCTGGGTAGTACGTTGGGTTGACGACTGGGTCGTAGGCGCCGCTGTCGCCACTGGCGACGAACAAATTCTGCCCCTGTGCCGCAAATTCCTGGAAGATGGGATCGTCTATGGTGTTGTCGGGCGGCAGCCAGCCGTAGGAAACAGACATTTGCTTGGCGATATTATCCGTGGCCATTTGGTTGAAGATATCGACATCGCTGTTGCCCCCGTACACGATCACTGCCGAGGCGCCCGGGGCCATAGAGATCGCCTGCACAATGTCGTTGGCCGTTTCCCCGTCACCCGAGCAGTTAGCGCCGCAGTTTTCAACGACCCCATCCAGCAGCACGTTGGCGATGGGAACGTTGAGCGGCTGACCCACGCTGCTGAAATAGAGCTGAACATCGCTGACGTTGTAGGTTTGAAATTCAAACAGTCCGATCGACTGGCCCGCTCCGGTGAGTGCGGTTCCACCGTAGTAAGCCGCTCTCATGTCGCTGCCAAGGAATTGACCACCCGGACCTGAGCCGGTCTGCTCGCTTTTTACAGTTTCCCCAGTCTTGCGATACCGCAGCATGGGCTGCGGCAAAGAAAAGTCGTCGAGACCTGAGATATGCCAAAGCTGCAGACCCAAATCAAGCGATGGCTCCCGATCCACCGCATAGAACGTCCGATGTTCACTTGGGTGCTTATAAGTGCCCACGGTTACGTGGAAAACGCGATTGATGTCAGCCACGGCAGCCGTGACGTCTAGGACCATACGAGTGGACGTGGTGCGGGTGACCGTCATGCCATTGGCTTCTGCGAAATGGACCACGGCGTCATAATCCGCTTGCGTCGGTCCAAACCTGTCAGTGAACTGCTGCGTAGAAAGATACTGATGGTAAAGAGGGCTTTGCGGATCGTAGAGTCGGCGCAGCAGATCACTGAGCGCGGCCTGATTACGCAGCGGCAGCATGACGGCAAGTTGCAACTGTTGCGTGCCGGGAGGCACCCCGACGAGTGGAGCTTGCCCGTTTACCACCACCTCGCGCACGTGGCGCGTCAATAGGTGCTGCTGCGCTTGCACTGATGAAGTCAACAACAAGGACATCACTGCGCAGGCTGCCGCTAATCCCAGCCACTTTGGGAAGCTGCTTTTGGAGATCATTGTTCATCCTCCCTTTGTTTTTGTCTTGTTCTTATTCCGGCTGCGAGGCAGCTGTCTGGTATTGTTTAAAGTCTCAGGGACAACGACTTCTCCTCATACTGCGCCACGAACGGCAACCCAAAGTTTTCCGACTTCCTCAGAAGATGAACTTGAGTGCGACCTGCATTCTTCTGGGAAAATTTTGCTGCTGAGTGGTGTTGATGTTGCCAAAGCCCGTGCACTCTTGAGCGCCCGTCACAGTAGGGCTGCAGGAGGGAGTGTCGCCGGGATTGGTGTCCGGCCCCGAGTACAGGCGACCGTTGAACACATTGAACGCCTCCCATCGGAGCTGGAGCTCTTTCGATTCCGTGATCGGAATCTTCTTTGACAGCGTAAGGTCGAGGTTGGGAATCGACGGATTACGCACGCCCGTATAAAAGTCGCGCAAGTATCCAATTCCCCACGGTGAGACCACATTGTCCGGCTCCCATGCAGGCGCAATCCCCTGCGCCGGGCAACCCGGTGTGCCTGCGCTGCAACCCTCTGGGAAACCGTCATTGTTCCACAACCACTGGTTGTAGCTCGGCCCACCACTGGGCTTAAGGGATTGGGAGCCAATGTAGTTAAAGCCGCTAGTCGACGGAAGCATGATGGGGTTGCCGCTGTTGTATGCGAAAATCCCGCTCAAGCTCCAGTTATTCACGATGTAGCCAACTACGGGCGATGGACCCTTTAGAAGGAAATAGGAGCCTTTGCCAAAAGGCAAGTCCCACACTGCGGTCATAGCCAACAGGTGCGTGCGATCAAAATCCGAAGCCTCGTGGGTTGGGGTGGGAAACTGCCAGGGAAACTCTCCGCCGCTATAGGGATTATCGCCATAGCCATTCGACGGGCCAACTCCGTTGAAACTCGTAGCCTGCATGGTCTTCGAGTAGGTGTACGAGAGGTTGAATGTCAGTCCATGTCCAGCTCGCTTGGTAAGTTTCACTTCCAGAGCGTTGTACCAAGTCTTGCCGAGGGGGGCGTTATATTGGTAAATTCCGCCACTGCAATACTGGCCAAGGGGAGCCAGCAAGTCTATCCCCGCGATCGTTGGCGAGGATCCGCAACCTGTGTTGGCGAAAGCCGGCACATTGAAGTAAGGATTCGGCACCTGCGCCGACCAGTTGTTGTATTGACCGGCTGCATCTGCGGCGATGTGTTGTTGCACCTGCTGTAGGGTGGCGAAGTTGTTCACCGTATAGAAGACACGCAGACGGCTGGCGAAATTGCCCGAGTAGCGGGCATCCAGAACCAGGCCTTGAATCAGTTCTCGCTGAATACCCAGGGACATGATCATGGTTTTGGGGATTTTCCGGTCCGGAAAATCTATCGCTTGACCCTGACCGAGCCCTGTAAGAAGGCCGCGCGAGGTGGTTTGTGGAACGATAACACCGGCGTACGGAGTGCCGCTCGCGAAGGAATTACCGTTGTAATCGACACCGAAGCCCGGAGCGTTGGGAACCGCGTTCCCGTCGAGCGAGGTAACATAGTTGGTGGGCTCGGTATAACCGATCGTTGTTCCGCCTTCCAAGCCCCCTCCGAACATGAAGCCCCAGCCGCCGCGGACCACCGTCCTCGGATTTAAAGCAAAGGCGAACCCGATCCGAGGCGCTATGTTGGACCAGTCCGTGTTGTAGCCATCCCGCGACTGGCCATTGATGCCGGCATATTCAATGCCGCCGAGTACCTGGGCGAGCGAGGCAGTGTTTATGCCGGCAGCCGTCCACGCGCTCTGGTTCGCCGTATTGGTTACATTCGCTTGATACGTCGGGTCGCTGGTGACGGGATTCACACAAGTGATACAGATTCCCCGATTCAACGCGTTGTGCCGTTCGCGCAGACCTCGTTGTACGTCATAGCGCAAACCGAGATTCAAGGTCAGCCGATGCGTCACCCTCCAGTCGTCTTGTGCATACAGACCCCATGCCGGCTGGCCCTCCATAATCGTGTAGTTGTAGTCGACATGACCGCCATCGGGATAACCCAACAGCATGTCCGCCAAGCCCAGACCGTTCGGTAACGGATTGCCGCTGGCATCGGTGTAGAGAGAGGCGTTGGGACCGTTGAACTGCGTAGCGGTGGAGGCAAAATTGAATTGCCCGTTTGCGTTGCCGACCGATTGCGGGTCGCCATACTGGAACTCTGCGTACACGCCGCCGAAATGGATGTTGTGAGCTCCCTTGGATTTAGTGAAGTCGGCATCGAGCATGACGTTGGTGGTGGCGTCATTGGTGATGTTGTTGCCAATGATATTGACGAAGCCCCCGAACCCGCTGTTGCCCGCGTTGCCCATGCACTGGAAAGCGTTGTTATTGCACTCAGGAACGTCCTTGAAGGAAGTGGTGGGAATGTTGGGCATGGCGAGGCCGAACGTGCTGGCGTTCACGGCCGCGCCAAAGTCCCCATCCGGCGAATGGTCTGCAAAACGCGAGAACGACAGTTTGAAATCTCCCAGAAAAGTGGGCGAAAACATGCGCGTCATATCCTGCGCCGCGGTCCAGCTTTTCCGAGTATGACCCACGTTGCCACTTTCGGCGAGCCCAAAGAATCCGTTTGTGCTTCGGTTCTCACTGCCTGGCTGATATTCAAAAAAGCTATACCACTTGGTCTTGTCGCTGGTGTTGTAGTCCACGCGAATCATGTATTGGTTGTACGAATACAGGTCTGGCGTGCTGGCAAAGTAATTGTTGACCAGCGAATTTTGCCGTCCGGCAACGTTCGGCAAGGGATAGAGGTTCAAGAAATCAACTCCGGACGCGTTAATTTCACCGGCCGGTATGGTGTCATTCGGAAATTCCGTGCGAGTGAGGTTGCCAGGGGAGCAATTGTCAATCGTGCCACCCGTGCTGCAGGTCGTCGTTAAGGGATCGAAGATGGGAATGCCGTTGGGAAAATCCTGAGGGTCGTTTTGCTGGATGAGTCCAAAGTTGACCGCGTTACCCGCCGGATTGGCACTATTGCCTGGCCGCAAGTAGGCTGGAGGCACGGATGTCGTGACTGCGCCGGCTATCGACTCCCGGTATCCTTCAAAGCTGCCAAAAAAGAAGAGCTTATTTTTCACGATAGGACCACCAAAGGTGCCGCCGAATTGGTTCTGCACCACACCTTGCCTAGGGATACCCTGGTCGATGAAGTCGATGCGATTGGCGTCGAAAAGCGCTCCCTCATAAAACTCAAACAGATCCCCGTGAAAGCTATTGGTTCCGTTCTTGGTCACAACATTCACTGTGCCGCCGCCGGTGCGGCTATAGCGGGCGTCGTAGGTGGAAGTCATCACGTTGACTTCCTGGACGGCATCAATGTTCGGGGACACATTCCAGGCACCCGCGTTCTGGTTGTTGTAGGTGGTCTGCTGGGTAATGTTGGTGCCGTCCAGCGTGAACTGATTGTATCCGCCTAAAGCTCCGGTAAAGTTTCCGGTCGGAGCGCCGCCACCCATGATGTAGGCGTTGGTGTTGTCCCAGCCGCGGGTTCCGGAATTTCCGCCCGGACCGAATGTCGTGGTGGTGAACTGAGACCCGGGGGTGGTCCCGATCAGCATGTAGACCTGACGACCGTCGAGCGGAACCTGCGTAATGGTTCGTTGATCAATGTCGGTTCCGCCGGAACCACTGGCCGTTTCGATCATGGGGGGAGCGGCCGTGACAGTCACGGTTTCGTTGATGGAACCTACTTGCAGCGTGAAGTTCAGGCCATAATGCTGCGCCGCAACTAGAAGAACGTTGTCCTGATTCACACCACGGAAACCAGCTGCCTTGATCTGGACACGATACGTTCCGGGAACGATGTAGGGAATGTAATAGACGCCGGCGTCGCTGGTTTCGGCGCTATAGCTGGTGGCCGTATCGCGGTTTACGGCAGTCACCGCTGCTCCCTTGACGGCGGCGCCGGATGAGTCGGTAACCTGCCCCGTGAGAATGGCACGAAACTCCTGGGCCGCCGAGCGCTGTGAAGACGCCTGCAGCATGAGGCACGCTACAACGAAGCCGAGAGCAATCCGGAAGTGATATGTCCAGCGACGATCGCGATACTCAGAACCGGGCAGAGCCTTCATACGTACCTCCTCAAGACTCCGGGATGCAAGTTGGCAAAGTCCAAAACGCGCCAGGAAGTGCACACCATACCTAGTTGTTTCTTGAGCCATCGTTTGGCGGCAAAGTCTGCGCTCGAAAATCGCGCCAGTCAATGCACCGGAATGTTATCCATACATTCCCCGCTATCTGGTTGCTCAGGAACCGATTACAAATAGTTCTGCCCTGGAGGTTGGAGCGGAATGCACGAGCCGATTGCGGACTCCACACAAGCACATCGAATCTTGATAAACAGTGGCTTTACATGCTAACTTCGCGGCTGCAGTGATCGGCCTCTTGCCCCACTATGACTGCCACTACTCCCACGCAGGTTCGTCGCACTTTACGCTTTGGCGTTTTTGAAGTTGATCTTCGCACGGCTGAGCTGCGCAAGCATGGCGTTCGAATCCATTTGGAAGAGCAACCCTTTCAGATTCTGACTCTGTTGCTCGCATCTCGCGGCGAGTTGGTGACAAGAGAGGACCTTCGCCGGGAACTCTGGCCTGCACACACCTATGTCGACTTCGACCGTGGTCTCAATAAGGCCATGTGCAAGTTGCGTTTGTCGCTGGGTGATTCTGCAGAGAACCCACGCTTTATTGAGACCCTGCACCGGCGCGGGTACCGTTTCATCGCACCGGTTCAAGATCATGATGAAAATGGCGTAAGGCCGCCGTCGTCGCACGCATCCGATCCTGATCTGCAGTCACCCTGGCTGGAACCAGTGACAACGCCAAACCTGGCTCAAGCAGGTGCGCGCACTCGGCGGTGGCTGAGTTGGCGTGCCATTGCTGCGGTCCTCTTGCTGGGCGTTGCTCTATCCGCAGTTCTCTATTTCCTGCCACGCCGAAACGCTTCGGTGGCGCCTGTGGTGATTCCTCGCCGCTCCGTGGCTGTGCTCGGGTTCAGAAACCTTTCGGGGCGTTCTGACCAAGCCTGGATTTCAACGGCTTTGTCAGATTGGCTTACCACCGAACTCTCGGCCGGGGAACAACTGCGCACTGTACCGGAAGAGAGCGTGGCGCGGACAAGGATCGAACTCTCACTGCCCGGTGTCGACAGCCTGGGAAAGGACAGTCTCGCGAAGATTAGCAAGAATCTCGGCGTCGACTTTGTTGTCGTCGGCTCCTACGCCAGTCTGGGTCGGGCTTCCAGAGAGCAGGTTCGCCTGGATCTGCTCCTGCAAGACACCCGGAACGGCGAGACCATCGCCGCGCTGTCGGAGACCGGAACCGAAGCTCACCTATTTGAGCTTGTTTCCCAAGGCGGCGAGCAATTGCGCGCCAGACTTGGTGTAAAGGCGGTGACGCGCAGCGAAGCAGCCCAGATTGCGGTCGCTTTGCCCGCGAATCATGATGCCGCGCGCCTGTACTCCGAAGGATTGGCCAGACTGCGAGTGTTTGATGCATTGGCTGCGCGCGATTCGTTCCAAAAGGCGATCTCTCTGGAGCCTGATTATGCCCCGTCCCACTCCGCTTTGGCCACGGCATGGGCGACCCTGGGCTACGACGAGAACGCCAAGGCGGAAGCCAAGCAAGCGTTCGAGTTGTCGTCAAACCTGCCGCGGGCGGATCGGCTGCTGGTAGAAGGCGACTACTACGAGATGTCGAAAAACTGGGAAAAGGCGATTGAGATCTATCGAGCGCTCTTTGAATTTTTCCCGGATAGCCTGGACTATGGCCTGGCTTTGGCCCACGTGCAAATCAGCAGTGGCAAGGGAAAAGAGGCGCTTCAAACCATTGAAACGCTGCAAAATCTGCCACCACCGCTCAGAGACGACCCTCGCATTGACCTGGCCGAGGCTCGCGCGGCTGAATCGCTTGGTGACTATAAGCGGGACGAAACCTCTTGCGTCCGTGCAGCCGAGAAAGCGCGGGCCTCAGGAGCTTCCCTCCTGCTTGCCGAGGCCCGAGGAGGCGAGGCCTGGGCGCTCTCCAACCTTGGGCGCCCCGACGAGGCTGTTCAAGCCGCCGCCGAAACCAGGCAAATCTATGAGGCAGCGCATGACAAGAATGGAGGTGCCCGGGCGATCAATTGGAGCGGAATCGCGTTGCTCAATAAGGGAGACACGGTGGGGGCGAAGAAGATGTACGAGCAAGCGCTGGCCACTTTCCGCCAGATCGGAAACAAGTTGGGTGTGGCCAACGAACTCGACGACCTGGGCGACGTCCTGCTTGCCTTGGGTGATCTGAAGGGGGCCCGTGAAAGGTACGAAGAATCCATGGCCACAGACCAGGAGATCGAGAATTCGGATGGAATTGCTCTGGCCAAAGGTGCGCTCGGCGTCCTACTGCTCGCGACCGGGGACCATGAAGCAGCCAGAAAGACGGATGAGGAATCCGTCGAGCTGTGCCGTTCCATCGGCGACCGGGAGAAGGAGGCCATCGGCCTGGCGGGCTTGGGTAGTGCAGTCCGGATGGAAGGCGATGCGGAGCAAGCCCGAAAGTACGATTCGGAGGCGGTCGCGATTTTCGATGAAATCGGAGATAAGCAAAGTTCCAATCGCTTCCAGCTTGATCTGGCGGAACTTGCCATAGACGGACACGACGGCGCTGCAGCCGAGGCGATCGCCAGCCGAGTGGCTGGCGAATTTGCGAAAGAGAATGCCCTCCGAGATGAATCCCTGGCAAATGCGGTTCTTTCCAGAGCCCTAGTGGCGCAAGGAAAAACCGAGGAGGCAAAGAACGCTATCGCCCGCTCGCTGGCTCTCGCGGCGAAATATCACGACCGCCAAGTCGAGCTATACGTTGCCATGACTGCAGCCCAAGTGCTTGCAAGCTCGAACACCGCGGCGGCCAGGGCTGCTGCCATTTCCCGGCTGCAGCAAGTTCGCGCGGAAGCTGCCCAAGCTGGATTTATAACCTACGCGCTCGAGGCACGGCTCGCCCTGGGCGAGATCGAAATCCTGTCGGGTAACCGGTCAAGCGGGCTCGCCCACCTTGAATCTCTGCGGAAAGAGGCTAGTGATCGCGGTCTTGGACTGATCGCCCAGAGGGCGATTGCTGCGACGAAACTCACTTCCTAACCCGGAAAAAACTTCCACGTGCGAATAAGCGGAGCCACCTAGCGCTGAGAAGCAACCTTATTCCGAGATCCGTGACAAATTGAGAACAGACAGTGCAAGAAAGCCAAAACATTAGCAGCACCGACGTCCGCCACAGATTTTGAGCGATGACGTGCTAACCGGGCGTAGCCCGCACTTGAACGAAGGGACCAATACTGCCTGCCGGAGATTTGTCGATTCGAGTGGCGAAGTCGCGCAGGTTGCGGAATCAATCTGTCAACCATGTGTTTGCTCAGACACTTACAGCAAGGTGATGAATTCAGCGATGGCGGCTTCCAGCTCCCGCACGCTGGCATGTAATCTTCGACCTCTTCACCGCTTGTAACCGATCTTGCGTAAAAGATCGTGACGCCAAGTCATGTCAGATCCGTTCTCTACTCCTTGGGGCGCGCTGCCATCGACTACTCCGAGTACGCCACATCCTTGCTCCGTCTGGGCGACGATCACCTCAACGGGGTTGGCAGTTGCGCAGAATATCGAACACACCTCCGGCACATTGCGGATCGTGTTCAGGATATTGATGGGGTATGCGTTCTTTAGCAATAGGACAAAGGTATGACCACAAGCCAACGCTTGTGCGTTTTCAATTGCCGCCTGCCTGAGGCCCGGATCGTTTCCTTCGGAACGAGTCAGGCACGCTCCGGAACTTTCGTTAAACGCCAAGCCAAACTTGGCTTGAGGCACCGTCGCAACGACTCCTTCGTACAGGTCTTCCACCGTCTTGATGAAATGGGACTG
>Ga0187784_10003389_pt1 | contig 12862 bp, 10 predicted proteins | sample 1015_SJ02_MP15_2_FD_132964 | JGI IMG/M metagenome (GOLD analysis project Ga0187784, IMG submission 132964) | Tropical peat soil microbial communities from peatlands in Department of Meta, Colombia - 1015_SJ02_MP15_20_MG | ecosystem: Environmental > Terrestrial > Soil > Wetlands > Peat | place... | reverse complement strand
AGATCGAAGACGAACGGCGCCATCACATCGAAGCGCACGCGGCCGGCCGGCTGTTGGGCGAATACCTCGCCGGCGAACTGTCGCCAGCCCAAACCGCGATAGAACGCGAAGTTGTGGGGTTCGCAAAACAGCAGGGCAAAATCAGCGCCGCCATCATCCTGCTGCACGTGCCCGATGGCTACCCCTATGGCCGCCGAGGCGTGCCCGCGCTTTCGCGAATCTGCGCGCGTGATGACGCCACCGATACCACCGACGGTAACGTTCGCGCCGCCCCACTTCGCTTGCCGCAAATGCATCCCGACGTGGCAGACCAATTCGTCGGCGTGGTTCCATACCAGAATCCGCTGCTCGGCATTGGCCCACACCACGTGCGCCCAGGAAAAGGTCGCGCGCAGCTCGGCCGGCCACACAGCCTCGAATAGCGGCCGCGCCTGTTCCCACGACGCGTCGCCCGGCCGCGTTTCGATGCGCGTGCTCGCACCGCCGGTCGGAGGTGAGTTCGAAGTTCGAGTCACGTGTCCACCATTTTTCGATTCGAGCGATTGGGCTGGCCTGTTCGTCGGGTTAGGGTCGGGCCCGCGCCTTGACTTCGTTCAAGCCTGCAAAAGGGGCGTTTTATGGAAATCATGCGCAAGGCTTCTATTACGACGCTTTCGAACTCCGGCGTGCAGTCGGAACAACTTCTGTTTCCGGAGAACTCGTCGTCGCGCCGGGTAACCATCACGCGAGTGACGCTGCAGCCGGGAGCCGTCAATCCGCCGCACCGGCATCCCGCTTCCGAGCAGATTTGGGTCGCGCTCCAGGGCAGCGGAACACTGCTGCTCGACCACGACCGCACCGAGCCGTTCGCCGCCGGTGACGTGGTGCGGTTCGAGGATGGCGACCTTCACGGCTTGCGCAACGGCAGCGAGCTGCCGTTTGTTTATGTGTCGGTAACCTCCCCACCGGTGAATTTCCGCGAGGCCTACGCCAAGGACTGGAGCAAGCCCGCTTAGGCCAGAGCTCGCCCTGCGACATTCACGCTCCGCAAAAAACTTCTCGATCTACTTTCATCTTCAGCACATCCTTCTAAAGCAGGCGGCAGCGACGCAGACAAGATTCTTCGTCTCTCAAAGCACTCGGTGCATCGCGCTTCACGTATTATAATACAATCCGGCGCGGCGTAGTTCTTAGATCATCGCGCAATCACGTCGTAACGAGGCAATGCCATGGCGAACTTCACTCCGATCTCCGCGGCAATCGGCGGGGCCCTGATCGGACTTTCCGCCGCGCTGCTGATGCTGCTCAACGGCCGTATCGCCGGGGTGACCGGCATCGTCGCCGGACTCCTCGAACCGCAAGGCAATGGCCGCGCTTGGCGCGCAGCCTTTCTCCTCGGCCTCATTGCCGCCCCGGTCTGCGCCGCGCTCCTCGGCTATCCGGTGCAGGTACCACAGCTGCCGCAGAGCATGATAACCGTCGTGGCTGCCGGTCTCCTGGTCGGGTTCGGCACACGGTTGAGCAACGGCTGCACGTCGGGCCATGGCATCTGCGGCATCGCCCGCCTGTCGCCGCGCTCGCTGGTCGCGACCGGCGTCTTCATGAGCACGGCTATCATCGTCGTCGCACTGACGCGTCACGTCTTCGGAGTCTGAAATCGTGCGCACAGCGGCAAGCCTCCTCTGCGGTTTCATCTTCGGCTGCGGCCTGGTGGTCTCCGGCATGGTCCGGCCGGCCAAGGTCTTGAGCTTCCTCGACGTGCTCGCGATCCCGAGCGGCGGGTGGGATCCGAGCCTCGCCGTCGTCATGGCGGCGGCGCTGGCGGTTTCGGGCCTCGGTTATGTACTGGCGCGACGGTCCGTGCCGCTGCTCGATACCCGTGCGCACTGGCCGACTCAGACGCAGATCGATCGGCCGCTGGTCGCCGGAGCAGTGCTATTTGGGATCGGCTGGGGCTTGGTTGGACTTTGCCCCGGCCCGGCGATCGCGAATCTGGCGACGCTCTCGCCCGCTGTCGTTATTTTTGTCGTCGCCATGGTGGTCGGCACAGTGGCGCACGATCTCTGGTGGCGGGCCGCCAGCACATCGGCCGCCGAAAGCACTCTCCTGCAAGCGAGCGCCGCCGACGGATAGGCCGGCAAGGCCTGCAGGCGGCGCGAGTCGTATTCCGGTCGGTCGGCCGGCGCCTTGACCATGTGCGCCGAGCTGAATGCGGCGCCGGCGGGCCGCGCCCGTGGGCCGGTCTCTGACTATACGGAACCATCGGATTGCCGGGCGCAGGCTTGCGGTGATTTTCGCCGGCGATATGGTCGCTCACAACGCTGACAAGAGCGGCGAACAAGTCCGCAGGAACGGTTGGGGGGACGCATGACGTTAGAATGGACAGCGACCGCCACCCTCTCGCTCGCCGGCCTCGCTCTCGCCAGCGGGCTTGCGTTCGCCGGCGGCCAATATGGGCCCGGCGTCAGCGATACCGAAATCACGCTCGGCAACACGATGGCCTATAGCGGCCCGGTTTCGGCGAGCGGCGCCATCGGGCGGGCCGAAGCCGCTTACTTCGCCAAGATCAACGATGAGGGTGGCATCAACGGCCGCAAGATCAATTTCATCAGCCGCGACGATGCCTACAGCCCGCCAAAAACCCTCGAAGCGGTGCGCAAGCTGGTCGAGCAAGACCAGGTGTTGCTGCTGTTCGGCGCGCTCGGTACGGCGACCAATACGGCAATCCAGAGCTATCTGAACGACAACAAGGTGCCGCAGCTCTTCATCGCGGCCGGCAACGAAAAGTGGAACGATCCGAAACACTTTCCCTGGACGATGCGATGGCAGCCGAGTTTTGTCACCGAGGCGCGCATTTACGCCCGCTACATTCTCGACAACCTGCCGGACGCCAAAATCGCGGTGCTCTATCAAAGCGATGATTTCGGCAAGGACTATCTCACCGGTCTGCGCCAAGGACTGGGCGACAGGGCGGACCGGATGATCGTCGCCACACAGACCTACGAGACCACCGACCCGACGGTCGATTCGCAAATCCTGGCGCTGCGCGGCAGCGGAGCCGATATCCTCTTGACCGCGGCCATTCCCAAGTTCGCCGCTCAAGCGATCCGCAAGGTCTACGAAACGGGTTGGAAACCGACGCACTTTCTCAGCTTCGTGTCGTCTTCGATCGGGGCAGTGATGCGGCCCGCCGGACCCGAGAAGACCGTCGGCATCATCACCGCCGCCTTCTTCAAACAGCCGAGCGATCCGCAATGGCGGGACACGCCCGAATACAACGAATGGTTGGACTGGATGAGAAAATACAACGCCTCGGGCGACCTTGCCGACGGAGGCGGCGTCTTCGGCTACTCGGCGGCCCAGACCATGGTCGCGGTGTTGCGGGCAAGCGGCGACAATCTCACCCGCGAGAACATCATGAAGCAGGCGGCCGATATTCGTGATTTGCGGCTGCCCATGCTGCTGCCGGGAGTGACCGTCTCGACCAGCGCCGACGATTACGCCCCGATCAAGCAGATGCAGTTGGCGAAGTTCGACGGCACTACTTGGAATCTGTTCGGGAAACTGATCTCGGGGACCGGTAACTGAAGGCGATTGCGAGCGGGCCGACGGCCGCGCTCGTCGCCTGGTGTGGCGGCTCGGCCCGGCGAATCTGCTCGCGGAGCGCGTGCGGGCCGGCTCCCTTCCAACCCGCCGCTTCTTGAAAAAGCAGGCATTCTGGCCGCCTCCGCGATCCAACAACAGCCGGGTTGCAGGAAGAGCCGATTTGGTTCCATTCTTGTACACTGGGTTAGAACCATAAACATCTCGGTCCCGGCGACGTCGCCAAGCGCGGGATAAGAGGGGGAATGCTCATGTATCCAGGCAAACACGCGGTCGAAAGCCCGCAGCGTCCTGCCTTCATCATGGCTCAGACCGGCGAAACCGTGACCTATGGCGAGCTCGAGGCGAGGAGCAACCGGCTGGCCCACCTGTTGCGCGCACGCGGCCTGCAACGACTCGACCATTACGCCATCTTCATGGAAAACAACGTCCGCTACATCGAAAGCTGCGCCGCCGGCGCGCGTGCGGGCATCTACTACACGTGCGTCAATTCGTTTCTCACCCCTGAGGAACTCGCCTACATCCTCAACAACAGCCAATCCAGAATCCTGATCACGTCTGCGGCCAAGCGCGACGTGGCCATGGCGGCGCTCGAGGATTGTCCGCGGATCGAACTGTGCCTCGTCGCCGACCAAAGGGGTGACGGAGGCCGCGTCCTCAACCTCGACGAAGCGACCGCGGCGTTTCCGGCGGTGCCGATCGCCGACGAGTCGCTGGGCACCGCGATGCTGTATTCGTCCGGCACCACCGGGCGGCCAAAGGGAATCCTGCGGCCCCTGCCCGACCAGCCGCCCGCACAGGAGCTGCCGCTATTCGACTTCCTGACCAAGCTTTGGCGCTACCGCGACGGAATGATCTATCTGTCGCCGGCGCCACTCTATCACTCGGCGCCCCAGGCGGCGGTCAGCCTGACGATCCGCCAGGGCGGCACCGCGGTCATCATGGAACGCTTCGACCCGGAACGTTACCTGGAACTGGTGCAGACCTACAGGGTGACGCACAGTCAGCTCGTTCCGACCATGTTCTCGCGCATGCTGAAACTTCCGGAGGCGGTGCGGAACCGCTATGATCTATCCTCGCTCGAGATTGCGATTCACGCGGCTGCGCCTTGCCCGATGCAGGTCAAGGAGCAGATGATCGGGTGGTGGGGGCCCATCATTCACGAATATTACGGCGCCACTGAAGGACTGGGCTTTACCGCCTGCGACAGCACCGAATGGCTGGCGCATCGCGGAACGGTGGGCAAAGTGCTCCTCGGCGAGCTGCACGTCCTCGGCGACGACATGACGCCCTGCCCGACCGGAACGCCCGGTATGCTGTGGTTCAAGACCGCCTCGCCATTCGAATATTTCAACGATCCGGAGAAGACCCGGCAGGCGCGTTCCAGCGACGGCTCCATGAGTACGGTCGGAGACGTCGGCTACCTGGACGACGACGGGTATCTGTATCTCACCGACCGCGCGACGTTCATGATCATCTCGGGCGGGGTGAACATCTATCCGCAGGAGTGCGAAAACCTGCTCATCACCCATCCCAAGGTCGCCGACGCCGCGGTATTCGGGGTTCCGAACGAAGACCTCGGTGAGGAAGTCAAGGCCGCCGTGCAGCTCATGCCCGGGGTGGCGCCGGGAGCGGAGATCGGCAAGGAGCTGATGGCGTTCTGCGCGCAGCATCTGGCGCGACAGAAATGCCCGCATTCGATCGATTTCGAGGCCGAGCTGCCGCGCCTGCCCACCGGCAAGCTGTACAAAAAGGTTCTCCGCGACCGGTACTGGCAGGGACATAAAACGAGGATCGTGTGAGCCGAGCCGCAGGAGAAGACGATGCCGCCAGCCGCGGTTGAACCGAAGCCCATCCAGATCGCCGCCGCCGTAATCGGCAACGCCTTCGAGTGGTACGACTTCATCGTTTTCGGTTTCTTTACGGCGATCATCTCGCGATTGTTCTTCCCGGCCGGCAGTCAGTACGCGGCGTTGTTGCTCACCACGGCTACGTTCGGCGTCGGTTTTTTCATGCGCCCGGTCGGCGGCGTCTTCCTCGGCATGTACGCCGATCGCAAAGGCCGCAAGGCGGCGCTGCTGCTGATCATTGCCCTGATGACGCTCGCGATCGGCCTGATAGCTTTTGCGCCGACCTACGCTGCCGTGGGCGTCGCCGCGCCGTTGATCATCGTGCTGGCGCGCCTGCTGCAGGGCTTCGCCACCGGCGGTGAATTCGCCGGAGCTACCGCCTTCCTCATCGAAAGTGCCCCACCCGATCGCCGCGGCTTCTACGGGTCGTGGCAAATGGTCGGCCAGGGTTTGGCGGTGCTCATCGGGGCGCTGCTCGGCGCACTGCTGACCCGCGTGCTCGCACCCGAGGCACTCGACAGCTGGGGCTGGCGTGTCCCCTTCCTGTTCGGCCTCGCCATCGGACCGGTGGGATTGTTCATCCGCAGTTTCGTCGATGAAACTCCGGCTTTCCTGGAATCGCGCCGAACCGGCAAACAGCAGGCTCTCGGCGTAGCGCTCGCCGCGCACGCCAAACAAACATTGGTGTGCCTCGGCATCGTGGTGGCCGGCACCATCTCGTTCTACGTCGTGCTGCTCTACATGCCGACGTTCGCCAAACTGCAGTTGCACATACCGCTCGACCAGGCGTTTCTCGCCCAATCGGTGGGCCTCGTCTGCATGATCGTGCTCACGCCGATATTCGGTGCGCTGTCCGACCGTATCGGGCGCAAGCCGATCATGATCGCTGCACTCGCCATCTATCTGGCTGTGGCGTATCCGCTGTTCCTCTGGCTGCACCAAAATCCTTCGTTTCGCAATCTGATGATCATGCAGACCGCGCTCTGCATTCTGCTCGGTGCCCTGATCGGACCGTTCTCCACCGCGGTTGCGGAGCAGTTTCCCGCGCATGTGCGCTCGACCGGTCTGGCCGTCGGCTACAACCTTGCCGTCATGCTGTTCGGCGGCTTCGCGCAGTTCTTCGTGACCTGGCTCATCGAGGTCACCGGAACCCCGATCGCACCGGCGTTCTATGTGATGTTCGGTGTCGCGTGCGGATTGGTGGCCACGCTGTTTCTAAAGGAACGCGGCCGCGTTGCGGACATCTCGACCGCAAACATCACCCTGGAATAGCGGCAGGCACACACGGGATTGCCGGGAAATTGCTGGAAATATCCTGCGACCCGATTTTCGTCCATGATCTGCTCTCCCATGCACCATGCCGACTAACGTCGGGCGCGACCGCTGGTTCACGCCGGCCGGTAACAATTCGCGAGCAGATGCCGCGGTATTCGGCCCGGGCGGCGGACTGGCGAGCGGTACGCGATTGCGGCGCCATAGCACGGATCGCTCCGGTCAGGCGGGGCATCCGGCCGCCCATTCGCATTCGTACCGTGATCGCGATAGAGAGGTACGCACATGGCCGAGCAGCAAATAAGACGAGAGAGGATCGAGTGATACGCCTTGCCGCACTTGCCACAGGTGCCGGTGTGCCCGCCGGCGGATTTGCCGGGGTCGTCGCCCATGTATTCCCGCGCGTCTGCCTGCTTGCCCTTTCTGATCAGCGGCTCTTGACCCTCGCGACTTCGCCTGTCGGCCACCTGCCGGGCGGCATCACATTGGATACGTCGGCGGAATTCCTGCTCTGCGGTCGGGTCGCGGCCGGCGCCGAATTTGCTGCTCGGGGCGGGATTCTGCGCTTTGCGGGCGGTGGCCTTTCGGTCGACTTGCGCGGCGCGCTCCGCTGGCGGTGCGATCTCGCCGGTCTGCGGCTCGACATTGATAACCCCGACGTTGGGCGAGCATGGAGGGAAGCTCGCACGGCATTGCACCGAGACGGACGCAGCGGCGGTTTGGAACAGGCGGCTGCTCCGGCAATCCGACAGTTGGTTTCGGCGACCCGCAGCTTTGCGGCGGCCGCGGCCGATGTGGCGATCCGCGCGCTGGTCGGGCTGGGTGATGGGACGACGCCCGCCGGCGACGACTTCCTGGTCGGCTATCTTGCCGGCCTTTTTTGCAGCGCGACCGCCGATGAGGCGCGGACGCTCTTTGTCCTCACGCTCTGCCGACGGATCGAGGCCGCGGCCGCCCGAACACACCGGGTCAGCCGCGCCTATCTCGAGGCCGCCGCCGGGGGACAGGTTTCAGAGCGCCTCTACACGCTTGCGGCGCGCGTCGCCGCAGGGGCCGACGGGGCGGCGGTGGCGCTCGCGGTGCGAACCGCTCTGGCGGTGGGACACTGCTCCGGGGCCTGCGGCGTTCTTGGACTTTTGATCGGCTGCACCGTCTGGCCGGGCGCCGCCGGCGCGAAGCGCGCGGCATTGTCCCCCGCCCCGCACGGGGTCGACAGCGTCGGATCGCGTCCGAGCGCCCGGTGCGAGGCTTGCGAGCCTCTCGCGGGCGGTATCAAGATGAGCCGGGTTGCCGCGACACGCTTTGCCAACTCCGCCTGACGGCGAGTAGGAGAAGGGCTCGCCGAATGGCCACTGCGGTCAAGATCATCCACAACCTCTACCGGGACTCGGTCGCCTTGATGCAACTGTCCGGGCGCTTGGCCAAGCTGCCGGGGATGCTCCGGGCGTCGGCGATCATGGCTTCGCAGAATAATTTGGGCTTTCTACGCGAGGCCGGGTTGCTTTCCGCGCCGGTCGAAGCCGGACCGAACGATCTTCTCGTCGCGCTGGAAGCGCAAGACGACGCGGCGCTCGAAGCGGCGATGGCGGAAGCGCACGAGGCGCTCAATGCAGCCCCTGCGGCCGGCTCGTCGAACGGGCCGCGCCGTGAACCGCCGCACAGCCTCGAAATGGGTCTCGCCGTCATGCCGGCCGCAAACCTGGCCTTGATTTCGACCCCCGGCGACTATGCGGCGGCGGAGGCCATGAAGGCGCTGCGTCTTGGCCTCAACGTCATGGTGTTTAGCGACAACGTCGCGCTCGAAGACGAGATCACGTTGAAGCGCCACGCCCGATCCTCGGACCTGATTGTCATGGGGCCGGATTGCGGCACGGCCATCATCGGTGGAGTCCCGCTCGGCTTCGCCAACGTGGTGCGCCGCGGCGACATCGGGTTGGTGGCGGCGTCCGGGACCGGGCTGCAGCAAGTCAGCTGCCTGATCGACCGGCTCGGCGGCGGAATCAGTCAGGCGATCGGCACCGGAAGCCGCGATCTGCATCGCGAGGTCGGCGGCATCAGCATGCTGCAAGGTCTGGACGCGCTCGCCGCGGACGCCGGTACCCGGGTGATCGTGCTGATTTCAAAGCCGCCCGCGCCGGAGATCGCCGCCCGCGTGCTCGAGCAGGCGCGCTCGGCAGGAAAGCCGGTCGTCGTGAATTTCCTGGGCGCGAATCTCGGCTCCGCTGCGGCGCCGACGCTTACGCAAGCGAGGACGCTGGAGGACGCTGCGGTTGCGGCGGTAGCCCTGGCCGCCGGGCGTCCGGCGCGCCGGCTCGCGCCGCCGATCGAAGTGGCCGAGCCGTCTGCGGGCGGAAGCGGAGAGCGCTACGTACGCGGGCTCTATAGCGGCGGCACTTTCTGCTACGAGGCTGCGCTGTTGCTCGGCGAGACGCTGTCCCCCGTTTTTTCCAACACGCCGGTTGGACAGGCATCGCCGCTTGCCGACGTCTGGAAGAGCGGCGCCCATAGCCTCATCGACCTCGGCGATGATGCATTCACCCGCGGGCGGCCGCATCCGATGATCGATCATCGCTTGCGCAACGAACGCCTGCTCGAAGAGGCGGGCGATCCGCAGGTCGCCGTCGTTCTCCTCGATATCGTCCTGGGTTTTGGTGCGCATCCGGATCCGGCCGCCGAGATCGCCCCGGTGGTCCGCGAGGCCGTCGCCCGCGCCGCGGCGGCGGGGCGCAAGCTCGCGGTCGTCGGCTTCGTCTGCGGTACCCCGTCGGATCCGCAAAATCTCGGCCGACAGGAAGCGACGCTGCGCGAGGCCGGCATGATCCTCACGCACAGCAACGCCCAGGCGGTGCGGCTCGCCGCACGGATGGTTGCCCGCACGGCCGGCGACGTGAGGGCGGCACAAGAGGCTCACAGCGCATGAGCTTGCAATTGCTCCACGAGGAACCCCAGGTCCTCAATGTCGGCCTCGCCGCTTTCGCCGAGTCCATTGCGCGCGCCGGCGGAAAGGTGACGCAGATCGAATGGGCGCCTCCAGCCGGCGGGGACCGCGCCGTCGGACTGGCCTTGGCGCGTCTGGTCAATCATCCCGTCGTGGAAGCGGCGAACCGCAAGGCATTCGCGGCATACTTGGCGGCGCAGCCGATGCTGCAGGGCGTCGGCATCGCCCGTGAGGTGATCCCGAGCTTGCGGCAGCGGCTCATTCTGCATGCGGGGCCGCCGATCGGCTGGGAGCGCATGTGCGCGCCGGTACGCGCCGCGATCATCGGCGCGGTCATGTTCGAAGGCTGGGCCGACGACCTGGAAGGCGCCGAAAAGCTCGTTGAGCGCGGCGACGTGATGCTCGCGCCTTGCCATCATCACGGTGCGGTCGGTCCGATGGCCGGGATCATCAGCCCATCGATGCCGGTCTGGATCGTCCGCGAAGCCAACAGCGGCCGCCGCACTTTCAGCAACCTGAATGAAGGCATCGGCAAAGTGCTGCGCTTCGGCGCGAACAGTCCCGAGGTGCTCGAACGCCTCCGCTGGATGGCGACGACGCTTTATCGAGCCCTCGAGGCGACCTTCGTCGAAGCGGGCAGCATCGACCTCAAACCGCTGATCGCCCAAGCGCTGCACATGGGCGACGAGTGCCACAATCGCAACGTGGCGGCGACTGCGCTCCTGTCGAAGCGTCTGCTGCCATCGATGCTGCAATCGAAAGCGAGCCGCGAGGACCTGGCCGCGGCGGTGACCTTCATCGGTGCCACCGACCATTTCTGCCTCAACATCGCGATGGCCGCCTGCAAGGCGATGCTCGATGCCGCCCGCGATGTCACCGGCAGCAGCATGGTCACGGCGATGGCTCGCAACGGTGTCGAGTTCGGCATCCAGGTGAGCGGGACCGGCGACCGTTGGTTCGTGGCTCCGGCGCCGGTGATCGACGGTCTCTATTTCCCCGGCTATTCGCCGCAGGACGCCGCGCGCGACCTCGGCGACAGCGCGATCACCGAGACGGCGGGTCTCGGCGCCTTCGCCATGGCGGCGGCACCGGCAATCGTCAACTTCGTCGGCGGCAGCGCCGAGGACGTGATCGCCACGACCGCGGCCATGGGCCATATCACCTTGGGGCACAACACCGCGTTCACGCTGCCGTCCATGAACTTTGCCGGAACGCCGGCCGGCATCGACGTGCGCAAGGTCGTCGACAGCGGCCTTCAGCCCATTATCAATACGGGGATCGCGCATCGCGAGCCCGGCATCGGCCAAATCGGCGCCGGCATCACGCGCGCGCCGCTCGCGTGTTTCACCCAAGCGGTGGTCGCGCTCGCCGACATGGTGACGGAGCAATGACGCGGACGCCGAACGGGAGCGGCTGGTGAGTGCGGGCGCAAAGCTGGCGGTGGTCGCGATCGGAGGAAACGCGCTGATCCGCGACAGGAATCACGAGTCCATCCCGGATCAGTATCAAGCGGTCGCGGTCACGGTGCACCAGATCACCGACATGATCGAGGCCGGCTGGAACGTCATCGTCACCCACGGCAACGGTCCGCAGATGGGCTTCGTTCTGCGCCGCTCGGAAATCGCCATCCGCGAAGTGCCACCCGTGCCGATGGATTATGCGGGCGCCGATCTGCAGGGCGCGATCGGCTACATGTTCCTCAAGGCCTTCCGTAACGAATTCCGCCGCCGCGGGCTGCACCGCGAGCCGGTAGCGATCGTGACCGAGACTCTGGTCGACCGCAACGATCCGGCCTTCGACGATCCGAGCAAGCCGATCGGCTCGCAAATGAGCGAAGCCGAAGCCAAGGCATTGGCGGCCGCGCAGGGCTGGAGCGTGAAGGAGGATGCGGGCCGCGGCTGGCGGCGGGTGGTCGCCTCTCCGGCGCCGCGCGCGATCATCGATTCGCCCGCGATCAATCATCTCGCCCGCGCCGGTTTCGTGGTTGTGGCATGCGGCGGCGGCGGAATTCCAGTCGTCGAGGACGCCAATGGCGACCTCGTCGGCATCGAGGCGGTGATCGACAAGGATCTGGCCTCGAGCCTGCTCGCTCGTTCCATCGCTGCGGACCTCTTCATGCTTTCGACCGGCGTCGACCGGGTGGCGCTGAATTTCAACACGCCGCGCCAGCGCTGGCTCGACCGCCTGACGGTAAGCGAGGCCCGGCGCTATTACGACCAAGGCCAGTTCGACAAGGGCAGCATGGGACCGAAGATCAAGGCACTGATCGAATTTCTCGACGCCGGCGGACAGCAAGGGCTCATTACCGACCCGCCACACATTGCCGGCGCGCTCGCCGGCCGAAGCGGCACCCTCGTTGTCCCTGGATAGCCGTGGCCGGCGCGGCCGCAACTCTCATCGGCTGCGTGGCATATCAGTTTCCGACGGCCGAAATCACGTCTCCGAACAACGCGAAAGTTTTGCCGTCGAATTTCGACAGCTGCATTTGTTTGATCGGCGCGAAATCGTTAGGGCCAGTGTAAACAACGACGCCCGGCACCAGCATCGGTAGCGTAAGGTCATGGATGCTTGCCGCCTGTTTCATCAGGTTCTCCCGGGTGAGATCGTCGCCGCATCGCTCGAGCACGGCGACCAGGGTTTGCGCCGCCGAGTAGCCATAGACGTTGGCTCCGTCGGCGAGACTGCCTAACGGATAGTATTTCTGCATCCACGCCAGCCAGTTCTTGAATTCCGGCGAGTCCCGCCACTGCGGATCGGTCGGGTCCTTGACGTACGCCGACGAGATAACGCCGACTCCCTTGTCGAGACCCGCCGGCTCCATGGTCAGCTTCACCGACGCCGCTACGTTGGCGAGGATGTGCGTCGGCTTCCAGCCCATATCGTAGATTTTGCGGATCGCCTGGGCAGCGAATTTGGGAATCGCCTCCGTGAACATGACGTTTGCCCCACTGGCGCGCAGCGCCACGATCTGTGAATCGACAGTCGCGTCGGTGGTTTCGTAGCTCTGCGTGGCCACGATCAGCTTGTCCGCCTTGTCCCCCAGTCCATCACGCAGACCGGTGAGATAATCCTTCCCGGAATCATCGTTCTGATAGAGCATCGCGATCTTGGCGTCCGGCATATTCTTGAGAATATAGCGCGCGTAGATGCGAGCCTCGATCTGATAGTTGGGTTGCCAGCCCATCGTCCAAGGATAGTGCTGGGGATCGTTCCATTTGGT
>Ga0187784_10003388_pt1 | contig 12864 bp, 7 predicted proteins | sample 1015_SJ02_MP15_2_FD_132964 | JGI IMG/M metagenome (GOLD analysis project Ga0187784, IMG submission 132964) | Tropical peat soil microbial communities from peatlands in Department of Meta, Colombia - 1015_SJ02_MP15_20_MG | ecosystem: Environmental > Terrestrial > Soil > Wetlands > Peat | place... | reverse complement strand
CCATCCTGAGCGATATCGAGACGTTCTTCTTCATCCGGGCTGCCCAGGGCGACACGCGGACGAACGTCATGTTCGCCCCCAAAGTGACGCTCTTCAACGGGCAGCGGGCCTTTGTCGCCAACATCACACAGCGGCCGTTCGTCACCAGCGTGACGCCCGTGGTCGGCGTGTTTGCGGTCGGGTTCCAACCCGAAATTACGCTGGTCCCATCGGGCGTCTCGATGTCGGTGGCGGCCGTGGTTTCTGCGGACCGGCGCTTCGTGCGACTGTCGGTGTTCCCGCAGTTCAACGTCATCTCGGACATCTTCACCTTCACCTTCGTCAGCGCTCCGGGACAGTCGGGCGCCCAAGGGCTCGGCCCGGGGGCCAGCGGTTCGTCCGGCTCCACCGGTTCGAGCGGGTTCGGCGGAGGCACTTCGGGCTCGTCCGGCTTCGGCGGTATCGGCGGAAGCTCGTCGACCACGTCGACCACGAGCACCTCGAGCACGACTAGCAACTCAAACGTGGTGGGTAACATCACCCTCCAGCAGCCTGTCGTCCAGACCGTCACGGTTATCACAACCGTGAGCGTTCCGGACGGCGGAACGGTTCTCCTGGGTGGTATCAAGACGTTGCGTGAAGGACGCAACGAGGCCGGCGTCCCCATCTTGAACCAGCTCCCCTACATCAACCGCCTCTTCCGGAACACGGGCATCGGCCGTGAAACGGAAAGCCTGATGATGATGGTCACGCCGCGAATCATCATCCAGGAAGAGGAAGAAGAGCTGCTGGAGTCCTCCGGCACGCAATGAACCAACTCGGCGGCCTGATCCTCCGGTCTCGATCCGGAGGACAAGTCAGCCCGACGGACAATACAGAGTGCGGGTCAGTTTCTCGGTCCTGAGCCGCCGTGATATTGCGGGTATCACGGCGGTTCTTTTTTGCGCCATGGCGTTCGGCCGCGCCAGGATCGAGCGAAACGGGCGACGTGATCGCAGCCACTGTTGCGTCACCGGCAAGACTGTCCCTCCGGGTCGCGCCACAGTCATCGCATCTGGTCTTGACCAGATTGCCGTGAAAGACAAAATGCGGCCTCCTCACGTCTTGGCACCGGGCGATCGACCCGGCTCCAACCGCCTTTCAAGTCATCCACATTCCAACTGGCCCTTCCGTGGGAACGCCGGAGAGTCTCGTCATGAAACGCTGGATCCTCAACGTGGGAATTTGCGGCTATCTCGCCGCGCTGGCCTTTGGATTTTTGTGCGTCGCCTGTCAGGTGCAGTTTTTTTCCGTGCCCATGTATTTCCTGACGTTTAACATGTACGCGGGCTGGTCCGGCTACGACGCGAAGATGCAAATCATCGGAGAGGGGCAGAGCGGCCGTTTCTACGTGCTCTCGCCCGGTCCGTGGGGCGAATTCGATCCCTACAGCCGGTTTTCTCGGCAGTGCTACGACCAGGCGTTCGAATACGGAAGGATCCTCATGCGCCCGGCGCTCGCCCATACGCAGCACGAGCCTATTCTGCGAGTGTTCGTCGTTGAGCAGGAGTATCCGAAAAAATTTAACCTCACCGACGCGCAATACGAGGCCTATTACCAGAAGTCCAAGCAGAAGCGAATCTACTCCCACACGCGAATGGTGCTCAGCCCCGAGGGAGAGATCCTCACCCAGCAGCCGACCTGGCTCCGCTTCCAGGACAACCTGTCGATCGTCGATAATCCGCGGCTCGTCGCCGATGCCACGGTGACGCGGCCGTTTATCTGGTCGGCGCAGCAGCCGCCCGGTCCGGGGGGATATCCCGGACCCGACACTTCTCTCGGCGCAACTCTCGAGCGACTCGGCTCGCCCGTCGCCGAATAGTAGTCGCACTTCACCGACCCCATTGATCCCGTTTTACGGTCCGCAACAAAACACTACTTAGCGCCCGAAGCTCTCTCGCCGTGGAGTCGACAGATGAACCCGATCGCCGCCGTTTCCCCGCCGTCTGCAACTGAAATTCCCGCGGTCGAAGTTCCCGCAGTGATCGATTCCCCAGAGACCGCCAGCCCCGGCCGTGGCTTCGGCCGGGCGCTTCAAGATTTCTTTCACGGCACGGAGATGCCGTACCGGCTGGCCCTGACGCGAATTGTCCTGACATTCACGCTGCTGTTCCCAACGGCCTACCGCTGGTTCTATTCCCGCGAAATCTTCTCAACCGACGGCGCGGGGATTTCGCTCTGGAGCATCTACAGCTTCCCGATGCCGTGGCTGGAACCCAACGGCACAGTGGTCGTCGCCATCCACAGCATTGTGATCTTGGCCCTCGTTGCGTCCTGCGTCGGCTGGTGCACGCGGTCGTCGCTGATCCTGGCGACGACTGGTTACACGTATTTGAACCTGCTCGATATCCTCTCGAGCTTGAACAAATCGTCGGCAATCGCGTCGCACGTGCTCTTTTTCCTGTGCTTTTCGCAGTGCGGCGCCGTTTGGTCGGTCGATAGCTGGCTCGCGCGAAGGCGGTTGCTCCGCCAGGGCCTTCCGCCCGGACTGATTCCCGGCCCCGCGCTCGGACCGCGATGGCCCCGACGGCTGATCCAATTGCTGCTGGCAACCATTTATCTGAGTGCCGGCGTGACCAAGCTCGCGGTCCGGGCCTATTTCACGGGGGAGCATCTCCAAACCTGGATGCTCTCGACAATCCACACCCCGAATTTGCTGGGCAGCTACCTCGCGCTGCACCCCTCGCTCGTGATTGTATGCGCCTATGTCACTGCATTGTGGGAGCTTTTGTTCATCTTCTTGGTGTGGAAGCCCATCCTTCGCCGCGTCGTCCTGCCATTGGGGATTTTCTTTCATGTGCTGACCTGTTTGACCCTGGGGCTGTTCATCTTCCCGATGATCTGCGTGTCGGCCTACCCGGCGTTCGCGACCGATTCGGAGATCGATTGGCTGCGCCGCACCGCAGCAAACTTGTGGAACTGGATCGCGGCGCGACTCGGCTTTGGCATTCGTGGGCTTGCCGCCTTGGGGCGGAGTCTGCCTGCGATCGAACCGGCCTGGAGCCGCGGCGCGTTCGTGGCGGCCTTGTTAGGCACGGGCGTCGGCGGCGTCGCTCTGGAGTACAAGCTCGACCGCTACGGCCTGCGCCGCCCCGAGGGCCCGTACAAGCTCCAGGAACTCGATCCGCAGGAAGTCGCGGAACTTGTGACGCCAACCCGCCGAATCGAACACGAAGACAAAGTGCTGAATTTCGACGTGGGCTCGATCTTTGTCGGCGGCTGTCTCCTCGATCGACGCACGACGTTTCATCAGGGTGAAACGTTGCGCGTGCAATGCGGGTTGGTTCCTCCCCACGAAAACATGTGGATTCAGTGCAACCTGCACGACTCGCAGAACCGCATGGTGGACACCATCGGCCTGTTTCTCTCCTGCGACATGCTGCGGGCGCTCTTTTATTACAACATCGGCGATTGCGTGATGCCGGGCGAGTACTCGCTCGTGCTGAAAATTGGCGGCGATGAAATCATGCGACGGAAGGTCACCATCCTTCCGCGCTCGACCGCTTGCGCCGCCAACTAAGGCGGTCGAAGTCAAGGGGTCTCTCGCCGGGCCTCGCGCAGCACGGCCCAGCAGGCTGCCAGCGCGTCGCGCACCGCGCGGACGTCATGAACCCTGAGGATGTCCGCGCCGGCAAGGGCCGCCGCGACAGCGACGCCAATTGTCGCGGCCGACGCTTCATCCAGCGTCCGCCCCAGAATTTTCGCCAGGAACCGTTTGCGCGAGTGACCGATCAAGATGGGCCGGCCCAACGCCCGCAACCGCGAGATGTTCTTGAGGATCGTCAGGTTGTGGTCCGGCGTTTTGCCGAATCCGATGCCTGGGTCGATGACCACGCGCTCCCGCTCGATGCCGGCCTTTTCGAGCGCGACCAGCCGCTTGGAAAGGAAAGCGGTCACCTCGCCAACGACGTCGGCGTAGCGCGGGTCGATCTGCATGGTCTGGGGCGTCCCCTGCATGTGCATGCAGATCACGCCGGCCCGCGCCTTCGCACAAACGTGGAGCATGCGAGAATCAAAGCGCAAACCGGAAATATCGTTGACGATCAGGGCTCCGCCGTCCAAAGCGCGCTCGGCCACGGCCGCCTTGGTCGTGTCGACCGAAATGGGGACCGAGACGCGTTTGGCCACCTCCGTGATGACCGGAACGACGCGACGGATTTCCACCTCTTCTTCAATTGCTGCCGCTCCGGGGCGGGTTGATTCGCCGCCGACATCGAGCAGATCGGCCCCCTCGGCGGCCAGTCGCTGGCACTGCTCAATCGCACGCGCGGGGTCGAGAAACTGGCCCCCGTCGGAAAAACTGTCGGGCGTAACATTTACGATGCCCATGAGCTTGGGAAAGTCGCCAAGCTGCCAGGACCGCTCTCCAAAGCTCCAGATAAGTCGAGGCAATTCTGCAGAGCCGATTGATGACGCCATAGCCGTCTTTACTGCCCAAATCGGAAAACGACTGATCGCAAGCCCGCTGCTGGCGACTCGCCCGCGAGCAAACAAATTCTCATTTAGGCGACACGGGTGAGGTCAGCAAGCCGCGCCAATCCGGCCCCGTGTCCCATTGCGAATGCCAGGAGGCACATCGCAGCGGTAGTAAAATGGGTAATTTAGGGCGGCGTTCTCGGGGTCAAGAAAACCGCGGATTTTTTCTTTGTTATGGTTTGACAACCAGTCGCGCGTTGTTATTTTGAATGCGGTTATCGGCAAAGCTTTTACAGTCTTCGTATTTTGACAAGTCCGTGTCAGGCTTGTGCAGATTACCCTGACGCCGGGCATGCCACGAATCGAAGCGGATTTTTGAAAGACGCCCAGAACTCGGCAACATCGGCAGCGGAGTTCCTGGGGCAGAGGATGTTCTACAGAGTTTACGCGTCTCAAAACTTCAAAAGATGAGGAGATCGCTGATGCTTCGCAAGACCTTGATTCTGGCCATGGTGGCCGGAGCGGCGCTCTTGGTCGCTGGACCAAGCCCGGCGTCCGCCAGCCTGTTCTCGTACGGCGGCTGCGGCGGCTGCGGCGGTGGATGCGGCTGCTATCACCATCACCACCACCACCATTATCATCACCACGGCTGTGGCTGCGGCGCTCCGTGTGCCCCGGCTCCGACCTGCGGTGCCCCGGCTCCGACCTGCTGTGCTCCGGCTCCGACCTGTGCGGCTCCGGTCGCCTGTGCTCCGGCTCCGACCTGCTGTGCGCCGGCTGCCCCGACCTGTGCCGCCCCGGCTCCGCCCGCCTGTGGGGCTCCTGGCGCTGTTGCTCCCGCGCATCCCCCAGTGCAGGCTGCTCCAGCTCCGCCGCCGGAAGAGCCGGCTCCGAAGCCGAAGGCCTAGTCCGACGCTTAGATCAGAACCGACGTGCAAGCTGGCCGCCGGGTCTGAGAACCAATAACGGGTTCGCTCGCCGCCGTGCGGGCGAACCCGTTCTCTTTTGTGCGAGCAGTCACTCCGGAAGCATCCGCGATCGGTTTTGATCGGCGGGTCGGATTGAAGGCGGCGGGGAAGCCGCTACAATGTGGGACTCCCTCTAGGGCAAGGTCGATCCGGCTGCGCAAAGACAGCCTTCCCGCGATAAGAAACGATCCAGAACTCATGTTTGCAGTCATCGCCGATAGCGGCCGCCAGTTCCGCATTCAAGAAGGCGACACCTTCCTAATTGACTACCGTGAAGGGGCCGAGGCCGGTTCCGCGATTCAGTTCGATCACGTCCTGTTGGCCAACGGAGGCGGGGCGAGTCAGATCGGCACGCCGGCAATCTCTGGAGCCGTGGTCGAGGCGACGGTCGTTCGTCCGAAAGTGAACGGACCGAAGCTCGAAATCGGGAAGTTCCGCCGCCGCAAGAATTCACGCCGTCATACCGGCCATCGGCAGCGCTACACGTCGGTGCGGGTCACGGCCATCAAAGTGCCCGGCCTTGAGAAGGCCAGCAAGAAGTAAGCGGGCGGCAACCGTGGCTCGCCAACGCGGCCTGCGGTCGCGTGCTTAAGCCCTAGATCCCAATCCCGGCCGGCTCCATCGGGCAGCAAGCTTCGTTTTCCGAGTATTTCGCGAATGCCCGGGACACGGCTTCCATCTGCTCGCGGCGAAGCGTGATCACCTCGTCCGGAAAGAGCCCGGCGTGATAAAAACCGTAGCCCAGGGGCGAGCAGTGCTTCACGGTGCAAGCCAGGAATCGAGCGTCTGACTCTTCCTGCAGGCCGATGATCATGTGCGACTCGACGACCGGCGCCGTCAAAAAGACGCCGATGCCTTGAGTGCACAGGTCGCGACAAATTGCGGGAAAGAGCTGCGAGAAATCGGCTTTGTCGGGCGATTCGCAGGGCAATGCCCAGACGATTTCGCCAAACACTTGCCGAGTCGCGCCGCGGATGTTTTGCAGAGCAATTGTGCGTGCATGGGCCCGGTTCACGCGGCCATGCAGCACCCGCTTGACCTCTTCGCGCTTTTTGTGGAACAAAAATCCCAGCATCTTTGCCCCGCGATTAACGATGACTGCGGCACAGGTGCACTGCAAAAAAGGCCCCTTGCCGGCGACAACGGCTCGCTACAACGATAGTGCCCTTTTGGAATTCGGACGCGAGATTCCACCCGAGAAATCGCGCAACGGGTTTTGGATGTATCGAACATTCCGGCGGCGCGGAGGGCCGGCCGAACAACTGGACGCACGTCTCGACTGGGGTGGTCAGATTCTGTGCGGCAAATCGAGTGCGACCGCTACTTTAGAGTCGCCAGGAACGCAATTAAATCGCGGAATTCCCCGACGGTAAGCTGATCGACAAGCCGCTCCGGCATGATGGAAGTCGACTGCGGCACGCGGTCTTCGATTTGCGATGACTCGATCTCCGTGATTCGCCCGTCCGCTCCGCCGATGCGGACGTGTCCTTCGCGATCCTCCGAAACGAGCACTCCGGTGAGGGTCTTGCCGCCGTGGGTCACGAACGACCAGGTCGCGTATTGGGGCGCAATTTCCTTCGCGGGGCGCAGGATCGACTCGGCCAATTTGGTCCGGTCCGAAGAGCGGGCGATATTCGAGAGATCGGGACCGATTTTGCCGCCCCGGCCATGGACGGTGTGGCACCGGTAGCAGGCGACCGAATTGGGGAAATTGAACAACCGCCGACCTGTTTCCGGATCACCGCCATCGGCCGCCCAGTGAATCCACTCATCGACCGAATTCGGGCGAGGCGTCGTCAGCGCTGCGAGCTCTTTCTTCACGATCAGATCCGAGGACCGCAGCGCCATCGCGACCTGGTCGGCCGCGGTCCGCGTTTCGCCCTGGGCCGGATGCGCTTCGAGGCGGGCCGACAAGGCCTTCAGGTCGGCGTGCACGTCGGGGTCACGCGCCGAGCGGCGGAGCGCTCGCAGCGCTTCGCAGGCAAGTTCGGGATCTGCGCCGGTCAACAGGTGGCGAAGCGCTGTGATCGTGGCCGCATCGTGCTCGTTGCGCTCCAGAGCGACGGCCAAACCGGCGATCGCCTCGAGCCGGAGGTTTTTGTCCGCATGCTCGTCGAGCGCCAACTCGCGTTCGACCTTGGGCCCCTCCGGGAACGGGAGATTGCGGAACGTGCGCAGCGCTTCGAGCCGTAACTGCGATCCGCCTTCCTTCATCATGCTCGTGAGTTGATCGAACGACAGTTTCTTGTGATCGAGGGGAACGATCCGCAGGGCCATCGCGCGCACGTTGTCGGCGACGTTCGGATCAGAGGCCAGGCGCAAGGCGTAGTCGGCCCCTGAAAACTCGTTTCGGGGTTTTCGCTTCACGCCGTCGAGCATCTCGAGCGACGCGAGTGACGCCTCAAACAGGTCGGCCGTCGTCTTCGGATTCGAGAGTTCCCGTTCGATCTCACCGCGAAACCACGCGAGCCGGGCCTCGCCGACCCATTGAATGGCCGTGAATCGCACGCGCGTATCGGGATCGCGAAGCGCGACGGGCAACACCCATTTGGCCCAATCGCTTCCGTCGCTGGACCTGGCCGCCAAGAGAAACGCAAGTCGAACGTCGGGGAACGGCGTCCGTTCGGCTCGGAGCTGTCCGGCCATTACTTTGGGCGAGAGCCCTTGCGCATTCGTCAGCGATTGGACCACCGCGGCAAAGACAAAGGGGTCGCCGCCGGCCACGATCTTTGCCAGAAAAGCCGGATCGGCCCTAGCGAGTGGCGGGTCTCGATGAACGAGGCTAACGAGGACACTGGATGGGTTGACGTCCGTGGGGTGCTTGATTTGCTTGAGCAATGGCTCGTCTTGACGATACGTCCACCAGGGCTTGAAAGTTTTCAGGCTGGATCGCAGTGGCGGCACACCCTGATCGACAAACCGGCGCGTCAAAGCCCAGGTCTCCTCGCACCAGCGGCGCTCCGAAAAAACCGACGGCCCCTCAAACGCCTGCGCTCCATGTTGGATCACCAGTTGTTGGGCGGCGCGTCTGCGAATATCCATTCGCGGAGAGTCCAACTTTTCCCGCAGAGCGTCAAACGGCAGCTTGGCGAGCGCGGCCAAATCCTCAACTGGCTTTTTGCTTGGCTCCTTAAGAGTAATCCGCCAAATCCGCCCCTTGCCGTGAACGTTGTAATCCTTGAGCACCCAGTCGGTGATGTAGACGGCGCCGTCCGGTGCCAAAGCAACGCCGACCGGTCGGAAGTTTTCGCCGCCGACGATGATCGGCTCCAATTTCGCAGTGAAAGAGGTTCCTTTGGGTGTGGGTCGGAATCGATCAATCCGATGGTCGCCCCACGATGACGCCAGTAGGCTGCCGCGATACTCCTCGGGAAATGTGTCGGACTCGTAGGCGATGATTCCGGACGGCGCTTCTCCCGTGCCACACACCATTGGCAGCGTGCCGGGCAACTCGCCGTCCCAGGCCGTGAAAGGATGGATGCCGCGGCGGCCGTTGCGGAAGCGATAGCCGTAGTCGCCACCCGGAATGATGTGCAGTAAGCGGCAGGGCGGCCGATCGTCGGGGTCGTTGTCGACGGTGAACATATTGCCGAATGCGTCGACGCAGGAGGCGTGCGGATTCCAGAACCCGGTTGCCCACAGCGTGAGATCGGTGCCGTCCGGCTTGAAGCGGAAGAGGCTGCCCCCTTCACCTCCGCCCGAAATCGCGCGACCGTCGGTGCCGACGAGTCGATAATCGGCCCCCAGGTTTTCCCCCAGCCCGATGTACATGTAGCCCAGGCCGTCGAAGGCAAAGCCAGCCAGGCCGTTGTGCGGGTAGTCGCCTTTCGTTTCCAGCTTGAGGATCGAGCGGCGTTCGTCCGGCTTGCCGTCACCGTCTTTGTCGACGAGATGAAAGACCTCGCGCCGCGTCGCGACATAGACTCCGTCACCGTACGGGACGGCAATGCTCATCGCATGTCGGAATCCGTCCGCGAACACCTGCGGGTTGCCAGCCCTGCCTCCGCTCGGATTGGGGCGAAAGACGAGGACTCGATCCGAGGGATGCCCTTTGTATCCGGCGGGGGGAAAATGCGTGTTGCTCTCGATGGCCCACACGCGTCCCAAGTAATCAACGGCCAGATCGGTCGGCGTCACGATCTGTGGCGCTTCGGCAAACAGCTCGATCTTTAAGCGCGGATCGAGCGATCTGGGCGGAGCTTCCGCCGGATGAGTTGCCGAGTCGCCGCCGAACGCCGCGCTCGCCGTCGCCGCGGCCGCCACTCCCACCGCCCACAGCAGACGACGCGCTCGCGGGGCCGTCACGGCGACGCCTTGCTGACGGCGGGCGCCGCTTGCTTCCCCTTCTCAGCGGAAGCCTGCGATTTCGGGGCCGTCGCGGGCGCCGGGCCGGAGGGGAACGGAATTGTCGCGGCCTGATAAACCTCTTTCGTCTGATCGTTCTGGACGAAGGCCACCAGACGCAAGTGCGACAAATCCAGCGGCTTGTTGGAGAACGTCATCTTTTGAGCTTCCTCGTAAGCCCGCAAGTAGTCGTCCAATTGCCGCTTGATCGATTTCAGGTCGACCTTTCCCTCGTAGCGCAGTTTGCCGTCCTTGAGATCAACGCCGCCCGTACCTCCGGGCATCGCTCGCACGACCATCTCGGACTCGCGGATCCCGTTGGTGCCGCGGAACTCAACGCGCTCCTCTGCCAGGACGAGCCGCAGTCGCACGGGGTCGTCGGGCGAAAAGGATCCCTCCGCCTCGGCGGTCACCGCCACTGCTCCCTCTTTAGGCTCGGCCTTCAGATGAATCCGAACGCTGGTTTTTCTTTGCAGCATCAGACCGATATTCCCGCGAATCACCTTGTACACGTCGTCCGCCTGGCTCAGAAGACCCCCGGCCTGTACGGGTTTTCCGGAGACCGCGAACGTCGGCGTGCCCCCACGTTCGGGGAAATAGAACTGAAATCGCTGCTCGCTGTCGCTGTTGGCCAGCGCATCGGGGTGGGGAATGTGTTCGTGGTATTGCAGGGCGATGACTTCGCTGGGAGCGTAGGCCTGGAGCAAGTGCGAAAAGGCGATATCGGCCGCCACGCAGGGCCCGCAATCGGCCCCGGTGAACAGCTCGCACAACACGACGCGGTTGTCCGCCTGCGGCGTCCGCGGCTCGACTCGAGCCCCCTTCCATTTGGGCATCGACCCGGCGTAGACCTGGTCGAGATACGCGTCAAACCCGTCGAGCTTGCCGCCGTGAAGATCCTTCCACAGGTTTTGCGCCATTTGTTTGGCGGGCGCGGGCTTTGTTACCGACTCGCTCTTGAGCACCTGATCCAAGAGCTCGTCCAACAGCGGAAGGACGGTCAGCTCGGCGTAACGCTCAAGCGCCTCCTTCTTCTTCCCCTGCTGTTCGTCATACTGCCCCAACAGGTACAAGACAAGCGGGTTGTAGGGCTGTTCTTTCACCCGCCCGCGGAGATTGTCGGCAGCTTTTGCCTTCTCGGCCGGGGTGCCGGTGCGGATCTGAGTCAACGCCAGGCTGGAAGTGGCCGCCTCGCGCAAGTCGTGGAGGATGGCTTTCCAGACCGGGATCCGGTCCTCGGTCAGGTTGTGCTCGCTGATGTCGATTTCCTTGATCGCGACCTCCGGCAGGTATCCCGTGGTAATCAGTCCGGTCGCGACGTCGATGCGGGCCTTGAACCCCAGCCGCGGAGACCAGCGCTCGGCAAGCGCCGCATACTTGTCCGCCTCGGCTTCGACCGTCGAGGCCTCCAGCTTGCGAGCTGCTGCGCCGTGGAAAATGTACTTATACGACTCGATCGTCAGCGGACTTTCCGGGTGGGCGTGCACGAACGCCAAGACTTTGTCGACAGCCTGATCAGGGGTCATGTCCTTCGAGCCTTGAAGTTCGACCGCTTCCGGCAGTTGCATCGGGCGCAAGCTTTGGATGTTGTCGACTTCGGTCGGCACCATGATCACAACGAAGGCATCGTGGGGCTCGAACTGTCCGCTTCCCCGGGCCAGACTATCACGCAGATCGACGAGGACGTCCAGCATCTTCGTTTCGTGCGTCGGGGTGCGTCCCGGCCCCATCTGCTGGACGGTCATGTCGAGCGCCAGGTGGACGCTGTTTTCCGTGGCGACTGCCTGCCTCAGGCGTGGGTTCTGCAGAATCGGGCTGAATCCTTTGACGATGGCCTTGAGCTTCGAGCCGCCGGAGGCTTTCGAGATTTCCAACAGCGCGGCCGGCACCTCGATCCCGGTGACGCGCTCGTAAAAGACCAGGATCCACCGCCCCTCCATCGAGGTTCGCTTGGGGATGTTCTCCGAGAGCAAATGCGTCGTGGCGCCCCCAGCACTGCCCGCGGTTCCGGCCGTGGCGCTATCGGCGCCTGTCGCATCCGACTTGGCGCCGGACTCTTTCGAATCGGACGAGCAGCCTGGCGCGGCCACGATCATTGAAATCAACAGCAAAATGCCCCAGACCGGGCGATTCATCGTTCGACCTCGATTGTGTTCAACTTAAAGGCAGCGTTGAGACAGGCTTTAACTTGGAAACAGGCTATTCTAGACCCCAGCGCGCCCGAATGTCACTCGTTCGCGGTGCGCGCGCACCCGCAACCTCCCCCAGGGCAAGATACGGACTTCCCTGCCTCAATCGCTAAATTATTGTCCGATTTTTAGGGCACAAACAGCGACGCCTTGGCGGCCCCGCGGCGACGCCCAACCCCGCGGCGACGGAGGTTACAACAATCCCTTTTACGCCCTACAATGAGGCCACCAGTAAACCTTTGGGTCGTATTTTGAGAATTTGGAAAGGTTCGGATGGCGAGGTTTACCCAGGCAGACCTCTCTGAGCTCAATCAAACCTTCGAGGAGCGCACGCCGCAGGAATTGATCCGCTGGACTTGCGAAGTCTTTGGAACGCGGGTCGCCGCTTTATCCGCAATGCAGAAGGCCGGCAGCGTCCTGTGCCACATGCTGCATGAACTGCGCTTGCCGACGAAAGTCGTGTTCATCGACACGGGAGTGATGTTCGAGGAGACGCTCGAGACTCGAGACCGGATCGTCCGGGAATACGGCATGGACGTCGTCACCCTCAAGCCTCGCCTGTCGATGGCCGAGCAGACCGCTCAGTTCGGAGTGCTGTACCTCTCCCCCGAAGGGCAGAAGGAGTGCTGCCAGATGCGGAAGGGCGAGCCCCTGCTGACGATCAAAGGGGAGTTCGACGCATTCTTGAGCGGCCTGCGCCGGGGCGAAGGAGGGCAGCGCGAGGTGTGCCCGATTCTGGCCGTCGATCCCGAGATGAACTGCCTGCGCGTGAATCCGCTCGTCAACCTCAGCGATGCGCAGATGGACGAATATGTCGTGCGGCACAACGTGATCGTCAATCCGCTGCATGCGCAGGGATACGCGACGATCGGCTGCAACCGCTGCACGACCCCCGTGCTGCCCAACGAGCCGCAGCGCGCCGGCCGCTG
>Ga0187784_10003387_pt1 | contig 12865 bp, 11 predicted proteins | sample 1015_SJ02_MP15_2_FD_132964 | JGI IMG/M metagenome (GOLD analysis project Ga0187784, IMG submission 132964) | Tropical peat soil microbial communities from peatlands in Department of Meta, Colombia - 1015_SJ02_MP15_20_MG | ecosystem: Environmental > Terrestrial > Soil > Wetlands > Peat | place... | reverse complement strand
GGGAAATGCTTCGGCCTTCCAAAACAGGGTCGAGCCGCAAGTCGGGCAGAAGTGAAACGTCAGCGACCGTCCGGCATCGGAGATGCGAGTAAATTCGGTGGAAGCGCCGGCTACAGAACTCACCTGCTCTTCGCCGAACCAAGCTTGAACGCCGAAGACACTTCCGCTCCGCCGTTGACATTCGAGGCAATGGCACATGGAAATTCGTTTAGGTTCGCCTTCACAAACAAGGTGCAGCTGACCGCAATTGCATGCAGCATGACGAGTGGCCATATCGCGCTGTCTTCAGTTTGTGACAAGTTGATCGATCAATATAAAAGTTATCAAGTTCAATGGGCGATCGCGCTGAAAAAAATTCATTCATGCATAAAAAAGATTCAGGCCATACATCATGAGCAATTTTCATCCACGCCGAAGGATTAGTCGTTTGCGATTAAGTGGCGGATCTTCAAGGTATGCGGGCGGCGAGGTCCGCTGGGTTTGGACGATTGGTGAAGAATACCTACTCTACTGAACCTTCGCAGCTCACTCATGCATGCTATTGCACGATATCGGATGAAAGTTGGCGAGCGGCTCCGGAAAATCGAATATGGACCGAAATTTCTCAGATGGATCGATATTCCGACGAGCACCTTTGTTTTAAGGACGGCGCGGCGCGAGCGAAGCGACGGAAATGACAGCGGCGTTGTCATGCGGGAAAGAGATGCTGGAAGTGCCTGTTGACAGAGACCAAAGGTCTCGTACGCGAACGATATCTTGGCACGACCCGGCCATAAGTGCCGAAGCCGCGCGAACGCTGAGCGGCAGCGATTTCGTTGGTAGGATCATGAGCGGCGAGATTCCGGCGCCGCCGACCTTCCAGTTAATCGGTTTCCGGCTCATAGAAGTCGAACCGGGAGAGGTATCCGGTCAGTTTGAGCCAGCTGAGTTTCATTACAATCCTTTGGGGGGCGTGCATGGTGGCATTGTCTGCTTCCTGCTCGACTCCGTGATGGGCCTTGCCGTCCACTCACAATTGCCCGCCGGCCAGTGGTTCGCCACTCTTGAAATGAAGACCCACCTCGTTCGTCCAATCTCGGCGAGCACCGCCAGCTTGTTCGCGCTTGGCAAGGTCGTTTATCCCGGTGCGCGGATCGCCACTGCAGAATCACGGCTAGTCGATAAGAGCGGCAAACTCTTCGCGCACGGTACAGCGACTTGTATGATTCTTTCTGAGACCACTTAGCGGCCACCGGCCGAGCGCAAAACTCGCAATTGGGTTTGGTCGCAAAGACTTCCAACTTCGCAGCTGCTGGACCGTTACCGCGCGACAAAGGATTATAGAGAGAGACACAATGACAATTCGCATTGAGCGGCAGGGCCGCGTTGTCACGGTCATTCAATCGCGCCCGGAGGTGCGCAATGCCGTCGATCCGGAACATGCTCTCGCGCTTTATGAGGCATTTATTGCTTTCGACTGCGACGAGACCGCTGATGTCGCCGTTCTTTGGGGCGAGGGCGGCGCGTTCTGCGCCGGCGCTGATTTGAGGAGCCTGGCAGCGCGCGACGAAACTAAGCCGCGCCCGTCTTTGGAGTTTCCCAAACACGGCGGCCCGATTCCGCGCGGGCCCATGGGGCCATCACGACTTCAACTCAGCAAGCCGGTTATTGCCGCGATTGAAGGTCCCGCGGTCGGTGGCGGCATGGAGCTCGCGCTCTGGGCCGACTGTCGCATAATGGCAAACGCAGCATACATGGGCATTTTTAACCGGCGTTGGGGGGTACCGCTGTCCGACGGGGGTACAGTACGACTTCCTCGGATCGTCGGTCATGGCCGCGCGCTTGAAATCATCATGACGGGTCGAAGAGTGGAAGCGGACGAGTGTCTGAGGATCGGGCTGTGCGAGAAAGTGGTCCCTAACGGATGCGCGCGCCAAGCTGCCGAGGCTATGGCGCAGGATATCGCGCGATTTCCTCAGGCCTGCATGCGCGCCGATCGCCGCTCAGTCTATTTGCAGCACGGGCTGCCTGTACTTGCTGCACTAGAAAGCGAATGGGCAAACAGCAACGGGGTCTTTAAAGCCGAAGGCGCGGCCGGTGCAGCACGTTTTGTCACCGGGGCCGGGCGGCACGGATCCTTTTACAATCTCGCTATCACCAAGCCGGTTGGCGTTGATGATGCCGCTTATTCAACGGGCGCTGATATTGCGGACGCGAAGAGAAGCGTTTGAGCGGAAGTTTTCATGGCTCGTGGGCGACCGCCTACACTGAATTATAGTCGAACAAATGGCGAATTTTTTTCCTTCCTGGTCGAATTTTTCTCGTTTGCGCCCACCCCTCAAATCGCCTGTGATGAAATCGATCCTTAGAACGCTAGATCTGCAAGACGGTCGCAACGCTTGCCCGCAAAAGCCTAGGCACTCACTAACTTCGGGAGGAGAGCAGGTTGATGTCAGGAAATTTTTCTCGTGCTGAGCCAAAAGTGCCCAGCGTACGCGCTGCGGTTGGATATCTGTCGCCGACGACCGAGAGGCCGTACAATTATTTGTTTGAACCGCCACAAGGCAAGGCTTGGCATAATTGCGATTACGAGATGAGTACCGTCAAAATCGCAGATGCTCGGGCTTTTACCGTCCCTCCATCCATTCATCTCGATGGATTCGAGCTGTGGGATGCTCCGACCGAAATCGTGAACTTTGAGGACGAAGATTCCGTTCGCAATATTTATTATGAGGAAGCGGCTGAGTTGGCAAAGGTCGTCACCGGTGCCGACCGTGCTTACGTTTTTGATCACCTGCTTAGACGGCGAGAGAAAGAACGTCGAGCTCTTGAATTCGGACGAAAGGACAACCCGACCCGTCCATCGGCAGTCGGACGGGTTCACAACGATTACAGCGAGGCGTCTGGCTTAAGACGAATCGGTCTAGTGATGTCAGGCCGGGAAGAATCGCCCGAGGTGCAGCGGTTCGCCATCGTCAACATATGGCGCTCCATTCGCTCAAAAGTCGTGGATACGCCGCTTGCCGTGTGCGATGCGCGTACGATCTCGGCGCGGGATTTGGTGACGGGTGACGTTCATTATCCGACCCGCTCCGGCGAGATCTATTTCGTCCATCAATCTCCGATACACCACTGGGCTTATTTTTCCGAAATGGACGCGCACGAGGCGCTGATCTTTAAGCAGTACGATTCGCAAGTAAACGGCGTGGCTCGCTTTACGCCACACGCAGCATTCGATCTGCCGCAGATTCCGCCCGATGCACCAGTCAGGGAAAGCATCGAAATCCGTTGCCTGGTGATTTACGGTTGATCGTCGCTCCCCGCAGTAGGATGCGGTTTGGATCGGTTGGAATCGTGTCTTCGCCCCAGTTTCGGTCAACGACGAAGGATCGCTTGGAAAGGTTCTGCCATAGATGCGGCTCAACGCGGCGACCGTTTGGCCCGCGCTATAGCCTCGATGGTTGGGGCCGTGAATGCCTGCGCTATGCCTGCTACGACTGCGGGTATAGCTGGACGCAGGAACCCTTGCCTACCATCACGGTTTCGCAAACCGTGCCGCGCGAATTGCGAATGGATGACGCTCCTTTGGCAAAAGCTGGATAGATTAACGGAGACTATACGACGATGACCGACCTGACGGCTTCCACTCCGCTGCGAGAGATCGAATTCTGGTTTGAATTCGGCAGCAACTACAGCTATCCGGCGGTGATGCGTGTTGAAAAGGAAGCAAAACGACGCAACGTTCGACTCCTCTGGAAGCCTTTTTTGCTGGGACCGATTTTCCGTGAGCTCGGTTTCGAAACGTCTCCCTTCGTGCTGCAGAAAGAGAAGGGCGCCTATGTATGGGAGGACATGGCGCGCCAGTGTCGAAAGTATGGAATACCGTGGAAGCGGCCGAGCGTCTTTCCCAGACTTGGCGTGCTTCCGCTGCGTGTCGTGCTTGTCGGCATCGACCAACCCTGGATTGGCGAGTTCTCCAAAAGGGTTATGGAGTTAAATTTTGCCTTCGATCAAGACATCAACCAGGTTGAAGGCATTGCGCCAATATTGACGGAACTTGGCCTTCCCGCTTCCGAGATCATCGCTCAGGCTCAATCCGAACCGATCAAAAATCTGTTGCGGCAGCAAACCGAACAGGCACGTCTTAAAGGAATTTTTGGCGCGCCAACATTCTTTGTCGGCAAAGAAATGTTTTGGGGCAACGATCGTCTCGAGGACGCGCTGTTGTTTGCATCGGAAGGCAAACTATAAGCGCCGCCGCGGGCGGTGCACGAACTAGCTCAATCCTGCAGCCAAGCCTACGCAAAACCGATCGGTATTTTTTATTAGTGCTATCCGTCACGTCCGTCATCGGTCAACGGGCGGAATGTTTTTGCTTCGACGACTGTGTGCGGCGATGTCGTCTTGACTATACGATAGATGAACGCGCTTGGCCTCGGAACAAAGCCCCCACCGCAGTTGGGACACACGTTGTAAAGAATATTGTCGACGCAATCGGCGCAGAACGTGCATTCGTAAGAACATATCTGCGCCTCGGTCGAAGCCGGGGGAAGATCCTTGTCGCAATATTCGCAGTTAGGACGCAGCTCCAGTGCCATATAAGATGTTCCCATCGTTGAATTTGCGGATCAATGTTGCTTCATGCGCGACTTGCAGTAAAGTGCTTCGCGCGCCCACGAAGATGAGTCGTGCTCATCCGAAGATGAGTCGATGTCATTTGTACGGACGCTGTAGCTCCATCACTTTGCAAATGACTCGTGCGCACGTTCGCTTTGGGGACGGATTCCCTCGTTGTCTCTGGGAATCCCAAACAGCTTTCCCCTGATCTTGTGGTCGACCTTGATGCCGCCGGCGATGTCGTCAGCTCGTATTTGCTTGCATTCGGTCTTTCAGCGCCGTTTCTCGCAGCGTTTGCGGGACGTTACCGACCTCTTCATCGCGGCCGCCTTAGTATGCGGCGCAAGCCTCTGTGTGGAACAGTGTCGACCCGACCGTCCGTTGTGTGAGGCGCATTGACGTGCATTGCAGAAGGCGACCTGACGGCGACCCTGATCGCCAGGTTGCCTCGGGCGACGAAAAGCATCTGCCGTCGCGCTGGCTGCTCGCGATTGTCCTCATTTTGCTTTATGTTGTTGTTTCGCTTGGGGTTAACTGCATCGCGATCAAATTCAACTTACTCGCCGTCCGATGACAGCACCGGGCACCAAACACATAAATCGGGATGAAGAAGAGGATCGGGTAGCGATGCGCGCGTTTTGTGGATGCCCATACTATTGACGGCTCTGGATTAGCTTCGTTGCTATTTTGGCGGCAAACCTCCATCGCTGCAGAAGTGGTTACGAAGCGCCCGTATCGAAGTATGAATTTTCCTCACTAAACGTGAGTCGATCTCATTTGTGCGCCCGTCATTGCTCGGCACAAGGTGAGGCCGTAATTTTCTCAGCCTGCGGTGCCAAGCAGAAGGCGATGGTACAGGCGAAGCTCACCGTTAGGGAGGTGAGGGCGCGCGCGGTATTGGCGCCACTGAAACAGCCTATTCGCACGGCCGTTGGCACGATCCCCTCTGCACCGCTGGTTCTCTTAGATGTCACGACCGAGGAGGGCAGTGGAGGGCGCTCGTATATTTTTGGTTACACGGCCGCGACGCTGGTCCCTTTGGTGCGCCTCATCGAGGAAATCGCATACGAGCTTAAAGGCAAGCCCATCATACCGATCGAACGAATGCGCGAATTCGACCGCCGATTTCGTTTGGTTGGGTGGCAGGGATTGATCGGAATGGCGGTTGCCGGCTTGGACATGGCGTTCTGGGACGCGCTTGCACGCACGCTGGAACAGCCAGTGGTCACGCTCTTGGGTGGAGCGCCGGTGCCGCTTCCGGCCTACGACAGCTACGGGATCGTCGATCTCAAGGCCGATGAAAAGTCGATCCTGCGCTCTGTCCAGGACGGGTTTCGCGCGATCAAGATCAAGATTGGCGAGCGCGATCTCAAGCGGGACGTGGAGACTGTCGGTGCGGTGCGAGCGATGCTCGGCCCCGATTTGACGCTCATGGTCGACTACAATCAATCGCTTGATCCGGTTGAGGCGAGGCGACGGATCGCGCGTCTTGCTGATTTCAATCTACATTGGGTTGAGGAGCCGGTCAAAGCCGAAGATCTCAGCGGCCACGCGCGGGTACGGGCTACAAGTCTAGTTCCGATTCAAACTGGCGAAAATTGGTGGTTCCCTCGCGACATGGCCAAGGCGATCGAGGCGGGCGCGTCGGACTTCGCCATGCTTGACGTCATGAAGATCGGCGGCGTGACCGGATGGCTAAACGCCATCGGTCAGGCCGAAGCCGCCTCGATGCCGGTATCCAGCCACATCTTTGTCGAAGCGAGCGCACATCTACTCGCAGTTACGCCGACCAACCACTGGCTCGAGTATCTCGACATCGCTGGAGCGATCCTTGCCGATCCACATCGCCCAGTCGATGGAACGGTGACCGCCCGCGGTCCGGGATTCGGGCTCGAATGGGATGAAGCGGCGATCGAGAGGTTCGCGTGCGATCGTCTTTGAGCACGAACCCGCACTCCGCTCGACGCGCGCATTGTGAGTTGATCGGAAGTGTACCGCAAGCGCGCGAGAGCCAATCGGACCGTGACAGAAAGACTTCACCCGCGGCAGCAACCTCAATCATGGTCGATTTCTTGCCACGACGGCGGCGCGTTAAGAACTCGTGTACCGATCAGAACCTCGAACCTGAGTTGGCTGTTTGGTCGGACGTAAATTTGCGTGCCAGCGCTGCGACGGAGGCGCACCGAGACGTGCAATCTGATTATAGCATTCTTCGCTGCCATGACATTCACCTCTCCTTTGGCGGCTTAAATGCACTCAAGGGTGTCTCCCTGGAAATTGGCGAACGGCAAATTTTTGGACTCCTTGGTCCCAATGGCAGCGGCAAGACGAGCCTGGCCAATGTAATCACTGGTTTTTACCGACCGCAGTCCGGGCTCGTGAGCTTGCTGGGCGATGAAATCACCGGACTAAAGCCACACCGTGTCGCCACCAAGGGTGTGGCACGCACATTTCAGAATCTGGCGCTATTTCGCGGGATGACGGTGCTCCAGAATATTCTCCTCGGCCGTCACGTGCACATGCGAGCGAGCGCGCTTGCGAGTTTGTTCTATCGGGCCTTAGCCATGCGCACGGAAATTGCCCACCGCCGCATAGTCGAAGAACTGATCGACTTCATGCAGATCCAAGACATCCGTGACGAACCGGTCGAAGTCATACCTCTCGGCATGCAGAAACGTGTCGAGTTCGCGCGGGCGCTGGCGGCCGAACCGCAGTTGTTAATCCTGGACGAGCCGATGGCGGGAATGAATCAGGAAGAGAAGGAGTACATGGCTCGCTTCATTCTCGACGCTCGCGAAGAGCGAAATATCAGTATTCTGCTGATCGAGCACCACATGGACGTGGTGACGGCGCTGTGCGACCGTGTCCTGGTACTGAGTTACGGAGAAGAGATCGCACAAGGCGAGCCACGGCAGACAATTGCCGATCCGCGGGTGGTTTGCGCCTATCTCGGGCACATTTCGAATCCGGCGGAGACAAAATCGTGAATGCGCCGCTGCGCGAGGCGCTCGCGGCCGCTTGGCCGTGCACCGAGGACGGGTCGCCGGCGACCCTCGTTGCCGCGCTTGCGCGCAATGCCGCGGAATCGGGCAGTCGCCCCGCCTTTCGTGAGCGCGATCGGGGCATTTGGCAGGAGCGCAACTGGGCCGAGACTTTCACCGAGGTTCTTGCGCTGGCCGCAGCGCTCGAAACATGTGGCCTTCGCCCCGGACAGGCGTTGATCATCATCGGCGACAATCGTCGGCGACTCTACAGCGCGATGTTGGCGGCGATGGCGTTGCGCGCATTTCCTTCGCCGGTGTTTCCCGATGTGCCGCCTGAGGAACTACGATCATATGCGCGACACGGCGAGCCCGACATCGCGGTCGCGGAAGATCAAGAGCAGGTCGACAAATTGCTCGAGCTAAGAGAGCGCGTCGGCCGACCGAAAGCCATTCTTTATGACGATACAAGAGGACTCTCGCGGTACCGCGCCGATGGGCTGGAAGCGCTTGATGCGGCGATCGTTCGCGGTCTGACGAGAATCGACGCGGATCCGAGTTTAGCGGTGAGCCTCGTCGGGCGTGCGCAGCCCGGCGACATTGCGGTCCTGCTGCATTCGTCCGGCACAACCGGCGTGCCGAAGGGTGTCCCGCTCCGGCATTGCAATATTATCGCCGCCGTAAGCAATGCGGTCGCCACTGGTTTTTACCAAGACTACGAAACTCACTACGCCTATCTGCCCATGGCCTGGGTCGGCGATTTCGCATTTACGATCGGGGCGGGAACATTGCTGCGCTTCACGACACATGTACCGGAGCGGCAGGAGACGGTCTTGCGTGACATGCGTGAGGTAGCGTCAACCATCTATTTCGCGGCGCCCCGCGCTTGGGACAATATGTTGACTCGGGTCCAAATCGGCATGGCCGATTCGACACCGTTCAAACGCCGACTTTTTGAATTCTTCATGCCGCGCGCCATTGGAATTGAGCGCGAGAAACTCGCCGGTAAACCCACGAGCGTCGTCGACCGGATTGTTACTATGTTCGGCGAGGTGCTGGTGTTCGGGCCGATCAAAGATTTTCTCGGCATGACGCGCCTCCGTCGCGCCTACACCGGCGGCGAAGCCATGGGAGAGGACACTTTTTTGTTCTTTCGCGGGCTCGGCATCGATCTGCGACAGTTCTACGGCCAGACGGAAACTGCCGCGCTGACCGCGGTGCAGGCCGACGGCTTCGTCACGCTGCATGGCGTTGGCAGACCCATGCAAGGCGTCAACGTGCGGATCGACGAAAGCGGCGAAATTCTGGTGCATTCCGGATCGGTCGTCGATGGATACTTTGACGATCCGCAAGCAAGCGCTAGCGCTCTCGCGGACGGCTGGCTGCGCACGGGTGATGCCGGATACGTCGAGCCCAACGGACAGCTTGTGGTGCTCGGAAGGGTGAGCGAGGTGGTTCGAACCCGCGCCGGTGAACGGTTTATTCCCAACTACATCGAGAACCGCATCAAGTTTAGTCCGTACGTCCGCAACGTCGCCGTGATCGGCGCCGGCCGTGATGAGTTGACCGCCATAGTGTGCATCGAGCTGGAGGCAGTGGGCCATTGGGCGGAAGAGCGCGGCCTATCCTATGCGTCGTACGCGGATCTCTCGCAGAAGCCAGAAGTTGCCAAGCTTGTGGCGGCGATCCTTGCGCACGTAAACGAAAGCTTACCGGGATCGTTGCGCGTCCAACGCTTTGTAAATCTCCACAAGGATTTTGACGCCGACGACGGCGAGGTCACGCGAACTCGCAAGCTGCGCCGTAGCGTTATCGAGCAGCGTTATCGGACCTTGATCGAGGCGCTCTACTCCGGCGCTCGGTCAGTAGTTGAGAACGCGCGCGTCACCTACGAGAGCGGCCAGACTGGAATGATCAGTCGGACGTTGTCCATCTGCGAGGTGACCTAGTCATGGACCTGGGTCTCCTCGAAGAACTGACGGTGACCGGAGCGCTTGTCGGCGCCATGTATGGGCTCGTCGCGCTCGGCATCGTGCTCATCTATAAGACTTCCGGCACCGCCAACTTCGCCCAAGGCGCAATCGCGATGATGGGCGCTTACGTGGTCTGGGCGTTCGCCGGCGCGGCGGGATTGCCGATGTGGCTGGCGATAGCGGTCGCCATACTGCTGATGTTCGCTTTTGGTGTCGCGGTCGAACGAACAGTGCTTCGCCGCATGATCGGTCAGCCGGTCATCATGATCGTGATGCTGACGTTCGGCATCGAGCTGTTGTTACGCGGGGTGGTTCCCGGCTTTTTGGGATCGACGGTCAAACGGATCAACCTGGGCATTCCGCAAGCCCCGGTTTTCCTGGGCGATATGCTGATCAACCGCGCGTATCTGATCGGCGGCGGCGTTTCGGCGGCGTTGATTATGGCCGCCGTCATCCTGTTTAATTCGCGCTTTGGCATCATCATGCGCGCGGTTCCCGACGACCAGGTTGCCTCGTGGTCGGTCGGGATTCGTGTTGAGCGCGCAATAGCGGTGGCGTGGGGTCTGGCGGCGATCGCGGCGACAGCGGCCGGCGTTCTTTGGGGAAGCATACAAGGCGTCAACTGGAGCCTGTCCCTGTTGCTGATCAAAGCGCTGGCAATCGCAATCCTTGGCGGGCTCGACAGCATTGGCGGCGTCCTGCTTGCAGCGGTGCTGGTTGGTGTTTGCGAAAGCCTGGCAACTGGACTCCTCGATCCACTGACCGGCGGAGGAACGCGCGACATGGCCGCCTCCATCATCATCGTGACGACGTTGATGGTTCGCCCCTACGGTCTGTTCGGCCAAGAACGAATCGAGAGGGTGTGATGTTCTACCGGCGCTCCGGCATCCTCCATCTGGACTACCGTTATGAGCGACAGCTGTGGCCGCTGCCATTCGATCGACTGTTGGTTGCGACCGTCGCGATCTTGCTGCTTGCCGCGCCGTTCGTCGTCAATCGGCTGTATCTTGTGGCGTATCTGCTCCCTTGGCTGATCTGGTCATCCGCGGCGCTCGGTCTCAATCTGCTGATGGGGGGCGCTGGTCAGATCCATCTTGGCTATGGCGCGGTGATGGCCATTGGCGCTTACACAAGCGTCCATTTGGTTCGCTTTGGTGCGCCGCTAGAGCTGGCGATGCTCGCCGGCGGTCTGGCCAGCGCGGCGATCGGCATCGTCTTCGGAGCGGCGGCTCTGCGCGTCAAGAGCCTTTATCTCGCCATGGCGACGATCGCCATGCAGTACATCGTCGACTTCACGATCGTTCATTTACCAGGTGTGAGCGGCGGCGTGTTGGCGACCATTCAAGTGCCGATGGTGCGCTTCCTGGGCTTCAAAATCGAAGGCGATTTGCCGACTTACTATATGGCGTTGCTGGTTTGTGCGGTCATCACGCTGTTCATGCTCAATGTCGACCGTACCGCCGTCGGGCGCGCGCTCGCCGCCGTACGCGAAAAAGATTTCGCGGCCGAGATCATCGGGATCGACACGTTCAAATACAAGCTGCTCGCTTTCTGGATCAGTTCCTTCATCGGCGGTGTCGTAGGATCCGTTCTGGTCGTTTGCTACCTGCGAAGCGTTTCGCCAGATCAGTTTCACCTCGATCTCTCGGTGCAGATTCTCGCCATGGTACTGGTCGGCGGGCTTGGCAGCGTGCTTGGCAGCTTCTTTGGCGCCGGGCTTATACTTTTCGCGCCGATCATCTTTGAAGGACTGATTGGCATCACGGCTGCTGCGCTTGGGGTGCAAATTAACGCCGATCTTAAAGCGCATCTGCCGTTGATGCTTTACGGCGCGCTCATCGTTGTTTTTTTGCTCGTTGAGCCTTTAGGGCTGGCCAAGATCTACGACAACGTTCGCAACTATTTCCTGGTCTGGCCATTTCGGACTTCGAGGACATGACCCGGGGGTGGCGCTCGCCCGCGGATAGTTTGATTCTAAACGCAAGGGAGGACGAAATGGGACTGACACGGCGTACGTTTGTCGCCAGCACAGCCGCTGCCGTGATTGGCGGGAGGGCAGCTGCTGCGGTGGATGAAAAGATCATCCTCTTCGGCATGCCGCAGGACTTCACCAAGATCTATACGTTCCTGACCGTAGAATACAGCCAAGGCCAGCGCGACTATTTCAGCCTCGTCAATAGCCGCAGCGGCATCAACGGCTACAAGATCGTTGCCGACGTCAGCGACTCGGCCAACGACATTCCGCGCGCGATCGAGACGTACGAACGCCTCAAGCGCGAAGGCATGGTGCTCATCGACCCGCTATCGACGCCGGTTGCGCGTGCATTGGTCTCGCGCGCTCTGGAAGACAAAATCAACCTAGTGACGCCCTTCTCCGGACGGAGCGACGCTGCCGACGGCACGGTGTTCCCATATGTCATGCCGCTGTCGCCGAATTATTGGTCGCAAGCGGCTCTGATCATTGAATTCTTCCGCCAACAGGACAAAGATCTCAAAGGCAAGAAACTCGTATTGGTGCATATCGACACGCCGTTCGGCAAAGAGCCGATTCCGATCCTCCAAACGCTCAGCCAAAAACTTGGTTACGAGTTCGCCACATTCCCGTATGCACCGCCCGGCAACGACCAATCCGCGGTCTGGCCGCAGGTGCGCAGGGCGAAGCCGGATTGGGTTATTTTTTGGGGAGCCGGTGTCGGGCAATCTTCCTCGCTGAGCGAGGCGATCCGCAACGGCATTCCGGTGGATCGCATGTGTGCCCAGGTTTGGCTCTCCGAGTCGGACATGAATGTCGTCGGCAACGACGCGGCCAAGGGTGTGCTCAAGGTCGAGCCCTGTGCCAGCGGACGTGATCCCAAAATCATTGGCGACATCCTCAAGGACGTTGTCGGCAAAAGGCAGGGGGCAGGACCCGATGCGAAAATCGGAACGTCCTACTACAACTATGGAGTGATGATGGGCGCGATCATGGTTGAAGGTGTTCGTCTCGCATTCAACAGATTCCCGAACGGCCCGATCACGGGGGCGTGGCTAAATGCCGGACTGACCTCAATTACCAACTTCACCGCCGAAGGGTTGCTGCCGGCCATGACAATTACCAAGGAAGACCACCAAGGCGGCGGCAAGGGTCGTATTGCGCGATGGGATGGAACGAAGTTCGTTCCGCAGACCGATTGGTTCGCAGCAGGCCAGGACGTGGTCTGGGAGGAAATTTACAAATCCGCAGAAACCTTCAAGACAACGGGCAAATAATGTTATCGCCACGATGCTAAGCCTCAATAATATCGAGGTCGTATACGACCGGGTATTTCTCGCTGC
>Ga0187784_10003386_pt1 | contig 12865 bp, 10 predicted proteins | sample 1015_SJ02_MP15_2_FD_132964 | JGI IMG/M metagenome (GOLD analysis project Ga0187784, IMG submission 132964) | Tropical peat soil microbial communities from peatlands in Department of Meta, Colombia - 1015_SJ02_MP15_20_MG | ecosystem: Environmental > Terrestrial > Soil > Wetlands > Peat | place... | reverse complement strand
ATCTCTGAGATCGCATCGCGGCTGGATCTGACCGAACTCGAGGTGCGCAATGTGATCAGCTACTACTCGATGCTGACCACCATGCCGCGCGGCAAGTTCAACGTGCAGGTGTGCACCAATATCAGCTGCATGGTGCGCGGCGGCGAAGAGATTCTTCATCATTGCGCGAAGAAGCTGGGCATCGGTCATAAACAGACCACGCCCGATGGCCTGTTCACGCTGGAGGAAGTCGAATGCATCGGAGCCTGCAGCTGGGCTCCGGCCGCGCAGGTCAATTACGATTTTCACGAGAACCTGACGCCGGAAAAGATGGAAAGGATTCTCGACGAGTACAAGAAGAAGGGAACGCAGTAAGACAATTTCTGATTGTTGATTGATGATTGTTGATTGAGAAACCGGCCACAGAGTGATCTTCCATCAACAATCAAAAATCATCAATCAATAATTCTTTCATGGCTGATCTGGTCTCTCATCCCGACGAGGTAAAGGTCGTCTCCCGGCGCTTCGGCAAGGGTGCGACCAGCATTGACCGCTACCTCGAACTGGACGGCTACAAGGCCGTGCAGAAGGCATTGGCGATGGAACCGGACGCCATCATTAATGAGGTCAAGAACTCAGGCCTGCGCGGCCGCGGGGGGGCAGGATTCTCCGCCGGGATGAAGTGGTCGTTTGTGCCTAAGCAATCGCCCAAACCCAAATACGTGTTGTGCAACGGTGACGAGAGCGAGCCGGGGACATGCAAGGACCGCCTGATTTTCGAGCACGATCCCCACTCGGTGATCGAGGGCGTGGTGATCTCCGGATTGGCCGTCGGCGCAAACAGCGGCTACATCTACATTCGCGGCGAGTATCGGTATTTGTCGGTCATCATGCAGAAGGCAATCCGCGATGCCTACGCTAAAGGATTTCTGGGCAAGAATATCTTCGGCAGTGGCCGCGATTTCGACGTTTATTGGCATGGCGGCGCCGGCGCATACGAAGTTGGCGAGGAATCGGCGCTGATGGAATCGCTCGAAGGCAAGCGCGGCATTCCCCGCATCCGGCCTCCGTTTCCAGCCGTGGTCGGCCTCTGGGGCGGACCCACGGTCATCAACAACGCCGAGACGCTGGCCAACGTGCCCCACATTATTCTTGGCGGCGCCGACTGGTATGCGAAGCTGGGCACGCCCAAAAACGGCGGCACGCGCCTGTTCTGCCTGAGCGGCAACATTGCCAAGCCGGGCGTCTACGAATTGCCCATGGGCTACAACTTGAAAAAGATGATTTACGAAGTTGGCGGCGGCATACCCGACGGACGCAAGCTGAAGGCGGTCGTGCCGGGAGGATCCTCCTGCCCTTGTCTCACTGCCGACGAGATCGACGTGGCCATGGATTTCGACTCTGTCGCGAAGGCCGGGTCCATGCTCGGATCGGGCGGGGTGGTCGTCGTTGACGATTCCCAGTGCATCGTGAAATTCGCCCTGCGCACTATGAAGTTTTACCAGCATGAAAGCTGCGGCTGGTGTATCCCGTGCCGCGAGGGAACTGACTGGCTGAAGAAGACGCTGATTCGCTTTCACGCCGGTGGCGGGTTGAAAAAAGACATCGACAACATGCAGTACCTGGCGGAAAACATGCTCGGGCGCACGTTCTGTCCGCTGGGCGACGCGGCCGCGATGCCGACGATCGCGTTTGTGAAAAAGTTCCGAAAGGAGTTTGAAGATCACCTGGAAGGCAGGCCGTGCCCATTTGAGAAAGAGGGCGCGGTGGAACAGCTTCCGGTGATGGCGTAGCGCCGGCGTCTCGCCGGCCCGAAGTGCGGGCGAAGCCCGCAGGATTGTGGAATGGCTTGGAACATTGCGAGGGCGGGACGCCCTCGCGACAGCCGGCGAGGACGCCGGCGCTACAGACATGGCTGATGTGAACCTCACGGTCGATGGCAAAAAGGTCTCCGCTCCCGCGGGCACGCTGCTGATTGAGGCCTGCAAGAGCGCAGGCATCGAAGTGCCGTCTTTCTGCTATTACCCCAACCTCTCGTTGCAGGGCGCCTGCCGCATGTGTCTGGTGAAGATCGAGAAGATGCCCAAGCTGCAAACCGCGTGCACCACGGTCATCAGCGAAGGCATGGTCGTCACCACCGACAGTGACGAGGTCAAGCAGGCGCGTAAGTCCATGCTGGAACTTCTGCTCGGAAACCATCCACTGGATTGCCCGGTCTGCGACGCTGGCGGCGAGTGCGAGTTGCAGGACATGACGTTTTCCTACGGCGCCGCAGAATCGAAATTCCTGGAGAGGAAGAACCACAAGGAGGAACAGCAGTGGTCTCCCGTGGTTTTCTTCGACCGGCCGCGCTGCATTCTCTGCTACCGCTGCGTGCGCGTCTGCGGCGAAGGCATGGACGTCTGGGCTCTCGGGGTGCAGAACCGCGGGGTGAGTTCGATCATCGCTCCCAATAAAGAAGATCACCTGGAGTGCGAAGAATGTGGCATGTGCATTGACATATGTCCCGTGGGCGCACTCACCTCCGGCGCGTATCGCTATAAGACGCGCCCATGGGAGATGAAGCACGTCGGCACCGTCTGCACGCATTGCGGCGACGGCTGCAAAACCACGCTGGGCGTGCGCCGCTCCGAGACCGGAATGGAGATCGTCCGCGGCGACAACCGCGACAAGAGCGGCATCAATGGCGATTTTCTCTGCATCAAAGGCCGCTACGCCTTCGACTTCGCCAATCACGAAGAACGTCTGACGCAGCCGCTCATCCGCAAGAACGGCAAGCTGACGCAATCTACGTGGGAAGAGGCCTTCGAGTTAGTGGGCAGGAGATTTGCCGAAGTTCGTGACAAAGACGGCGGCGAAGCGATCGGCGTCATCGGCTCCACGCGCACCACTAACGAAGAAGCGTACTTGCTCTCGAAATTCGCACGCGTGGTTTTGAGGACAAATAACGTTGACCATCACCGCACGGCCGACTTCCCTGCCCTGGCCGCGGCGTTGCGTGGCAAGCCGGACACCACCGCAACGATGGCCGACGTTTACAATGCTCCGGCAATCCTGCTGATTGGCAACGATCCCACTGAGCGGCATCCGCTACTGGCCTGGCAGATTCGCAACAACGTGCGCCTCCACCGCGCCCGGCTCTACGTGATTAATTCCGAACCCATCAAGCTGCGACGGCAGGCGACCAGTTTCATCCAAATTCCGGCAGGAACTGAAAGCAAAGTTGCCGGCTTCCTGGCCGGCGACGATTCGGTTGCAAACTCGCTGATCAGCCCGGCCAGCAGCAAAGATGCATGGATCGCCTTCCGCGACAAGTTGCGGTCGGAACAGAATCTGCTGATCATTTTCGATTCAGAGATCCGGGGCGGCGCCGTGGCCAGTCTGGTTTCTTTCGGCTCCGCCATTCCCGGCGCCAAGTTCATCTGTCTTGCCGACTACGCCAACTCGCGCGGTGCAGCGGATATGGGCCTCTATCCCGATCTGTTGCCCGGCTACCATTCGACCGCGGCCAGTAGCGAGATTCAAAAGGAGTGGAACAGTCCCTCAGCCCGTGGGCTCGAAATGTCGGGCATGACCGAAGCTGCCAAGAACGGCAAGCTGAAAGCCTTGTACGTGGTTGGCGCGAATCCGATCAGCCGCCTGAATATTGACCCGTTCGCGTTTTCGAGGAGTTTCGTGGTCGTCGAGGACATGTTCCTGACTGAGACTGCGGTAGTCGCCGATGTGGTTCTTCCTGCGGCCAATCTCTATGAGAAGTCGGGCACCGTCACCAATACCTGCGGCGATGTGCAACTGGTCAAGAAGGCGGGCGAAGTGGCTGGCACAAAAACCGATTTTGAAATGATCGTCCGCATCGCCGACGCCATGGGCTTCGATGTCCACAGGCTCGTGCCATTCGGCGGCGGAATGCACGCCGACATGGGCCAGTCGCGCGGAGTTCAGTCGGGCGAGGCCGACCGGCATGCGGTTTGGCTGGAAATGCAAGGGCTGGAGCTGAAGCTAAGCCCGCTCGATCCTACGGCGATTCTCGACGAAATCCAGCGCCTGGTTCCGAGCTATGACGTCTCGCGCATGAACCTGCTGGGCGGAAACAGCGAGCACACATCACTCGCAAACTCCGGACCGGGTGGTGCCAACAAGCCGGAAACGATTATCCCGGCCAATGACACTTTATTCAGCTCGGGCACGCTGGGACGTTATTCCCGGACTCTGCAATCGGTCATCGAGAGTCGCGAAGCAACGCCTGCCGAAGTCGCGGCGGACTGATTGAACAAATTGATTTAACAAGACGCGTATCAGAAAGACTGGAGAGGAACGAACGATTTGCCGATCTGGCTCTACATTCTGGCTTCGGTGATCAAGTCCGCGGTAGTTTTGGTCGTCTTGCTTACCGCAGTTGCCTATACCGTCTGGCTTGAGCGCAAAGTTGTGGGGCATATTCAGAATCGCTGGGGACCCACGCGGGTCGGCCCATTCGGCCTGCTGCAGCCGCTGGCCGACGGCCTCAAACTTCTGGTCAAAGAAGATTTGACGCCGCCGCATGTCTACAAGCCGCTCTATATCGCGGCGCCGCTGATTGCCATCATCTTCGCGCTCACCTCGATCGCCGTGATCCCGTTTGGCAATCCGGTAACCATCTACGGTTACAGCATCCCGCTGCAGGTCACGACCGACGTGAATACCGGGCTGCTGTTGATTCTCGGCGTGACCTCGATCGGCGTGTACGGCGTCGCGCTCGCGGGGTGGTCGTCAAACAACAAATATTCCCTACTCGGTGGCTTGCGGGCGAGTGCGCAGATGGTCAGCTACGAGATTTCACTCGGTCTTTCGCTGGTGGGTGTCCTCATTATGGCAGGCAGTTTCAGCCTGCACGATATCGTCGACTCGCAAGCCGGACACTTCGCCAGCGTAACTTGGCCGGCGCTCGATCCCGTGCTGCGTTTCATTCCCCGCTGGAACATTTTTACCGGGCAGATCATCGGCTTTTTCTGCTATCTGACGGCCGCCTACGCGGAGACGAACCGAATCCCGTTCGATCTGCCGGAGGCGGAAACGGAGCTGGTAGCCGGCTATCACACCGAATACAGCGCTATGAAGTTTGCCATGTTTTTTATGGCCGAATACGCCAACATGATTACGGTAGGATGCCTGGCCACGCTGCTGTTTTTCGGTGGATGGCATGGGCCGGTTTTCGGCCCAACCATCCTCAAGGCGGTGCTGCCGGTTTTCTGGTTTGCCGCGAAGGTGTTTGTGTTTCTCTTTATTTATATCTGGGTGCGCGGCACGCTGCCGCGTTTCCGTTACGACCAGTTAATGGCGTTTGGCTGGAAATTTCTGCTGCCGCTGGCGCTGGTGAATGTAATTGCCACTGCGATCGCAGTGGTGTGGTGAGAACGACCGTACATCGCCGGACCAGTGAATTACTGGCAACTGGCGGCTGACAACTGGCAACTGTTCTTATGAGCGTCCACTTAGTCTTGTTTCTGGCTTTCGGGGCCGTCGCCGTTGCTGGCGCGGTCAACCTGCTGGCGCAGACGCATCCCATCAACAGTGCGCTTTCGCTGATCGCGGTGATGGCGGCGCTGGCAGGGGAATACCTGCTGCTGGGCGCGGAGTTCGTCGCTGCCTTGCAGGTCATCGTCTATGCCGGCGCCGTTATGGTCTTGTTCGTTTTCGTGATCATGCTGCTTAACGCTGGCGTGGAAGAGCAAACCACCGGTAGCCGGGTGGCAATTCTGTTCGGCGTACCGGGAGCAGTTTTGGGAAGCGTGCTGGTTGCCTGGGTTGTTCTCCGGCATTCAGGAACGGGGGAAGTACCCGCGGGAGCGCTGCCGGGTCCTCCCGCGACCATCGGTCCGCTGCTTTTTCATGAGTTTCTGCTGCCGTTTGAAATCACTTCGATTCTCATTCTGATCGCGATCATGGGCGCGGTGGTGCTGGCGAGCAAGCCGCCTTCGGCTCCGGTGCCGCCACGGGAGGAAAACTGATGGTCCCACTCTCCTACTACCTCGTGCTCAGCGGAATTCTGTTTGCCTGCGGTGTGGTGGGGTTCCTGATCAAGCGCAACATCATCACCATCTTCATGTCGATTGAGCTGATGCTCAACGGCGTGAATCTGTCGTTTGTGGCCTTCGCGGCGCATTGGCATGCCCTGGCGGGCCAAGTCTTCGTTTTCTTTGTGATGGTGGTAGCGGCGGCGGAAGCCACGGTTGGCCTGGCGATCATCATTGCCGTCTATCGTACGCGCGAGACCTTGAACGTGGACCAAGTGAACCTGCTCAAGTTATGAACCTGCTCAAACTATGACGCCGACTCTCAATCTCTGGCTGATCCCGGTGCTGCCGCTGGCGGGCGCCGCTATCAACGGCTTTTTCGGGAAGAAGTCTTCGCGGACGGCGGTCAGCACGATCGCTCTTTTTTTCTGCGGCGCGGCCTTTTTGTGGGCCTTGTCGGTTGCCTGGCGGTTCTCCTCCGTCGCACCTGTCCACCAGGAATATCTGGCTCACTGGATCCGCTCCGGCAGCTTCTCCGCCGATTTCGCCTTTTATCTCGATCAACTTTCGCTGGTCATGCTGCTGGTCGTTACCGGAGTCGGGTTCCTCATCCACATCTACTCCGTCGGCTACATGTGGGACGACGCTGGCTATTACCGCTTCTTCAGCTACCTGAACCTGTTCATGTTCTTCATGCTGACGCTGGTGCTGGCCAACAATTACCTGCTGATGTTCATCGGCTGGGAGGGCGTGGGACTGGCATCGTATTTGCTGATCGGGTTCTGGTTCGCGAAAGATTCGGCGGCGTCAGCGGGGAAGAAAGCATTCATCGTCAACCGCATCGGCGATTTCGGATTTCTGATCGGATTATTCCTGCTGATCCAGCACTTCGGCTCGCTGAATTTTACGCAGGTCTTCGATTTGGTTACGAAACTTCCTGCAGGGCCGGTCACGGAGGGCCTGCTCACCACCATTGGCATCCTGCTGATGGTTGGCGCCTGCGGCAAGTCGGCACAGATTCCGCTCTACGTCTGGCTTCCCGACGCCATGGAAGGCCCGACGCCGGTTTCCGCGCTCATTCACGCCGCCACCATGGTAACCGCCGGAGTCTACATGGTCGCCCGCTCGCACGTGATCTTCGAGCGCGCGCCGGGTGCCTTGACGGTAGTTGCGATCATAGGCACGCTTACGGCGCTGTTCGCTGCGACTATTGGCATCACGCAAACCGATATCAAGAAAGTTCTTGCCTACTCCACCGTTTCGCAGCTCGGCTACATGTTCATGGCCTGCGGCGTGGGCGCATTCTCCGCCGGAATCTTCCATCTCATGACTCACGCTTTCTTCAAGGGCCTGTTATTCCTGGCCGCCGGCTCCGTGATTCATGCTGTCGGCGGCGAGCAGGACATGCGCAAGATGGGCGGGCTTCGCACTTACATTCCCTGGACGTTCATGACCATGGGCGTCGCCACCCTGGCCATTGCCGGAATTCCGCCGTTCGCGGGCTTTTGGAGCAAGGATGAAATTCTCTGGAAGGCCTATCAGGCAAACTGGATTTATTGGCTGATTGGTTTGGTCACGGCTTTCATCACTTCGTTCTACATGTTCCGCCTGCTGTTCATGACGTTCTTCGGTGATTACCACGGCCATCAGGTGGACGCGCACGGTCATGCGCGCCCGGCACACGGCCATGATGACCATGGCCACGGCGAGCCGCACGAAAGCCCGGCCGTCATGCTGGTTCCGCTGATGATTCTAGCCGTGCTTTCGGTGGTAGGTGGATTGGTCGGCATCGGCAACGGCTTCGAGCATTTCCTGGCGCCAGTGTTTGGCACTGGCGAGGCCACCAGTGCCGCCGGAGAAGGCGCAAGCCACAGCCTGGAGCTGTTGCTTATGTTCGTATCCGTTCTGGTTGCCGCTTCGGGCGCCGTCCTGGCCTGGGTTCTTTATGTCAGCAAACCCTATCTCCCGCAGAAGATCGCCATCGCGCTGGGTGATCTTTACAGCGCCGTCCTGAACAAGTACTACGTAGACGAACTTTACGCCGCACTCTTCGTCAAACCGCTGGTGGATGGCTCGACGACGATTCTGTGGCAAGGCGTGGATCGCAAGGTCATTGACGATTCGATTAACGACGCGGCCGACGGCGCCCAGCAAGTTTCCGACAATGTGCGTCACATGCAATCCGGCAACCTGCGCTCCTACGCCGGATGGATCGCCGCCGGCTCCGCCGTGGTGATTGCCTACATGATCTGGCTGGGGGTGGGACGATGAATCCCGAGAGCTTCAGCCCCTACATCCTGACCTGGGTCACGTTCGCGCCGCTGGCCGGCGCACTGTGCTTGACCGTGTTGCCCCGCCGCGATCGGGATATCCGGATCATTTCACTCGTCTTCTCGCTGCTCACCTTTGGCCTGTCGCTGCATTTGCCGGTTTACTTCCGACACGAGACCTCGCCGTTCCACTACGAGATCAGCCGGCAGTGGATTTCCAGCCCCAACATCCACTACCACATGGGGGTTGACGGCATCTCGCTCTGGTTGGTGGTTCTGACCACGTTTCTCAGTCCGCTGTGCGTGCTGATCTCGTGGAAGTCAGTTCATGACCAGGTCAAGGAATTCTTCATTCTCCTGCTGATCCTCGAAAGTGCGCTGATTGGCGTCTTCACCTCGCTCGATCTGTTCCTCTTTTATTTCTTCTGGGAAGCTACGCTGATTCCCATGGCGCTGCTGATCGGAGTCTTCGGACACGAGCGCAGGATCTATGCCGCGGTGAAGTTTTTCATGTACACGATGATCGCCTCAGTGTTTATGCTGGCGGCGATCCTCTGGCTTTACGCCCACACCGGCACTTTCGATTTCGTCGAGATTCGGGATCAAATCGCGCGCGGCTCGGTTGCAAACTTCCCCGCTGCCGCACAGTGGCTTTTCCTCGGTTTCTTCCTGGCGTTCGCGGTGAAAGTGCCACTGTTCCCGTTCCACACCTGGTTGCCGGACGCTCACGTGGAAGCTCCAACCGCAGGATCCGTTCTTCTGGCCGGCGTTCTGCTCAAGATGGGCACCTACGGCATGCTGCGTTTCAACCTGGGCCTGTTTCCCGACCAATCCCGCCAGAACGCGCCCTGGATCATAGTTTTGGCTCTGATCGGCATTGTGTATGGCGCACTGGTGGCCATGGTGCAGCCCAACATGAAAAAGCTGATCGCCTACTCCTCGGTCAGCCATTTGGGCTTTGTGGTGCTGGGCATCTTCAGCTTTACGCAACTGGGCTTAAACGGCGCGATGTTCGTTATGCTGGCGCACGGAGTTTCTACCGGCGCACTGTTCATGCTGGCGGGTATTCTCCACGAACGCCGCCACACCTACGAGATCAGCGAATTCGGCGGCCTGGCTTCTCCCATGCCGGTTTACGCCGCCTCTTATCTGTTTATCGTGCTGGCGTCGGTGGGCCTGCCCCTGCTGAACGGATTCATTGGCGAGTTCCTGGTGTTGAGCGGAGCATTCCAGGCGCGGGCAATCTACGGAATCATCGGTGCGACGGGCGTGATCTGGAGTGCTTGCTACTTGCTGTGGATGTACCAGAGGGTGTTCTACGGAAAAGTGACGCACCCGGTGAACAATTCTCTCAACGATCTTCTCGGCTTCGAGAAAGCTGCGATCTGGCCCTGCGTCGTCGCGGCGCTGGTGATGGGCGTTGCGCCGATTCTATGGCTGAGCGCGATTGATCCCGCCGTGCACACGGCCCTCGCGCAGATGGCGAGCAAGGCGGTGGGCCAATGACAGCCATTCTGCTGGCTCAGGCAATTCCGCAAGGCGCAGATTACGTTCGCATCCTGCCTGAACTTGTTCTCTCTCTGTTCGGCATCGTCATCATGCTGCTCGATCCTTTCGTGGATGAGGAGAAGAACCAGAAGACTCTCGGCCTGATCGGTTTTGCCGGCACCCTCGCCGGACTGGCTTCGACCTGGTACATGGCCAAATCTCCGGGGCTGGCGTTCTCGAACATGGTCCGGGTCGACAGCTTCGCCGTGTTCTTTCACTTCCTCGTTATCGCCATCGCCGCGGTCGTCATTCTCACATCGTTCGAATACATGGCCGTGCAGAGAATCCGCGCCAGCGAATACTACGCGCTCATTCTTTTCAGCGTCGTGGGCATGGCGCTGATGTCATCGGCGGTAGAGTTGGTGCTGATTTTCATCGCGCTCGAGATTTCCTCGATTTCCACCTACATTCTGGTCGGATTCCGCAGACAGGAAGCGGCGAGCAGCGAATCTTCGCTCAAGTATTTCCTGCTGGGCTCCTTCGCCACGGCATTTTTTCTGTACGGCGTGGCCATGCTGTTTGGCGCCACCGGCTCGACCAACATCGACGTGATCAGCCAGACGTTGCGGGCCGGACCAGCCGAGGTGCTGGTATATGTAGCCGTCGCATTGATGTTCGTCGGCCTGGGATTCAAAGTCGCCGCCGCTCCATTTCACGTCTGGACTCCGGACGTGTACGAAGGTGCTCCGGCTCCGGTGGTTGGTTTCATGTCAACGGCCCCCAAGGCCGCGGCATTTGCCGTGTTGCTGCGGGTGGTATTTGCCATCAATGCTCCCGGCCGCTTCTGGCTGGTCTGGGTGGCGGCCGCGTTGTCGATGACCTTGGGTAACGTCAGTGCGCTCGTGCAAACCAACGTCAAGCGACTGCTGGCTTATTCCTCGATCGCGCATGCCGGCTATCTGCTGGTAGCATTTGCCATGACCACTCGGGAAGATTCCTCCATCGGGATCTCCGCCGCCATGTTTTACGCTGCTGCCTACGCCGCCATGAACGTTGGCGCGTTCGCCGTGGTGAGTCACTTCGCCAATGCCGGCGAGCGTTACGTAACTTTGGAAGACTACGAAGGCCTGGGCCGCACTTCTCCGCTGCTGGCGGCGACGCTGTCCATCTTCCTGCTCTCTCTGATCGGCATTCCCATCACCGGCGGCTTTTTCGCCAAGTTCTACGTCTTCAGCGCAGCTCTCAAAGCCAATCTGATCTGGCTTACGTTGATCGGCGTCGTGAACAGTGCAATTGGGGCTTACTACTACCTGCGCATCATCGTGATGATGTATATGCGGGAAGCACGCAGGGAAGTCCCCGTCACACCGGTTCCCTTTGGATTAGGCCTGGCCCTCGCGCTCAGCCTGGTCGCCACTCTGTACTTGGGCGTTGCTCCGAATCGCGTTTTGCAGTACGCGCAGCAGTCGGCAAAGGGTCTGCTGCCGCAGCAGGCAGCGACCGCGCCCACGAGCTCCGCGCAGGTCGAGCCGGCAGCGAACATTCCGCGTCATTGACTCTCGCGGAACCTCCCAATCCACATTTGACAAGGGCCTTTAGGCGCGTGCATCATGGGTGCCAGTGAGTGTGACTTCGGTCCCTCCCTGTTTAGAACTGACAGCGGCTTGGAGGAGAGTAAATGTCCAAACTGATCCAAAAACTTTGGCGGGAAGATGCGGGACAGGACATCGCCGAGTACGCCGTGATGCTGGCAGTCATTCTGGTTTTGGTTGTCGGGACGGTGCGCTTGATCGGGTCGAACGCCAACAATGCATTCTCCAGTGTCGCCAGCTCGATCCAGTAACGATGCGATTCCGGCAGTGCAAGGCCATTTCTCTCTGATTTCTTGAACAGAAGGTTTGAATGACACGATTTACCCCAGGTAGTGCCTTTGCTGCTTACTACTGGTTCCCAGTAGTAGCGGCTGCGGCTGAGCCTGGGGTGAGGATGAGCCACTAAAGGTCACCGAACTAGACAAGCTTCAGACGCAGGCCGCGATCGGCAGATCGCGGTTTTTGTTTTTGGCCGAAATACAGCGAGGAGAAACCACCCCATGATCGTCAATATGTCGGAAAAAGCCACCGAGCAGGAAATCAACCACGTCATCGAGCGAATCCGCGAAGCCGGATATCAGCCTCACGTTACCCGCGGTACCGAGCGCACTATCGTCGCCGCTGTGGGCAGCGGACGCCGCCATGAGATCGAGGCGTTGCAAGTCGCGCCCGGCGTGGACAACGTGGTAGCGATCGCCCAGCCCTTTAAGTTGGTCAGCCGGCAGGTGAAGCCGGAGCGCTCAGTCGTGAGGATCAACGGAGTGGCGATCGGCGGCCCCGAAGTTGTGGTCATCGCGGGGCCGTGTTCGGTCGAGTCGCGGGAGCAATTGCTCGAGACTGCCCACGCCGTCAAACGAGCGGGCGCGACCATGCTGCGCGGCGGCGCATACAAGCCGCGAACCTCCCCATACGACTTTCAGGGCCTGGGCATCGAGGCGCTCAAGATCCTGCGCGAAGCCAAGGCGGAAACCGGTCTGCCCGTGGTCACCGAAGTGATGAGCACCGAGGACATCGACATAATCTGCGAGCACGTCGACATGCTGCAGATCGGGGCGCGCAACATGCAGAACTTCGCACTGCTCCGCCGTCTGGCTGCGGTGAACAAGCCGGTGCTGCTGAAGCGCGGTCCCTCCGCCACGGTCAAGGAATGGCTGCTGGCCGCCGAATATCTGCTTTCCGGAGGCAACCATCAGGTTGTTCTCTGCGAGCGCGGCATCAAGACATTTGAGACTGAAACGCGCAACACCATGGACTTGGCCGCCATTGCCTTGGCACGCGATTTATCGCACCTGCCAGTCATCGCCGACCCCTCTCACGGAACCGGCAAACAGAGCCTGATTGCGGCCGTCTCCCGCGCGGCGGTCGCCGTGGGCGCCGACGGACTCATCATTGAAGTGCACCCGTGCCCGGAACGAGCGCTTTCGGATGGTCCTCAATCGCTCGACTTCGCCGGATTCGCCCTGGTCATGCAGGCCCTGGCTGAACCGTTGCGGCGGACGGCTGGCCAGCCTGCGAGTGTGTCGGCGTCATAGCGGCGCTGTTT
>Ga0187784_10003385_pt1 | contig 12866 bp, 7 predicted proteins | sample 1015_SJ02_MP15_2_FD_132964 | JGI IMG/M metagenome (GOLD analysis project Ga0187784, IMG submission 132964) | Tropical peat soil microbial communities from peatlands in Department of Meta, Colombia - 1015_SJ02_MP15_20_MG | ecosystem: Environmental > Terrestrial > Soil > Wetlands > Peat | place... | reverse complement strand
GGGCGTCGCGCCGCCTGAACCGGGCGGCGCCTGGAGGCGCGGACGGAATCGGGGGAGACGGCGCCAAGCCGATAAGCCGAAGCTTCGACCGTCAATAACGACAAGAGAGTTCGCGCTGATGAAGGGTGGCGGAGACGGTGGGATTCGAACCCACGATAGGGTTTCCCCTATAACGATTTAGCAAACCGTCGCCTTCAGCCTCTCGGCCACATCTCCGTTTCGCCTATAAGACTTTATGCCAAAGCGCCCGGCCCTTTTCAAGGCCGCCGCCGCCAAAACTATTTCTCCTTGGATTCCTTCAACTCCTTAGGCTCGGACGCCCGCTTCGGCGCGGGCGCGGGAGCGGGCAGGGGAGCGATCTTGGTCCAGCTCTCGCTGCCGCACAGAAAACCGATGAGGCAGCCGGTGAGCTTGAGCTTGCTCGGCGGCTCAAACTTGATCTCGCCATCATAGCTCTTCCCGTTCTCGGGGTTGAAAAGCTCGCCTTTCCAATGATTCGGCCCCACCTTCTGAGCTTGGCGCAGGATCATGGGCGACTCCGAGCCATCCTTCATCGGCAGCGAGCCCTTGGCGCAGAGCGCGCCGTTGCAGTCGAAAAAGTCCATCTGCTCCTCGTGGCCGTCGCGCAGCCAGACGCCATAGACCGTTTCGGCGCCGCTAGTCGGGGTCAAGAGCGCGAAGAGCAGCGCGATTGCCGCCAGCGCTGGAAGCGTTCTCTTTCTCATGGTCCGATCCTCTGTCGCGGTTGGGCTCGTCAAGCCGCAGGGTTGCGCGGGGGGCCGAGAAACGCCGGCACGACGAAGAACGCCGCAAGCAAGGTGAAGACGAGCGCGATCGCCAGCAGCTGGCCCATGCTGGCGGTGCCGGGATGGCTCGACAGCACGAGGCTGCCAAAGGCTGTGCCTGTGGTCAGCGAAGAAAAGAAGATCGCCCTCGTCAAGCTCGACGCCAAGAGGTCGGCGACGCCCTTGCGCCAGGCGATCACGTAATAGATGTGGAAGGCGACGCCCACTGCGAACATCAGCGGCAGCGCAATGATATTCGCGAAATTGAGCGACATGCCGAGCCAATCGGCGGTCTCCAGGCTCACGATCCCCGCGAGCACGAGCGGCCCGAGCGTCAGCGCCACGTCCTTGGGATTGCGCAAGGCCACAGCGAGGATCGCAAAGATCGCCACGAAGGAATAGACGCCCGCGAGAATAAAGGCGCGGACGATCGTGCGCCCGGCTTCCACGACGATGATCGGCCCGCCGCTGGCGCTCGGCGCGACCTTCTGCACGGCGGCGCCAAACTTGTCGATCACCTCGCGATCGTTGCTGTCGCCCTTCGGAGACACCTCGAGGCGCCAGTCGCCCGAGGGCGAGATCCAGTCGCGCGCGACGTCTTCGGGGAGCGTCTCCGGCGTGATCTTCTGCACCGACACCGCCTGCTTGACGTCCGCGATCATAGGGCCGAAGCCCGAGAAGACCGCCTCTCGGGCCTTGGCCCGCCGCGAAGCGTCGCCCTCGGCCAACGCCTCGAGGGCCTCGCGGAAACGTCCGACGGCGGGCGGCGCGCCTCGCGCGCCGGCCTGGCGCAGCGCCATGGCCGCGCCCACCAGCGAGCGCCGCGCCTCCTCGTCGGTCGGCGGCGGCTTCAGTTTCGGGTCGAAGACCTTGCGCAGCTGATAGGCGGCGTTTTCGAGCAGCGGGAGCTTGGCGTCCTGGTCCTTCGGGAGCAGCGTCTCCGCGTCGGTCACATGGTCGACCTCCGGCAGCGCCTCGAGCCTTCCCTTGAGCTCCTGCGCCGCGGCGAGGCTTGGGGTCAGCGCCTCGATGGTGTTGGGCGCCGTCTTCGGGTCCTTAGACAGGTCGAGGAAGGTCTTGACCGACTCGACCCGCTGGCTGCGCAGGTCCATCGGATTGGAGTCGAAGTTCAAATGCTGCAGGAACGGCGCGCCGAGCCCCGTCACGAAAACCGTCGCGGCGATGACGAGCGGTCGATGGGCCAGAATCCACTGATCGACGCGCGAGAGCGCCGCCGTCTCGACCGGCAGTTTTTCAGCGGGCGGATTGAACAGCTTGATGAGCGCGGGCAGGAAGGTCAGCGTCGCGAGATAAGCCACGATCATGCCGCAGCCGGCAATGAGCCCGAGCTCCGAGACGCCCTTGAAATCGGTCGGCAGGAAGCAAAAAAAGCCGGCGAGCAGCGACACCGCGGCGAGCGTGAGCGAGCCGCCGATGCCGCCTGCGGCGCGCGCCAGCGCGCCCTCGACGCCGCCGTCGCCGTTCAAGAGCCCCTTATGACGCTCCTCGCGATAGCGGGTGGCGAACTGAATGCCGAAATCCACGCCGAGTCCGATGAACAGCGCCGCGAAGGCGACCGAGATCATGTTGAAGCGTCCGAACATCAGCACGCCGAGCCCCGCCGTGATCGCGAGGCCCGCAAGCAGCGTCACGAGCACTGCGAGAATGAGCTTGGGCGAACGCAGCGCCGCGAACAGGATCATCGAAACGATGACGAGCGTGCCGACAAGATTGACGATCATGTTCTCCGAGATCGTCGCGAATTCGTCGTCGGCGAGCGGCGCCTGACCCGTCAATCGGATCTCGAGATCAGGATCGCCCGCGAGGCCAAGCGACGCCGCCGTCTTGCGCACGAACGCGATGGGCTCGGCTGCAGGCTGCAGCTCGCCGTAATCGAGCTGCGGCTTGATCAAAACGATGCGCCGCAGATCGGTCGAGGCCGGCGTCGCCTCTGGCTCCTCGATCGACAGGAGCTTCTGCCAGTCGACCTTGGCCGGCTCGCCCATGATGACGGCCTCGAAGGCGGTCGAAATCTCGTCGAGCCCCGAGGCGAACTGCTCCATGCCGGCCTTGCTGCCGCCGATCTGGCGCATGTTGTCGAGGAGGGCCGAGGTTAGGCCGCGCAGGCTCGGGTCTTCGGCGAGCGGCTGGAGCACGTTTTTCTGTGAGATCAGCGTCGCCGTGAGGCGCACGACTTCTTTGGAGTCCAGGTAGAGCAGGCCGTTCTTGCGGAAGAACTCGTTGTCCTCGGGGCGCCAGACGCGCGGAAGCCTCGGCGCGCCCTTTAGCGCGTCGCTGAGCTTCCTGGCGGCGTCCTCGGCCTTGGCGGCGGTCTTGCCGTCGATGACGACCACGATGAGGTCGTCCAGATCGGGGAACGCCTTGTAGAGCTTGGCCTCGTTCTGACGCCAAGCGATGGCGGGCGAGAAGAGATGCGACGTGTCGGTGTCGATTGCGAAGCGGTCCACCAGGAAATAGGAGCCTGCGCCGGTGAAGAGCAGCGTCGTGAGCACGATCAGCCACGGACGGCGCACGCAAGCGCCCACCAATTGTTCGAGCATCCGCCTTTGGCCCCCGAGCGTTTGGAGCGTCGGCCGGGGACGCTCCGAATGTAAATTTCTTTCGGGCCTTATACGCGATTGCAGGCGGGCGTCCATTATTTCCCTTTCGCCGCGCGGTTGAGTGCGACCTGCTGCATGAGACTTCACCTCCAGGGCGTCCAAAGCAGCCTATACCCCGAACGAGCCATGGTTTGAAAGGATGCCGGCGCCGCGCCGCGGGCGCCGCAAGGGTTAGGACCCGCGATTTCAAGATGGGGGCCGATCAAGGCGGAACGCGACGAGGCTATGGGCGCAGCGCAAAGGCAGTTCGACGATGGGCCTCGCGCAGGTAGCTGAAACCTTCGCCGCATTCAACCCCGAAAAAGCGGCCGTTGTCCATTCCCTGCCGCGGACAGCGGCCGCCGAGCGGGACCGCGCTTCGCGTCACGCCCGCGCGGCCTCGCCGAGCGTGTCGAGCACGGTCCGCATCGCTTCGCGATTGCCGAGCGTTTCGTATGCATAGCCGCATTCGAGCATCGCGGCTCTCGTCGCCTCGCGCATCTTCGGCAGATAGCGGCGCGACATGGTGGGGAACATGTGGTGCTCGATCTGGCTATTGAGGCCGCCGGTCAGCCAATCGAGAAAGGGCGAGCTCGGCGTGTTGCGCGTCGCGCGCGCCTGCCGGTCATAGAAGCCCTTGGCCTCCGCCACGTCATAGACTTCCATGCCCGTGTGGTTGAGCACGAAGACGAAGGCCAGAATGAACCCGCCGACGAGCTGCGCGCCGAGGAACCACAGCCAGCCGGTCCAGGCCGCTCCTGGCGCGAGAGCTCCGGCGAGGGCGAGACCCAAAACCCAATGCGCGCCGCACAGCGTCGCCTCGGCGCGTTCCTTCTTTCTCGCCGCGGTCTCGATGCTTTGCCAGCTCCAGTTGAAGCGCGCGGTCGAGAGGATGGGAAAGAACAGCAGCGTCTGAAACCGCGGCAGCAGGAAGGACAGCGCGCGCCCAAGCCCCGCCTGCCGCGACTTGGCGTTGTACTGCGCCAAGGACTTGTCCCAAACGAGCCAAGGAGGCGAATCGATGTCTCCGTCGATGGGCGTGCGCGTTCCGTCCTTTTCGACGCGGCAGGCGTTGGGAAAGGCGTGGTGCAGCTCGTGCTTCTCGACCCACCAGGTCGAGCCGAAGCCCTGCGCGAGCGAGACGAGCCGGAACATGTAGCGCGACTTCGCTTCGTTGCGCGGTCCCCACTGGTTGTGGGCGATGTCGTGTCCCAGATAGGCGGTGCGCGGATAATGAAGCCCGAGAACGAGCGCGCCGAGCGCGGCCGCCATTCCCCCTTGCGCGAGCAGGACGAAGGCGAGCGCGGGCGCCGCTACGAGCTCCACGCAGCGTAGCGCCTGCTCCCAGAACGGGACGCGATAATAGCCGTTCTCCCGGGCCCAAGCCTTGAGGGCAGCCATGCGCTGCGCCAAACCCTTTGCGTCCGGGCAGCCCTCGAGAGGGGAGCCGGCAACCGCTCCTGCTTGTAGGTTCAATGGAAACCCCGCGTAGCCCTCTTGGCTACCGTCTTGAGGCCGCGGCTTGGCTATGAGACTAAAGCGCGGCCTATGTCAAATTTCCGTCATGGGGACGCGGGGAGCGTCTGTCCGCCGTCAATCGCCGCGCGCGGGAATGGCGATGCGCGGGGGATTGCCGAGGCGGCGGTCGAGATAGGCGTCGACCTCCGCGATCAAAGGCTCGATCTTGTTCTCGAAGAAGTGGTTCGCGCCCTTGACCACTGCGTGCTCGATCGTGATTCCCTTTTGCGTCTTGAGCTTTTCGATCAGGCCGGTGACCTCTTTCAGAGGGGCCACGCGGTCGATGTCGCCGTGGACGAACAGGCCCGAGGACGGGCAGGGGGCGAGAAAGGAATAGTCGAAGCGGTTCGCCGGCGGCGCGACCGAGACGAAGCCCTCGATCTCGGGGCGGCGCATGAGCAACTGCATGCCGATCCAGGAGCCGAAGGAGACGCCGGCGATCCAGCAGGCGCGGGCCTCGGGGTTCACCGCTTGCGCCCAGTCGAGCGCGGCGGCCGCGTCGGAAAGCTCGCCCTGGCCATGGTCGAACAGCCCCTGGCTGCGCCCGACGCCGCGGAAATTGAAGCGCAGCACCGAGAAGCCGCGCTCGGCGAAGGCGTAATAAAGGTGGTAGACGATCTGATTGTTCATCGTGCCGCCAAATTGCGGATGCGGGTGCAGGATGATGGCGATCGGCGCGCCGCGCGTCGCCGACTGATGGAATCGTCCTTCCAGACGGCCGGCGGGTCCTGCGAAGATGACTTCAGGCATTTTTGTCCTCAGAGAATCGCTCCCGCGCTGGCGAGGCGGCGGGCCAGCCTCAAGAATTCGGGGAGCATTCGGTAATGTTTAGAGATTTGCGGCGCACGGGCTCTGCGCAAGGCCGCCCGTTCGGCCATCTAGCACGGGGCGCAGCGTTGAATGCAAGCATTTTCGCAACTCCCGCCTCATGGCGCCCTGCTGCGCCGCGGCGATCTCCTCACACGGAGATATCTCCTACTTCCCTAATAGAATTTCCAATGTATGCTGTCCCGAGGCGCGCGTGAGGCGGCCAAACGGAAGACGCGTGGAGAAATGATGCGGAAAAACAGCTTTTTCGGCGCGGCGACGGCGGCGCTCGCGGTCATGACCCTGAACGCGGCGACAGCCGCTCCCCGTTACCATCCCGGCATGGAGTCTTGCCGGAGCGCGGAGGCCGCCAAGAGAATCGACGGCTGTTCGCAGGTCATCGAGCACTTAGACCAAGAGCCAAAGCACAACAAGGTCGTCGCCTATTTCAATCGCGGCGAGGCCTATGAGACGCAAGGCGATCACGACAGAGCGATCGCCGATTTCTCCAAGGCGCTGGAGATCGACGCTCAATCTGCGCAGGTCCTCTCAGCGCGGGCTCTGGCATACAAGGGCAAGGGCGATCTCGATCATGCGCTCGTCGACTATGACGCAGCGATCAAGACAGACCCCAAGGACGTTTCGGCCTATCTTGGCCGTGGCGGACTCTATTACGCCAAAGGCGACCACGACCGCGCGATCGCGGATTTTTCTCAGGCCGTGAACGTCGATCCGAAATATGCGCCCGCCTACAGCGCGCGCGCCGTGATCTGGCGCGTCAGGGGCGACGCCGAGAAAGCGTTGGCCGATCTCGATCAGGCGGTGAAGCTCGAGAAAAGCGGCGCCGCGGCGCTGGTCGCGCGCGGGGCCTTCCTTCAGGCCAAGGGAGACCACGACCGCGCTCTGGCGGACTTGACTGCTGCCCTCGCGCGCGAGCCGAGATCGGCGACGGCGCACAACGACCGCGGCCTCGTCTATCACAGCAGGGGCGATCTCGATCACGCGATCGCCGACTTCGACGCCGCGATCAGGCTCGACCCGTCGCTCGCCTCGGCCTATGTCAACCGCGCCAACGCTTTCCGCGGGAAGCACGAGGCCGAACGGGCCAAGGCCGACTACGAGGCGGCGTTGAAGCTCAAGCCAGATCTTGCGGCGGCGCAAAAAGGGCTGCAGGAGGTCGAGAAGTTTCTCGCCCACAAGGCGGCGGCGCCGCCGCCGACGCAGGAGCAGCCACGCTGAGGAACTGATGCGGCGAGCGGGTTGCCGCCTCCGTAGCCGCCGACCCCGCGCTGGGCGTCGTGGCGCCTCACGCAAGCGCCTTGGCTGCGGCGAGCACGGCCTCGGCATGGCCGGGAACCTTGACTTTGCGCCAAATCTTGGCGATGCGCCCGTCGGCGCCGATCAGGAAGGTTGACCGTTCGACACCCATGTATTTGCGGCCATACATGCTCTTCTCGACCCAGACGCCATAGGCGGTCAGCGCCGCCTTCTCCTCGTCCGACGCGAGCGGGAGCTTGAGCTCGTGTTTCTCGCGGAACTTGTCGTGCGCCTTGACCGAATCGGGCGACACGCCGACCACGCCTGCGCCGGCTTTGGCGAACTTGTCCCGCAAGCCGTTGAAGTCGATGGCTTCCTTGGTGCAGCCCGAGGTGTCGTCCTTGGGGTAGAAATAGAGCGCGAGCTTGCGGCCCTTGAAATCTGCGAGCGACAGCCGCTCGCCGCCGGCGCCGGGCAGGCTGAAATCGGGGGCGGGATCGCCTTCGTTCAAAGCGGCCGTCATCGGGTTCTCCTCCAGTCGATTTGCTGCTCTTAACCTGCAAGGATCGCGCCGCAAAGGCGAAGCCGGGGTCAGAAAAGCGGCGTCGCGCGCATTCCCCAAAATTTTGCGCCGCGAGGCGGGCTTGCCTTCCTTTTGGCTCAACCCGGCGCCACATTCGCTCTCCGATCTGACGGACAACGCGCCTTTATTTGGCGGAAGCAGGGACATTGACGCAAGACGACGCCGCGCCCACGCCAAGCGAACCGATCACGACGAGGCTCTGTCTGCGTCCCCGTCGGCTGGTCTCCGGCCTCCTGCGGCTCATGCGGCCCGTCTTGGGCCTGGGGCTCGGGCTTGCGACGCTCGTCGTCGCCGCGGTCGCGATCCTCGCCGGGGCGCTGTCGCGCGGGCCGATCGCCTTCGACTGGCTCGCGCCGGCGATCGTCGAGTCGCTCGACGAGCTCTATGCGCCGCGCTTCGGCTTCGAGCTGAAATCCCTCAAGCTTGCAAGCTCCGGCCGCGGACCGGCGCTTTTGGCGGAAGGGCTCTCGGTCAAGACGCAGGGCCGCGTGATCGTCGCCGCGCCGCGGGCCGAGCTCGCGCTCGATCTCCCGGCGCTGCTCGCCGGCAAGTTCAAGCCGCGCCGGCTCGAGCTGCTCGACCTCGAGCTGCGCTTCGCCGTCATGCCGGACGGCCGCGTCGCGGTCTCCGCGGGCGCCGAGCCGCAGAACGCGGTCTCCTTCCCCGACGCGCCGGAGGAAAGCGAGGCCGCGCCAAAGCTGCTCGCGCGCGGAGGCGCTGCGCTGCGGGGGCTGGTCGATCTCGTGACGAGCCCCGACAGCGCCATCGGCGCGCTCGATCGAGTAGGCGTCGCGCATGGCCGGCTCGTCATCGACGACCGCGCCCTGGGGCGCACGATCACTTACGACGACTTGAGCCTCTCCCTCGACAAGAGCGAGAGCGGCATGAAGTTCAGCCTCTCGGCGAGCGGGGCGGCGCGGCGCTGGGCCCTGGTCGCGGCGGCGACGGGAGCGCCCGGCGCGCGCCGCGTGTTCGATGCGCGGGCGCAGGATTTCTCGATCGACGACATCGCCTTGCTCGGCAGCTTGCGCCATCCGCCCTTCGACTCCGACGCGCCGCTCGCCGCGGAAGTCCACTTCGCTCTGTCGGAGAGCGGGCGCGTCGTCGAGGCGAGCGGGAAGGCGCAAGTCGGCGCGGGCTTCTTCCGTTTGAACGAGCCAGACCACGAGCCGGTCATGATCGAGCAGCTGTCGCTCGCCGCCGCTTGGGACAAGGCGCATCGTCAGTTCGCGCTCCGTCCGATCAGGGTGAAGACCGCAGGGCTCGACATGACGCTCGAAGGCGAGATCGCGCCGCCCTCTGCTGCTAGCGCCGAGCCCGTCGCCTCGGGCGATCTGTGGCTCGCGTCGCTGCGGCTCTCCAAGCCTTGCGTCTTCCAGCCCGAGCGCGCCGGCCAGAAGCCCCTGCGCATCGAGCGCGCCGCAATGCGCTCGCGCCTAGATTTGAAGCAGAAGACATTTTCGACCGAGCGTTTCGAGGTCACTGCGCCGCTGCTCAACGCGGCGGGCGCCTTTGCGATCGATTTTGCGCCCGAGCTGCATGCGCGCGTCGAGACGACGCTCGACAATTCTCATCTGGAGGCCATCACGCGCGTGCTGCCGACGCATGTCGTGGCGCCGGTCCGCAACTGGCTGTTCGAGCACGTGAGGGGCGGCGTCTTCCGACATGCGACGTTCAAAGCGGCTTTCACGCAGGCCGAGCTCTTCGCTATGCGCTACGAGCTGCCGCCATCCGATGAATCGATCGACGGCGAGGGCGACTTCGAGAACGGCGGGCTCGTCGGAGTCCTGCCGGACCTCCCGCCGCTCAAAGACATCTCCGGTCATATGCGCCTCTCCGGACGCAGCTTTGCGCTAGAGAACGCCACGGCGGTCCTCGACACCCCCAAGGAGCGCCGCCTCTCGCTCAGCGAGGGGAGCTTTGTCATCGACGACACGGCGCCGAAGCCGGCGCCGGCGGCGCTGGATTTCCGATTCGCCGGCGGCGCAGAGGGCGTGCTGGAAATTCTCGCTTTGCCGGCGCTTGCGAGCTACTTCTCGGCCCCTGTCGACGCGGCGCTCGTCAAGGGGCAGATCGACGGGCGCTTGCATGCGCATCTGGAGGTCGGCGACGGCGCGCGCGCCGACCACACACAGACCGCTATCGAAGCCAGCGCCACCGGAGTCTCGGTCGACAAATTTCTTGGCAATGAGCGCATAGACAATGGCAATCTGACCATCGCCCACGACCGCGCCGGGCTGCGCGTCACCGGCAATGCGCGGCTCTTTGGCGGGCCGGCGACGATCGACATCCGCCGCGCCGCAGACGACAAGGCCGCGACGCAGGCGCAATTGCAAGTGACGCTCGACGACGCTCAACGCGCGAAGGCCGGCCTCGCCATTCCCAATGTCTCAGGACCGATCGCGGCGCAGGTGAAGACCGCTCTGCCGGTGAGCGAGGCCGACGCGCAGGTCGAGCTGGATCTCACGCGCGCCTCGCTCGACAATCTCGCGCCCGGACTATCGAAGGCCGCCGGCAAGCAGGCGAAGGCGAATTTCACGCTGGTCAAGCGCCCCGACGGCATGACGCTTGAGAATTTTTCGCTGCAAGCGGGGCCGACTCAGCTCGCGGGCGTCGTGGAGCTTACGCGCGACGGCGGCTTCCGCGCGGCTAGGCTGTCGCAGCTTCGCATTTCTCCCGGCGACGATCTGAAGCTCGACGCGCAGCGCGCGGGCGACGTTCTGAAGCTCACCGTGCGCGGAACCAACCTCGACGCCCGTCCGATCCTGCGCACGATGCTTTCGGGCGAGAGCGAGAAGGGCGAGCCAACCGCGGGCAAGGGCGTCGGCGTCTCGCTCGACGACATGGACCTCGACTTCAAGTCGCAGCTTGCGACCGGCGCCGGAAAGCAGATTCTCTCCAATGTGGAGATCAAGTGGGAGCGGCGCGGCTCGAAAACGAAAGTCTTTTCGCTCAGCGGCGCCTTCGGCCGCGAGCCGCTCGCGGCGGCGCTGGAGAAGGACGAGAACGGCGATCCCTATCTCCGGATCTCTTGTGGCGACGCGGGCTCGCTGTTTTCCTTCTTCGACATCTATCACCGCATGGAGCAGGGCTCGCTCGAGGCCGCCGTCTTCCTGGGGGAAGGCCGTTCCTCGGGCGAGCTCAGGCTTGAGGACTTCTTTCTCAAGGGCGAGCCGGCGATGCGCCAGCTCATGACTCAGGGCGCGCATCGCGCCGACGACAAGGGCGCCTTGCGCTTCGATCCGGATTCGGTGCGCGTCCAGCGGCTCCAGACACAGTTCGCCTGGGCGCGCGGCAAGCTGTCGCTGAGCTCCGGCATCATGTCGGGGCCGGAGATGGGGCTGACCTTCGACGGCTATGTCGATTTCGCGCGTGATCGTGTGGACGTGAGCGGCTCCTACGTGCCGCTTTATGCGCTCAACAATCTCGTCGGCAACATCCCGCTGCTGGGCGAGCTGATCGCCGGCGGCAAGCATGAAGGCGTCGTCGCGATGAACTACGGCGTCGTCGGGCCGATCAGTTCGCCGACGGTCAACGCAAGGCCGCTGTCGCTGCTGACGCCGGGCCTGTTTCGCAAAGTCATGGGCGTGCTCGACGGGACAGCGCGGACGCCGGCGGATGCGCGCTAGAGCGCATGAGGAAAGGATGCGAGTTGCGACGCGTTGAGTCAGCTTTTTCCTCGCCTTGGCGGCGCAGTTTCTTCGTCTTGCTTGCGGCTCTGTTCCCTTTGCTCGCGCCGCCCGCGCTGCGCGCGCAAGAGCAGAAGACGTCGATCGAGCAGGCCAGCCAAACCCTCGATCGAGCCAGAGCGACGCTCGACGATGTGAAAGCGCGCCTCGCCGACCCGCCCGTCGCAGCGGCGACGCTGAAGGATCTAAATGCCCGACTGCAGCCGCTGCCCGATCAATTGCAGGGCGTCGTTAACGGTCTCAATCCCAAGATCGAGGCGGTGAAGGCGCGGGTGAGCGAGCTTTCTGGCCAGAAAACCGCTGCGGAGACTGTGGCGGCGCCTGCGCCTGGCGCCCCACCTGCGCCCGCTGGGGCGACCGCTCCGCCTTCGCCTGTCGCGCCGACGCCGGCGGCGTCGAAGCCCGCCGCGCCAAAACTATCGCTGGGCAAGGACTATGTTTCCTCGCCGCCGCCGCCCGAGCCTCAGGCCGCCGCGCCGGCGAGCCCGCCCGACGCCGCCGCCAAGGTGCAGGCCGAGCTCGCCCAGGAGAGTAAGCTCCTCGAGGAGATGGAAGCGATCGTCAAGCGTGCGCGGGCGCTGCTCGTCGAAACTGGCCAGGTTCAGCTCGCGGTGCTCGAACGCGAGCGCTCGGTGTTCAAGCGCGAGCTGTTTCGCCAGACCAGCAGCCTGTTCTCGCCCGAGCTGTGGCGCGACGTGGGCGCCGACGCGCCGCCGGCCTTCACCGTTGCGCGGCTGCTCGCCCAGCATTCGGCCGCAACCTTTTTCGAGCGGCTGAGCTCGGCGCCGCGGGGCGCCGTCGTCGCCGTCGGCGCGCTCATCATGGCGTTGGCGCTCGCGATCTCGTTTGTGGCGCGCCGCGTCTTGGCGCGCGGTCAAGATAGTAAGCCCACCCAGATCCAAAAGGCGGCGGGTGCCGCGATCGGCGCGCTGACGATCATCGCGACGCCGCTTGCCGTCATCGGCGCGCTCGCGGCGACGCTCTCGGCCTTTGATCTCGTCGACCCCCTGGCGCGTCCGTTCATGGACGAGGCGCTGGAGGTCGCTGCGATCACCGCCCTCTGCTATGGCCTGGCGCGCGCCGTGTTCGCGCCGGCTTATCCGCACTGGCGGCTGATCGACCCGGGCGCCAATTCGGCGAAGGCCTTGACGCGGCTTGTGCTGCTCGTCGCCCTCGCCCTCGCCGTCGCGCGCCTCGTGGAGGCGGCGGAGGTCGCCGCGGGGGCGCGGCTCTCCCTCATTGTCGCCGATCGCGGCTTGGCCGCCATCGTTGTCGCGCTGCTATTGCTCTTCTCGATGTTTCGCCTCCGAGGCGCGACCCAGGAAGCGGGCGAGAGGCGCGAGCGGACTTGGTTCGCGCTCGCGCGCCATGCGGCGCTCGTCATCGTCGCGATCATCCTGCTCTCTTGCGCGCTGGGCTATGTGACCTTTGCCAGCTTCGTTGTCTTCGCGCTCGCATGGCTCATGATGGTTGTCGTGAGCGTGCGACTGTTCCAGGCGCTTGCGGCGGCGGCGATCGAGGCCGGCTTCGATCCGAAGAACAGGCTGGGCCAGGCTGTCGCTGACGTGTTTGGCGAGGCGCCGCTTCAGCCCATCTCCGTCCTGCTCTCCGGCCTTGTGACGCTGCT
>Ga0187784_10003383_pt1 | contig 12868 bp, 12 predicted proteins | sample 1015_SJ02_MP15_2_FD_132964 | JGI IMG/M metagenome (GOLD analysis project Ga0187784, IMG submission 132964) | Tropical peat soil microbial communities from peatlands in Department of Meta, Colombia - 1015_SJ02_MP15_20_MG | ecosystem: Environmental > Terrestrial > Soil > Wetlands > Peat | place... | reverse complement strand
GGCCACCCTGTTCTTTTTCTTGAACACCTCGGGCATTCCATACCTTTCATTCGGGGCAGGCGGTCCAGGAATCATAGTAGTCACCTTTGCCATGGTCCTCTTCGTGGACGGCAGCGTACGGGCCGCCCAAGACACCGATTTCTTCCACAGGGACACCTTCCGTTGGCGAACTCTCGGTAGGCCGGCAGTCATTGTCACGATCGTCAGCGGTACCATCCTCTTGCTTGGGGCGCTTACCCCAGAGGGCTCGGCCTACGTCAATTCACTCTCCACTAACCCGCCAGCGTGGGTGGTAGTCGGAGTCTTCCAGTACTTCGTTGTGCTGGGAGTGGTAATCCCCTACGGTGCGGCGTCCCTGATCGTAGCCGCACGAAGGACCGAAGACCGCACCATGAAGAGGTTCGTCAAGGTGCTCGGGTTCAGCCTACTAGGCTTCGTGCTCTTCTTCACGACCTGGATTCCCCTGGCTCTGATTAGTAATGATGTTTCGAACCTCGGGTCCGACATATTCACCATACCCGCTGCCTTTTACCTCTATCAGGCAGCCATGTCGCTCTCGCCGCTGGGTAGGATCGACCGTAGTGTTGAGAGCTCCTTGGAGGGTCCTCCTTCCAAAGCTGGGTTTGAAGCTTCACCGGCATAGATCATTGTCACGTCGAAGCCCCTTTCCCGAAAGGTCGATTCGGGTTTATTCTGGCAAACGGAGTTCAAAAATTGCCCCGGCCGGGATTTGAGCCTGCAGTTACGGGCCTAAGCACTCTCTAGGATGTCAGACCCCTGACTGGACCTAACCAACGAGCCTTCGCCATTCAACTCGATGTGTAAGTTGGAGAATAGATAGGCGCTTTCGGACTCGTTCGATCATTCGAAGTATGACCACTTCCGATAGACTGCCACAATCCAGAACGCTACTCCGACGAAGTCGAAGACGACGTTAGTTGTGCCGTTGTATCCTCCGATAAGCTGCTGACCGAGTGATTGGTACAGGAATAATTGAACCAGAATCGTGATGCCCAGCCTGATCAGAACGAGATAAAATCCCCACTTTTTCCATCGCAAAACCCCGACTAGCCCTACGGCCAGAATTGCAGTTTCGGTCATATCGAGGGGGATGGACCCGCTTGGCGAAAACTCGAGGCTCGCATTATTGGTAAAGAGGGCCAAATCGCTGAAGACCTTCAGGATGATGGTTAGTACTTCGAACGCGATTACGACGGTCAGAAAGACCCCGCGACTCTTCTTCAGAGTCGGCATGGAGATCGCGGGACTAGGGTAGGAGCGCATGGATGCTTAGGCCCTGGTATAATGCAGTTGAATCACACTGTCGCTCAACTTCGTCGTGCCGGTGAGCCGCAACTCTCCTTCGAACCCACCGCTGAGCGCGCACAGGTTCCCCCTGCTTAGGGACGGCTCGATGTTGAGATAGACCTCGTCGACCAGACCTTGCGATAGGAAGGAGCTGTCGAGCTGTGCCCCACCGCCCACCAGGCCAACATCAAACCCCTCGCGCTCGAGGAAATGGAGTGCCTCCTGTGGCGATGCAGCAGTGGCAACCCCGGACTCACATCGGGCATGTGAGACAACCACGAGTTTGATGTTGGAGAATCCCGGTCGAGAAGCGAGGCCGCGCATCATATCGTATGTTCGACTTCCGACAATCAGGTTGCCCACCTTACTTGCAATCCCGACGAAGTCAGCGAGGATTTCCCTCGGAATAGGACGTGCCTCGGACGCCTGGGCGAACCCTCCGTTTGCCGTGAGAGACAGATAGAGAATGGTCCTCATGGTCAGAGGAAGGACGGTCGCCTGCGGATAACGGTTCTAGCTAGTCCACTCGCCTCACCGCTTAATGCCTATATTCAGGCTGGGCAAGTAGACTTCATGCGCAGGCTCGTCATCGAAGCCCCGGCGGCCGAATTTACCGGGTTTCTTTGGGAACCTCTTGTCGATGGAGCAAACTCGCTCGAAGTGCTGGCCGTGCTCAGGAAGGACAGGGCAGACATCGCGCTGGTCTGCAGGGTGCAGCTCAGGAATCCAAAGAGCGGATACAGGAATCTATTCGTGGGCAGCGGCCTGACGGCGCAGCTGCTCGATTCGAGAGAGGATGAATCTTGCGTGTTGTTCGTCAAGGGACGGGTCCGAGTTTCAAAGAAGTGGGGAAGGATTTGGACTGTCGGAGGCTACATGACAGGTTTCGCTATACGCGAGGGAACACTGAAGATGACATTCCTTGGGACTGCGGAACAGGTGAAGGCTTTTCTGAAGTCCTTGTCGAACTCGAAGGTCCATTACAAGACGCTGCTACTGACTGACGCAAAGTTCTCTCCCGAGTCTCTGCTCCGTCAACTGACAGACAAGCAAAGGAGAGTTCTGACTGCGGGGTTCAGTCTCGGATACTACGATACACCGAGACGCATCAGTTCGGATGAGCTCGCTCACAAGTTGGGAATATCGAACCCCACGCTTGTCACGCATAGCAGGAAGGCCGAGAAGAAGCTCATCGAGGAAGTCCTGAAGTCCGGCTAGTGACTCGACTCCATGCTCGTGTTGTCAAATAACCAAAGCCAGCTCAGGGCTACTCTGACCGGCCCGTGCAGGGCTTGGTCAGGCCAAGCAAGTCCGAATCGTACTCTGCTCACGCAACGAGGTTCATTTCGAGCATGTATTGCCCCGGCCGGGATTGGGACATGGAATTCCGGGCTCAAACCAATGAAACAATCTCAACCGTGAAATCTGGCGTGCGAGTGATTCGGTGTCGACCCCGACGGATGCCGTTGTGAAAAATCCGCTTGCTAGGGAGGACGTTTTGCACAAAGTGATTAGGGATATGCGCAATACAGGTATCGGCTGCTCCTACCCGTGCGGCAGTACTCCAGCACCGTGCTCGCCTCTCCGGTGCGTAGTTGATAGATCAAGAGGTTTCCCTCTGACTCGAAGGCAGGCTTCAGTTCCTCTGCTGCCTGCAGCTGTCTCTCCCATACCCCTCTCTCGTCTTCCGTATAGTCCCACGTATGAAAATCCAAGTCGTTGGAAATTAGCGCCTTAGCAAGGGGAGTTTTCTTCGGCTCAAGTTTCTCCTTAGGCTCGTCTGGGGAGACGTGTGTTGTAAACAGGATCCCCATCCGGCCACCAGTCCTCAAGCCGCGCTTGGCCGCTGCGATGACGCTGTTCAGGTCCCGGACGAAGTACAGAGTGTCGATGGCGATGATCGCGTCAAAGCCGGCCTCTGGGAGTTGCAGATTGTCCATGTCCATCACTTGGAAGGAAAGCTGTGTTGACTTTCCACGAGTCCTTTCTTGAGCCACCTGGATAGCAGCCGCTGCGTAGTCGACGCCTAGCACATTAGCCCCTGTAACGGCAGCTATGTGTTCGGAGATAGCCCCGATGCCGCACCCAAGGTCGAGCGCCCGATCTTTCTTTCCCAAGTTGAGGACTTCAATGAGTTTGCCCAACTGCTGCTCAGTCGCCATGTTGTAGTGAGATCGACTGGTCCCATAGACTTTCTGGCAGAAGGCTCGGTAGGCTGCGCTCTTCCCTGTGACTATCAACAGCTCTCCAAACTCTTCGCTGGCGGACTGCTTTGCCACCACAGTACCTTCATCCGTCAAACGATACAGCTCGCCGACAGGCACTACCAGACCGGCTGTGTGTAGCCGCTCGAGCAATTCACCAAGCGACCGATCGTCTTGACCTGACTTCGTCCATGCATCCGACTTTAGTAAGGCCTCCTTGTTCGGAAGTACCTTTGCCCCGGTCCGGCTCCTATGGTCAAGCCAAAAGATTGTAGTCATCATCTCCCGCTCGAGATCCGATAGCACCATGCTCAGATTCTTCCTTCCACAGAAGTTTTGCAAATGGCTTTATTGCTTTTCCACACCTGGGCCTCATGTGGATGTCGCCCCAGGGATGTACATGCTTGCTGAACAGAGTTCAGAACGCGCTTGGATTGCCCACGTTGACTCGCGATAAATTCGTTGGGGGATGGTTGATGCCAGAATCACCCTGTTTCCATTGTTGTTCCAAATAGCTCAGATTGACCCTCGTTTGTCAGGCGGAGTTCAAAAACTGCCCCGGCCGGGATTGGAGCATGGAATTCCGGGTCTAAACTAATGAAACGATTTCAACCATGATACTCGATATGCGAGCGAATTGGGTTCAATTCCGACGGGAATCTACACCTAAAGGTGGCATGAAAGGAACCGAATTCAAACCGGTTTAGGTCCGCTGCATCGGCAGTTTCGCTAAGATTGCTTTGAATCTTGGGTCGTCCCTTATCGCGTCAAATTCGTGTTGTTGGTTGACGATCAAGACCGTAAACGGCAATTCGTCAAATGCTTTCTCGAGCATTCCGATTGCCACCTCCTTATCTCCGATTCCTGAGTAAACCACGGCCAACCGGAACCTAGGATAAAATCTGGACTTCATGTCAACCTCAATTTCGCCGAGCAGTCTCCTAGTCTCTTCCAATTTACCGAGATCCATCAAAGCATAGGCTAACTGGGTTCTTTCCCACGGTCGCAGCATAGGTTGGTTCAGGAGGGTCTCTTCGAGTTGTGTTTCAGCCCTGCCCCTGTATCCTGCGAGAGCAGTCAGGTCTGCCTCCATTATTCGACACACGGTACTCCCTGGATTAAGCCGAGAGAACCGATGCCAAATTTCGAGCGCTGACACATAATCCCGCTTTTGTCTCAGATACCAAACTATGTTGAGATGCACGTTGAGAGAGAGAGGATCAAGTCGAGATGCCACTCCCGCCTCCCTTAACGCGTTGTCAACGTCTCCTCTCACGTAATACAGATACGAGTACCAGAAGTGAGCATTAGAGTTGCTTGGATTGAGTTTGATAGCTCGAACGAACTCTTGTCCTGCCAGTCCGAAATCCAATCGATTTTGCATTGCTATATTGCCGTTCGCCGTATGAGCCTCGGAAGACTCTTGGTCAAGCGCGAGGGCTCGCGCCGCAAGTGATTGTGCGTTATCTACTGCTTCCTTCCAAGGAATGACCTCGCCCCCAATCGTGACGTAGAACTCGCTTAGGAGGGCGTGAGCAAGAGAGAACTCAGGGTCTTCTCTGATTGCCTCCTCAAGGTGTTTGATCGACTCCTTCCAGTTCATTTCAATGCTCTCGGCGTGTATCCACTTCAGGTAACTTTCGTAGGCAACCAAGCTCCTTGTAGGGACCCTGCCGAGTCGCTTCCTCTCCGACTCAGCAAGCTGAATCCTCAAATGCTCGCTTATGTTAGATGCAATCTCGCCCTGGATGGCAAAGATGTCGTCAAGTTGCCGATCATAGTTCTGCGCCCAAAGGTGCCTGTCATTGGTCACATCGATTAGCTGTGCAGTCACTCTAATCTTGCTGCCCGCCTTCCGAAAGCTTCCCTCGAGGATTGATCCCACCTCCAGTTCTCTTCCTATTTCTTTGAGTTTCTTGGTGGTCCCTTTGTACCCCATGACAGAGGTCCTAGATATCACATTCAATGCACTGATTCCTGACAGAGTGGTGATAACCTCCTCGGTAATGCCATCTGCAAAGTACGCATCTTGGGCATCAGGGCTCAGATTCACAAAAGGAAGAACCGCGATTCGATTTGCCTCAGGTTCAGGTTCCTTCTCTACCCGCACCGCCTCCCGCTCCCAAGGCATGACCGCCTTGTACACATCCACAGTGAACCTGATTCCCTTCAGTTCGTGTGGTTCCAGCTTCTCCAGGATGAGAGGGATCTTGCTCCTGACCTGGTCGTAGACCTGCTCCGAGACGCACACACCTTCAGGCTCCGCTAGGGGGTGGATTCTAGAGGCGATGTTCACTGCGTCCCCGAATACATCACCGTCTCTTTGCTCCACGTCCCCGAGGTGGATGCCTATCCTCAAGGTTATCTTCCACTCGTCCCTGGAAGAAATGTTGTAGTCGTGGAGGAAGCTCTGAACTTCTACAGCGCAACCAATGGCGTCAAGGGCGCTGTCAAACTCCACCAGGAAGGAGTCCCCTATGGGCTTTACAATCCTCCCATGAAACTTCGGGAAGATGGGTCTGAGGAGCCTGTTGTGCCTCTCCAGAACTTCCAGGGCCTGGGATTCGTTCGACTGGGTGAGTGCCGTGTAGCCAACCATATCAGTGAACATAATGGCCGCAAGTCGCCGCTGCCCCTGGGACAAGCTTTGCTACTCAGGTACTAGGTTGGGTTGCAATAAATCCATTGTGGGATGCTGACGCCAGAATCGCACCGTTTCCATCGAGAAGGATGGTTCCAAACAGCAAGAACTGGGCCCCGTTCGCTAAACGGGGTTCAAAAACTGCCCCGGCCGGGACTGGAGCATGGAATTCCGGGACTAAACTCGTGGGAGAGTTCGGTTTGTTCGACGACCTCAGGGCATGATTAATCATGCCATCTGCGCCTAAATGAAACTCCGCCTGAGTCGGTCGTACACTATGCGTACACAGTCAAACGAAACGATTCGGGGGAATCTCGGTGTCCGCAGATTACTCTCACAGTATTCCTTCAATCGGGTCTCGTAGGTGTCATCATCCTTGCCAGCATAAAGACACACGCTTCACTCTGTTGGAGGTGACCTCGCAGCCACCAGCAAGACTGCGCGAACGAAGAACGCGAACGGAACGAAGCATAGCAACCCCAAGACGAAGACCACGACGACACTTGAAACGGCAAGAGTTCCCGAGACCAAAATGGGTTGTAGCAGGAGGAAGAGGATCAAGCCGATGAACAGCATGCTGGCCTGAAACAGCAGACCGAGTCCAATCACGTACCCAAGCGCTCTGCGGCGCCAGAGCAACACACCGCCGATGACCCAGACCGGAGTTATGAACAGATCCGACACATGGGTCGCAAGCTGCGGGACGGTCGACTGAGTCTGGCCTGCAACTGCGGTCGCCATGGCGTCGATGGCCTGAAGGAAGAGCAAGATACCCAGCGCTGCCAGCAACCCACCCGTTGCCCTCTCCGGGATTGCTCCCACGAGCCACCTTCGAACAGCCGCTCCATCGACGCTCCTCACCAGCAGGAATGTGGCATACAGACTCAGGGCGACCAGTACGACGTAGACGACGAGGGCTGCACCGAGCGGCATGGCGAGCGCGTAGACGACGTAGTTGTAGAACACAAAGAGCAACGAACCGGGCCAAAGAAGCAGACCGAGGAGCAATCCGCGCCTCGCAAGAAACACGGAAACGAGAATCAGCGGCAGACCGACGAAGAGACTGACCGCGTCGTTCGGAAGAAACGTGCTGAGCAGGTCATGCGTCGCGTAGATGGAGGACCGATAAAGGAGACCTGTGAGCGATGCGACAGCCATTAGCAGGGCTATGACGAAGGTAAGGACATAGAGCGGCCTGAGGTCGTGCCTGATTGGAAGCGTACGTCCGGGGTTTCGGCCATCAGACGGCACGTTCGTCTTGTCTCGCCGGGGCATCTGCTTGGAAGGCTGATAAATGGCTAGTCTAGTCTTGTCACGCTCACGAACGGACCTAAGGCTCCGACAACCAGCCATTCAACAGGATGCTCATACTGTAGAATGAGGCCGAAGAACGCGACCAGACGGATTCATATCCTGCTATTCAATGGTATCAGAGGCTGGAGCACGCTCCGTTCATCAAATGGAGCTCAAAACAATGCCCCGGCCGGGATTCGAACCCGGGTCGCCGACTCGAAAGGCCGGCATACTCTCGACACCTGAGGCTTGACCGGGCTGTACGCCAACGCGGACTCTATACTACCGGGGCTGAATCGAGGCCACCGAGGTCGGCAATTAGAGCTTTCGCCCTAGACAGGCGTGAAGGAACACCACTCGCCCATGTAGGCGAACAGGTCAGTCCAATCACGCTCAGTGACAGCCGAAATCCAACTTATCCGGAAGTTCCCATCCCCGGGGATGTATGAGTTTCTTTGACTCCGCTCACCAACGACCCTGAGGGTGGAGACCGCCTCGCCGGAACTAACCTTCGAATCGAAGTACCGTTTTCTGCCAAGAACGATTGGATTACAACCGTCGACGAGGAAATCCGTAATCATCTCGCAGTTCCCTCTGACTCTCTCCAGTAGGAATGACACCACAGCATGCTCATCAGGCGCCAAAGCGCATCCACCTGAGGCACGTAGCTCTCGCCACCATGATGAAGTCTCCAGCCGAGGCAGAATACAGACGTTCACCTTTCCCTTCGATCCCGATGCCCTGAGATACTTGCCCTTGATGGTTTCCATCGGAGCCTCCTCTTTGGGAAATGAGAGGAGAGCAGGGACAGCGGGCAGTACCGCATCAGATGGATCAAAGGAGGACCAGCAAAGGCCCTCGTCAGAGACCCTGATCGTTCCCTCTCTCGAAGTAGCCACCAGGGCAGCACCCCTCCGGACGACTCCTACCTCAGATAACCTCCTCGCGAGGATTTCAATCTGCACTGAGTTCAGCTTGGGCAGGAGCAGGTAGTACTTCCCTCCCAGCTGGAGCTGGTGCACTTTGAAGCGGAGCAAGGCTTTGCGATTTAGGCACATATAATATATACAAACCTAAATTCTCCCAGACCTAGTGTTAGGGAATGGCGGAAGATAGGGCCATCTCACTGGCTGCGCTTGAGGCGAGGATGAAGTCCTATGCCATTCGCATAGACTCGGCCTTGGTCAGGGAACTCAAGCTCTATACCCACTCCAGGTTCCACGACCCCCTGATGTATGCTATTGAAGGCGGGAAACGGGTGCGCCCTGTAATGCTCATGCTGTCAGCAGAGGCGTTAGGAAGCAAAGACGATTCTGTGCTGGGTGCTGCAGTCGCCGTGGAGTTGCTACACACTGAGTCCATCATCCACGACGACGTGATTGACGAGGAGAAGGTAAGGAGGGCGAAGATGCCGTTCCACGTGAAGTATGGCTACAGCGCGTCCCTGCTAAGCGCCGACTTCGTCTTCGCCATAATCCTGGCGATTGCTGCGAGGTATGACGATAAGAGGATTGCAGAAGAGGTAAGCAGTGCGGCGCTACAGATGTCAGAGGGGGAATACTCGGAGCTGACCATTGACCCCCAAGTCTATAAGTTGACCTGGGACGAGTACATTAGGATCGTTACCGAGAAGACCGCTTCGCTTTTCGAGACGTCGGCGAAGCTCGGGGCGCTGATAGCAGGTGGAGACGAGAAGGATGTCGAGGCACTCGCGGACTACGGAAGATGCATAGGGATAGCTTACCAGCTAAAGGATGACCTGCTCGACTGGAGGTCGCGGGACAAGGTGACGGTAGGTCTTCTAAAGACCCACAGCGAAAGTGAGGTGGTGGGGAAGATGACAGCCCAGGCTGAGTCGTATGCGGAGGAGGCGAAGAGGAGGCTCATGCACCTGCCCAGGAACGAAGCCACGATCCTGCTGGAGGATCTTTCGGACTTCTCGATACTCAGAGATTACTAGGTTGCGGTCGTGTCGGGGCTGAGTCCTAACCGGACTGGCCCAGGATGATGAATGCGATGGCGAACCCATAGATCGCAATCGCTTCGGCAAGGACGACGAAGATCAGCGCCGTTGTCCTCACTTCCGCCTTCTCCGTAACTGCAGCAATGGCTGCCGAACCGGAGGTTCCCACTCCGATACCTGCGCCGAGTGCCGCCAGGCCGAAAGCGAGTCCTGCCGCTAGGAACTGCTGGCCGTTGGCAGCCGCCCCGGGGGTGATTGCGAACGCAGGAGCCGAGAGCACTGACATGAGTGTCACGAGGAAACCGAGGGCGAGGAATATCCTAGAAAGCCTTCGCATTGCCTGACGAAACAGCGCCTTCGATTACCGCTTATAAGCGTAGTGTCTTCAGGTTCGGTTAACTTGGTGGGACACTGTTATCCCACCTCGGCAACTTAGAGCGCTTCGACTTTCTAGGTTTGCTCCATCTCCATCGCTTCAACTACCTCCCGGCCCTGGACGAACCAAAAACAGAACCTGTCTTCACCATGACTTAACATCCGTCTTAGCGTCTAGGCGCTAACTGGTGGCTTCCTCGTGCCTCAGAGGGTATCACTACCGGATGGCAGGTCATGCTCATGAGAACGCCTTAGCTTTTTTATGAGGCTATACAGCTTCGTTCGAAGGCTTCCAGCCGAACCCGAGATAGGCACCCAGTGTCGACAGGAGGCCCCCCAAAAGCCAGCCAAAAGACGTTGTCGGGATGCCTATGATTGTCCCGATCAGTACGAGGATAGAGCCGTCTCTGACCTTCGACTTCTTCCCTGTGTACTGCAGTGCACCTCCAATTAGTATGACGATGGCACAGGCCACGCCAACGAAAAGGAGGACGAGGCCTTCAGTAGCCGTAAGATTGATCGAGAATACAACGAGCCATTGCGAATAACCGAAAGCCGTGCCGTTGGTTGAATACATGGCGAACCAGGAATTGATTACGAGCAGGGTAGTGACCAGTGTTATGAGGCCCCCAACCAAAGACGAAACGAACGCCGAGGTCGGCCTGTAAGCCACCGGATTACTCCTCTTCCTCTGTTGCTTTTAGGTAGCGGGCATCGAATCCCTCTCCGTATTGCAGGCGAGCGGAAATCAGGGCCTAGACCCTAAGCTTCGACAATATTTTCTTCGGATCCATCCCCGCCTCGACGCCGATGGCTATGGCAGCGAGGTTGCTCACCTCGAATTCGAGGAGCTTGATTAGGCCGAGGATGGTCCCCGGGCTGAGCCCCTGCCACACGAACGCGAGATTGGCGGTGTCCCGCATCTCCTTGGCGAACCCGTCTTCGACCACGTCGATTAGCTCTTCATCACCCTGGGGTCCCTGCATTGAGAAGCGGTACGACGATTCAATCATCTTCACCGCTTCGGACACCGAGTCGGCACCGGCCATGCTGTTAAGGGTCGAGAGCGCGACCCTCTTCGTCGGGATGATGATCAGCTCCTGGACCTCTGCTTCCGTGAGCCCCCAGAGCTTAGCGCGGAGCACGCTTAGCACGTTGTAGGCGTCGACGTCGAGGGCCACCATTTCGCTCACCCCGTTCACGTTCGCGGCCCTCGCCGAGTACAGCTTCGGATTGAGGGAGTACTCCTTCGAAATCGCAGATAGGACCGCATGGTCGATGTAGACGTCGAAGAACCTGATCTCCCCCTTGGAGGCGTACGCCGACATGGCCTTCTCCACATCAGTGAAGAACTCCGTCCCAGACAGCATCGTCACCGCCTCGTTCACATCCTTTGCCGAGAGGACCTTCACTATCAGGTCTCTCCTCCCCACCAGCTCCTCTGCCTTCATGTCAAGATACTCGACCGTCTCCTCATAGCCGCGGCCCAGGGCCCTGGCCTTCAGCGCGAGCTTCAGGTCCCAGGCGATGTTCTTCAGATAGTACAGCTGCAGAATCTTGTACCTCCCCGCCCCCTGCGTCGCGGAGTGGTGAACGACCGCGAGGCGCTCCCTCAGGGTGAGCTCGATCCTTCTGGCGCTGTAGGGAGGGGACAGACTCGTGAGGTTGTCTGCGTAGGGGGTGCTTCGGAGCCTGTTCACCATCTCTTCAAGAGAGACGGACTCCGCCAGCTTCTGGACCGTGGAAGTGTCCAGCAGGGTCCCTCGGAGAGCGAAAGCCTTGGTGCCGACGTATGTCCTGCTTGACAACCATGAAACCCCCCTAACTCTCGCTTCCCGAGGCCGGACGGCTTATAATGATTAATCCCCCGAGAGGACGCGAGGCTGGCTTCCAGTACAGCCCGATTCCCACACGCTTAATAACAGAACTCGGGCGCGGCAGAAATCGCATAGCGCTTGGGCGTCGCCCGTCTATCGAAGGTCACGATAATCTCACCACGCAGCGAATATGAAGACGTGGCCAAGGCATTGGCCGATTTCGAGGACTTCCATCCAATCGAAGGCACCGCTCAGAACTTCGACCCTGGTGTCCAGGAGCTGACCGTCAAGGCAGTCAGGCTCTTCGCCCAGGCGGACCAGGCGGTAAAGGACCTTGACCTGAAGCTGATGCCCGGGCAGATGGACATCGTGTTCAGGGGAGTCAAGATCCCGAGAAGCACCTATGAGGCCTCCACCTGGGAGGAGCTCCTCGACAAGGCAGAGGCACAGCTCGGGCCAATCGCCGAGGAGGTTCGTGCAGAGAAAGTCCTGCTGCAGAAAGCGCAGAAGGACGAAACAGACTCGGAAGCGCTGATGGGGGCGCTGAAGGTCGTATCTGGATTCTCGTCGGACCTGACGGGGCTCTCGGACCTCAATCACTTCAAGGCTGCGGTGTCCCTGGTCCAAAACGAGAAGCTGGAAGAATTAAGCAAGTCACTTCCAGAAGCGGTGTTCCTCTCGCACCCGATCACCAAAGAACAGTCACTCGTCCTGGTGGCAGTGGCAAAGGCGGAGGAAGCGAAGCTTGACAAGACGATGAAGCTGCTGGAGCTGAAGCCTCTGACTATACCCCCCAACTTCCCCCAGAACCCTGCCGAGGCGTACAGCAGGGCCTCCCAAGACCACGGGGCGGCGGTCGCAGCCAAAGAGAAGGCAGAAGGCCAAATGGAAGAGTCCAGGGAGAAGCACGGGACAGACCTGCTGGCGCTAAGGGAGCTGTCAGAGGTGTCCAGGAAGACGCTGGACGAGGCGAGGGTGTCGGGCGGCTTGCAGAGGCTGGCTACGATTTCCGGGTATGTCCCGGCAAAGAAGGAGGCGAAGCTGAAAGAGATGTTCGGCAGATGGATGGTCCACATCGAGCCTGTGGAACGGGGGCCAGAAGAGGGGCAAGTCCCCACACTAATGGAGAACAGGACTGGGCTGGGGCTATACCAGCCGATCACCCTGGAGCAGGGTTTGCCGGCGTCCCACGAAGTGGATCCGACCCCCTTGGTATCCTTCGTGTTCCCAATCTTCTTCGGGATGATGTTCGGGGATGTGGGGCACG
>Ga0187784_10003382_pt1 | contig 12868 bp, 11 predicted proteins | sample 1015_SJ02_MP15_2_FD_132964 | JGI IMG/M metagenome (GOLD analysis project Ga0187784, IMG submission 132964) | Tropical peat soil microbial communities from peatlands in Department of Meta, Colombia - 1015_SJ02_MP15_20_MG | ecosystem: Environmental > Terrestrial > Soil > Wetlands > Peat | place... | reverse complement strand
TCCGCCGCCGGCGCTGCCTGCATCAAGATCATGAAGCTGTCCTCTTCCCTCTGGTTCAGCGCGGCCGGAGGGCTATGCCGGAGGCCATGACGGAAGGGCGGCTGGCGGCCCGCCGCTGTCCATTCCAAAACCTGCTGAAATCCCTGGCCGTCCACCACCGGCAAGCCACGGATTCGGCGCGAAATCTGTCCAAACTAGGGCACCGCGGTGCTGTGAACCCGCGCTAACAGGCCCGATTATGGTTAAGGGTTGGTTACCGAAAGCGCGAGGGTCGAGGCGCCAAAAACGAACCGGGCCGCTCGCCTTGAGGCGAACGGCCCGAACGCAGACGTCAGCTGCGGGGGATCAGCTTTGCGGCTGCGGAGGCTCCGGCGGTTGCGGCGGCTGCGGGCGGTTGCGCCGCTCGGCCATGAACTGGTCGAACTCGGCCTTGTCCTTGGCAAAGCGCAGCCGATTGAGGAAATCCTTGAACTCGCGCTGCTCCTCCTCGAGCCGGCGCAAGGTCTCGGCGCGGTATTCATCGAAGGCGTGGTTCCCGCTCGAAGAGCGGCCGCTCCCATTGCCGCCGCCGAAGGCATTGCCGAAACGGTCGCGCAGCTCGCGCACCCGCGCCATCTTCTCTTCCAGGCGCTGCATCTTGCGTTCCCAACGATCGCCGCTGTGGCAACTCATGCTTCTGCTCCAGAACGTGAAGGCGAGGATCGCAAGCCCGACCGGCCACCAGACGATGAAGCCGAGGATCAGAAGCACGATCCAGGCGGGATGGATCCGCACCGAGGGACCGCACCAGCGCTCGCGGGGATAGTCATCGTACATGCGTTCAGCGGTCGACATGGCTCTGCCTCGCCGGTGTTAATGTAAATAACATTTACATACCTAGAAGAGAGCCGAGGCCTTGTCAAGCCGGACCTCGATGCGCTCTTCGGCGGTGAATGGTGAATAGTGAATGGTGAGTGGTACCAGGCAGATAACGATCAGCTCCACTCACTACTCACCGCTATTCACTGCTCACCGCCCTGGAGCCCCAGTCCACGCAGATAGACCAGCACGCCGGCCTCGAGCAGCTCCTCGGCCGCCATCGGCAAGGGCCGCCGCGCCGCATCGCCGCGCCCGAACAGCGAGGCGATGCCGTGCGCGAGCGACCAGACATGCAGCGCGACCATCAGCGCGGGCGGCCGGGCGCCGGCCGGCAGGCGCGCGATGATTCGCTCCGACGCCGTGCGGATCACCGCAAAGGCGCGGTCGCCGGCGCTTGCCAGCTCGGCGCTGGTGTGCGGCGAAATGCCCGCTTCGAACATCGCCGAATAATAGGCGGGCTCGGCCTGCGCGAATTTGAGATATGCCTTGCCCATGCGCTCGAATGCCGTCATCGGATCCGGGCGGCCCTCGTCCCAGGCCTTGGTCAGCGCGTCGGCGAACTGCTCGAACCCGCGCCGCGCCACGTCGGCGAGCAGGTCGTCGCGATCGCGATAATGGCGGTAGGGGGCCGCAGGGCTGACACCCGCGAAGCGCGCGGCCTCGGCAAAGGTGAAACCCGCCGGGCCCTTCTGCGCGATCAGCTCGAGCGCGGCGCGGATCAGCGCCTCTTTCAGGTTGCCATGGTGATAGCCGCGCGCACCTTGATCGCGCGGATCGTGGTCACGGGGACCTTGGTCGCGAGGACCTTGGGACCAGCTCATGTAAAGGGCATTAACATGACTCGCGCCGGTTCGTCACTTGCTCTCACTTGCGCGAGAGGGGAGGTCCGCAAATGACGTTAACCGCGGAGTCGACCAGCGCATCGAGCTCCCGGCGCGGCAGGCCGGCGCGCGCGCGCACCGCCAGCGTGTGCAAGGTCGCCGCCGCGAGGCATCCGAGCGCCTTCGCGTCGGCATTGCGTGCAAGCTCTCCACGCGCCTGCGCCTTCTCGATCTGGTGCGTCAGGAAGCTATCGGTGGTGCGCAGGCTCTCGGCGAGGAAATCGCGCACCTTGTCGTCGACCGCCGCGACCGTCGCGGCAGTGCCGATCGTGTAGCAGCCGCGCGGACCGCCTGCGAGATAGAGCTCGAGCGCCTTGTCGTAGAAGCGCTTGAGAAAAACGCGCAGCGGCGGATCGTCGGCGAGCGCCGCGCGCGCGAGCGCGCGCGACTCGTCGCGATAATATTCGAGCGTCTTGAGATAGAGGTCGCGCTTGTCGCCGAACGCCGCATAGAGGCTCGGCCGGTTCATGCCGGTCGCCGCAACGAGATCGTCGAGCGACGTCCCGGCGTAGCCGGCCTGCCAGAACCGCTCGGCGGCGCGTGCGAGCGCCTGTTGCGGATCGTAGGCGCGCGGGCGCCCGCGGCGCTTCGGCTCATTTTCTTTTTTTTGTACCATTTCGCAAATAATCCTTGACGCCGCTCATTTAATGCGGAACAGTACAAAAATCAAACCCAAGACCTTAACCCAAACTCATCTGCCCGGAGACACCGCATGGACCTCTATTTCTCGCCCCTTGCCTGCTCGCTCGCCAGCCGCATCGCGCTCTACGAGGCGGGCGCCGAGGCGACCTTCCTCGAGGTCGACCCGAAGACCAAGCGCATCATGGATGACGGTTCGGACTATCTGAAGGTCTATCCGCTCGGCCTGGTGCCGGCGCTGCGCATGGATGACGGCGCGCTGCTGACCGAGAACGCGGCGATCCTTCAGTACGTCGCGGCGCAATTCCCGGCGGCGAACCTCGCGCCGAAGGATGGCGTCGCGCGCGCACGGCTGCAACAGTGGCTGTGCTTCATCGGCACCGAGCTGCACAAGGCGCTGTTCGTGCCGCTGTTCGACAAGAAGGCGCCGCAGGGCTTAGCCGAGCACGTCCAGGCGAAGGGCGAGTCGCGGCTTGCCTACCTGAACGACTATCTCGCCGGCCGCGACTACCTGCTCGACCAGTTCACCGTCGCGGACGCCTATCTCTACACGGTGCTGAACTGGAGCATGGCGACGCCGGTGAAGTTCGATCGCTTCCCGGCGATCCAGAGCTACTTCACGCGCCTGCAACAGCGCCCAAGCATCAAGCGCGCGTTCAGCGAGGAGCTCGCGCTCTACAAGGCCGAGCTCGCCCGCCACAAGGCCGCGGCATGAGCTGAGGCGGGTGCCGCAGACGCAGGCCTGTTCCCTCCCCCCTTGTGGGGGAGGGCTAGGGAGGGGGGTCGGTGTTTGACGACCCGCCGGCGCGACAAAGTCCGACCCCCACCCCGCCCGCTTCGCTGCGCTCAGCGGTCGGCCCTCCCCACAAGGGGGAGGGCAACAGGGCGAGTGCGCGGCACTCCCCTACAGCGCGACCGCGTAGCTGTCGCGGCGTGGATCGGCGGCGCCGGTCATCACGCCGGTTGCGGGATCGACCGCGACCGCCTGCATGCCGCCGACCTTCATGGTCCAGTCGAAGAACGACTGCGCGTCGTGACCGCGCCCGCGCAGCGCCGCGACGGTATCCGCCGCAATGCGCCCCTCGACCTGGACGAAGCGGCCGTCCCACAGCCGCGCGCGCGGCGCCTCGATCGCGTCCTGCAGCGCGAGGCCGAAGTCGAGATACTGCACCATCGCCTGCGCCTGCGTCTGCAGGATGCCGTAGCTGCCGGGCGTGCCGAGCGCGAGCACCGGCTTGCCGTCGACGGTCGAGATCGACGGCGCCATGCAGATCGGCAGCTCGGCGCCGCCGCTGGTGCGGTTCGGCGACTTCGGATCGACCTCGGTCCAGTAGAGGAAATTGTTGAGGCAGACGCCGGTGTCGGGCACGACCACGCCGCTGCCGAACGGGCTGCCGAGGCTCTGGGTCACGCAAATGAGATTGCCCTCGCGGTCGCCGATCGAGAACGAGGTGGTGTGGCCGGGATCCTCGCCGCTCGCGGGCGGCTCCATCCATTGCTCGGTCGGCCCGGTGATCGGCTTGCCGTCGCGCACGCGCGCGCGCAGCTGATTGACATGATCATCGCCGAGCAGCTCGGCGAGCTTTTGCGGCGCCGGATTGTTGTTGTTGATGCGCACGCCGGCCGCGAGCCGGATGGCGCGATAGACCGTGTCGAGGTGGTCGATGCCGTTGCGCTCGAGCTGGCCGAGGTCGAAGCCCTCGAGGATGCGCAAGGTCAACAGGAACTGGAAACCCTCGCAGGCCGGCGGCGGCACGTGCACGGTGCGGCCGCGATAGGTGACGGCGAGCGGCTCCTTCCAGCGCGGCGCAACCTGCTCGAGGTCGGCCATGGTCATGTAGCCGCCGATCTCCTGCAGGTGCTTGATAATGGTCTGCCCGAGCGGGCCGCCATAGAGGTACTGCGCGCCGTCGCGCGCGAGGCGCTCGTACGTCGCGGCGAGCGCCGGCTGCTTCAGCACCTGGCGCGGCTCGACCTTGCTGTTGCCGTTCATGTAGTTGCGCGAGAACTCGGCGCCGAACGGCTCGCGCTGGATCACCGGCCCCCACTGGTTGATCTCCTCCATGGCGAAGTCGAGCATCGGGAAGCCGTCGCGCGCGAGCGTGATCGCCGGGACGAACGCGTCACCGAGCGGCTTCTTGCCATGCTGGCGCACGAGCTCGGCCCAGCCGGCAAGATTGCCCGGCGTGCCGGCGGCGAGCGGCCCGCGTGCCAGATCCTCGCGGCGCTTGAATTTCTCGAGCGGGAAGCGCTGCGGCACGCGCGGCACGTAGTCGAGCACCTTGATGCGCTGCTCGGCGGCGACCCAGCAGGTCGCAAGCCCTTGGCCGGCAAGCCCCGACATATACGGTTCGACCACGTTGAGCGCCGCCGCGGTCGCGGCCGCGGCGTCGAACGCGTTGCCGCCCTGCGCGAGCAGCGTCGCGCCGGCCTGCGCGGCGAGCGGATGCGCCGCCGCCACCACGCCGCGCAGCGATGAGATTGTCGGCCTGCCGCCGTGCATGCTGTTCCCCCGTTAAAGGCGCACGGCGCTAGGCGGCGGCGCGTTTGATGTCGGCACGGATCGACTGCGCCGCAAACGTAAAGAACAACGCCGCGAGCACGGTCGCAAGAGCCGCTAGCATGAGCGAATAGCGCACCGCCTCCGCGCCATACGCATCTTTCAGCATATCGTTGAGGTACCCGACCGCGAGCGGCCCGACGCCCTGGCCGAAGCAGGTCGCGGTGAGGAGCATGGTCGCGGCCGCGAGCGCGCGCATCGAGGTCTTCGCGATGGTCTGCGCCACCGCGAAGATCGGCCCCAAGTGAAAGCCGACCAGCACCGAGAACAGCCCGAGCGTCCACACCATCACGTCGAAGCGCGAGGTCAGCATGCACAGCACGAAGACCAGGCCAGCGAGGCCCGACATGAGCGCCGGCGCCCACACCTTCCAGCGGTCATCGTCGCGGCTGATCCTCGCGACCGTAAACCCGCCGAGCAGCGCACCCGCGATCCCGAACAGGCCCTTGAACGTGCCGGCGTAGGTGCCGATCTCGGCGCTCGAGAGATGATGCACTCGCGCCATGAAGGGCGGGATCCACGTAGCGGTCGCATAGTTGGTGAAGCCGGCGAGGCAGAAGCCGATCAGCACCAGCACGAAGGAGCGCTGGGAGAACAGGAACGCGAAGGTCGGGCCGATCGCCTCGTTGCTGATCCTCTCCGCGCCATCGTGGCGCCGCGCCGGCTCGGCCACGGTGAAGCGCAAGGTGAGCGCAATCGCGATGCCGGGAATGCCGGCGCCGATGAACGCCATGCGCCAGCCGAAATACTGGTTCACCCAGCCGCCGAAGAAGTAGCCGAGGAACACGCCGAGATACGTGCCGATCGCGAAGATGCCGAGCGCGCGCGGCCGCTCGTCCTTGGCGAACAGGTCGGCGATGATCGACTGCGAGGCCGGCGTGCCGGCCGACTCGCCGATCCCGACGCCGATGCGCGCGCAGGCGAGCATCGCGACGTTCTGCGCCATCCCGCACAGCGCCGTCATGGCGCTCCAGAACGCGAGCGCCGCCGTCACAATGTCGCGGCGATTGCGGCGGTCGGCGAGCCGCGCGATCGGCATTCCCAGTGCCGAATACATGAGCACGAAGCCGAAGCCCGCGAGCAGGCCGAGCATCGTGTCGGTGAGCACGAATTCCTTCTTGATCGGCTCGATCAGCACGTTGAAGATGGTGCGGTCGAGAAAGTTCAGCGCGTAGATCAGCGTCAGCAGCGCGAGCGTGTAGGCGCGCGCGAGCGACGCGGTCGAGGCACCGCCGGCCGCATCGAGCGGACGCGCGACCTCAGCCATGGGGCGTCAGCCCTCGCGGATGTAGTTGCCGGCCTCGAACACGACCGGCGCGGCGTCCGGATCGAAGGTGACGCCGATCGGATCGTGACCGGCCGCGACCGCCTCGAGCTGATCCTGCAGCATGCGACGGATCATCACGATGCCGCGGTCGCTCTGCGCGAAATGCTCCTCGGAGTGGACCGTAATCGCGCCCTGCCCGACCTGCGCCTCGTAATCGCCGGGATGACGCTGGTGCTCCTCCTCGGTCATGTCCCACCAGAACTTGCCGTTGAACTTGGAGCGCATGCGGGAGATATCGCCCGGCTGCTTGGCGCGTCCCGCCACGTAGATGCGAAACGACGTATCGTCGATCGGCAGCACCCAGCCGATCGATTCGACGCGCGCGAACTGCGCGACGCGCGGGTTCGGCACCACGCGCAACGTCGGGATCGCCGCCTCGGTGACGCGATAGAAGGTCTTGCCGTCGTCCATCTTGCGCGTCGAGCGCACCGTGACGCCGCGCGGCGACATCTCGAAGCTGACGTTCGGCATGCTCGCCATCGCGCTGGTGAACTGCGCGCCGCTGAACGAGGCGTGCAGCACCGGCACGTGGAACGGATCGACCACGTTCTCGTAATGCTGCAGCCAGTTGCACGGGATGATCGGCGGGCCGCCGCCGCCGAGCGAGGAATCGTCCGCCTCGACGAACTCGCCCGCGTCCATCACCTCGAGGCATTCGTAGCGCGGCAGCACCGGCTTGCGCTCCGGCGGCCCCATATAGGCGAAGACGAGGCCGTAATGCTCCTCGACCGGATACCAAGGCTGGCGCACTCGGTCGCGGAACAGCCCGCCATTCGGCTCGCACGGCTGCTCGACGCAGCGCCCTTGCGTATCGAACAGCCAGCCGTGATAGCAGCAGCGGATGCCGCGCGCCTCGACCTTGCCGTAATAGAGCGTGGTGCCACGATGGCAGCAGCGCGCATGCACCAGGCCGGCCTGGCCGGCGCCGTCGCGAAACAGGATCAGGTCCTCGCCGAGCGCGCGCACTTTGCGCGGCGTGTCGCCGGCGCCCGCCGAGAGCCCGACCGGATGCCAGTAGCGGCGCAACAGCTCGCCCATCGGCGTCCCGCGCGAGACCGCGACCAGCTCGGACCTGTGGCTTGCGGGCCGGATCTCATAGGCGGTGCCCTCGTCGCGCCGCGGCGCCCGCATCACGTTCATGATGCCCCTCCCGATTTGTCTTGGCACAGAGACTGCGGCTTTCGGCGCGCCGCGGCAAGGCGGCGCCATGCGCGCGTTTTTGAAACTTAAACGCTGCCGCGAACGCTGGCCGACTCCCCTCCCCCTTGTGGGGAGGGGCGGGGGGCGGGGGGCGGCGTTTGACGACCGGCCGCCGCGACAAACACCGACCCCCACCCCGCCCGCTTCGCTGCGCTCAGCGGTCGACCCTCCCCGCAAGCGGGAGGGTAAGAACCCCGCTACCCGAGCCTCTCCTGGTCCGCCTTCATGGCGATCCGCAGCGGCTTCGGAATGGGCCGCGCGCGGCCGGCGGAGATGAACGCGACGCGCACGCGCGCTTCGACCAACAGTTCCTCGCCGCGCAAACACTGCTGCTGCAGCGTGATCGAGGCGCCCTTCACCTCCTCAGGCGCGGTCACGACGCTAAGCACGTCGTCCATCCGGGCGGGTTTCAGGAACTCGAGCGCCATCGAGCGCACCACGAAGGCAAAGCCCGGCGCTTCCCGCTCGGTCGCCTCGAACAGCGCGCGATGATCCGCGCCGATCAGGCGCAGATAGTTGGTGCGCCCGCGCTCCATGTAGCGCAGGTAGTTGGCGTGATAGACGATGCCGGTGAAGTCGGTGTCCTCGTAATAGACCCGCACCGCCATCACGTGGCGACCGTCATGCAGGGCGCCGTCGAGATTCATTTCCATTCATGCACTCGATCTATTTCTCTCAAAGGTAGAATTCCCTATAGTCTGCCCGCCACTTCTGCGCGGATTTCTAGATTCATCCGGTTGGGCAAACAATGGGCAGCAAGGAAATCGTCCAGCGCCGCACCGTGATGATTTCCTCGACGGCGCGCGATCTGCCCGAGCATCGCCAAGAGGTCCGTCTCGCCTGCGAGCGGGCGGATTTCGCTCCGCACGACATGATGGAGAACCTGCCCGCGCTCAACGCGGACGCGATCAAGGCATCGCTCGATATGGTCGAGCGCGCCGATGTCTATATCGGCATCTTTGCCTATCGCTACGGCTATGTGCCCGACGGCCACGACATCTCGATCACCGAGATGGAATACGATCGGGCCGACGAGCTGGATAAGCCGCGGCTGATCTTCTTCATTCATGAGGATCATCAAGTCACCGGCAAAGATATCGAGACCGGCCCCGGCGCGGCGAAGCTCGAGAAGCTGAAGGAGCGGATCGGCAAGGCGCGCGTCGCAGCATTCTTCAAATCGCCCGCCGATCTGCGCGCTTGCGTCATCGAGGCGCTCAACAAGCTGAAAGCGGAACTCGATAGCGGAGAGCCCAAGGACGCCGTAGCTAAATCAGCCGCCACGTTGCATCGCACAAGCGCGATCCCGCGACCACCCGAGCCCTACATCGCACATCCCTACACGCTGCTGCAGTCACGTGAACTCATCGGCCGGCAGGCCGAGCTCAACGCACTGACCGAATGGGTGACCAAGCCTGCCGCGACCAACGACGCGCGCATCTTCTGCTTCGTTGCCATTGGCGGCATGGGCAAGAGCGCGCTCACCTGGAAATGGTTCAACCAAATCGCGCCGAACGAGATGAAGCCACTCGCCGGGCGGATGTGGTGGAGCTTTTACGAAAGCGACGCGGCGTTCGAGAATTTCGTCATTCGCGCGCTCTGCTACGTGAGCGGAGAGGCCGAGGAGCCGGTGCGGACACGTCCGCGGCAAGAGCGCGAGGCGCTTCTGCTCACGGAGCTGAACGACAAACCCTACCTGCTCGTGCTCGACGGGCTGGAGCGCATTCTGATCGCCTATAATACAATGGATGCCAGTCGTCTGGCAGACGACGATCTGGACCAGCAAACCGCCAACCGAGTGGCGGGTGCCATTGGGCTACCATCGACAGCCGCGCAGTCCTTCGTCGGGCAGCATCGGCTACGCCAGACCACCGATCCACGCGCGGGCGCATTCCTGCAGAAGCTATCGCAGGTTGCGAGGTCACGCATTCTGATCACGACGCGGCTTTATCCAAGCGAGCTGCAAATACCGACCGGCGATCATCGTACCGGGTGCATCTCCTATTTCCTGCGCGGACTAAGCGACGACGATGCGATCGGGCTCTGGCGCGCGTTGAAGGCCTCAGGCTCGCGCCAAGAATTGGTGCCGATCTTCCGCAGCATTGAGAACCATCCATTGTTGGTGCAGGCGCTGGCGAGCGAGGTTGCTAACGATCGGAAGGCGCCAGGCGACTTTGCCGAATGGCGCGACGCGCACCCGACTTTCGATCCGATCAAGCTGCCGCTGGTGCAATCGCGCAGTCATATTCTCAGGTTCGCGCTTGATGGCCTTTCAGAGAGGGCTCGAGAAGTCCTGTCGATGATTGCGAGCTTCCGCATGCCGGCGAGTTACGCTGCGCTCGAAGCCCTGTTGGTCGGCGATGGAAAAGCTTGCAAATCAGCAACAGAGCTCGACCGCACGTTAACCGAGCTCGAAGACCGTGGATTGATCGGCTGGGACCGCGTTGCTAACCGCTATGACGTTCACCCGATTGTGCGCGGAGTCGTTTGGCAACTCACTGCGAGTAAGGACCAAGAGAGTATTTACAAGGCACTCGACGCCCATTTCGAGCCGATGGCAACTCCGGAATGGGTCGAGGTGCAATCGCTCGCGGACCTTGCCCCGGCGATCGAACGTTATAGCACGCTGATAGGGCTCAGGCGCTACGACGATGCCTACGTGCTTTTCAATCGAATTAACTACGCGACCTTTTTTCGCCTCGCTGCCCATCGCGAGCGTATCGCGCTATTGGAGCAGCTGTTTCCAAACGGCTTGACGAAGCTGCCCGCGCTAAAGTCAGAGTCGGGTCAAAGTGCAGCGCTCCATTCACTCGCATTCAGCTATCGGCTTGCGGGTCAACCGGACCGCGCAGTGCCACTTTTCAAACGCGCCTCCGACATCGATCAAAGAACCGGCGACGAAGCAGGCAGGCGGATCGTGCTAATGGTTCTTGGTGCAGCTCAGCGCGACATCGGTGCGCTACGCGAGGCCGAATGGGCCTTGGAATCCGCTCTATTGTTGTGTCGGAACTCCTCAGGTACGTTTGACGAAGGAAATGCTTTGCAGGTTCTGGGTTTGACTTTCGCTACAGAAGGTAAATCTCTGGACTCTCGCAGGGCATTGATGAGATTCCGTAACATCGCGATCGTACAGCAAAATCACCAAATCGAAGGCGCCTGCGCCGCGGAATTGGCGCAAACCGCCCTTTGGGTTGGCGAGCCTGCGGTGGCCACGAGTTGGGCAAATCACGCTTGGAAAATGGCCGCAGATCGAAGAGTCGAACGGGACTTTATCCGAGCAGCCCTCGTGCAAGGCAGCGCCGCTCTTGACCTCGGTAAACTAGACCGTGCCGATGAACGCTTGCACCACGCGCTTGCGAGGGCTCGCGCCGTCAATCTGGTCGAGCTCGAGCTTCCCAGTTTGGTCGAGCTCGCCCAGCTAGAGTTGGAGCGCCGAAATCCCGCGGAGGCCCGCTCTCGCCTCGATGACGTCTGGGAGGCCGCCGAGCGTGGCCCCTACCCGCTTCAGCAAGCCGATGCCTACAATGTGCTGGCAGACATCGCGCTCGCCGAAAGCGACAAGACGGCAGCCATCGATGCTGCCACCAAGGCGTACCGCGCGGCCTGGTGCGACGGCCCGCCCTGCGCGTATCACTGGGGTCTGAAGAAGGCGAAAGCGCATCTCAAGGCACTCGGCGCACCCGAGCCGGACATGCCGCTGTTCGATGAGAGCAAGTTCGAGCCGTTGCCCGAGGTCGAGATCAATCCGAAGGACGAATACTGGGTCGATCCCGACAAGCTGGAAGATTTGCCTCCTTCGTAACGACCGGAAGCGACGCTCACCGCGCACTTCAACGTCACCCCGCCGTCCATAGCGCGCGCACGAAGTGCAGGCTCATCCCGGCGCGCACCATGTTGCGGTGCGAGGTCGAGAGGAACGTGGCGCCGGAGGAGACGTATTCGGCGCCCTCGCTGGCCGCATGGCGCAGGCGGTGCGCGAGCAGCGCGGTCTGCAGCCCGCGGCCGCGGAATTTCGGATCGGTCGCCGCGTCCGCCAGATAGCCGCAGCCGTCGCGCAGATAGAGAATGCCTATGGCGGCCGGCACGCCGTCGGCGCGGCCGAGAAACATCGACCAGCCTTCTTCATTAAGCCACGGCCGCACGTTGCGCTTGAAGCCCTCGGCCTGCGCGATCCCCCACCCGGCCACATAGGCGGAAAGAAAATCCTCGAACTGCTCGCGCGTCGTGACGCGCACCACGTCGACTGCCGGATCGGACGCGACCGCATCCTGCGGCCGCACGACCACCGCGGCGTGGAAATCGGACTGACGGTAGCCGAGTTGCGCGAGCGCGCGCATCAGCGCCGGCGTCGCGAAGCCGGGCACCAGCTCGAACTGCGGCTTCGCGCGCGTGCCGCGGTACCAGTCGACGAGACCGGCAAGCTCGCTCTCATCGCCCGCCTCCAGGCCGACGACGCGGTTGAACGAGGGCGTCGGCAGGTGCGGCGCCGCCAGCGCCCAGCCATTCGCCCCCACGCGCCGGTACGCGATGCCGATCGGGTTGCCCTCGATCCGCTCGAGCACGCGCATGCGCGAGAGCGTGTAGGCGACCTCGGTGTCGATGGTTCGGCGGATAAGCTCGGCGGAGGGAACGATGGCGCTCATCGCGCGAGTGGCAAAACATGATCGCGGGTCAGCGGCGCAAGCTCGATGTTTCCCGGCGCGGCCGGATCGATCCAGCGGATCTCGTCGATCTCGGCGCGCGCCGCGACAGCGCCGGCGACATCGACCTCGTACACCGCCGCCTCGACGCGCCGGTCCGGCTCGTTCGCGGCCTGACATTCGAACGACCCGAGCGCCGCGACCGAGCACGGCAGCACGCGGCAGCCGAGCTCCTCGTCAAGCTCGCGCGTCAGCGCGGCGACGTCGTCCTCGCCCGGGTCGCGTTTTCCGCCCGGCTGCATGAACGCCGCGGTGCCGCGCTTGCGCACCAAGAGCACGCGGCCGTTCTCGTCTCTGATCAGCGCGGCGACGATCCGGATCGGCTCGCTCATGAGTCATCCTCGCCTTCGTCGAACAGCTGAAACTGTCCGGGATCGCGCTTCGGTTCATTCAAGCCGAGATGACGGAACGCGTGGCCGGTGAGCAGCCGGCCGCGCGGGGTGCGCTGCACGAAGCCTTGCTGGATGAGATACGGCTCGATGATCTCCTCGATCGCGTCGCGCGGCTCGGAGAGCGCGGCCGAGATCGTCTCGACCCCGACCGGCCCGCCACCGTAATTGAGCGCGATGGTCGACAGATAGCGCCGGTCCATCGCGTCGAGGCCGGCGGCGTCGACCTCGAGCGCGCCGAGCGCACGGTCGGCAACCGCGCGGTCGATCGCCTGCGCGCCCTCGACATGCGCGAAGTCGCGCACGCGCTTGAGCAG
>Ga0187784_10003381_pt1 | contig 12869 bp, 13 predicted proteins | sample 1015_SJ02_MP15_2_FD_132964 | JGI IMG/M metagenome (GOLD analysis project Ga0187784, IMG submission 132964) | Tropical peat soil microbial communities from peatlands in Department of Meta, Colombia - 1015_SJ02_MP15_20_MG | ecosystem: Environmental > Terrestrial > Soil > Wetlands > Peat | place... | reverse complement strand
TGGTCAAGCGGTAGTCCCGAATTGCCGCTAAGCGGCATCGCTGCCCCACTGCTATAGTCCGCAATTTTGGCTGCGATGTACCGCTAAGCGGCCCACTGTCTCGCGCAATAGTGGGTGATCGTTAAGCCACTTCGGCGCCGCGACGCCAAGATCGACTTTCTGCGCTCCTTCAAAGGGATTGGTCCAAGTTAACTGAGAGTTTTCCTCTGTCGGGATTCTTTGGCAACTTCGCCGTTGAAAGCTTCTGTTCTTATTCGAGCGAGATCTTCCGCAGCAGTTTGAAGTCGCTTAACATTTTGCCCGTGCCCAGTACCACGCTGCACAGCGGGTCATCGGCGATCGAGACCGGCAATCCGGTTTCCTCGCGGATCCGTTGGTCTAGATTTTTCAACAGCGCGCCGCCACCGGTGAGAAAGATCCCACGATCACTGATGTCCGCGCTCAATTCCGGCGGCGTGAACTCCAGAGCCACACGGATGGCGTTGATGATGGTCGACACGCACTCGCTCAGCGCCTCCCGGATCTCGCTGTTGTCCACCGTGATGGTCTTGGGCACGCCTTCAATGAGATTGCGCCCCTTGACCTCCATGGTCAGCGGTTTTTCTAGCTGATAGGCGGAACCAATTTCGATCTTGATCTGCTCGGCAGTGCGCTCCCCGATCAGCAAGTTATACTTCCGCTTCAGGTAGTTCATGATGGCCTCGTCCAGCTGGTTGCCGGCCAGGCGCAAAGAGCGGGAGTAGACGATGCCGCCAACTGAAATGACGGCGATGTCGGTGGTGCCGCCACCGATGTCGACGATCATGTTGCCCCTGGGCTCGGTGATGGGCAGGCCGGCGCCAATTGCCGCTGCCATGGCTTGCTCCACCAGGTGCACTTCGCTGGCCTTGGCGCGGTAGGCTGAATCCGTTACTGCGCGCTTCTCCACCTGCGTGATTTCCGAAGGCACGCCAATCACGATGCGGGGATGCACAAGCGTCTTGCGGGTGTGCGCCTTCTGGATGAAATAGTTCAGCATCTTTTCGGTGACCTTGAAGTCGGCGATCACGCCGTCCTTCATGGGCTTGATGGCCACGATGTAGCCCGGCGTGCGGCCCAGCATCTCCTTGGCTTCCTTGCCCACCGCCTCCACCTCCCCCGTGTTTTTGTTGATGGCCACGATGGAGGGCTCGTTGACCACGATGCCCTTGCTCCGCGCATATACCAGCGTGTTGGCGGTTCCCAGGTCAATTGCCAGGTCACTAGAAAACACGCTGAACAGAGAACGCAGGTTAGCGAAGCGCATATGGTAGGCACAGGGTGCCATCAGCTGTCCTTGCGAACAAGCGCTGCTGATGGGTCTGCGCGCCAACTGCAAATGTGCCGCATCAGCGTGAACTGGGGAAGGACTCCGGTAGTGTAGATTCCGTCCTTCGGGCGGTGCGGGTTGGCAGGAGCGCGAGAAGGATATTCGCCCGTACGTAGTGATCGTCTCAATGAGCACACCCAGCTATCCCTGGGCATGGTTGCATCCCATGGAACAAGGAACAGTAAGCGCGCCTTCTTCGTATCCCTCCCCATCTCCGAATGCTATACGATAATTTTAGTGCCGCCCTAGTTTAACGACGCCAAAGGCTACGGCTTTATCAGCCGCCAGAATGGCAAAGACGTTTTTGTGCCCTTCTCGGCTATCCAGGCGGGTGGGTTCAAGAGCCTGCAGGAGGGCCAAAAGGTTGAGTTCGAGGTCACAAAAGGACCGAAGGGGTGGCAAGCTGAGAACGTCCGAGCTGCCTAACCGCAGGCAGTTTCGAAATGTCGAAAGGGGCGATCGCACGGAACGGTCGCCCTTGTGTTATTTGGCCCAACAATCATTTCTTTTCGGCTAACAGCTCCCGCCCGCTATTTATGAGATGGTTGTAATCTCCTCGGGCGTCTACTGCTCGATTCACTTGCTGCCGTTTGGTGTCTCATTCTGTTGAGCACCCCTTTTGCCGCAGGCCGACTCTTCAGCGAGAGTTGACCGTGTGTCGAGTTCTTTAGTACGCATCCCCCATGCCGCCATAGCCACCGGCCGGAGCGCCCTTCTTCTCTTCCGCAATGTCCGCGACAAGGGCTTCGGTGGTCAGCATCAGCGCCGCGATTGAGCCGGCATTGGTCAGGGCAGTGCGAACGACTTTGGTCGGATCGAGTACACCGGCCTTGACCAGGTCTTCGTACTCTCCGGTCAGAGCGTTGTAGCCAAAGTTCGGGTCCTTCGAGTCGTTGACCTTGCCCAGGACGATGGCGCCTTCTTCGCCGGCGTTCTCGGCGATCTGGCGTAGCGGTTCCTGCAGGGCGCGCCTCACGATGTTGACGCCGATCTGCTCATCACCCTCGACCCTCAGCTTGTCGAGAGCGATGACGCAGCGGGCCAGAGCTACGCCGCCGCCTGGGACGATGCCTTCTTCAACGGCCGCACGGGTTGCGTGCATGGCGTCTTCGACGCGAGCCTTCTTCTCTTTCATTTCGGTCTCGGTCGCAGCGCCCACCTTGATTACGGCCACACCGCCAACCAGTTTCGCCAACCGCTCCTGCAGCTTCTCGCGGTCGTAGTCGCTGGTCGTCTTTTCGATCTGGCCACGAATTTCCTTCACGCGGCCTTCGACGTCGCTGTGTTTGCCTCTACCTTCGATGATGGTGGTATTGTCCTTGTCGATGGTGATCTTCTTGGCCTGGCCGAGGTCGGTGATTTGTACATTCTCAAGCTTGATGCCCAGGTCTTCAGTGATGGCTTTGCCACCGGTGACGGTGGCGATGTCCTGCAACATGGCCTTGCGGCGATCGCCGAATCCGGGCGCCTTTACGGCAGCAACCTGCAGCGTACCACGCAGCTTGTTGACGACAAGAGTCGCCAACGCCTCACCCTCGATATCCTCTGCGACGATAAGCAGCGGTTTGCCATTCTTGGCAATCTGCTCGAGCAAGGGAAGTATATCCTTCATCGAACTGATCTTCTTTTCGTCGATGAGGATATAGGCGTTCTCGAAGGCAACCTCCATGCGCTCAGGGTCTGTGACGAAGTACGGGGAGAGATAGCCGCGGTCGAACTGCATGCCTTCTACGACTTCGAGTTGGGTCTCAAGTGTCTTCGACTCTTCGACGGTGATGACGCCGTCCTTGCCGACCTTCTTCATTGCGTCCGCGATGATGTGGCCAATGGTCTCGTCGTTGTTGGCGGAGATGCTGCCAACCTGGGCGATCATGTCACCGGTGACGGGCTTGGAGAGCTTATCGAGTTCACCCTTGGCGCGCTCGCCAGTCTTCGGATCGATGTTGCCGCAAACCACGTTCACAGCTTTCTCGATGCCGCGCTTCATGGCCATCGGATTGGCGCCGGCCGCAACGGTTTTAACGCCTTCGCGGTAAATGGCCTGAGCCAAAACGGTCGCGGTAGTCGTACCGTCCCCGGCGACGTCGCTGGTCTTGCTGGCAACTTCGCGGACCATCTGGGCGCCCATATTCTCGAGGGGGTCCTTCAGTTCGATTTCTTTTGCCACGGTGACGCCGTCCTTGGTGATGGTCGGCGAACCAAATTTCTTTTCAATAACGACGTTGCGGCCCTTGGGGCCGAGGGTCACCTTCACAGCGTCCGCCAACAGGTTGACGCCGCGGAGGATCGCCTGCCGCGACTCTTCTCCCTGTATGATCTGCTTTGCCATGACTTTGTCCTCCTTAGAATATTGAAGTCTTCAATTCGGATGCTCTTTTGACGGTTGTTTCAATCGCGAGCTAGATCGCGCTGTGACTCAATCCCTCGCCTGCAACAAAGCGACGCTCAGGTGACAAACTACCTCTTGGCACCCACGGTCTGTTTCTTGGCCGCACCGGTGATGATGCCAAGGACTTCCTCCTCCTTCATAATGAGGAAGTCTTCTCCATCAATCTTGATCTCCGTGCCGGAGTACTTGCCGAACAGAATGCCGTCGCCTTCTTTCACTGCCAGCGGGAATAGTTTGCCTGCATCATTGGTCTTGCCCCTGCCAACTGAGATGACTTCGCCCTCCTGTGGTTTGTCTTTGGCAGAATCCGGGATGATGATGCCGCCCCGAGTGGTGTCACCTTCTTCTAGGCGTCGCACCAAAATGCGGTCATGCAGTGGAGTAAATTTTGTTGCCATAGTTGCAGACTCCTTTCATTCGTATTCAGTTGAAAAATGTGCGAAGCATGGAAGCTGACAGGGCTGAGCTTCTGAGATCCGCAGGTACACTTCCACGCCAGCGCGGATGGCCGTTCCTCGATCAGAATGGCGCGCCGGTACTAAAACGTATGTGGCCTAAACTCACGGTATCCACCGCCTTTAGTGGGCATGAGGTTAACGGGGCCGCGACTCGATTCATCTGATCGGTTTCCAGGGCAGCTCATGTGCTTGTCTGCACTTAGTCGCCACCAGTCAATCACCAGCGGTTCCATCAGCGCTGTGAACCGGCTCGAGCGTTCCGCCCACGGCACCTTCACCACGCATCCAGGCTGACGGGATTTGACAGCGTGATTTCGTCTTTGAAGCCCTCCTGCTTGCGAAGCAAAAGAAGAATTCTGTTCTCAAAGGTCCGGGTGTAATCAGAAAGCATGTTGGATTTCAGGCGAAAAGAGACATTGCGTGCAAACATATCAACCTCCTAAAAGGTTGTTATCCCTAAAAGGAGAGAACTTCAGAAGGGCTAACTTAGTTCAGGGAACCTGAAAGAGGGGGGTGGAAACCACCTCACTTTTGACGCTAGCCCTCTGGACCACTATTGTCAAGCTGCCGAACCACAGACCAACAGCTGGGCGTGGTGCTAATACGAGCTGCGAACTGGCAAACTCACGCGCTGCCCAGACCGCAACTATCAGACCCAGGTGCCCTACGCCGCCGACCGGGCGGACCCGGATTCCACGTAGCAGAGCGCCGCCTGTTTCAATTGCGAATCCACTTCATCTGCGGTGGCTACCAAGACTGAACGACTACCCAACACGCAGCTAGTTTTCTGTGGATGACGTTCACAATTCAGCGAATATTCACCGACTGGTCATGCCGATCGTTCTCCTACAGCAGCACGCCCTCGGTTTCCTGCGAGTCCACCGAACGGTAGTACAGCTTGTTGTCCTCAAGGAAGACCTCGATGAACGCCGGCCGCGTGGTGATTGTGCCTTGGATCAGCGCCTCCGACAGCGGATCTTCGATGTACTTCTGCAGGGCACGCCGCAGCGGTCGCGCGCCGTAGCTGCGATCGCTGAGTGTCTGACTGAGGACCCACTTCTTGGCCTCGTCGGTCACGGTCATGGTGATTGATTTCTGCGCCAGATTCTGATTCAGCTGGCTGAGCATAAGCTCCAGGATCTGAATAAGGTCGTTCTCAGTCAGCGCACTGAACAGGATGATTTCGTCCAACCGGTTCAGGAACTCGGGGTTGAAGGTGCGCTTGACCTCGTTCTTTACCAGGTCTTCAACCTTTTCCGACACCATCTCTTCCTTCTGCGACTGGAAGCCCAGTCCTTCCCGCTTCTCTAGGTGGCGGGCGCCGATATTCGAGGTCATGATGATGATGACGTTCTTGAAGTCCGCAGTGTTGCCCAAACCGTCGGTGAGCTGTCCGTCTTCAAACACCTGCAGCAGGATGTTGAACACGTCCGGATGCGCCTTCTCGATTTCGTCCAGCAGGACCACCGAGTAGGGCGAGCGCTTCACGCGCTCGGTGAGCTGTCCGCCCTCTTCGTAGCCCACGTATCCCGGAGGCGAACCGATCAGCTTCGAGACCGAGTGCTTCTCCATGAACTCGGACATATCGAAGCGCACCAGCGACTTCTCGCCACCGAACATGAACTGCGCCAGCGTGCGGGCCACTTCGGTCTTGCCGACGCCGGTGGGTCCGAGGAACAAGAACGAGCCGATAGGCTTGTTCGGGTTCTTTAGGCCAGCGCGGCCGCGGCGGATCGCACGGGCCATGGCGTTGATGGCCTTGTCCTGGGAGATGACCCGCTTGTGCAGCTCTTCTTCGATGCGCAGCAGCTTCTGCGATTCTTCTTCTTTAATCGAGGTGATGGGAACGCCAGTCCAGCGCGATACCACATCCTCGATTTCCTCGCGACCGACCACGCCGGTGGAGGATTCATCGAGGTTGTATTGTTCGCGAAGGGCGTGCAAGTTCTCGCGCTCCTTGCGTTCCTCGTCCGAGTAGAAGCGCGCCTTCTCGAATTCGTGGTTCGCGATGGCATTCTCCATCCGGTGAACGATGAAATTGATGCGCTTCTGGACTTCGGTGATGTCCTTGGGCACCGAGGTCTGGCGCAGCTTCACGCGCGCTCCCGCCTCGTCGATGAGGTCAATGGCCTTGTCCGGGAGGAAGCGATCCGGGATGTAGCGGTTCGAGTGCGAGACCGCGAAGTTGATGGCATCGTCGGTGTAGGTGACGACGTGGAACTTCTCGTAGCGGTCCTTGATCCCGAACAAAATCTTGGCAGCGTCCGTCTCGTTCGGAGGCGGCACCTTCACGGTCTGGAAACGGCGCTCGAGCGAGCGGTCTTTTTCGATCGACTTTCGATACTCGCCGGGCGTAGTAGCGCCGATACACTGAATTTCACCGCGCGACAAAGCCGGTTTCAGGATGTTGGCCGCGTCGAACGAACCTTCGGCAGAACCCGCGCCTACCAGCGTGTGCAGCTCATCGATGAAGATGATGGCGTTCTGTGACTCCACCAGTTCCTTCATGATGGTCTTCAGGCGCTCTTCGAACTGGCCCCGATATTTGGTGCCCGCCACGATTAATGACAGGTCGAGGGCCAGGATGCGCTTATCCGCTAGGAGCGACGGAACTTCGCTATCGGCGATGCGCTGCGCCAGTCCTTCGACAATGGCAGTCTTACCTACGCCCGCCTCGCCGATCAGTACCGGGTTGTTCTTAGTGCGGCGGCACAGGATCTGAATCACGCGCTCCAGCTCGCTTCCACGTCCCACCAGCGGATCGAGCTGGGTGTCCGTCGCGGCCTGGGTCAGGTCGCGGGAAAACTGACTCACCAGGGAAGATTCGCGCTGACGCTGCGGCTGAGCTCTTTCCTGGCTGGTACGCGCCAGTTCCTCGCGGATGTTCGAAAGGCGTAAGCCACGTTCGTGCAGGATCTCGGCAGCGAAGCACTTCTCTTCGCGCAGCAGCCCTAGAAGAAGATGTTCAGTTCCAATGTGCGTGTGGGACAACCGGTCAGCTTCTTCCGCGGCATTGGCGAGCACACGCTCGCATTCTTTGCTCAAGGGCAGGTCTACCGAGGTCGAAACCTTCTCGTGGATCGCGGTGTGTGCTTCAATTTGCTTGCGGATCGATTCAAACGAGGCATAGGAGCGCAGGAAACGATTGGTTAGGGCTTTGTCTTCGCGCAGCAGTCCGAGCAGCAGGTGCTCCGTTTTTATAGAGGGAGACCCGAACTGGCTCGCTTCGAAGCGGGCGAAAAAGATAACGCGCCTAGCTTTCTCTGTATAGCGTTCGAACATACAAGCCTCTCTCCGCCAAGTTCATCGGGAAGGTGTCGGAATCCTGCAATAGTGGGCAGCGAGCAGATCGTTTGTGCAGTTCTTTCTTGCAACTGCAAGGCTCCGCCCGAAGCTCGTGTTCTAGCGTGTGAAGATTATTGAGCTTCCACCGACTCCTGAGGAAGCTCGACGGCTTTGGGAGAGCGCCCCCTGATTCCATTAGATTCCTCTGGTACGGTGGTTGCAAGAGACCCACCCTGCCGAGTCGCGCGCGGTCGGACAACCAACGTCGGTTGTTACTGCGTGGTCTTCATGGGCCCTTCTTCCCGGCGGGTTGGATGAGACCGTGGCGGAGGTCTTCCAACAGTGCTTCCCGCTCGCGGCTGAAGTGGACGGGATAAGGCTGGGTTTTGTAAGCGATGGTAGGGCTCGGGCAGGCGGGAGAGTTCGTGACAGCGGCGCGGATAACCGTTGCAAACACGTGATTACAGCAACAATAGGGTTGATAAACAATCCCGGATGCCCTCGGCGTGGGCTTGAGGATTCTCCGCGATTGCAGCGAAACCCAGGAACTGGTTCAAGACGTTTTTCTTTACGTGTTTCGCAAGAGTCAAGATTTTGATCCGTCCAAGAGTTGTTTGCGGACTTGGTTGATTCAGATCGCTTACTCACGGGGCTTCAACAAATGGGAATACCTGGCCCTGCGCAGGTTCTACGATTACCGCCATATCGATGTCTACGCGCGCGCCTGTGACGGCAGCGTTTCGAGACATGACGGGTTGCGCCCAAAGTTGGACGTCGTACGTACTTTCTCGTAGATCTTATGCGTTCGACAGTAAATCTCGCGGGTCTCGTGGAGTTTCATGTCTTCGTAATCGCGTACGTCATATATGTGTTCTTGTGTCATTCATTCTCCTGTTGCTGATCTTGCTTTAGTTATCGCAGGCCGTCTGTCAGTGTCGGGCTTGAACATGAGGCAATTGCATAGTCTGTTACGGGCTATGTAGTCCGGATACCGTCTTCATACGGAAAGCGGACAAGCCGTTGTTGGCGATCTTGTAAAAACGTATTTTTTTGAACCGGCCAATGTTCCTGAATTGCTCTGCCTCAGCTACAGAGCAAAGCCAAGAGATGCCTGATGCGATCACAGAGCAGCATGCCTATTCACTCGGCAACCTTATCCCGGGGAAGGAGATGAGGATGACAATGAAAGGATGATAATAATTAACCTCTCTACGGCGACTAGCAATTCAAATGCCTCACTCCGGCAGTGATTCAGAAAAGTACGCTTTCAGATGATCGATAACAGCCGTCTAGCATTGATTTTTTGCTGGAGTAAATCTGGCAGTTGTAGTCAAGTCTCTGCGCACATCTTCTTCGAAATCTGCCCAAGCCCAACCAAAAACATCGACATTCAGGTCTACTTCGGGATCGCTTGAATACCCGAGCCTATCGTGACGCTGTTGTGGTGTGGCCGAATTCCACCATTTACCAAACTCTTCTTCAGTTAGATCTGGATAGAGTATCGGAGGCTTTACCTTCGGATAAGCGGCCAATTCTTCGGGCGTCAGCTTTCGCCAGCCTTCCGGAGTTTCGTAGAGTTCGCAGCCAAAGCAAAAGGGAATCCGCCCGCCTGCGAGGGAAAGCCGACAGCCGCAAAAGGGACAATTATTTTCCATACAGAATCTCAGACGAGCGGCCTACGGAAACCGGAGAATCCCCGACTTCCAGTCAGCTTATTTCCTCCCATCATTATCCAGGGGCGCATAATCCCATTCTCTACCACCACAATACCATCCCCGGGCCTATTGATCGGATCTTACGAAGTAAAGACGATTTCAGGTTCCTAGTGAAAGATGTTTTCTTCGTGCTTTTTGCATTCGTAGTGGGCTTGCTTCTTTTCCTTCACGAGCACCGCTAAATACGCAAACTCTAAGTACATAGAGCCTCCGGGAATTTTGGAGAAGAGCCTTCCCGCTCGCGACTCTTCAATTCCTTCCCGACAACGTGACACGAAAGGTGAAAGGGAAGGCCCTATAATTCGCAGCATATGCTCAAAGTAACGCAAGATATTTCCATCAGGGAGAATCTAGAGCGAGCCTTCCAACCGTTCGTCACTGCGCGCGCTTGCCGGAACGAAGCCGCACGACGGGCCAGCGATGCCAGACAGCGCTAGTGGGCGCGGAAGCCTCGCTCGCCAAGTTTGAGGCGGAAATGGATTTCGCGGAACAGCAACTCAAGGCCTATATCGGAGGTGCGGTAAGTTTCATTAATTGGGTTTCCGCAGATGACTATCATCCCGAATTATCTGCACATGATTCCGGAAATCCGACGGGGGAGGTTCCGGTCGTTCCATGCGATGAATCTCCGAGAACGAGTAACGATGCGTCTCATCACAATTCAAGCAATGCAGACGAAAACGCGAAGGTGCCTGCATAGTGAAGCTCTGTAAAACGTTCGGCTCCTCACCGAGATAAGCCAACACAAACTTCCCTTTACAACCATTCGTCTTGCAATCGACGCCAAGAAAGACGTGCATGCGTGGAGCCTTCCCGAGCGCGATTCCTCAATCCCATCTGAAAGCGTGACGTGAGGCACCGGAAGCTAGAAACCGGGGAGCGCCTCGACGTTCATGAATGTGTCGAAAGTTACCGCTGACTCTTCTCCACGGTCAGAGCATGGCTTGCAAAGGCGGCGCTTTTCCTTAAACGCCGCAGATGCACTCTCTTCGTCGGCCGCTGTTATCTCGTCTTCGACGATCCTGCGGTTCTGGCAATTTGGGCAGGCGATTTTGTTAATCACATGGTAGCGATGCATAGCGCGAGCATTATAAACCCGCATTTTGGCTGCACGGACCGCTAAGCGGCAACTAGGAATGAAACAACGACCAGCTGCGGAACAAAGGCGGGAGTCGTGATCGAAGCGTTTGTCCCTAAGGATCGTCTCCTCCTAGTCTCGATCAACAAAACCATCAAACATCTCCCGGTCTATGATGTTACCCGCTATGCGTGGCGCGTGGATCGGGCAAGAGTCGAAAATCTTGATTTGTCGGCGGGGTTGCGCGGGAATTTATCGCACTCGTGATTGGCGAAGTCAGTCTCGACGTTGCCTGGCAGATCGCGAGCGGATTCAGCTTTGCGGGCAAGGGGCTGAGCCCAACCGCACATTGTGCAAGCCCACCCGGAGAACTGAGAGCTTTTGTGAAATTCGAGCTTTCGTGCGGTCGGTTGCATACGACAGTGTCCCACTAGCCAGTCCTAATTGCTAGCTATTTGATCGCTCACATGGGAGTAGGGCTGCAGGGCGTTTTGCTTGTTCACGGAGTATCGCCGCCCGCAGCGAACCGTGTCGCATGGGGCTTGGGTGCGCTCGGGGTGGCTGGTGCACTGACGATTGCCTTCGCACAACTGAGCGTCCACGGTGTCACATAACCTCCCGACGGGTGTTGAAATCCGGCGATCACACTGATTGACCTGATCCAGTCCGCTTTTCAGGTATAAAACTCTCATTGCACTTGGGGCACACAACTTCACTGAGAGTCTATGCGGAGAATCTTGTCCGGCGTATTCGGGTATCCGCACTTCGGGCAGAGAGTGTTGACTGACACCATCACATTTTCGAGATTGATCTTTTGTTTCCGTGGCACAGGAAAGAGTCTACCGGTTCTGGGGTCCTTGCGCGAAACCGTGGTAGTACTTCCCAATTTGTTCGATGTGGCGCTTCAACTTGGCATACGCGGGGTTTCTACGAAAGGTCAGGCGTTCTCTATCACCACGCAAGAGGAACGCCGCTGAAGAAACTGTTCTGGGCCCCTATGGCAGGTGGACGCTGGCGGATTAATTGGCAGAGGACGAATCGGGGGCATGAGCGGGAGCGGTGATGCCCTCGCCATTACACATCCTTCAGTTGCTCCTCGGTCATGCCGATTCAAAGACGCTCTTCTTGGTGGGCTGGCACTCCGTTAAAGATGCCTAGCAGCAATTGCCTTTGCTGACCCGGCTGGGATCGTGACTGCTTCGGCGGATAATTCCGCCCAATTCACAGTCAATTCGTTCTGCTGGCCTTGTTCTAGGAACAGCATCAGCAAACGGCAACCTTCCTGAAGGACTATGTGGATATAGAAGACCTCGAGTCGGTGCTCTTCGGCAGCGGTCTCCAACCTCTTGCTGACAAGGTGAGCCGCGCGTGGACTGCGTTCGCCCGGACTGGGAATCCCAACCATGCGGGCCTGCCGCAGTGGCCAGCTTACGACACAAGCACCCGCGGCACCGGACTCCGGGGCGCGGTGAGTATCTCTTCCATGCACAGTGATGCGATCCGCCGACGAACCTCGTTGCCGTAAATGGCATCTCGATCTCGTAGGAGATACCGCGGCGCATCCCGATCGGCGAAGGCCTCGACGATCTGTTGGGACGTCCAAGCGGCAGTGGGGTGCGCTGTCACATTGAAGTGCAACACCTGGCGACGACGGTGTTCCAGCACGATGAATACGAACAGCACCTGCATGGTGGCCGTTGGCACAGTGAAGAAATCGATCGCCACCAGTTGGCCGAGGTGGTTGTGAAGAAAGGTCTTCCAACTTTGAGTCGGTGGCCGGCGGAGGGTTCGCAGAATACGGGAGACGGTGCGCTCGGCTATGGCGATGCCCAGCATCTTCAGCTCGCCATGCATCCGTGGCGCACGCCATAGCGGATTAGCCGAAGCCATTTGCTCAACCAACCGGCGAATCTCGGCCCCCGTGGCCGGCCGGCCTCGCGCGCTGCGGCCTGGACAACCGGGCCCAGAATCTTCGAAACCGTTGGCGCTGCCAGCGAATCACCGTGTCCGGCTGCACGTACAGCAGCGGACCTCGCCAGCCGCGCCAAACTCGGGACAAACCGACCCAGAACAGCCGATCGAAGGTTGTCAGAAACGGCCGCTTGCGCGTGCGCTGGAATGCTGCCAATTGCAGCCGGAGAGCGGCATTCTCGATAGCCACGGCTTCGTGGCCGCTTAGCAGGAATCGAACGAATCGAAAGATGGACAAAACCAAGACTGCCATGGGCCCCGATTGTTCGTCGCCATCCCACTCCAAGTCAACCTCTTACGGCCGGACCTAATAATGGCGAACGACAGCATATTTGTTGACTACTATACGCCAATAGCGTACGATTCTAGCTATACGCTAATAGCGTATAGAGAACTGCATGGAGTTCATCGAAGCACCTGCGTTTTCGAAGCATGTGGCAGACTATCTAAATGACAATGAGTATCGGAGCTTGCAGGCGGAACTCGCTGACAATCCAGAAGTAGGGGATATCATGCCCGGCACAGGCGGCTTTCGCAAGATGCGTTGGGCTGATGTACGGCGCGGCAAAGGTCGGAGAGGTGGGTTGCGGATTGTGTACTACTACTTTACGTCCGATCATCAGAT
>Ga0187784_10003379_pt1 | contig 12875 bp, 11 predicted proteins | sample 1015_SJ02_MP15_2_FD_132964 | JGI IMG/M metagenome (GOLD analysis project Ga0187784, IMG submission 132964) | Tropical peat soil microbial communities from peatlands in Department of Meta, Colombia - 1015_SJ02_MP15_20_MG | ecosystem: Environmental > Terrestrial > Soil > Wetlands > Peat | place... | reverse complement strand
CTCCGACGTCGCCGTGGCCGTCCGTACCGGGCTCGCCCTGGACCGGGTGCCCTTGGGTGCGACGGGGGAGGGGCCGTGGGCCCTGCTCGACGAGCAGGGTGCGCTGCTCGCGGTGTACGAAGCGACCGACACCGACCGGATCCGCCCAGCCGTCGTACTGAGCGGCGAGTGAGCCTGCGGCCGCGCCGCCGGCACCGGTGACCAGCGCTCGACGGGCGTGCGACTACCCTCGGACGCGATGGCGGGTAGAGGAGCCGCAGTCACCATCGGGGCCTACGACGGGGTCCATCTCGGACACCGCGCGCTGCTGCGCGACCTGTCGCAGCGGGCCCGCCGTGACGGGCTGTCCACGGTGGTGGTCACCTTCGACCGGCATCCGGCCGCCGTGGTGCGGCCGGGGTCGGCACCCAAGCAGCTGACCGACCTGGCGCAGAAGCTCGAGCTGCTCGAGCAGGCCGGCATCGACCACACCCTCGTGGTGCCCTTCGACGCCGAGCGGGCCAAGGAGTCGGCCGAGGACTTCGTGCAGCAGGTCCTGGTCGACGAGCTCTCGGCGCGGCTGGTCGTCGTGGGCGAGGACTTCCACTTCGGGCACGGGCGACGGGGCAACGTGGCCCTGCTGCGCCGGTTGGGGGCCGAGCACGGCTTCGAGGTGCTGGGCGTGCGGCTCACCGGTGACGGGGCCGAGCCCGTCTCGTCGACCCGGATCCGGGCCTTGGTCGACCAGGGCGACGTCGAGGAGGCCTCCCGCCTGCTCGGACGGCCCCACGAGGTGCGTGGCCCGGTGGTGCACGGTGACGGCCGGGGTGGCACGCAGCTGGGGTTCCCCACGGCCAACATGGCTGTTCCCGAGGACATCGCCCTGCCGGCCGACGGCGTGTACGCCGGGCACTTCCGCCGCGCGGACGGTACCGTGCACCCGGCGGCCATCTCCGTCGGACGGCGGCCGACCTTCTACGAGCCGGGGACGGCCCCCGTGCTGGTGGAGGCCCACCTGCTCCACTTCGACGACGACCTCTACGGGGAGCACTCTCGGGTCTCGTTCGCCCATCGCCTGCGTCCCGAGCAGCGCTTCGAGTCCATCGAGGCGCTGATCGCGCAGATGCGACTGGACGTGGCGGCGACAGAGCGGCTGCTGGCCGGGGCCGAGCGGCCCTGACCAGCCCTGTCGCCCCTGATCAGCAGCCGGCTGCTAGGATGTCCTGTGGCCCGGGGAGGTCCCCGGCGCACTCCGACAACGTCTCCGAGGATCCTCGATGCCCGACACGCAGGCCACCATCGCAGAGTACCGGCTGCACGACAGTGACACCGGCTCTCCCGAGGTGCAGATCGCACTGCTGTCCGGCCGGATCAACCACCTCACGGAGCACCTGAAGGAGCACAAGGGGGACCACCACACCCGGCGGGGACTGATGAAGCTCATTGGCCAGCGCCGGAGGCTGCTCGACTACGTGCGCAAGAACGACGTCGAGCGCTACCGCTCCATCATCAGCCGTCTCGGCATCAGAAGGTAGCGGGAGCACCACAGAACCGGGCGTCTTCAGCCAACTGGCTGCCAGTCGCCGGTCACTTCGGGTGCGAGGTGGTCGACCACTGGGAACCAGACACGAAGATGCCCCCGAGACACGAGGAGCATCATGGCTGACGCCATTTCCGTGTCGGGCCCGATCAGCGGGACCGATCGCACCATGTCCTTCGAGGCCGGGAAGTTGGCCCAGCTCGCCGACGGGGCCGTCCTCGGCCGCATCGGGGACACCGTCGTCCTGGCCACTGCGGTGGCCGCCCGCTCGGTGCGCGAGGGGACGGACTTCTTCCCCCTGACCGTCGACATCGAGGAGCGCACCTACGCCGCGGGCAAGATCCCCGGCTCGTTCTTCCGTCGGGAGGGTAAGAGCTCGGACCAGGCCATCTTGACCTGCCGGCTCATCGACCGCCCGCTTCGGCCGTCGTTCCCCGACGGGTTCCGCAACGAGGTGCACGTCGTGGGCACCGTCGTCGGGGCCGATCAGGCCAACCCCCACGACGTGCTGGCCATCAACGCCGCCTCCGCCGCGCTGATGATCTCGGGCATCCCCTTCGACGGGCCCATCGGCGCCGTCCGGGTGGCCTACACCACCGAGGGGGAGTGGATCGGGCACCCCACCTTCGAGGAGGGAGAAGCGTCGACCTTCGAGCTCGTGGTGGCCGGACGGGCGCTGAGCGACGACCCCGAGAGCGAGATCGCCATCATGATGGTGGAGGCCGGAGGCACCGAGAGGTCGTGGGACTACTACGAGGCGGGCGCGCCCAAGGTCACCGAGCAGGTGCTGGCGGCCGGTCTCGAGGCGTCCAAGCGGTGGATCCGCGAGGCGATCAACCTGCAGCGCCAGCTCGTCGAGGCCTTCACGGCGGCCCGGGGCCCGATCGAGACCATTCCCTTCTCCACGTTCAGCGACTACCAGGACGACGTGTGGACCAGGGTGGAGGCGGTCGGCACCGACCTGATCGCCAAGGCCAACCTGGTGACGAGCAAGGCGGAGCGCAACGCGGCGCTCGACGCCGCTGGCGAGGAGATCAAGACGGCCCTGGGCGAGGAGTTCGTCGAGCGCGCGGGCGAGGTGAAGGCCGCCATCCGCTCGCTCACCAAGAAGCTGGTGCGCAAGCGCATCGTCGAGGAGGGGGTGCGCATCGACGGTCGCGGCACCACCGACATCCGCCCGCTGTCGGCAGAGATCGACCTGTTCCCCACGGCGCACGGCTCGGCCCTGTTCCAGCGGGGCGAGACCCAGGTGCTCAACGTCACCACGCTGGGCATGCCGCGCATGAACCAGCTGCTCGACACCATCACGCCGCTCGAGTCGAAGCGCTACATGCACCACTACAACTTCCCGCCGTACTCCACCGGCGAGACGGGCTTCATGCGCGGGCCCAAGCGCCGGGAGATCGGGCACGGGCTGCTGGCCGAGCGGGCGCTCGTCCCGGTCGTCCCGAGCGAGGAGGAGTTCCCCTACACGCTGCGCGTCGTCTCCGACGTGCTGGCGTCGAACGGGTCCACCTCGATGGCGTCGGTCTGCGGCTCGACGCTCTCGTTGATGGCGGCCGGCGTGCCGATCAAGGCGCCGGTGGCCGGGATCGCCATGGGCCTGGTCAACGACGGCGACCGCTACGTCACCCTGACCGACATCCTGGGCGCCGAGGACGCGTTCGGCGACATGGACTTCAAGGTGGCGGGCACGGCCGACGCCGTGACGGCGCTCCAGCTCGACACCAAGATCGACGGGCTGCCCGCCGACGTCCTGGCCCAGGCGCTCCTGCAGGCCAAGGAGGCCCGCCTCACCATCCTCGGCGTCATGGCCGGCGCCATCGGCGAGCCGCGCGACCACGTGGCCGCCAGTGCGCCCAAGATCGTCTCCATGGAGATCCCGATCGACAAGATCGGCGAGGTCATCGGGCCCAAGGGCAAGGTGATCAACACCCTCCAGCAGGAGACAGGAGCCGACATCGCGGTCGACGACAACGGCGTCGTGGGCACGGTGACCATCGGGGCCAAGGACGGCAACGCGGTGGAAGAGGCGCGCCGGCGCATCTCGCTCATCCTCGACCCGCCCACGGCAGAGGTCGGGGTGGTGTACCCGGGCAAGGTGGTCAACATCACCAAGTTCGGCGCCTTCGTGAACGTGCTGCCCGGGCGCGACGGTCTGCTGCACATCTCGAAGTTGTCGGCGCTGGCCGGCGGCAGGCGGGTCAACAACGTCGAGGACGTGCTGACCCTGGGCCAGCCAGTCGAGGTCCGGGTGGACGACATCGACCCGCAGGGAAAGGTGTCGCTCTCGCTGGCCGCCGAGCCCGAGGTCGCCGAGGGCTCGGGTGGTGGTGGCGGCTCGGCCGAGGCGGAGCGCGGCCCGGCGCCGAGCAGCAGTGCGTCCTTCGAGGACGCCTTCGAGGCCGAGCTGGTCGCCGACCTGGGCGACCTCGGGCCGGGTTCCGTCGACGAGGGTGGCCGCGGCGACGGACGGAGCGAAGGCCGCGGCGAAGGACGGAGCGAAGGCCGGGGCGACCGCCGGTCGGGCGGCCGCGGTCGCCCGCGTCGACGCTGACCCACCTGGCGCGCCCTTGATCGAGACGTCGGTCCTGCCGTGCGGCATCCGCCTGGTCACCGAGACCATGGCGGACGTCCGCTCGGTGGCGGTCGCCTACTGGGTCGGGACCGGCTCGCGTGACGAGCCCGGCGAGCTCGCCGGGGCGTCGCACTTCTTGGAGCACCTACTCTTCAAGGGGACCGAACGGTGGTCAGCCGCGGCCATCGCCGAGGCGCTCGACGAGGTCGGCGGCGACTGCAACGCCTTCACGACGAAGGAGTACACGACCTTCTACGTGCGGCTGCTCTCGGACCACCTGCCGCTCGGCTTCGACATCCTGAGCGACATCATGCGCGAGCCGGCACTTCGCGCCGACGACATCGAGGCGGAGCGCACGGTCATCCTCGACGAGATCCTCATGCACGCCGACGAGCCGGCGGACCTCGCCTCGGAGCGGTGGCAGGCCGCCCTGTTCCCCGACCACCCGCTCGGGCGCGACACCCTGGGCACGGCGGCGTCGGTGCGGCGGATCGTGCGCGACGACATCGCGGGCTTCTTCGAACGCCACTACCGACCCGGCAACATGGTGGTGGCGGCGGCCGGGGACTGCACGCACGACGAGGTGGCCGAGCAGCTCGGGCGTCGCTTCGCCGGGACGGCGGGCGGGAGTGGCCCCGAGCGCGTGGCGCCGGGGTCCGACACCGTGGCCCTCGACGTGGTCCGCCGGCCCACCGAGCAGGTGCACCTGGTCTACGGGGCCCGCTCGACGTCGCGCTTCGACGAGCGCCGTTGGGCACTGGCCGTGCTCAACCACGTGCTCGGGGGCGGACTCTCGAGCCGGCTGTTCCAGAAGGTGCGCGAGCAGCGTGGGCTGGCTTACTCGATCTGGTCGGAGCGGGCGGCCTACCAGGACACCGGTTCGCTGGCCGTGCTCGTCGGGACGGCACCGGAGCACGTCCGCGAGATCCTCCAGATCGTCGAGGAGGAGCTGGACCTGCTGGCGAGCGACGGGGTGAGCGAGCGCGAACTCGCCGTGGCCAAGGGCAACCTGCGGGCCGAGCTGCTCCTGGCGGGCGAGGACTCCGGGGCCCGCATGACCCGGCTGGGTGCATCCCTCCTCTTGTACGGCGAGGTCCTCACGGTCGACGAGCTGCTCGCCCGGATCGATGCGGTCGACCGCGCCTCGGTGCTCGAGGTGGCGTCCGAGCTGGCACGTGCCCCGCGCACCTTGAGCGCGGTCGGCCCCTTCGCTGCGTCCGAGCTCGAGTCCCTCCTGCCCGCCGCGGCCGCCCGGTAGCCTGCAGGCCATGCCCGCTGCGGAGACGCCCCTGCACAAGGTTGGGGTAGTCGGCGCCGGCGGCCGCATGGGCCGCGAGGTGTGCCGGGCCGTCACCGAGGCCCACGACACGGCGCTCGTGGCCGCGGTCGACCCGGCGCACGTGGGCGAGGACGTCTGCGGCCTTCCCGTCGTCGGCGAGGTCAACGCGCTGCGCGACCTGGGGGCCGAGGTGGTCGTCGACTTCACCGTGGCCGAAGCCGTGCGCCACAACGCGCCGCACTACGCCCGCCAGGGGTTGCACGCCGTCATCGGGACCAGCGGGCTCTCCGAGCACGACCTCTCCGCACTGGCGTCCGACTTCGAAGGCAGCCTCGCCAACGCCATCGTGGTGGCCAACTTCGCCATCGGCGCAGTCCTGCTCGTGCACTTGTGCCGCCTGGCCGCCCCGCACATGGAGGGCGTCGAGGTGATCGAGCTGCACCACGACGCCAAGCGCGACGCGCCCTCGGGGACCGCCATGCACACGGCTGCGGCCATCGCCGCGGCGCGGCGGGCGGCCGGCTGCGGCCCCCTACCGCCGGACCCGACGACGGACCTGGTGGTCGAAGGGGCCCGGGGGGCGGAGGCCGAGGGGATCCACGTGCACTCGGTGCGCTTGCCCGGCCTGGTGGCCCACGAGGAGGTCGTCTTCGGCGCCCGCGGTCAGAGCCTGAGCATCCGGCACGACTCCTACGACCGCAGCTCCTTCATGCCCGGCGTCCTGCTGGCCGTGCGGTCCGTCGGGGAGCGCCCCGGGCTCACGGTGGGACTCGAGGCGCTGCTCGGGTTGTGAAGGCGGACGTCCGGGAGCGGCTGCTGCAGGCCGGGTACGACTGTGTGGCGCGCTGGGGCCTGGCCAAGACGACCGTCGAAGACGTCGCCCGTGCGGCGGGCGTCTCCCGGGCCACGGTGTACCGCTACTTCCCCGGCGGGCGCGACGAGCTCATCTCGGCCGTGGTGGCATGGGAGTTCTCGAGGTTCTTCCTCCGCCTCTACGAGGAGATCTCCGACGCCTCCTCCCTCGAGGAGGTGATGGAGCGCGGGCTGATGTTCGCCCATCGCGCCCTGGCAGGCCATGAGGTGCTCCAACGCATCTTGGTCACCGAGCCCGAGACCCTGCTGCCCCAGATGACCACCGAGTCGGACCAGACGCACACGCTCGTGGCCGCCTTCCTGACCCCGTACCTGGTGCGCCACGGCGTGGACGAGGGCAGCGACGTCGAGGCGGCGGCCGGGTTCCTGGCCCGCATGGTGCTCTCCTACATCGGCTCACCCGGGCGCTGGGACCTCGACGATCCCGACCAGGTGGCGCTGCTGGTGCGCTCCGAGCTCCTGGCCGGCATCCGGTGAGCGGACCGGGGTCCCGGCCGGTGCCGGAGCCGGCACCGGCGCCGGCGTGCTACGCCCACCCGCAGCGGGCAGCCTCGGTGGTCTGCGCACACTGCCAACGGCCCATCTGCACCGAGTGCATGGTCCAGGCGCCGGTGGGGTGGCAGTGCCCGGCGTGCGTCAAGCAGGGGGCCAGGCGCTCACGCCACGTGCCCGCGTTCACGCACGCCAGCCGCGGGCGCACCGGCGTGGTGGGGTCGACCAATCCGACCCCGATCGTGCTCACGATCATCGCTATCAACGTGGTGGTGTTCTTCCTCGAGCGCTTCGGCAACGACCTCGCCGTGATCGACCGCTACGCCATGTGGCCGGCGGCCGTCCACGACGAGAACCAGTACTACCGGGCCTTCACGGCCATGTGGCTGCACGCCGACTTCGTGCACATCCTCTTCAACATGCTGGCCCTGCTCATCGTGGGCCCGGCGGTCGAAGTGCTGCTGGGCAAGGTGCGCTTCGTCACCCTGTACCTGCTCGCCGGCCTGGGGGGGAGCGTGGGCTCGTACCTGCTGAGCCCGCCGAACGTGGCCGGCATCGGCGCCTCGGGCGCCATCATGGGGGTGATGGGGGCCTACGTGGTCGTCGGCCTGCGCCGGCGGCTCCCGATCGCCCCCGTGGTCGGGCTGCTCGTGCTGAACTTCGTGATCGGGTTCACCGGGAACATCGACTGGCGGGCTCACCTCGGCGGCTTCGTCACCGGCTGCGTCCTCGCGCTCCTGTACGACTACGCCGGGACCCGGCGCGACCGGACGACCCAGCTAGCCCTGGCCGTCGGGGGGACGGTGGCCGTGGCGGCCGTGTTGGCCCTGCTCATCACGGGCGTGCCGCCGGGCCACGTCAACCTCAGCTAGATGCGGGTGGTTGACAGTGAGACAAAAATCGCCATACTGTTTCACCAATGAGCGCCCCAGCCTCGAGACTTGAGCCGGGCGCGGCCGGGCCCGGAGCCGTCCGGTCACGGCGTGCCCGCGTGGTGCATCACCTGGGCGCCGACGACCGCTCCTCGGCCCGGGTCCGCATCGTCGACGGGACCCTCGAATGCCTGGCTCGGCAGGGGATCGCCAAGACCACGGTGGACGACATCGCCCGGGCCTCGGGGCTCTCGCGTGCCACGGTGTACCGGACCTTCCCCAAGGGCAAGGAAGGCATCCTGGCCGCGGTGGTCGAGACCGAGCGGGCCCGCCTGTTCTCCTCGCTGGCCGTGGCCATGGGTGAGGCCACCGACCTCGAGGACGTACTGGTCGCCGGCATGGTGACCTCGGCCAGCTGGCTGCGTGCGCATGCGGCGCTCGGCTATCTGCTCGAGCACGAGCCCGGCGCCGTCCTGCCCCACCTCACCTTCGGCGGGCTCGACCGGGTCCTCCTGGCCGCCGGCGACCTGGCCGCCCCCTTCTTCGCCCGCTGGCTGGAGGCTGAGCAGGCCTCCCGGGCGGCCGAGTGGGCGGTGCGCATCGTTCTGGCCTACTGCGCCAACCCGGCGCTCGACACCGACCTGAGCGACCCCGACGACGCCCGCGCCCTGGTGCACACCTTCGTCCTGCCCGGCATCCTCGCCCTGCGCGTCGACGCCGCAACCACCCGATGCACCGACCCGACCACCAAGGGGGAGAGACAGCCATGACCACGCTGGACGACCGGGAGCAGATGCGCTCCAACATGGAGCTCATCGGCCGTGCCGACGTGCACGACCTCGAGGCCGTGCTGAGCGTCGTGGGTCACTACGACGAAGAAGGGCACCACAACGTGCCGAGCAACTGCCCGGCCGAATTCACCTGGGACTACGAGAAGGGCGCCAAGCCGGGGCTCGAGAAGCTCTACGAGAAGGCCAAGAAGGCCCAGTGGAACGCGCAGACCGACCTCGACTGGTCCATCGACGTGGACCAGGAGGCAGTGGCGATCGCCAACGCCGAGGCCAACCCGGGGCAGATGAGCTTCACCCCCGACGCCATCGCCGGCACGGCACTCGAGAAGTGGGACGAGAAGCGGTTCGTCGAGTTCGGGGTGCAGAACCAGAACTGGCTGCTCTCGCAATTCATGCACGGCGAGCAGGGCGCGCTCATCTGCACGGCCAAGATCGTCGAGACGGTGCCGTGGATCGACGCCAAGTACTACGCGGCCACTCAGGTCATGGACGAGGCGCGCCACGTCGAGGTGTTCTCGAAGTACCTCGACGAGAAGCTGTCGGGCCACTATCCGATGAACGCCCACTTGGGCATGCTCCTCGACGACATCGTCGCCGACCCTCGCTGGGACATGACGTACCTGGGCATGCAGATCATGGTCGAGGGACTGGCCCTGGCCGCGTTCGGCTTCATCCACATGATGACCACCGAGCCGCTGCTCAAGAAGCTCCTGCGCTACGTCATGGCCGACGAGGCACGCCACGTCGCCTTCGGTGTGCTGAGCCTGCAGGAGTACTACCAGGAGCTCAGCGCGGCCGAGCTGCGCGAGCGCCAGGAGTTCGCCTTCGAGGCAGCCATTCGCATGAAGGATCGCCTGGCCATGCAAGAGGTGTGGGAGCGCATGGAGGTCCCCACGGCCGACGTGGTCAAGATCATGCAAGCGGCGCCACCCGAGCAGGACGATTACCAGGTCCTCCTGTTCTCCAAGATCGTCCCCAACCTGCGCAAGCTCGGGCTGCTCGACGCTGCCGACGGCTGGCTCCGCCAGAAGTTCACCGAGATGGGTGCCATCGCCTTCGAGCACCTGAGCGACTCCACCGAGGAGGAGGACGCCTTCGCCGACGGGTCGCCCGCCGAGCGCAACGTCGTCTGAGCGGTCGTCTGGGGGTCGCCCGGCCGCGCCCGGCGCCCGGCGGGGCCGGTCCGGATCGTTCGCCGGGGCCGGTGCGGGCACTGGTAGCGTGAGGGGGCGATGAGCCCCGCGCGCGACGCCGCCCGCTTCGGGCGGGTCATCACGGCCATGGTCACGCCCTTCGACGAAGAGGGGGCGCTTGACGTGCCCGCCGCCGTCGAGCTGGCCCGCTGGCTGGCCGCACACGGCAGCGAAGGGCTGGTCCTGTCCGGGTCGACCGGCGAGAGCTCGGTCCTCACCGACGACGAGAAGGTCGTGCTGTGGCGGGCCGTGGCGGAGGCGGTGAGCATCCCGGTCATCGCCGGGACCGGTTCGAACGACACCGCGCACTCGGTGCACATGACGTCGCTGGCCACCGAGTGCGGCGTCGACGGCGTCCTGGTGGTGACGCCGTACTACAACCGGCCCTCGCAGGCCGGGATCTTCGAGCACTTCCGGGCCGTGGCCGAAGCGGCGGGCAGCCTCCCGGCCATCGTCTACGACATCCCAGTGCGCACCGGGCGCCGCATCGCCACGGGCACCCTGCTGCGGCTGGCCCGTGAGGTCCCCAACGTGGTGGCGCTGAAGGACGCGGCTGGGGACGCGCCGACCACGGCGCACCTGGCGGCCCAGGCGCCGGCCGGCTTCGAGGTCTACAGCGGTGACGACACCATGACACTGCCCCTCCTGGCCATCGGTGCCGTCGGCGTGATCAGCGTCGCCTCGCACTGGGTGGGTCCGCAGTTCCGGGCCGCCGTCGACGCCTTCCTCGCCGGAGACCTCGAGGTCGCCATCGCCGGCAACGCCGCACTGCTCGAGTCCTTCGACTTCGAGTCGTCTCCGGAGTACCCCAACCCGCTGCCGGCGAAGGCGGCCATGCGGGCGCTGGGGCTGCGGGTCGGCCAGTGCCGCCTGCCCATGGGGCCGGCCACGCCCGAGCTCGATGCCCGGGCGGCGAGAGTGGTCGCCGCCGTAGGTCCGCCGGCCGTCACGGTGGCGGCCCTTGGCTAAGCGGGGGACACCGAAGCCGGTCCGCATCGTCTTCCTCGGTGGGCTCGGCGAGATCGGCCGCAACTGCGCCTGCATCGAGGTGGAGGGGCGGATCGTCATTGTCGACTGCGGGATCATGTTCCCCGAGCCCGACATGCCGGGCATCGACCTGGTGCTGCCCGAGTTCACCTACCTGCAGGACCGCAAGGACCGGGTGGACGGCATCGTGCTCACCCACGGGCACGAGGACCACACGGGCGGCTTGGCCTACCTGCTGCGCGACCTCGAGGCGCCCATCTACGGCTCGGCGCTCACGGTCGGGCTGGCCCGCCACCGCATCGAGGAGGCGGGCGTGACGGACCACACCCGCTTCGTCGCCGTGGCGGACGGCGAGCGCGTGCGCATCGGGGCCTGCGACGTCGAATTCATCCCGGTCACGCACTCGGTGCCCGAGGCGATGGCCGTCGCCTTCCACACGCCCCAAGGCGTGATCCTGCACTCGGGGGACTTCAAGCTGGACCTCCAACCGGTCGACGGGCGGCGCACCGACCTGTCGCGCATGGGGGAGCTGGCGCGGAGCGAGGGCATCCGCCTCTTGCTGTCGGACTCGACCAACGCCGAGGAGCCGGGCTTCACCGAGTCGGAGTCCTCGGTAGGGCTCACGCTGCGACGGGTCTTCGCCGCCCAGGCCGGCAAGCGCATCGTGGTGGCGTGCTTCGCCAGCCACATGCACCGGGTCCAGCAGGTCGTCGACGCCGCCGTGGCCAGCGGGCGCAAGGTGGCCACGCTGGGCCGCTCCATGGGCAAGAACGTCGACCTGGGGTCCCGCCTGGGCATCATCTCCATCCCCGACGGCGTGCTCGTCGACATCGAGGAGGTGGACGACCTGCCGCCGGGCCAGGTGTGCGTGGTCTCCACCGGCTCTCAGGGAGAGCCCATGTCCGCCCTCTCCCTCATGGCGACCGGCGAGAACAAGTGGCTGCACATCGGCGAGGACGACGTGGTGGTGATCAGCGCCCACCCCATCCCGGGGAACGAGTGGTCGGTGGGGCGGGTGATCGACGACCTGCACCGGCGGGGCGCCGAGGTGGTGCACTCGGGCGCGGAGGCGGTCCACGTGAGCGGGCACGCCCGCCAGGGCGAGCTCCGCACCTTGCTGTCGGTCGCCCAGCCCGAGTGCTTCGTGCCGGTGCACGGCGAGTTCCGCCACATGGTGCACCACGCCCGCCTGGCGCTCTCCATGGGGCTCGACCCGGCCAAGGTCCTCCTGTGTGAGGACGGGGACGTGGTCACCCTCGACGCCAAGGGGATCTCGCGCGACGGGCAAGTGCCCGCCGGCTACGTCTACGTCGACGGCACGGTGGGCGACATCGAGCACGGGGTACTGCGCGACCGCCAGAAGCTGGCCGAAGAGGGCGTGGTGATGGTGGTCGTGACGGTGGACCGCCAGGAGGGCATCCTCAGCTGCCCGCCGGTGATCGAGACCCGGGGTTGGGTGCACGCAGCGGAGGCTGAGGCGCTGCTCGGCGAGGCGAGCGAGGTGGTGGGCGCCGTGGTGACCCAGGCGCTGCGCGACGGTGCGCACGACATCGAGGTGCTGAACCGGCACACGCGCCGGGCCCTGGGCCGCTTCGTCGGGGAGCGCACGCGGCGCCGTCCCATGATCGTGCCCGTCGTGCTCATGGTCTGAGCAGCCGGCCGGCGGTGCTCCGGGTACGCGGCGCGAACCGATTGGCGCGCCCCGGGGTCGAAGTAGGGGAGCAGCGCCGATGGGGCGCCGCAGCGGGAGGCCAGATGACACCAGGCAGTCCGGGGCCACCGGTGCGTCGTTCCCGGGCGCTGTCGGCGGCGCGCCTGGCGGCGGCCCTGCTCGCGCTCCTCGGCCTCGGCCTCGGCCTCGGCGCCGGCGGTGGCCTCGCCGCCGCGGCGATCGGCGAGGTGGGTGGCGCGCGCGGTGGCCCGGCGAGGGTCCCGACGGGGTGGCGCACCTACGCCTACGCGGACGCGCTGATCTCCGCCCCAGCGGCGTGGCAGGTCGAGCGCGACGCGCCCTGTCCTTCGTCGCGGGCGCCCGGCCTGCTCGTCCTCGGAGCACCCCAGGGGGTGGCCTACTCCTGCCCCATGATCGTCCTGCCGGCCAACGAGGTCTCGCTGGCGGTGGTGTCGCCCACCACGGAGCCCAGCGGTCCCGTGGTCGCCACCGAGTGGGTCAACGGGCTGAAGGTGGTGGAGCTGGCGTCGGGCCCCGCCCGGACCGCGTGGTGGGTGCCCTCCCTGAGCCTGCAGGCCCTCGGCTCGGGGCCCGAAGCGCCGGCCGTCCTGCGCACCCT
>Ga0187784_10003378_pt1 | contig 12877 bp, 10 predicted proteins | sample 1015_SJ02_MP15_2_FD_132964 | JGI IMG/M metagenome (GOLD analysis project Ga0187784, IMG submission 132964) | Tropical peat soil microbial communities from peatlands in Department of Meta, Colombia - 1015_SJ02_MP15_20_MG | ecosystem: Environmental > Terrestrial > Soil > Wetlands > Peat | place... | reverse complement strand
GTGGCTCGGTTTGGCGAGCTCTTTCTCTTCAGCGACGAGGAGCGCGACCAGCTCCACGCGATGCATGATCTGATCCGGCGGTATATTGCGCGGTCGGATCCGCGTCGCCCGTTGTCGCTTGCTGTATTCGGCCCCCCGGGAAGCGGAAAGTCGTTCGCAGTTGAGCAGATCTTGGGCGAGCTCAAGCTAAATTCCACCGACGTGAACCTCACCCAAGTATCCGACGCGAGTGCTCTTGGCGAGGTACTTGCCCACGAGGTGCTTTCCCATGCTGCCAAGTCGACCGGCGCGATACCGGTCATCTTCTTCGATGAATTCGACGCTCCAAGGGCCGGCGCGCCGTATGGCTGGCTCGCATGGTTCCTCGCTCCTATGCAAGATGGCAAGTTCTTGCACGATGGCGATGTCATCACATTGCGACGCGCAGTGTATATCTTTGCTGGCGGCACAGCGGTCACAATGCAACAGTTTTCCGATTTTGGCCGGCTCTCTGACTTTCAGCGCGCCAAGGGGCCTGACTTCATCAGTCGTCTCCGCGGCTTTCTCGACGTGTGTGGGCCGAATGCGGAGCCGCGGCTGTTGCGGCGGGCAATCCTATTTCGGGCCGAGTTGACCCGCGCGTTCGGCAAACGCACGGACCCGTTCCAGCCGGATCCAGCGCTTATGACGTCGTTGCTGCAGGCCGGTCGATATCGCCACGGCGCGCGCTCGATTGCCGCCGTGGTTGATTTGAGCCATCTCGAAAACAAGCCGCGCTTCGGATGGGAGGATTTGCCGAAGGATCATCTGCTGGGGTTACACATCGACCGCGGCCTGCTGGACGCGAAATTGATCGAGGGGTCGATCGCGTTTAGTGGGTATGATACAACAGCCGCTGTTGAGGATGTTTGGTGCGAGGTCGCGCGCAGGCTGTGGAACGAAGGCGCGACCCTCTCTTATGCCGGCCGTTGGGCCTCGGGTCCGGGCGGGTGGCTGATGACCTTTCTCAAAAATGAGTTGAGCAAGAGGCCTCCAGAACCGAGCGCCGACGCGGATCGTCGTGGCAAACCTGACGCGTGGTTGGAAAATTTTCTAGATGATGTAACGAGTGAACACGAATCGGTGGACAGGGCGATATCCGCAGCGGATCGCGATCGTTTGGGCATTAAGGTAACGTTCGCGTCCCACCTGACGGACGAGGAGCGCGGATTAGACCCATGGCTCAGCGCGGCACTCGAGCATTTTCGCCGGCGGCTAGCTGTCACGGACGCCTCTGTTGCCAGGTTCGTAGTTTCGGGAGCGAGGTCCGGCTTCAAGGGGCGCTTTCCGGGTATTGCCGAAGAGGTGATGCTCACGCTGGCACAAGGTAAGCCGGTCTATATCGCCGGAGCGTTCGAGGGCGCTGCTTACGATGTTGGGTCAATGCTGGGTCTTGCCCATCCCCGCCGAGGTGAAGTTCCGCAATCGTTGAAAGCGGACCCCATCGAGGCTGAAGCAGGTCTCTCACACATTAGGGAGAAACTGCGACCTGGCCCCTGGGTGGACCTCCCAATAGACGCGGCCGATCTCGTTGAGTTCCTGAAGTCCCATGCCATGGGAGGCCCGAAATGGCCCAGCAACGGGCTCACCGCTGAAGAGAATCGCCGGCTGTTCGTCTCCCGCGATCCCAAAGAGGTCGCGGACCTCGTGGTGATGGGCCTTCGGAATCTGTTTGCGAAAGCTGATCCCGCAACGGCTGAGCCCTAGCGGTCCACAGGTCCGTCGCCAAATTGACATTCGTCGCGAAAATCACACCAGGGGCCGGCGCGCGAGCGCGTCGCGCGTCAAGCGATCCAGGAAGGCGAACAGGGCGGGCGACCGCCTTCGCCGCCCCTTCCGCGTCCCGCTTGGCGATCTGCCGCGCGATCGTGCCGTGCAGTTTGGCCCCGTGGGTGAAACTCTCCGGTCGAGCCCGGTTTCCTTGTGCGCCATGGCGGCGACCGCCTCGGCGTTGTCGTAGACGTATTTGCCCAAATCCCGGACGATGGCGTCGACCTGAGCTTGCGAAAACGCCTCGAATGCGGCCTGCGCGGCGCGCGCCCGCTTGACGAGGTCGTGCACGGCGTCCGGCGTGGTGGAGGTGGTCTCGGCGATCTCGCCGCCGATTGCGGCTTCAAGCGTTGGGCTGGGCATGGGCTCCTCCTTTTTGTTTTGGCTTCGTCGGCGAAAAAGACACGGCGCGCCGCGTAAAGACACGTTCCGACCAAGGAACCTCTCGATCGCGGTGGGGATTGACAAGCCCCGCGGAACGCTCGTTAGCATACAGCTAAACCAGCAAACGGCGACAAGACACCGGGCAACCGCCGCCGGCCTTCCTTGCTACAGGCCTCGCCGCCGGCTTCGGCGCGGCGCTGCACGGCCGACCGTTCGCTCGTCGAGCGCCCGCACGACAGGAGGGCCGTGGTGACGAAACTTTCCGCGCGCACGCGCGACAAGCTCAAGACCGTGAGCACCGCGACGCTTGCGACCGCGCTCTACAAGCGCGGCTTCCGCCACCAGTTCATCCAGGATGTGCACCCGCTCAATCCCGGGGCGGGCCCGATGGTCGGCGAGGCGTTCACCTTGCGCTACATGCCCGCGCGCGAGGACCTCAACCCCATCACCGCGTTTCAGGACCGCGCCCACCCGCAGCGCAAGGCGGTCGAGGAGTGCCCGCCCGGCGCCGTGCTGGTGATCGACAGCCGCAAGGACGCGCGCGCCGCCTCCGCCGGCTCGATCCTGGTCTCGCGGCTGATGGTGCGCGGCGTCGCCGGGGTGGTGACCGACGGCGGGTTCCGCGACTCCCAGGACATCGCCAAGCTCGCCATCCCGACCTATCACCAGCGGCCCTCGGCACCGACCAACCTCACCCTGCACCAGGCGATCGAGATCAACGGTCCGATCGGCTGCGGCGACGCGCCGGTGTTTCCCGGCGACGTCATCGTGGGCGACGGCGACGGCGTGATCGTCCTTCCCGCGCATCTCGCCGACGAGCTTGCCGAGGAGGCGGTCGAGATGACCGCCTTCGAGGATTTCGTCGCCGAGCAGGTGCTCGGCGGCCGCTCGATCCTCGGCCTCTATCCGGCGACCGAGGAGAAGACGCGCACCGACTTCGCGGCGTGGCGAAAGGCGAAAGGCCGCTGACCGAGACCCTGCACAAAACGAAGCCCCAAGCCGGAACCAGCGAGGGGAGAACTGTCTTGCCTCCGCTCGTTGGGTTCTAACCACAGGCAAGCCAGGGAACTCGCCATGGAACGCACGCTCGAGCAGAGAACGATCGCGAAGGTCTCGTGGCGGCTGCTGCCGCTGATCGTCATCATCTACTTCGTCGCCTACATGGACCGGACCAACGTCGGGTTCGCGGCGATCAGCATGAACAGGGACCTCGGCTTTTCCGCCTATTTGTACGGTTGGGGCGCCGGCATCTTTTTCCTCGGCTATTTCCTGTTCGAAGTGCCGAGCAACGTCATTCTGGAGAAGACCGGCGCGCGCGTGTGGATCGCGCGCATCATGATCACCTGGGGGTTGGTCGCCGCCGCCATGGCATGGGTCGCGGGCCCGGTCAGCTTTCTCTCGCTGCGGTTTCTACTCGGCGTCGCCGAGGCGGGTTTCTTCCCTGGGATGATCCTCTATTTCACCTACTGGTTCCCATCCAAATACCGGGCGCGCGTGATCGGCGCGCTGTTCCTGGCGGTGCCGGGCTCGAATGCGGTGACCGCGACCGTTTCCGGCGCGATCCTCCAGCTTGACGGCGTGCTCGGCCTCAAGGGCTGGCAGTGGGTTTTCCTCGCCGAGGCCGTACCGGCGATCCTGCTTGCCTTCGCGGTGCTGGCGCTGATGACCGACCGCCCGGCGAAGGCCACTTGGCTTCGCGCCGAGGAGCGGGACTGGCTCGAGCAGACGCTCGAGGCGGAACGCCGCACGCTGACCCGCCAGCACAGCGAACTCACGCTCTGGCAGGCGCTGGTCGAGCCACGCGTCCTTGCGCTCAGCGCCATCTATTTCGCCATCGTCACCGCGACCTACGGCATCACGTTCTTCATGCCGTTGATCATCAAGGCGCTGGGCGAGTCGGATTTCGAGACCGGTCTCATCACCGCCATTCCCTACACGATCGGAACCGTCGGCATGATCCTGTGGAGCATCTCCTCGGACCGGCGGAACGAACGCCGCATGCACTTCGTCGTCGCCTGCGCGGTGGCGACGATCGGCCTGATCGGCGCCGGCATGTTCAACGGCAGCTTCCTCGCGGTCGCCGCCATGTCGGTCGCGGCGATCGGCATCTATGGATCCAAGCCGGCGTTTTGGCCGCTGCCGTCGACCTTCCTCAGCGGGACCGCGGCGGCGGGCGGTATTGCGCTGATCAACTCGATCGGCAATCTCGGCGGCTTCGTCGGGCCCTATGCGGTCGGCTGGATCAAGGACGCAACCGGGAGCTACGAGGCGGGGCTCTACTTTCTTGCCGCCTGCGCCTTGGCGTCGGCCGTCATCGCATTCATCGCCTTGCGGCACACCCAGCCTGTGGCGGTGGCAGAGCCGGCCGAATAGTATCGGCGTTCGCCTCCGACCGTTCGAGGATCAACAGCATGGCCAAACGGAAATCGCTGCAGGAACTGCGCAGCCAACGCACCTTCGGCGCAAGCGACCTGCGCTCGTTCGGCCACCGCTCGCGCGCCTTGCAGATGGGTTACGCGCGCGAGGATTTTCTCAACAAGCCGGTCGTCGCCATCATCAACACTTGGAGCGACCTCGCGCAGTGCCACAGCCACTTCCCCGAGCGGGTCGAGGACATCAAGCGCGGCATCTGGCAGGCGGGCGGCTTTCCGGTCGAGCTGCCGGCGATGTCGCTGTCCGAGCAGTTCGTCAAGCCGACCAGCATGCTCTACCGCAATTTCCTCGCCATGGAGACCGAGGAACTGCTGCGCCAGCATCCGGTCGACGGTGCCGTGCTGATGGGCGGCTGCGACAAGACCACGCCCGGCACACTGATGGGCGCGATTTCGATGAACCTGCCGGTCATCTACATGCCGGCCGGGCCGATGATGCGCGGTCACTTCGGCGGCCAGATTCTCGGCTCCGGCTCCGACGTGTGGAAGTATTGGGCGGAAAAGGAGGCCGGCAACATCAGCGAGGAGCAGTGGCATGACATGGAGGCCGGCATCGCGCGCTCGGCCGGCACCTGCATGACCATGGGCACCGCGGCGACGATGATGACGCTCGCCGAGGCGCTCGGCTTCACCTTGCCGGGCGCCTCGTCGATACCGGCGGCCGATTCCGCGCACCCGCGCATGGCCGCCGCCTGCGGGCGGCGCATCGTCGAGATGATCTGGGAGGACCTCAAGCCGCGCGACATCCTCACCCGGGCGTCGATCGAGAATGCGATCGTCGTGCACTCTGCGCTCGCGGGCTCGACCAACGCGATGGTGCACCTCGTCGCCATCGCGCGGCGTGCCGGCGTACCGATCACGCTCAAGGATTTCGACGAGATCGCCGCACGCGTCCCGGTGATCGCCAACGTGCGGCCGTCCGGCAAATGGCTGATGGAGGATTTGCACATCGCCGGAGGCTCGCGCGCGTTGTTCTCGCGGCTCAAGCCGATGCTGCATCTTAACGCGCGCACCGTCGCCGGCGGCACGCTGGGGGAGGGGATCGGCGACGCGCAGGTTTACAACGACGACGTCATTCGCCCGCTCAACGATCCGATCGCCGCCTCCGGCGGCACCGCGATCCTCTACGGCAACCTCGCGCCCGACGGCTGCGTGATCAAGCCGCCGGCCGCCGAGGCGCGGCTGCTGCAGCACACCGGCCCGGCGCTGGTATTCGACAGCTACGACGCCATGAAAACGGCGGTCGACGACGTTGACCTCGACGTGACGCCCGACCACGTGATGGTGCTGCGCAACGCCGGCCCGATCGGCGGTCCCGGCATGCCGGAATGGGGCATGCTGCCGATCCCCAAGAAGCTCTTGCGCCAAGGCGTGCGCGACATGTTGCGCATTTCAGACGCGCGCATGAGCGGCACGAGCTACGGCGCCTGCATCCTGCACGTGGCCCCGGAAGCCTCGGTGGGCGGACCGCTCGCGGCGGTGCGCACCGGCGACCGCATCAGCGTCGACGTGCCCAAACGCTCGATCCACGTGCACCTGAGCGACGCCGAGATCGCCGCGCGGGTGAAGGCGTTCAAGCCGCCGCCGCGCAACTACCCGCGCGGCTACTATCAGCTGTTCGCGAAGCACGTGCGCCAGGCGAACGAAGGCTGCGACTTCGACTTCCTGGAAGGCGCGGAGGGCATCCCGGAGCCGGAGATCCACTGAAGGAAGCGAATGGCGAATAGCGAATAGCGAATAGCGAATAGAAAGTGCGGGTAGAGCGAAAGCTTACTATTCGCTACTCGCTATTCGCTATTCGCTCTAGGAGGCACAAATGACGATCGACCCGAAACTGCGACAGGCGCTGACCGGCATTTCCGGCATCCTGGTGACGCCGTTCGATGCGCAGGATCGCGTGGCGCCGGCGCGGCTCAAGCCGATCGTCGACCGCGCCATCAAAGCCGGCGTGCACATCCTGGTGATCAACGGCAACACCAGCGAGTTCTATGGGCTGACCACCGCGGAAGCCGAGACCATGGTGCAGGCGGCGGCAGAACAGATCGGCGGCCGCGTGCCGCTGATCGCGGGCGTCGGCCGCAGCATCAACGACGCCTGCAATCTCGCGCGGGCTTCGCGCGCCGCGGGGGCCTCCGCCCTGATGGTGCACCAGCCGCCCGATCCGTTCGTCGCGCCGCGCGGGGTCGTCGCCTACGTCGAGCGCATTGCGGAGGCGGGCGGCGGGCTGCCGATCATGCTCTACCTGCGCAACGACGGCATCGGGCTCGACACGATCGGCGCGCTCTGCGGCGTGCCGGGCGTCGCCGGGGTGAAGTGGGCCTCGCCCACGCCGCTGCGCCTTGCCGAGGCGATCCGCCGTGCCGACGCCGACATCGTGTGGGTCGGCGGCCTCGCCGAGGTTTGGGCGCCCCCGCTGTGCGCGGTCGGGGCGCGCGGCTTCACCTCCGGCCTCATCAACGTGTGGCCGGAGCATTCGGTGGCGATCCACGCCGCGCTCGAGGCCGGCGACTATGCGCGCGCCATGCAGCTCATCGACGTGATGGCCGAGTTCGAGGCGATCCGCGCGGAAGAGCAGAACGGCACCAACGTCACCGCGGTCAAGGCGGCGTTGCGCCTGATGGGCAACGACTGCGGCCCGACGCGGCCGCCCTCGGCCTGGCCGCTCAGCGAGCGGCAGCAGGTGGCGCTGCAGCGTTTGCTGACCGGCTGGGGACTGATCCCGGATGCGGCGCCGCAACGCCGCGCCGGGTGACGCACCGCGCACGAGCTGACGTCGGCAATCTCCGTCGATCAAGGATAAGATAGGAGGCCCCATGAGCGTCATTGCCGAGCCGGTTTCGATCGCCCATGCTCACGGAGCCGCGGATCTGCGGCGCCGCGTCCTCGCGATCGTCGGCGCCTCCTCGGGCAATCTCGTCGAGTGGTACGACTTCTACACCTACTCCTTCACCGCCCTTTACTTTGCCTCCGCCTTCTTCCCGTCCGGCGACCGCACCTCGCAGCTTCTCAACACCGCCGGCATTTTCGCCGCCGGTTTCTTCATGCGGCCGCTCGGCGGCTGGCTGTTCGGCTTCGTCGCCGATCGGCACGGGCGGCGCACCGCCATGATGACCTCGGTGCTGATGATGTGCTTCGGCTCGCTGATGATCGCGGTGCTGCCCACCTATGCCGCGATCGGCGCGGCGGCGCCGGCGCTGCTGCTTCTCGCGCGCCTGATCCAGGGCCTCTCGGTCGGCGGCGAATACGGCACGAGCGCGACCTATATGAGCGAAGTCGCCGCGCCCGGCCGGCGCGGCTTCTACGCCTCGTTCCAATACGTCACCCTGATCGGCGGCCAGCTCGTCGCGCTGCTCGTGTTGGTGAGCCTGCAGGCCTTGCTTTCCTCCGACGAGATCAAAGCGTGGGGCTGGCGGGTGCCGTTCGTCATCGGCGCCATCGCGGCGGTGATCGCGCTGTTCCTGCGCCGTTCGCTGGCCGAGACCGCCTCGCGGCAATCGATGCACGCCAAGGAGGCCGGCACCATCTCCGGGCTGATGCAGCACAAGCGCGCGGTGGCGCTGGTGCTGGGGTTTACCGCGGGCGGCTCGCTGATCTTCTACACCTTCACCACCTATATGCAGAAGTATCTCGTCAACACCGCCGGCATGGACACGGTGACCGCGAGCAACGTGATGACGGTGGTGCTCCTCGTCTACATGCTGCTCCAGCCGGTGTTCGGCACGATCTCCGACCGCATCGGCCGCAAGAACGCGATGATCTGCTTCGGCGCTTGTGCGACCCTTGCCACCGTGCCGCTGCTGACCGCGCTCGGGCACGTCGGCGGCCCCTATGCGGCGTTCGGCCTCGTGCTCTTCGGGCTCGCCGTCATCAGCTTCTACACCTCGATCAGCGGGCTGGTGAAAGCCGAGCTGTTCCCGACCGAAGTGCGTGCGCTCGGCGTGGGGCTGTCCTACGCGATCGCCAACGCGCTGTTCGGCGGCACCGCCGAATACGTCGCGCTGTGGTTCAAATCGGGCGGGCGCGAGGAGTGGTTCTTCTGGTACGTCACCGCGCTGTGCGCGCTGGCGTTCGTCGCGGCCGTGTTGATGCCCGACACGCGCAAGCACGGCTACCTGGAAAGAAAGGAAGCGCCGGAGACATGAACGCGCGGCGCGAGCTACCTTTTTTCCTGCGCGCGGGCGCGCTCGATCGCCTCGCGGATGAGCCGGCGCGCCTCGTCGGCGCCGTGCCAGGCGATCATTTTGACCCATTTGCCCGGCTCCAGATCCTTGTAGTGCTCGAAGAAATGCTGGATCTGCTGCAGCGTGATTTCCGGCAGGTCGGTATAGTTCACGATGCCGGCGTAGCGCTTGGTCAGCTTCGGCATCGGCACCGCGATGATCTTCTCGTCGCCCCCGGACTCGTCCTCCATCTTGAGCACGCCGATCGGCCGCACGTTGATGACCGCCCCGGGGAAGATCGGCCGGGTGTTGGCGATGAGCACGTCGATCGGGTCGCCGTCGTCGGAGAGCGTATGCGGCACGAAGCCGTAGTTGCCCGGATAGCGCATCGGCGTATGCAGGAAGCGGTCGACGACGAGCGTGCCGGCGGCCTTGTCCATTTCGTATTTGATCGGCTCGCCGCCGATCGGTACCTCGATGATGACGTTGACGTCGTCGGGCGGATTGTTGCCGATGGAAATCGCATCGATACGCATGGCATGCTCCGAAACGGCAGCTTCCCCCGCGCTGTAACGCGACGATACCGGACAGGTGCGCAATGACCAAGGGTTCCGATCTGCTGGTTGCCGCGCTCGAGAACGAGGGCGTCGAGCGCATCTTCGGCGTTCCCGGCGAGGAGAACCTCGACGTCGTCGAATCGCTGCGGCAGTCGAAGATCAAGCTGATCCTGACGCGGCACGAGCAGGCCGCAGCCTTCATGGCGGCGACGCACGGGCGCCTGACCGGTCGGCCGGGCGTGTGCATCTCGACGCTCGGGCCGGGCGCGCTCAACCTTTCGACCGGCGCCGCCTACGCCCACCTCGGCGCCATGCCGATGATTTTGATCACCGGCCAGAAGGCGATCATGACCGCGAAGCAGGCGCGCTTCCAGATCGTCGACGTGGTCGCCTCGATGCGGCCGCTCACCAAGATGAGCCGGCAGATCGTCAACGCGCCGAGCATTCCCACCCTGGTGCGCGAGGCGTTTCGCGTGGCGACCGAGGAGCGGCCCGGGCCGGTGCATCTCGAACTGCCGGAAGACGTGGCGGGCGAGGAGACCGCCCCGGCACCCATGGTGCCGCCGCATCCGATCGAGCTTCCGGTCGCGCCCGCCGCGGCGCTCGACCGCGCCGCCGCCATGATCCTGGCGGCCGCGCGCCCGCTGGTGATGCTCGGCGCCGGTTCGAGCCGGCCCAGGCTCGTCGAGCCGCTGTCGAGCTTCGTGCGCCGCACCCGCATCCCGTTCTTCAACACTCAGATGGGCAAGGGCTCGGTCACCGGCGGCTCCAACCTCTACATGGGCACCGCCGCGCTCTCGGAAGGCGACTATGTGCATCGCGCGGTCGACCGTGCCGACCTGATCATCTCGGTCGGCCACGACACCGTCGAGAAGCCGCCGTTCTTCATGGGGCCGAACGGACCGTGCGTCATCCACGTCGGCTTCACGCCGGCCGCGGTCGAGCAGGTCTACTTCCCGCATGCCGAGGTCGTCGGCGACGTCGGCGCGAGCGTGGCGCTGCTCGCCGATCGGCTCGAGGGCAAGGTGAAGATCGATCCCGCCTTCACCGGGCTGCGCGGGGAGATTCTCGCGCGCATCCGCGACCGCGCCGACGAAGACCGCTTCCCGGTCACCCCGCAGCGCATCGTGCGCGACGTGCGCAAGGTGATGCCGGAGGACGGCATCGTCTGCCTCGACAACGGCATGTACAAAATCTGGTTCGCGCGCAATTACCGCACCCACGTCGCCAACACGCTGCTGCTCGACAACGCGCTCGCCACCATGGGTGCCGGCCTGCCGTCCGCCATGATGGCGGCGATGCTCTATCCTGACCGGCGCGTGCTCGCCGTATGCGGCGACGGCGGCTTCATGATGAACTCGCAGGAGATGGAAACCGCGGTGCGCCTCGGCTTGAACCTGGTCGTGCTGATTCTCGAGGATTCCGCCTACGGCATGATCCGCTGGAAACAAGCGATCGACAAATTCCCGGATTGGGGCCTGACCTTCGGCAACCCGGATTTCGTCAAATACGCCGAGTCCTACGGCGCGATCGGTCACCGCGTCCGGCGCACCGAGGATCTCGTGCCCACCCTCGACGGCGCGTTCAAGGACGGCGGGGTGCAGCTCGTCACGGTGCCGATCGATTACGTGGAGAATACGCGGGTGCTGGTGGAAGAACTGCGGGGGCGCGTGCCGGAGATCGCCTAACCAGAGAGCATGATCCCGAAAAGTGGGTACCGGTTTTCGGAAAAGATCATGCTCCACAAAGGAGGCTGTCATGGCGTTGCGACAGGACTTCGCCGAGCAGGTGAAGGCGCAGACCGAGGTCTGGCGCGGCCAGATCAAGACCTATCAGGAACAGATGGAGCAGGCCGGGGCCAAGGCCGCCGCCGACTATAAGAAGGCGATGGAACAGATGCAGGCGAAGGCGGAAGAAGCGCGCCGGCTCGCCGAGCAGGTCCACAGCGCCAGCGAGAGCGCCTGGAGGGACATGCAAACGGCGACCGCCAAGGCTTTCGCCGAGCTGCAGAAGGGTTGGGCGGACGCCATCTCGCGCTTCGGCTGAGCAGAGCAGGGAAGCGATGACTCCTCGGTCGTCATCGCCCGCGCAGGCGGGCGATCCAGTAAACACCGGCGGTTCAGATAAAACTGAGGGAGCCATGTTTACTGGATGCCCGCTTTCGCGGGCATGACGAGATCGTAACTATTGAAGGAGCCCGGGAATGAAAATCAAAGCCGCCGTGCTCGAGAAGATGGGCGCCGCAACGCCGTATGAAAAATCAAAGCCGCTCGCGATCCAGGAGGTGGAGCTTGATCCTCCCGGCCACGGGGAAGTGCTGGTGAAGGTCAAGGCCGCCGGCCTGTGCCACTCCGATCTCTCCGTGATCGACGGCAACCGGCCGCGGCCGACGCCCATGGTGCTCGGCCACGAGGCCGCCGGCGTGGTGCAGGAGGTCGGGCCCGGGGTCGATGACCTTGCCGTCGGCGATCACGTGGTCATGGTATTCGTGCCGAGCTGCGGCCATTGCCTGCCGTGTTCGGAGGGCCGGCCGGCGTTGTGCGAGCCCGGGGCGGCGGCGAACGGCGCCGGTACGCTTCTATCCGGCGCGCGCCGGCTGCACCGCAACGGCGGCGATGTCCATCATCATCTGGGCGTGTCCGCCTTCGCCGAATACGCGACGGTGTCGCGGCGCTCGCTGATCAAGGTCGACCGCGAGCTGCCGTTCGACGAGGCGGCGCTGTTCGGCTGCGCGGTGCTCACCGGGGTCGGCGCGGTGATCAACACCGCGCGCGTTTGCGCCGGCTCGAGCGTCGCCGTGGTGGGACTTGGCGGCGTCGGCTTGAGTTCGCTCCTTGGCGCGGTCGCGGTGGGCGCGCGGCGCGTGGTCGCGGTCGATCTTTCCGACGAGAAGCTCGGGCTCGCGCGCCAGCTCGGTGCGACCGACACGGTCAACGCGGGCAGCGCCGACGCGGTCGAGGAGATCCGCGCGGCGACCGGCGGCGGCGTCGAGTTCGCTTTCGAGATGGCCGGCTCGGTGCGCGCCATGGACCTCGCCTATCGGATCACGCGGCGCGGCGGCACCACGGTGACGGCGGGGCTGCCGCCGCCCAATCACACCTTTGCGCTGCCGCAGGTCAATCTGGTCGCCGAGGAGCGCACCGTCAAAGGCAGCTACATCGGCACCTGCGTGCCCAACCGCGACCTGCCGCGCTACATCGAGCTTTACCGCCGCGGCAAGCTGCCGGTCGACCGGCTCATGAGCGGCCGCCTCAAGCTCGACGAGGTCAACCTCGGCTTCGACCGCCTGCATGAAGGCAAGGCGGTCCGCCAAGTAATCGTGTTCTAAAGTGCACTCATATCGGTCGTCATGGCCGGGCTTGTCCCGGCCATCCACGGCTTATTTGCTGAGGCTAAGACGTGGATGCCCGGCACAAGGCCGGGCATGACGGAAAAGTAGAGCATGGACCCGGCGGAATATATGAAAGCGCTGGCCGAGTTGTGGGGCCAGGGCAGCCGCAGCTTCATGGCGGCGCAGCAGACCATGCTGCACGACATGGCCGCGCGTTTCGGCAAG
>Ga0187784_10003377_pt1 | contig 12879 bp, 10 predicted proteins | sample 1015_SJ02_MP15_2_FD_132964 | JGI IMG/M metagenome (GOLD analysis project Ga0187784, IMG submission 132964) | Tropical peat soil microbial communities from peatlands in Department of Meta, Colombia - 1015_SJ02_MP15_20_MG | ecosystem: Environmental > Terrestrial > Soil > Wetlands > Peat | place... | reverse complement strand
CCAGGAAGAGGCCCAGAAAGAAGCCCCCGAAGGTGAAGAGCTGGATCAGCGCCCCCAGGCGGAGGCCGTGGACGGCCGCCAGCAGCATCAGCCCGATGATCAGCAGATCGATCCAGTCCACCCTGTGAGGGTACCCAACGGTGCCCGAGAAGCGTCCGCCGCCACCGCTATTGTCGCGCTGCCGTGGTTCCACGCTTCGTGTCCCGACACCGGCGTGTCCGGCGCGGGGGTCGCGTCCGGATCCTCCTTCTCGCCGCAGTCACCGTCGCCCTCTCGGGCTGCGCGCTGTCCGGCCACCCCGCCTCCTCCTCGCCCCGTGTCCTGGGCCAGCCCCGGGGCACGGCGCTCGTCCTCGGCCAGCCGGCACCCGCGGGCACGGGCGACCTCGGAGCGGTGTCGTGCCCCACCGCCCGGCGCTGCTGGGCCGTGGGGGTGGCCGGGCCAAACCCGCCGACGACGCCGGCGGGCGCCGCCGTGATCGTCGTCACCACCGACGGCGGCACCTCGTGGAACGCGCAGGACGTCGCCGGCGGGAGCACGCCCGAGCTCAGCGGGGTCGCCTGCCCGACCAGCACGCAGTGCATGGCGGTCGGTTCGAACGGATCGTCACTGCCCGGCAGCGGCGTGGTGGTGACGACCGACGACGCCGGCCGGACGTGGTCGCCGGCGGCCGCGCCGCCGAACATCCTCGCCATCGTCGCCGTCGAGTGCACCAGCCCAGCCGACTGCACCCTCATCGCGAGCAGCGGCACCTCGACATGGTCCGCGCACAGTGACGATTTCGGGACGAGCTGGCAGCAAGGAGGCAACCTCCCGACCTCTTTCCAGGCGGGGAACGACCTCACCTGCGTCACCGGCGGCGACTGCCTCGTGGCCGGCTATGTCCCGACCAGCAACGGGCACGGGCAGGGCGCGGTCGCGGTCAGCTCCGACGACGGAGGGACATGGACCTTGGCGACCGTGCCGTCGGGCACCGGGATCCTGCGCAGCACGGCCTGCCTCTCGGCGTCCGAATGCCTCGCTGCCGGCTCGACGAGCACCACGGTGAGCGACGTCGTCCCTGCCAAGGGCGAGCTCCTGCGCAGCGCTGACGGAGGCAACACGTGGACGCCGTCGTCCAGCCCGGTGCCCGTCGAAGACGTGTACGGGCTGGCCTGTCCCTCAGCCCAGCTGTGCGCCATGGTCGGCACGTACTGGGTGGGCTACCCGGCGGCGCCGGCGGGAGCGGTGGCCCAGAGCGGCGACGGCGGGACGGTCTTCCGGTTGTCGACCGCGGCCTACATCCCCAGCACGCTCACGGGGCTCTCGTGTCCGACGAGCGCGGCGTGCCTGGCGGTCGGCGGGCGCACCGTGGCCCGCATCACCCTCGTCACACCCCGCCGCGCTCCGACCACGACGTCGACCTCCACCGTCCCGAGCCCGGTGGGCACGCAGTCCGGCCAGCGGTGACCGGCCCGAGGCGGCCCGCCCCCTCGGGGACCCGTCCCTCGCCACCGGGCTCCCACCCCCGTAGAATTACCTGGTCGGAGTGGGCTGGCGTCCTCGGTGAGGCGGCATCCACCGCCCGCGCCGAGGGAGGACCGTGATGCCCAAGACCTGCCCCCAGTGTCAGAACGTTGCCAACGACGACGCCGCCTTCTGCCCGAGGTGCGGAGCATCGCTCTCGGCCGAGGCGGCCGCCGCGACGCCGACCGGCCCCGCGCCCGGTGCTGCCGCCGGGCCCTCGACCGCCACCGGGCCCTCACCCGGGGCCAGCACCCCCTCGCCGAGCGCGGCCCGGGCGGGCGGGTCCTCGGTGCCGCCCTACCGCTTCGAGGCCGCCCGGTTGTTGCCAGCCGACTGGATCGCGGGGATCGCCACGGTCGTGTTGTTCATCTCCTTGTTCCTGGCCTGGTTCGGCGTCAGCATCATCGGCGTCACCATCACTGCGAGCGGCGTGTCGGCGCACGGCTTCCTCTACATCGTGATGATCCTCTGCCTCCTCGAAGTCGCCTACCTGGTCCTGCGGGCCGGATGGGGCGAGATCCCCGGCCTGAACGTGCCGCATCTCACCGTGATGCTCGTCGTGACGCTGGTCAACCTGGTGCTCGTCTTCATCGCCTTCGTCGACAAGCCGGGAGGCTCGGGTGTGGGGTGGCAGTTCGGGGCGTTCCTGGCCCTGGTCGCGGGCGTGGTGGCCGCGGCGCCCTATGCCGTGCCGCAGCTCCGCTCGAAGACGATGTGATCCGCGCCCTCCGGCGACACGCCAGTCAGCTCCGCATGGCGGCGAGGAGCAGGCCGGGGATCTTGGCCGCGGAGGGCTCGGCCTCGAATGCGACGAACCGCCGCATCACGTCGTACCCGTCGGCCGCCGTGGCGAACCACGCCGGCCTGGGCCGAGAACGGAAGGGCCCCCGAACGACCGACTTTTGCGGGCGGCCGAACATGGAGGTGTTGCCCACGACGCCGGTTCCCGACTGGATGTCCGTGCGCGGATGGCCCGGGTAGGCGCCCCACGTGGTCGACCCGATGGCGAAGGACAGTCCGTGCCACACGTTGACCCCGATGGACCCGTAACGCAGGTCGGCCACGGCACGCTCGACCGCGTCGGCCACCGCCTGGTCACGCCTGGAGGCCGGGCTGACGATGATCGTCGCTCCCAGCGTGCCCCACACCACGTCGTTACAGAAGGCCGTGGCGGTGTCGACGAAAGCGGCCGGCGTGGGCGCGCTGAGCGCGGTCTCGGCGATCTCGCCATAGAAGGACTCGACGTTGAAGCAGATGTCGTCGACCCTTCCGGCGGGCACGTTGCGGATGAAGGTCCACGGCAACGAGTCGGCGGGACCCGAGCCCAGCTCCTCGGCCTCGGGGTGGGCCGCCACGAATGCGTCGTGCCGTGCGCGTGCACCGGGGTAGTACGCGCGCCTGGTCCCGAGCTCGGCCATCGTCTGGGTGAGCGCGCCGAGGAACGCGTCACGCTGGGGCCACCCGGCGTGGGTGACCACCACGCGCGCCGAGATGCAGTTGAACCCGGCGTTGTTGACCACCATGGTGGCGATGTGCTCGGCTTGGTAGCGCAGCTCCCCGATCGACCACTTGCCGGGCACGACGATCACCGGTGACACGTTCCCGAGCTCGGCGGTGACCGGCTTGTGGAGCACCGGGTCGTCGGCCGCTTTGCGCCGGGCACCGTCCTCCCCGCTGCCGAACACGATGGCGTCGTAGGTCTTGTCCGAGCCGGTGATGTGCACTTCGTCGATGCGGTCGTGCTGGGTGAGGTACTGCCCGACGGCGGCGCCTCCGGCCACGATGCGCAGCACGCCGAGGTCCACCAGCGGCGCCAGGGCGCGGCTCCAGTGCGGGACGAGGTAGTCGTTGACCGGGTTGGCCTTCATGACGACGACCTTGCCGTCAACGAAGAGCTTCGAGAGTGCGTCGCGCGGCCCGAGCGAGGCCACGTTGCCGGCGGCCAGGACCAGCGCCGTCCCCGCGTGGGCGGCGGGGTCGCTGTAGGCAGCGGCCTGCTCGAGGACGAGCGAGTCGCGGGTGACACCGGGCTGCATCCAGACCTCGGCGGTCGTCTGGGCGAAGGTGATGCGGTCGAAGGCGCCGTCGGGGAAGACCTGGACCCGCACCCGGCCATCGGGTGCCTGGCGCACCGGCCCGGGGAACGACGGCTTGGCGGCCTTGGCGATGTCGAGCAGCGCGTCGCGCAGCAGGCGGGCCATGCGCACGAAAGTGCCGATCCCGGCGAACAGCTCCTCGCCCGCCTCCGTACTACCCGGTTGGAGGCCCTTGGCCTCGCACGCTGCTGCCAGCCAGGCGTCCTGGGTCTCCATGGTGGCTCTGATCACCTGTTCGAGGAGGTCGGCGCGCGCGGCGGCGTCGGTGCGCGCCCAGGACTGGGCGTGATCGGCGACGTCGTGGACCACGGCGTCGAGCGTCGAGGTGTCCGCCGGCGTCAGGCCGCTCGCCTGGCTGGCGACACCCACGGTGCCATTGGTCGGCGGAACCGCTCCGCGGCTCGCGATGGTCATCTCGTCCCTCCCTCGCCCTCAGGTCCGCCACCCTCAGGTCCGCCCCAGGCCGGGGCTGGGCGCTCCCCCGACCGGGCCCCAGCGTACCGAGCACGGCGAGCGACGCGACCGGCCGGTGCGCGGGCCCGGTCCGTCAAGTGTGAGGGTTCTGTCAGGGTCGCGTCGGACCTGTTGACGCAGTCGCTGCGGCGACGAACAGTGGCCCCGTGGCCCCACCCCTGCTCTCACTCGCACCCGGTCGCGCAGCAGCTCGCGGTCGGTGGCACCGGTCCGCCACGAGGGGACAGGCCACGCCGAGGGCCGTCGCCGCCCTGCTGGCGCTCGCCCTCGGGCTGAGCGCGTGTGACAGCTCCTCCCCTCCGCGCGCCGCCGCCCCCGAACGGGTGACCGGCGGCCCCACCGGCCACTACGTGGTGCCGGCCGGGATCCACAAGATCAAGCACATCATCATCATCGAGCAGGAGAACCGGTCCTTCGACAGCTACTTCGGAACCTATCCGGGCGCCGACGGCATCTCGATGAGCGACGGGCAGCCGACGGTGTGCGTGCCCATCCCCTCAGGGGCATGTCAGAAGCCGTACCACGACACGGCCGATGTCAACGGCGGCGGCCCGCACGGCGAGGCCAACGCGCGGCGCGACGTCGACGGCGGGAAGATGGACGGCTTCATCACGCAGGCCACGAACGCCAAGAAGGGGTGCCTGAACACGGACGACCCGGAGTGCTCCAACTCGGCGTTGCCCGACGTCATGGGCTACCACACGGCGGCCGAGATCCCGAACTACTGGACCTATGCGCAGGACTTCGTGCTCCAGGATCACATGTTCGAGCCCGTCAAGTCCTGGTCGCTGCCCGACCACCTCTACCTGGTGTCGGGCTGGTCGGCCCGCTGCTCGAGCCCGGCGCCCTCGAGCTGCACGAACGAGATCCGGGGCCCCTACACGCCCGCCCAGATGCAGCTCTACGTGGACCAGGCGTTGACGACTGGGACCGCAGACATCACCAATGCCTGGACCGACATCACGTGGCTGCTCTACAACAAGCATGTCTCGTGGGCCTACTACGTCCAGACGGGCGACCAGCCCGACTGCGACGACGACTCGGCCGTGCAGTGCGCGCCGGTGGCCCAGAGCTACCTCACCCCGGGCATCTGGAACCCGCTGCCCGTCTTCGAGGACGTGCAGAAGGACCACCAGCTGCGCAACATCCAGTCACTGGACAACTACTTCGTGGCGGCAAAGAAAGGCACCCTCCCCGCAGTCATGTGGATCACTCCCTCGCAGGCCGACAGCGAGCACCCTCCGGCCAGCGTGCACCAGGGCCAGGCCTACGTCACCGCCGTCATCAACGCCGCCATGGAGAGTCCCGACTGGGACTCGACCGCCATCTTCTTGCAGTGGGACGACTGGGGCGGCTTCTACGACCACGTCGTGCCGCCCCCCGTCGACCAGAACGGCTACGGGCTGCGTGTGCCGGGTCTGGTCATCTCGCCCTACGCCAAGAAGGGGTACATCGACCACCAGACGCTGAGCAGCGACGCCTACCTCAAGTTCATCGAGGACGACTTCCTGGGCGGCTCGCGCCTCAACCCACAGACCGACGGTCGCTGGGACCCGCGGCCCGACGTGCGCGAGGACGAGAGAATCCTGGGCAACCTGAGCGACGACTTCGACTTCGACCAACCGCCACGGGCACCCGTCCTGCTGCCGACCAACCCGCCCACGGACTCACCGAGCATCCCGGCATACTTCGACGGAATGGGCGCCTGCGTCGGCTGCACCGGCACCCCGCCGAGCACGTCCGGCGTCTGAGCCCGCCGCGACCCCCCGATCAGGAGACCCGGGGCAGCACTTCCTGGGCCAACAGGTCGATGTGCGCGAGGTCGTCGAGGTCGAGAACCTGGAGGTAGACGGTTTCGGCGCCGATGGCGGCGAACGCCTCCAGCCGGGCCACCACCTCGTCGGGCGACCCTGCGGCACCGTTGACGCGCAGCTCGTCGGGCTGCCGCCCGATGTTGGCGGCGCGCCGTTGCACCTCGGCCTCGTCGGAGCCGCAGCACACGACCTGCGCCGCCGAGAGCCGCAGCGTAGACGGGTCACGACCACGGTCCTCACACGCGGCGCGCACCCGGGCGTACTGCGCCTCGGTGTCCGAGGGCGAGCAGAAGGGCAGGTTGAACTCGTCGCCGTAGGTGGCGGCCAGGCGCGGTGTTCGCCTCGGGCCGCCGCCCCCGACGATGATCGGCGGGTGCGGGCGCTGCACCGGCTTGGGGAGCGCCGGGCCCTGCTCGAGTCGATAGTGCTTCCCGGTGAAGTCGAAAGTCGCCCCCTCGGGCGTCTCCCACAGGCCACGGACGATGGCGAACTGCTCCTCGAGGCGCTCGAAGCGCTCCCCGAGCGGCGGGAAGGGCACGCCGTACGCCCTGTGCTCGTCGTCGTACCAGCCGGCGCCGAGGCCGAGCTCGACCCGCCCGCCGCTCATGGCGTCGACTTGGGCCACCTGCACGGCGAGCAACCCGGGCAGGCGAAACGTGGCCGAGGTCACCAGCGTGCCCAGGCGGATCCGCTGGGTCTCCCGGGCGATCGCGCCCAGGGTGACCCAGGCGTCGGTCGGCCCCGGGAGCCCGTCGCCCCCCATGGTGAGGAAGTGGTCGGAGCGAAAGAAAGCGTCGAAACCGGCTGCTTCGGCCGCCTTGGCCATGGTGACGAGCTGCTGGTACGAGGCGCCCTGCTGAGGCTCGGTGAAGATGCGGAGCTTCATCGGACCCAAGTTAACGAGCCGGGCCGGCCGGTGCTCGGGTGTTGGTGCGGACCGTATACCCGGAGTGGGGGGCGGATTCAACCGGGGGACTTGTCGCGCGCCGTCTACGCGGCACCGGCCTGTCCTGCCGACCGTTCTCACTGCGGGGACGCCCTGGTTCCGCCCGGCCGGATCCGAGGCCGATCCGAGGCCGAGCCGCTGCGGCGTCGGCCCTGCCGGGCGGTCCGGGGCAGACTGGGCTGCATGGAGATCGGCGTCATCTTCCCCCAGACCGAGGTGGGCGGCGACCGGGGCGCCGTCCGCGCCATCGGCCAGGCCGTCGAGGACCTCGGCTTCACGCACCTGGCCGCCTACGACCACGTCCTCGGCGGCGATCCGGCGGTGTTGGGCGACCTCGGCGGTCCCTACACCATCGACGACACGTTCCGTGAGCCGCTCACGATGTTCGCCTACCTTGCGGGCTGCACCGACCTGGCCTTCGCCACGTCCATCCTGATCGGGCCGCAGCGCCAGACGGCGCTCCTGGCCAAGCAGGCGGCCGAGGTCGACCTCCTGTGCGGTGGCCGCTTCCGGCTCGGGCTCGGCATCGGGTGGAACAAGGTCGAGTACGACGCCCTCAGCGTGCCCTTTGAGCACCGAGCGGCCATCCTCGAGGAGCAGATCGCCGTGCTGCGTGCGCTCTGGACCACCAAGAGCGTCACCGTGGAAGGTCGGTTCCACCGCTTCGAGGCGGCCGGGTTGGCCCCGCTGCCGGTGCAGCGGCCCATCCCGATCTGGCTCGGCGCCTTCGCCCCAGCCGCCCTGCGGCGCGTGGGGCGGGTGGCAGACGGATGGTTCCCCATGGCGCGTCCCCACGGTGGCCTCGAAGAGGCGCTCGAGGTCATCCACGAGGGGGCGGTGGAGGCCGGCCGGGACCTGTCCGGATTCCAGTTCGAAGGGCGGCTCGAGTACTCGGTCCGCGACCACGACGCCCTGGCCGAACACGCCCGGCGTTGGCGCGAGGCCGGGGCCAGCCACCTCTCGCTCAACACGTTGCACGCGGGTCTCCGGGGCGCGGACGCGCACATCGCCGCGCTCGAGGAGACGGCGCAGATCCTCTTGTAGCGCATTGCGGGGCAGCCCCGGCGGCACGCGAACATGAGGCATGCCGGACGAAGGGGTCCCCGAGGAACCGACGCCCGACGCCAGGCCTGACGTCTCGTTGGCCACCGTGGCCAAGGAGTGGGGCCGCATCGGCTGCACCGGCTTCGGGGGCCCGCCGACGCACATCGCCATGTTCCGGCGCCTGGTCGTCGAGCGGGAGGCGTGGCTGAGTGCGACCGAGTTCGAGGACGCCATCGCCGCCACCAATTTGCTGCCGGGGCCGGCCTCCACGCAGCTCGCGATCTTCTGCGCCTGGCGAGTGCGCGGCGTGCGCGGCGCGCTGATAGGGGGCGCCTGCTTCATCTGCCCCGGCCTGGTGCTCATCGTCGCCCTGTCCGCCCTCTTCCTGGCGTCGAACGCGCCCACGTGGGTCAAGGGCGCTGCACTCGGGGCGGGTGCCGCCGTGGCCCCGGTGGCGCTGAACGCCGCGTTAGGCCTGGTCCCGGCCAGCTGGCGCCGGGCCGGGGCGGCCACGTCGCGGCGGGCGCGCTGGGTCCTCTACACCCTGGCGGGTGGCCTGGCGGCCGCGACAGTGGGCCCCTACCTCGTCATCGTGCTGATCGGGTGCGGGCTGGTGGAGACCGTCGTCGGCGGCGGCCTCCGGCCGTCTCCGCGGATGCGAAGTGTCGTGCTGGCGCCGCTCGGCCTCGTCGCCACAGGCGGCCTCGGCGCGCTGAGCTGGGTCGCCCTGAAGGTGGGGGCGCTCTCCTTCGGGGGCGGCTTTGTCATCATCCCGCTGATGCAGGCGGACGCGGTGCACCGCTACCACTTCATGACGGGCACGCAGTTCCTGAACGCCGTGGCGCTCGGGCAGATCACGCCCGGGCCGGTGGTGCAGACCGTGTCGGTCGTCGGCTACGCCGCGGCCGGGGTGGGCGGCGCGCTGCTGGCCGCGCTGGTCGCCTTCGCACCCTCCTTCGTCTTCATCCTCGCTTTGGGCCGGCACTTCGGGGCCCTGCGCACCAACTCCGTGGCACAGTCCTTCCTCGGCGGCGCCGGGCCCGCCGCCGTGGGCGCCATCGCTGGTGCCGCCATCCCGCTCGCCCTGGCCATCACACAAAGGTGGCAACTGGTGATCCTCGGCGCTTCCCTGCTCGTCGTCGTCGGGTTGCGCCGCGGCGTGGTGCTCACGCTCGTGGCCGCCGGCCTGATCGGCGCGGTCGGTGCCCTGCTGGGGCTGCCGGTCGGCTGACCCCGGATCCGGGTCGGCTTCCCGGGCCGCACCCGCGGCTTTGGCAGGATGAGAGGGTGACCGAGCACACCGGCTACCCCGGGGCACCCCCCGGGTGGTACCCCGACCCCGCCGGTGGCCCCGGCCAGCGTTGGTGGGACGGGTACGCGTGGACCGACGCCACCGTGCTCCCGGAGCGCCCGCCGGCGCCGCCGTGGGCGGCCGCGCCACCCCCGCCGGCCGAACAAGCGACCCAGGTGGCGCCCTGGGCCGTGGCCTCCGAGCGCCTGACCACGTTCAACGCCGGAGGGCTGCTCCAAGCCGAGCTGCGCATGGCACGAATCGGGCGCCTCGCGGTCGCCGTGCCGGCCGCCTGCGGCATCGCCAACTTGGTCATCGCCCGGTTCAACGAGGACCATCTGCTCGCGTACGGGAACTACTTCCGAGTCATCTGGCGCGACACCCAGAACCACGTCACGCCCCCGCCGTACACCGGCCCGAGCACGTTCACGCCGGCCAACGTGCTCGTCCTGCTGGCGTTGGTGGTCGGAGCCATCGTGGCGCTGGTGTGGCAGCACAGGGCCGCCGCCGCCGGCCGGGCCCTGGGGATCCCCTCGGGCATGTCGCCGGCATGGGGCGTCGGCTGCTGGTTCGTCCCCGTCGTCAACCTCTGGATGCCCTACCTGGCCGTGCGCGACTGCCTGCCCTCCGACGACGAGCACCGGCCCCGCGTGCTGCGCTGGTGGATCGCCTGGCTGCTGGCCGAGGTGTTGGGCATCGTGGCGGGGGTGGCGGCGCCCTTCTCGAGCGGGACCGCCCTGGCGCTCTCGGTCCCGGCGGCCCTGGCCTACGTGGCCGTGATCGCCTGGGCGCCGGGCATCGTCTCGGCCGTAGCGGCCGCACACCGGGAGGCCATGAGTCGGCTCAGCCCGGTGCCCAGCGGCCCGGGAGGGGTGTTCGGCGCCCGTCCTGGCCCTGGTAGCGGCCGTTAAGCACAGACTTAAGAACTGTTCACCTCAGGATTGCACTGTTGTTGCCGGGCGTTCACCTTGCCTGGCTACGGTCCGGGTAGTGGCTGACAACGAGATCATCCAAGGTCGTGAAGCTCCCATTACGACCAAGGCGCAATCCGATGTCGACAAGGCACTCGAGGCGCTGGACCCGGACTCCGCACGGCCCGAGTGCGTCATGCAGTCGATCAAGCTGAAGCTCGGCTTCTCGGGTCGCGTCGTCCTCGAGGACGTGACGGTGAAGATGAAGCGGGGCTCGATCACCGCGCTCATCGGGCCGACCGGCTCGGGCAAGTCCACCTTCCTGCGCACGCTCAACCGGATGAACGACCGGGTGCCCGGCTTCACCCGTGAAGGCGACGTCACGTTCGACGACGAGAGCCTCTGGGCCCCCAGCGTCGACCTGCTGACCCTGCGCCGCCGAGTCGGCATGCTGTTCCAGCGCCCGAACCCGTTCCCCATGTCGATCAAGGACAACGTGGTGGCCGGCGTCAAGGCCCATCGGATCGCCAGGGGCAAGCACCTCGATGTGGTGTGCGAACAACGACTGCGCGAGGTCGGACTGTGGGACGCGGTGAAGGACCGCCTCAGCGATTCGCCCTTCCGCCTCTCGGGCGGCCAGCAGCAGCTTCTGTGTCTCGCCCGCGCCCTGGCGGTCGGGCCGGAGGTCCTCCTCCTCGACGAGCCGACCTCAGCGCTCGACCCGGTGACCACCGAGTCGATCGAGGGGTTGCTCAAGAAGCTGACGCCCGCCCTGACCCTCATCGTGGTGACCCACAACCTCGGACAAGCCATGCGGGTGTCGCACCAGACGATGTTCTTCTACCAGGGGAAGCTGACCGAGCACGGCCCGACCGAGGAGCTCTTCAACAACCCCACGCACCCCGACACCGAGCGCTACGTCACGGGGCGGATGGGCTAGGAGCCTCCCGCCCACCCGTGACGCCGGCAGATCGACACACCCACCCCCCGACCCCGAACAGCAAGCAACAAGGAAAAAGGAGAGAGATCCTGTGAAGACATCGATGCGCGCGGCACGCCTCAAGCGGGGGTTGCTCGTCGCGGCAGCCGCCGGACTGACCCTCGGTTCGGCCGCGCTCGCCTCGCCGGCGTCGGCGAGCGTCAAGCTGCCCTCGGGCGGCGTGGAGAAGCCGGCGGGAGGCACGGTGACCGAGACCGGGAGCACCCTGCTCTACCCGCTCTTCAACCTGTGGGCGAGCGGGTACAACCAGAAGTACTCCAACACGACCATCCAGACGGCGGGCACGGGCTCGGGGACCGGGATCTCCGAGGCGGAGAACGGCACCATCGACATCGGGGCCTCCGACGCCTACCTGTCGCCGAGCGTGGCCGAGGCCAACCCGCACCTGAAGAACATCCCGCTGGCGATCTCGGCGCAGCTCGTCGCCTACAACCTCCCCGGCGTCACCGCCCACCTGAAGCTCAGCGGCAAGGTGCTCTCCGCGATCTACCAGGGCCAGATCACGAGCTGGAACAACTCGCAGATCGCCAACGCCAACCCGGGGGTGACGCTGCCCAGCACCCCGATCGTGACGCTCCACCGCTCGGACAGCAGTGGGGACACCTTCCTGTTCACCACCTTCCTGTCGAAGACCGACCCCTCGGGCTGGGGCACCAAGATCGGCTACAACACCACCGTTCCTTGGCCCAACGCCCCGGGCGCGCTCGGTGAGCAGGGCAACTCGGGCATGGTGTCGGGCTGCAAGGCCACGCCGGGCTGCATCGCCTACGTCGGCATCAGCTACCAGACCCAAGCGCTCCAGGCCGGCCTCGGCTACGCCCAGCTGCAGAACACCAAGGGGCAGTACGTCCTGCCCAACGCCTCGTCCATCGCGGCTGAAGCGGCCTACTACGTGAAGAAGACCCCGGCCAACGGCACCATCTCGCTGATCTACGGCGCGGCCACTGGTGGGTACCCGATCATCAACTACGAGTACGCCATCGTGTCGAGCGACCAGCCGTCCTCGTCGACGGCCAAGAACATCCGATCGGTGCTCGAGTGGGCCATCAACCCCAAGCAGGGCTCGGCCACGTCGTACCTCTCGCAGGTCAACTTCCAGCCGCTCCCGGCCAAGGTCGCGGCGCAGTCGCTCAAGCAGATCTTGGGTATCCAATAGATGACAACCGTCGACGGCGTGGCGGGGAGCGTCCCCGCCACGCCGCGGGCGGAAGCGCTGCGCAAGCCGCCCTTCTATCGGAGGGTCGCTGACAGCGCCCGCCGCCACGAGGAGACCGGCTGGCGGGCGGCGGCGTGGATCGCCGTCCTGCTGCCACTCGCCGCGCTCGTCTTCGCCGTCTCGGTGCTGGCCGTCAAGGCTTGGCCGGCCGTCCGGGTCAACGGCTGGTACTTCCTCTACGGCCGGACGTGGACCTACGGCAACGGGTACGGCGCCGTCGTGCACACCGACGGCGTGGCCCACGCACAAGGGGCGCAGTTCGGCGCCTGGGCCATCGTCTGGGGAACGTTGGTGTCCTCGCTCATCGCCATCGTCATCGCCGTCCCGCTCTCCATCGGGGCGGCGTTCGCCCTGACCGAGCGGATGCCGACGTGGATCTCACGCCCACTCGGCTTCACCATCGAGATCCTGGCCGGCATCCCGAGCGTGGTGTTCGGCCTGTGGGGCATCCTGACCTTCGGCCCCTGGCTCGCCCAGCACATCTACCCCGCCATCGCCGACCACGTGCCCGACGTGCCGGTGCTGCGCTACTTCAGCAGCCCGGTGGGCACGGGCGAGGGCCTCCTCTCGGCGGGCATCGT
>Ga0187784_10003376_pt1 | contig 12880 bp, 12 predicted proteins | sample 1015_SJ02_MP15_2_FD_132964 | JGI IMG/M metagenome (GOLD analysis project Ga0187784, IMG submission 132964) | Tropical peat soil microbial communities from peatlands in Department of Meta, Colombia - 1015_SJ02_MP15_20_MG | ecosystem: Environmental > Terrestrial > Soil > Wetlands > Peat | place... | reverse complement strand
TACGCGAGCCGCGAGCCGCGGCGCCCTCACGCTCTCGCAAAGCGAGCCAATTATTCAAAATCAGCCGTTCAAGACCGCAGCAACCCGTCCAAAGCTGGCCGCGTTTGAGAAATCCAGGCTAAGCGCCCCCCCGGGGAGGAGCGGCGGTTCGGCCAGCCAACCTCTAGCTTTGCGAAGTTTGAGGAGAACGCAATGAACAGATGGATTTGGGCGGCTGTCGCTCTGTTCTTTCTCTTAATCGGCGTGTTCAGTTTCTCCCGCGAAGATGTCGGAGAAGGGGTTATTGTTTATAATATCGGACCTCTCCATTTCAGCTATCGTAGTCATGAGGTCGTTTTGCCGACTGAAGGCACCGTCCCTCCAGTGAGGAGACTCGATATTGCTGGAGTGCAGCCAGGGCGAACTGAATTGCTGTTGAGTTTTATCTTTAGGAATAGAGAATCAGCTCTTATGCTGACACAGGTTTTAATGGCGTGTGTAATATTAATTACCCTATTTTCATTTCTAGGGGAGAGCGCGCCAGAAGGTGAGGGGGGCGCGGGTGTAGCCGCTCCGCAACGCAGGCGGCCTCCAATTCGGCCAAAGGTATTTCGCATACTAAGTATCACTTTGGCGTCTGTTTTGGGAGTTGTTCTGCTGTTCTTTCTGTGGTCGGACTCCCGGATCGCGGCGGGAGAGGCGGTCGTCGCCCCGCCGGAGTCGGCGTGCATCCCTAAGCGAGATAACGCAAAAGCAGCCGTCATTCTAATCCATGGATGGAACGGCGATAACAACAGTTGGCTCAAATTCCCGAAATTGCTATGCCAAGATGAAGATTTGCTTGAAATGGAAATCTTTCTTGTCAACTATCCGACCTACATGGCCTCAAGTCAATTTAATATTCACCAACTTTCGCGCTGGCTAACACAAAAATTTTTCTCAGGCACCATCCGCAACTTCCAAGAATTACACATCATCGCGCACAGTATGGGCGGGCTTGTTGCACGAACCATTTACCTGAATGATACGAAGACCGCATCAAGAATATTATCTATTGTTTCTATTGCTAGCCCTTACGAGGGAGCAGGCCTTGCTCAGCTTGCGCAGGCACTAGGAATAACAGGAATAAGAATAAGTAATGACTACACAAAGGATCTGGCTCCTAATTCGGATTTTGTCAATGAGCTGGCTGACCGTTGGACCGATCAAGACCCAAAGCCAATGACTTATTGCTTCGCCAGCAAGATGGACGAGGTCGTGTCCGTCTTGAGCGCGACGAGGCAATGTGATTGCACATCTAAATATCCTCAGTGGGGCCACATAGAGATGGTCAAACCAGAGTCGAGCACAGACGATAGATATGTTATGCCGGTTCGGGCGCTAAAGAATGTCATTGCTGCCCATAAGCTTGCCCCCTCAATGAACCGGCCAGCATGTTGGTGAAGTCGCCCAGTCCGACGGGTACCGTTGCATTAACCCGGTTGGGGCGAAAATTCTCAAAATCGCCCACTGATTTTGTGGGCGCTTCTGGGCTCGCTTTGGCCGATTTTCCGCCAATGCAACAGTGCCCGTTGCAGACGCCTGCATAGGAAAATCCCATGTCTCTATCCCCAGCCCTAATTGAAGCCTAGTATCAACGACTTAGCCATACGCGCGAGTGGCGGTTCCTGACCTGCCCCGAGAGGAATATCAACTCGTCGTCGGTCGCTCTAATAACGATCAACCCCGGCGGCGCGGCTTTTGAACCACCTATATGGTCTGTCGAAGCTGGAAGTGCGTATGTAACAGAAAGTTGGAAGCCATGCGCTCCAGGGCAGGAAAACCTACAACGGCAGGTTCAACGAATGTTTCAGGTGATGAATATAGGTCCAGAATACGTATTAAGCGTCTATTTCGTACCCTTCCGCTCACAGAGTTGGGATGACCTACCTTATAAACCTGACTCGATCGAATTTGGCTTACGTATTTGGCGAGATGTCTTAAAACGGGTGGCCGTCCACACGATTATCGCGTTTGGGAAAGAGATTTCGCCACATATGATAGATATTTTGGACGGCGCGCGTATTGAGGCGCGTCATTCCGCCGGGTGGGGTACTGAAATTATCGATAAATATCGCTTTGGTCCACGTGGGCGCTTGATTGTGTTATCGCATTTATCACACTTCAAGCTGTTCAGCAAACCACAGTCAGAAGCCGCATTCCGCTTTGCCTTAGAACAAGGCGGCGAACTAGCTTCGGCACAAACCGCGGCAACCTATCGCCGTGAGGGCATAATCAGGAAGTTAGTTAGTGGAAATCTAAAACAAATTGGCAGCAAGAGTCACCTGCGGTTTGAATGCGACCGCGACGGAATGATCATTACAGATTATGAAAGGGCCGTATACCGAGCGCTGGGCGAAGCCGAAGCAAAAAAAATGCAAAGCCCATCTTAAATGGGATAGCGACCGCCATTTCATTCGCATCGAGCAATGACGCATCACGAGAGAAAATGGCTGCATGGTGCCTCTCTGTCGCGTGAGGCCCATCGCGACCGAAGCGCGCGCATCTCTCAAAAATGACGCGACTTTTCAAGCCAAATTCGCGTTGCAAAAATGTTGATTAACGACACAGAGCGATCCAGCTCGGCGGAGCGCTTAACTTGACGCCTTCCAGGCCCGCTGGCCGTTTGCTTTCGGGCTCGAAGGCTCAAAATCAGCCGAGAGTTCAATATAGTCCACTCCGACCGTAACCCTGTCACGGTAACCCGGATATGAGGCTGGTTACGCACTCGACAAAACGGCGCGCTGTGTGGAGCGCCTCACGGGCGCGTTCGTGGCTCACTTTCGAAGCCGGGCCGGTTTCGTAATCGGCGACGCCTTTGAGACTGTAAGCATGGCCAAGGAACGGAAGCCCGCGAGATATGCGGCGCGACCTGCCTCGTCTGGCCAATGACGCGCGTCGAGCAACTCTTGCGCCTTCGCTAGAAATTCTTGCGTCTTCCCGAAAAATGCGTCCGTCTCCGGCTTCATAAATCGACGCCTTCCCGGCGGATTTCGTGCATGAGCGGCGTGCGCTCATTATAAGCATCCGCGCGATAAGGCATGGCGTGAATGAACTCGCCGGTTTCTTCAAGAATAGCCGCGCTAACGTCGGCGAGACGGTACCTCTCCGCGATACGGTCAGGCATGTCGCCGTGCAGAAACACGGCAATGTCATAATCGGAATCCGTTCGCGCGTCGCCGCGCGCGCGAGCCGAATAGCACGACCCGCGCCACGCGGTCGCCATAGAGCTCATGCACGGCGGCGCGGAAGCGTTCAAGAATTGGGTCGTCAGGCGCTGTCGTAGCCATCTGAATTTTATAGCATATCTGAACAAGAACGTCCACCTGCGGCCGCACGGGCCGTCGGCCACGCGCCTCGCCTCTTGCAATCGACCGGCGCGCTTGGGCGCCACCCCGCCGCCTCGACATCAACCCTCGGCGACGCTAAGACCAGCCGCTCCTTCCGATCCGCCGTCGAGCCATCGCCATGGCGGCGTAACGCCTCAGACGACCGCCCCCCGCAATGGCCCAGGATCCGCCCGCCGCGCCGCCCGATTTCGTCCGCTCCGCGGCGCAGGGCCCCGCGCGCTTCGCGCTGACCGGCGCCTGGACGCTGCTGGCCTCGCGCCGGCTCGAGGAGAAGGCCGCCGAGCTCGCCGCTCAGGCTCAAGAAGCCGGCGGCGCGGTCTTCGACTTCAGCCGCGTGGCGCGGCTCGACACCGCCGGCGCCTTCGCCCTCAACCGGGTTCGGACCGAGCTTGCGAAAGCGGGCTTCGTCGGCGAATTCGCCGCGGCGACGCCGGAGCAGCAGCTCCTGCTCTCCGAAACCCTGCTGCGCGGCGAGGTCCGGCCCCCGCCGCCGGGCGAAAATTTCCTGTTCGATCTTTTGGCCGACCTCGGCGAATCATTCGTCGGCGGCCTGCGCGAGACGGCGCATGGCGTGAGCTTCCTCGGCGAGTTCGTCGTGACGCTCGGCGCGCTGGCGCTGCGCCCCGGACGCTTCCGGCTCACCTCGCTCGTCTACCAGATGGAGAACATCGCCTTCCGCGCCATTCCCATCGTCACGCTCATCAATCTCTCTGTCGGGGCCATCGTCGCGCAGCAGGGAATCTATGAGCTGTCGCGCTTCGGCGCCGCGTCGTTTTCCGTAGACCTCATCGGCATATTGGTGCTGCGCGAGCTCGGCGTGCTGCTGACCTCGATCATGATCGCCGGGCGCTCGGGATCGGCCATCACCGCCGAGCTCGGGTCCATGGTCATGCGCGAGGAGATCGACGCGCTGCGGTCCATGGGGCTCTCCCCGATGGAGGTGCTCGTCGCGCCGCGCATCCTGGCGCTCACGCTGTCGCTGCCCATGCTCACCTTCGTCGCCGACATGGCGGCGCTGTTCGGCGGTCTTCTCGTCTCCTGGGGCTATGGCGGGACGAGCCCCGCGGCGTTCCTGGCGCTGCTGCAGAGCGCGATCAAAGTGCGCCAGTTCCTCGTCGGCCTCATCAAGGCCCCGTTCATGGCGCTCGTGATCGGGCTCATCTCCGCGCAGGACGGCTTCGCCACCCAGGGTTCCGCCGAGTCGCTCGGCCGCCAGGTCACCGCCGCCGTCGTCAAGAGCATCTTCATGGTCATCATTCTCGACGGGCTGTTCGCAATATTCTTCACCGCCATCGACTTTTAGCCATGGAGGTCCGGCAGGCTGAGCCCATGAGCGATTCGCCCGATATCGTCATCAGCGCGCGCGACATCGTCGTGGCCTTCGGCGAGCGCCGCGTGCTCGACGGTGTGAGCCTCGACGTCCACAAGGGAGAGGTGCTCGGCTTCGTGGGCGGCTCGGGCCAGGGTAAATCCGTGCTGACGCGCACGATCCTCGGCCTCGTCAGGAAGCGCTCGGGCTCAATTCGGGTGTTCGGCCAGGATCGCGACGCGGTCTCCGCCGCCGAGCTGCGCGCGCTCGAGCAGCGCTGGGGGGTGCTGTTCCAGAACGGCGCGTTATTCTCCGGGCTAACGGTCAGGCAGAACATCCAGATGCCCATGCGCGAGAACCGTTCGATCTCCCAGCGCTTCATGGACGAGCTCGCCATGCTGAAACTCCAGCTTGTCGGGCTGGCGGCGGACGCCGCCGACAAATTTCCGTCGGAATTGTCGGGCGGTATGGTGAAGCGCGCCGCGCTCGCGCGGGCGCTGGCGCTCGATCCGGAGCTCCTGTTCCTCGACGAGCCGACCTCCGGGCTCGACCCGATCGGCGCCGCCGACTTCGACGAGCTGATCGGAACCCTCCAGAAGACCTTGGGGCTGACCGTGTTCATGGTGACGCACGATCTCGACAGCCTCTATTCGATCTGCGACCGCATCGCCGCGCTCGCGAACGGCAAGGTCATCGGCTCGGGATCGATCGCGGAGCTGCTCGCTTCCGACGAGCCTTGGCTTCGCGCCTATTTCCACGGCGTCCGCGGCGAGCGGCTCACGGGCCTCGCGCGGCGAGCCCCCGGCTGAGGACCCAAGATGGAAACGCGCGCCAATTTCGCGCTCATCGGCCTTTTCGCGCTCGCGGTCGTGTTCGCGAGCTTCGCCTTCATCTATTGGGTCGCCGGCGCGAGCGGCGGAGTGGGCATGAACACCTATGAGCTCGTGGTGCGTGGATCGGTCGAGGGACTGACGACCGGCAGCGCCGTACAATTCAACGGACTGAAGGTCGGCGAGGTCAAGAGCCTGGAGATCGACCGCGAGGATCCGAGCCTTGTCGACGTGCTCATCGACGTCGACAAGCGCACGCCCGTCAAAGCCGACACGCGCGCGCGGCTCGACGTGCGCGGGCTGACCGGCGTGGCCTATGTCGCGCTCGTCGGCGGCACGCGCGAGGCCGCGGACCTCAAGCCGCGCCCCGGCGAGAAATATGCGCGCATCGCCGCCGAGCGCTCGGAGATCCAAGACCTTATGGAGAACGTGCAGAAGCTCGCGCTGAAAGCGACGGCCACTCTCGACCGGCTCGACAAATTCCTCGAGACGAATTCAGACGACCTCTCGCGGACGATCAAGAACATCGAGGCCTTCAGCCAGACGCTCGCCGACAATCGCGATAACGCCGCTGGGATTTTGCGCGACGGCGCCGAGATCGCGCGCTCTCTGAAACCCATAGCCGCGCATGTGGATCATCTGCTCGCCGACGCCGACCGCACCATCAAGGCGCTGGACCCCAAGCAGCTTAAGACGATCACCGGCAATCTCGCCGACGTCTCGACCAACTTCAACCGCTTCTCGGGCAGCGGCCTGCGCCAATATGAGCAACTCGCCGCCGACGCGCGCAAGGCTTTGGAGACTCTCGACCGCGCCGTGCGGAACCTCGAGCGCGATCCCTCGCAGTTCATCTTCGGGCCGAGCGAGAAAGTTCCGCAGGTGGAAGGGAGATAGCGTCACCGGACGCGGCCGCTTCCGACTTGCAATCGTGTCGACCGCAACTGGAACGGACAAAGTGCGCCACTTTGTCGCCTTCGCACGCGGCGCAGAAGCTCCACGATCGACCGCATCTCTCCCCGATCGATTGCGAGGACCGTATCCGCGCCCCTCCCCCTACTTCACCATCCAGACCCCTTTCGTAGCCCAAACCCACGCAAGCTCTGTTCCCCCTCCTGCTACAGGAGTTCCCGGAACAGGATTCTGAGCATCGTTGACGATGGCGGTCGAACCTTCGATTGCCGCAGTCGAAGGAGCCAACGAATTGACGTTTCGGATCGTGGCCGTATCGTCTATTATGACGCTTGGCGAATTTCCGGCAACGCTATAGCAATAAGGGACTCCCCCGCTACATATGTTTTTGTCTATGGCAAGATTGTAAACGCCCGCCCCAGCAACAATTCCACTTTGTACGGCATTGAAGGTGTTGTGATAGATATGTCCGCTCGAATATGGTCCAGTAGCAGAATCTGTAAAGACGACTCCATAACCGTTATTTCCTTGACCATTGATATGATTTCCATAGAACTGGAACCCAGTTTGCTGAGCGATTGCCGCATAGCCGTAAGCATTAGCATTGCCGAGAATAAATAGAGAGTTCGATATAGCAGTATCCATAACATCAGATTGGAGATAAATAGCATATTGAGCGCAGTTGAACTGGCTATTAACGACTTGCAACTGGGCAGGAGAGTCTAGCGGATCATTCTGTGTCGCCAACGGGGTTTGAACAATGCCATTCAAGCCGCCAAAATTAGTGTTGCTAATTGCAGCTCCCTGCCAATAGTCATTGAAATATAGGCCGGCATAACCAAGGGCAAAATAAGAGTTGCTGACATTCAACACATAGGATTCGGCTTGGCCATTTGGCCCCCCCATCTGCACGCCTATACCCTGCATGCCCTGCGACCCAAATATTGTGACATTGCTTACCTGGGTCTGCGAGACGTTAAAAAGCCAAAGGCCGACAGCCCAAAAATTGTTGTTTGTCGACAGGTAATCATCGCCGCGGATGATTAGGTTTGCAAAAGAGTTATTGGAATTTCCAGATGCTACAGCATTTCCTGAACCATTCATTGCTATTGCATATCCGCCACTACCCCTTGTCGTGAGAGTCAGGTCATGAACAGTAACACCCGCCGATGGAGAAGCAAGATTGAAATTGAACGCGTTCGCTCCTCCTGTAGCTTGAACGATTTTCGTGCAGTCAAGACCGCCACCCGCTATTTCCATATGCGCGCCGGCAACGAGGTTCTGATTTAAAGGAGCATCTAACAGGTATATTCCGCACGGAAAAACAATCTTCCCTCCCTGCGACAGGATATTTAAGACAAATTGTATCGGACCAGTTGAAGGGCTCAGGCCGGTTGGATCAACATTGTATTCCATTATGTTTATCTCGATTGGCGCAGCAAAAGCGAATCTCGTGATAAGCAATGGCGCCACCAGCAGCACAGAGAACATTTTGCCACGAATGCGATTGGACAATGTCGGAAACAATGGGAACTTTCGAGGGACGGTTGCCGGCAGCCCATTATGTACCGCCGCGCGTTTTTTTCGAAAATCACGGCGGCTTTCTGAATGATGCTCTTGGCAATGGTCGATCATTTGGCAACACCCCGCAGGCTTGAGTACGCCACAGAGTAAGGCTCAGGCCCGATCTCCCTCGGCCTCGAACCGACTTTCGCCAGATCACCCCACTCCCGACGCCGATAGTCGTCCCATTTGACAGGATTGACAATACAAAATGTCCGCGGTCTTCACACCTTTTGTGGGCGCGCCATCCGACTATCCTCTCATGGCGGCGGAGATCGGCCGGTCGCTCGGCGCGTCTATGGGGCTGGTCGTCGACGAGTGGCGCGGCGTCGCCGGGAGGCTGCGCTCACCGGCAGGCGCTTCACCATCCGTGGCATAGAGGGAATGCGTCGCCGGCGTCGGGCATCGCGCCGAAATCGAACCCCGCCCTGGCCGACTTTGCGACGCTTTAGGCCGGTGCTATAGCCCGAGCCTTCCCCAAAGGTGACGGAACATGGCCAAAATCAAGGTTGCGAATCCAGTCGTCGAGCTCGACGGCGACGAGATGACCCACATCATCTGGGCCTATATCAAAGAGAAGCTCGTCCATCCTTATCTCGACGTCGACCTCGACTATTACGACCTTTCGATCCAGAATCGCGACGCGACCTCCGACCAGGTGACGATCGACGCCGCCAACGCCATCAAGCGGCACGGAGTCGGGGTAAAATGCGCAACGATCACGCCCGACGAAGCGCGCGTCAAAGAGTTCAACCTCAAGGAAATGTGGAAGTCGCCGAACGGCACGATCCGCTTCATCCTGGGCGGCGTCATCTTCCGCGAGCCCATCATCTGCAGGAATGTTCCCCGCCTCGTGCCGGGCTGGACGGCGCCGATCGTCATCGGCCGCCACGCCTATGGCGATCAGTATCGCGCGACCGACTTCAAGGTTCCGGGCAAGGGACGGCTCTCGATCAAATTCGCCGGCGACGACGGCCAGACGATCGAAAAGGAAGTGTTTTCGTTCCCCGGCGCGGGCGTCGCCATGGCGATGTACAATCTCGACGAATCGATTCGCGAATTCGCGCGCGCGACTTTCAATTACGCGCTTTCGCGCAAGTTCCCCGTCTATCTCTCGACGAAGAACACGATTTTGAAAGCCTACGACGGGCGCTTCAAGGATCTGTTCCAGGAAGTGTTCGACGCGGAGTTCAAGCCGGCCTTCGCCGCCGCCGGCCTCACTTACGAGCACCGGCTCATCGACGACATGGTGGCCTCGGCGCTCAAATGGTCGGGCGGCTATGTCTGGGCCTGCAAGAACTACGACGGCGACGTGCAGTCCGACACTGTGGCGCAAGGCTTCGGCTCGCTGGGGCTCATGACCTCGGTGCTCATGACGCCCGACGGCAGGACGGTGGAGGCCGAGGCGGCGCATGGCACGGTGACGCGTCACTACCGCGAGCATCAGAAGGGCCACGCGACCTCGACCAACTCCATCGCCTCGATCTTCGCCTGGACACGCGGCCTCGCGCATCGCGCCAAGCTTGACGGCAATGAGGACCTCGCCCGCTTCTCGCGCACGCTCGAAGAAGTCTGCGTCTCCACCGTCGAGAGCGGCTTCATGACCAAGGATCTGGCGCTGCTCATCGGCCACAAGCAGAAGTGGCTCTCGACCACGGGCTTCCTCGACAAGATCGACGAGAATCTGAAACGCGCGATGGCCTGAAATCGCTGGCGCAGCTCCGCTTGAGGATCGCGCGAGACTGCCTATCTTGGGCGTTGCGCAGGCGTTCTGCGCGAGAGGAGCGAGCGAAGCGATGACGATCAAGGCTGGCGACAAACTCCCCGACGTCACTCTGACGCGCATGGGCGCGAACGGCCCCGAGCCGATAAAGTCCGCGGACTACTTCAACGGCCGCAAGGTGCTGCTGTTCTCCGTGCCGGGCGCCTTCACGCCGACCTGTCATAAGACGCACCTGCCCGGCTTCGTCGCGCAAGCCGACGCCATAAAGGCGAAGGGCGTCGCGGCGGTCGCCGTCGTCGCGGTCAACGACGTGTTCGCGCTCGACGCATGGCTCACGGCGAGCGGGGCCAAGGGCAAGGTCGACGGGCTCGCCGACGGCTCGGCGGTCTTCGCCAAGGCGACCGGAACCGAACTCGACCTGACCGACAAGGGCCTCGGCCTTCGTTCGCAGCGCTATGCCGCGCTCGTCGACGACGGCGCAGTCAAGTGGATCGACATCGAAGACAATTCCAGCTGCGCGACCGTCTCGAGCGCGGAGGCGGCGCTGGCGAAGTTGTGATCGGCAGTCGTAATTGGGCAGTCGGCGGTTGGACTTGGCTGCTCCCGCCGCCGCCTGCCTGTTCACGTCAACAACGCCAGTCCTTCCTGGTAGCGCCGCGCGTTCTCCGCATAGTGGATCGCCGAATGCCGATTGCGTTCCACAGTCTCGGCGTCCACTTCGCGCACGAGCTTGGCGGGCGACCCGATGATCAGGGAATTCTCGGGAAACTCCTTGTTCTCCGTCACGAGGGCGTTGGCGCCGACGATCGAGTTGCGTCCGATCTTCGCGCCGTTGAGGATCGTTGCGCCCATGCCGATGAGGCAATTTTCGGCTACGATGCAGCTGTGCAGAATGACGCCGTGGCCGATCGTGCAGTCCGGCCCGATGATCAGCGGGAATCCCATGTCCGTATGCAGAATGCTGTTCTCTTGAATATTCGTGCGGGCGCCGATGGTGATCCATTCATTGTCGCCGCGCAGCACGCAGCCGAACCAGACGCTCGCTTCCTCGCCGAGCTCGACGCGTCCGATGACATGCGCATTCGGCGCTATGAACACAGGCCGACCCGGTGGGAGGCGCGGAGAGTCTCCGTCGATCGAGTATAGCGGCATGCCCCGGACTCCTTTGATTTCGCCGACCATGCCATCTTTGCGCCGCAAGGCAAAGCCCGAAGCTGGAAAAAAATCAATGGGAGAAACCGTGTTGGAGGCGGCGCCGATTGCGGTATAGTCGCGCGCCGATCTCGACCGCGGGTCGCGCCGCCCGAAAGGAGCCGTCCTGACGAACCCGACTTTGCTCTCCAAGCTCCACGAGAGCCTTGGAACGGCGGTCCGGCCTCTGTTCGCAGTGGCGACTCGTGTTATCGCGCGACACTACGCGTTTCGCACGCTCGGCGCGGGCGCGTCAGTGCGGCTGCGCGCCGCGCCGCCCGACCTGCGCACGGGCGATCCGACGGTCGCCGAAGACATCTTCTCCGGCATCTTCGCCTTTCGCGGCAAGACGCTGGACGCGGGCGGGCTGTCGCCATTTGCGCTTACGGCTCCGTCGGCGGAGTGGCGACGAGCGCTCTGCGGCTTTTCCTGGCTGCGGCATTTGCGCGCCGCCGACACGCCGCGCGCGCGCGACTATGCGCGGGGACTCGTCGCCGACTATCTGTCGCGGCCCTGCCCTGTGGGCGACCCTGCGCGCGAGCCGAATGTCGCGGCGCGGCGCGTGCTCTCCTGTCTCGCGCATGCGCCGCTGCTCCTCGAAGGGGCGGACGCGCCATTCCAGGAACGCCTTTCGGCGGCGCTGGCCGAAGACGCCCGCGCTCTGGCGCGAGCCGTGATGACGCGTCGCGCCGAGGGTCAGGATCGGCTTTTCTGCGCCCTGGCGCTGCTCGAATTCGTCGTCTGCGCGGACCTCGCGGTCGAGACGCGATCGCAGGCCACAAAGCTCTTCTTCGACGAGCTCGCGCGTCAGGCGCTTCCCGACGGCGGCCATGTCGGGCGCAATCCTCACACGATACTCGATCTGCTGCTGGAGCTCCTGGCCTTGCGCGCGCTCTATGCGGCGCGCGGCGTCAACGCGCCGCCGGCGCTGCAGGAGACGATCGACCGCATGATCCCGGCGCTGCGCATGCTGCGGCATGGCGACGGCGCGCTGGCGCTCTTCAACGGCATGTCCGTCGCGTCGCCCGGCGAGCTCGCGACCGTGTTCATGCATGAAACGCCGTTCGAGACGCCCGAGGCCGCGCCGCAAAGCGGCTATCTACGCTTGAGCGCAGGCGAGGCGCTCGCGCTCATTGACGCGGGGACGCCGCCGCCGCGCAAATTCTCGCGCCGTGCGCATGCAGGCGCCCTGTCGTTCGAATTCTCGCTCGGACGCGATCGCGTCATCATCAATTGCGGCGCGCCGACCCGACAGGACGATCCCGCGCAGGAGCTCGCGCGCGCGACGGCGGCGCATTCGACGCTCGAGATCGGCGGCGACTCCTCTTGCGCATTCGCGCCGTCGAGCGAAGCGCGCGGCTCGGGTTTCGTGATTGCCGGCCCGACCGCCGTCAACTGGCGCGTCCGACAGCTAAAGGGGCTCATCGTCGCGAGGCTCCGGCATGACGGCTATGCGCGGCGCTTCGGTTTGATCCACCAGCGCACGCTCGCGCTTGCGGCGGACGGCGCGTCGCTCTTCGGTCGTGATCGCCTGCTCGCGGCCGCCGGCGCGCGAATCAGGAATGTCCCGGAGTTCGTGCTGCATTTCCACTTGCATCCGGGCGTCGAAGCGAGAGCGGTCGCAGAGGATCGCGTCGAGCTTCGTCCGCCAAACGGAAGGACGCTCGTGTTCCAGTCACGAGGAGCGCCCCCTGCAATCGCCGACAGCGTCATTTACGCGACGCCGGAAGGCGCCCGGAAGACCGCGCAGATCGTGCTCCGCGGTCGCGCCGCAGCGGGGACGCGGCTGCGGTGGTCACTCCGGCGCCTGAACAGCGCGGAGATCGATGACGACCAGACGCGTAGCCTTGCGTCCTCTTGATCCGCTCTATGGTGGAATTTCGTGCCGCCGCGGGCCGATCGAATTCCGAAACTCGGTCCCGGCCGTTTCAGGCGTACGCTACTTCGTGTTATGTGGTCCGCGAGGTCCTTAGACATTAAAGCTCGC
>Ga0187784_10003375_pt1 | contig 12882 bp, 10 predicted proteins | sample 1015_SJ02_MP15_2_FD_132964 | JGI IMG/M metagenome (GOLD analysis project Ga0187784, IMG submission 132964) | Tropical peat soil microbial communities from peatlands in Department of Meta, Colombia - 1015_SJ02_MP15_20_MG | ecosystem: Environmental > Terrestrial > Soil > Wetlands > Peat | place... | reverse complement strand
TCAACGCCATGGTCCGAGATAACAAACGATGGCAAAACGCTTGACCACCCAGACAGTCGCTCAACCCGACCTTCTCCCCGCGCGCGGGGAGAAGGAGTAGAAGGCGCGGCGGGGATGAGACTGTTTCTCCGCGTCGCGGGGCCGGATGAAAGGAAACAATCATGCGCATTCGCTTCGACTTCGGTTCGCTGACGCTGGACGCGGAGCTTGCCGATACGCCCACGGCCAAGGCGATCGCGGCGGCGCTGCCGATCGAGGCGTCGGCGCTGACCTGGGGCGAGGAGGTCTATTTCGAGATCCCGGTGCAAGTCGCGCGCGAGAAGGACGCGCGCGCCGTGGTGACGCCGGGCGAGATCGCCTACTGGCCCGACGGCCACGCCATCGCCATCGGCTTCGGCCGCACGCCGATCTCCAAAGGCGATGAGACGCGGCTCGCCAGCCCCTGCAACATCTGGGCGAAGGCGCTTTCCGACGTGAAGGCGCTGGCGAAGGTGAGAGGCGGCACGAAGATCAAAGTCAGCGCGGTCGAATAGCTTCAAGGATTCGGCGGGTGCGCGTTGTCGCCGTGCCGCCGCGCGAAGGTGATGGTGAGATCCCAGGCGTTGCGGATGTTCACCAGCAGGAGGAGGAGCAGCGAGCCGGCGAGAATGATCGGCGCGTGCGGCGACGACAGCATGATGAGGACTGCGGCGGCCGCAACGCCGGCATAAGCGACAAACGGCCAGGCCCCATAGGCGAAGCGATCGACGAATTCCGATTTGCTGTCGCGAAACAGCCGCACGGTGATCACCACCGAACCGATAAGGCCGACGGCGCCGCACAGCCCGATAAGCGTACCGAGCGTGCCGTCGCTGAGCGCCGGGATCAGGATGATGAGGCTGATAAACAGGACGCTCGCATAGTGCAGGATGATCGGGCTGACATAGAGGCGCGTTGGGCCCGCGCGTTCGGTGGTCAACAGACCGACACCGATAGACACCGCGACGAACAGCAGCGCGACCAGAGTGGCCGCCGCGGTGCCGAGCAGTCCGTAGAATTCGTGCCAGTGCTCGAACATGTATGGACCATCCTATGCCTGCGTCATTGCGAGCGAAGCGAAGCAATCCAGTGCGGCGTGAAGACCTGGATTGCTTCGTCGCCATGTCCTCGCAATGACGCGGAGAAAATTACCCGCGTCCCACATACGGCATGAGGTTCGCCATCACGGTCATGAACAGCACGTTGGTGTCGAGCGGCAGGCTCGCCATATAGGCCACGGCGCGGCCGACGTCGTCGGCGGCCATGCGCGGCTCGATCATCTTGCGGCCGTCGGGCTGCAGCACGCCGTCGCCCTGGACCATGCGCTCGGTCAGCGGCGTTGCGGCGTTGCCGATGTCGATCTGGCCGCAGCAGATGTCGTACGGGCGGCAGTCGAGCGCGGTTTGTTTGGTGAGTCCGGTGACGGCGTGTTTGGTCGCGGTGTAGGGCGCCGAGCCCGGCCGCGGCGTGTGCGCGGAAATCGAACCGTTGTTGATGATGCGGCCGCCGCGCGGGTTCTGCGCCTTCATGATCCTGATCGCTTCCTGCGTGCACAGGAACAGGCCGGTGAGATTAGTGGCGACCACCGCCTGCCAGCGGTCGAACGGGATCTCGTCGATCGGCATCGCCGGCGCGCCGATGCCGGCGTTGTTGAACAGAACGTCGAGCCGGCCGTAAGTCTCCTTGGTCTTGGCGAACAGCGCCCCGATCGAGGCGGGATCAGACACGTCGGCGGGCACGACCAGCGTCGGCCCGTTGGCCTCGCGGGCCACTTCTTCGAGCTTGTCCTTGCGCCGTCCGGCCAGCACCACCGCGTAGCCCTCGCGCAACAGCGCCAGCGACACCGCGCGGCCCACGCCAGTGCCCGCTCCCGTCACCAAAGCGATTTTTTGTCCGGCCATTGCGTCCTCCCACAGTCGTCATTCCGCAAGCCGCGACAGCGGCTATCCGGAATCCATAACCACGGATTGTGACGATGCGGAAGGGCCGAGACGATGATTTGACGGCGGTGATTATGGATTCCGGGTTCGCGCTTCGCGCGCCCCGGAATGACGCGATCCGCTCAGCTCGCCAGCGCGATTTCTTCGTCGGGGCTGCTGACGCGATAGTCTTCGGGAGCGGCAAGGCGGGCGGTAATGTCGGCCGCCGGCCCCGGCCGGCCGAAGCGATAGCCCTGCATCGAGTGCACGCCGGCGGCGCGCAGGAACAGGTGCTGCTCCGGCGTCTCGACGCCTTCCGCGGTCACCCTCATGCCGAGACCGCGGCCGAGGCTGACGACCGCATGCACGATGGCCGCGGCATCGGGCGCCTTCTCGATGGCGCGCACGAAGCTCGAATCGATCTTGAGCTTGTCGAACGGGAAGCGCCTCAGATAGAGCAGGCTCGAATAGCCGGTGCCGAAATCGTCAAGCGCAAAGCGCACGCCGACTGCCTTGAGCCGCAGCATGGAAAGCTCCGCCGTCTCCAGGTTGCCGAGCAGCGTGCTCTCGGTCAGTTCCAGTTCGAGGCGGCTGGCGTCGAAATTGGTTTCCTTGAGGATGCGCTCGACCACGTCGACAAAGTCCGAGCGGCGGAATTGCAGCGGCGAGACATTGACGGCGACCGTCAGATTCGGCCAGTCGCGGCCGTCGATGCAGGCGCGTCGCAGCATCCACTCGCCGAGTTCGATGATCAGTCCGGAATGCTCGGCGATCGGAATGAACTCGGACGGAGGAATCTCGCCGAGCTTCGGATGCGTCCAGCGCGCGAGCGCCTCGACACCGATCACCTTGTCGCCGCTGGCATTGACTATCGGCTGATAGACCGATCGCAGGCCGTCGTTCTGGATCGCCTGAAGCAGATCGCCTTCGAGCAGCTTGCGGTTCGACAGGTCGGCGTCCATCGCCGCGTCGTAGATGCAGGCGCGGTTGCGGCCTTCGTTCTTGGCGCGGTAGAGCGCCATGTCGGCGTAGCGCAAAATGTCGGCGGCGTCGCGCGCGCGGCGGTCGATTATCGCAATGCCGATCGAGGCGCCGATAATGATGTTGTGGCCGTTGATCAGGTACGGCGCACAGACCGCAGCAATGATGCGCTTGGCGATCGCCTGCAGCGAATAAGAATCGGAAGCGCAGATCGTGATGATGGCGAATTCGTCGCCGCCGAGACGGGCGACGAGATCGTTGCCGCGCATGATGCGGCTCAGCCGCTGCGTGACGTTGAGGATCAGCTCGTCGCCGATCGGGTGGCCGAGCGTATCGTTGACGTCCTTGAAGTGATCGAGGTCGATGTAGAACACGGCGGCGGACGGGCCGCCGGCGCGCACTTCACCGATCACGTTTTCCAGCCGCTCGCCGAAATAGATGCGGTTGGGCAGGCCGCAGACCGGGTCGTGCATCGCGAGGTGCCGCAGCTGCGCTTCGCCGTCGGCCAGCGCTTCGGCAGTGCGGCGCATGTAGCGCATGACCAGACCGACCAGCAGCGCGAAACCGGCGAGCGCCACAACGATGAACGGGATCACGCTCAGCATGACCTCGCGGCCAGGGGTCGACGGCTTCCAGGCGAAGCGCGCGATCGGATCGCCATGGGCGTCGGCGATCTCGGTCACGTAGTCGCCGGCGGCCGGCGGCGCGCCGATCCGGTGCAGACCAAGAAGCTGCAGATCGGTGCCGATCTCGCGCAGCATGGCGTCGTCGATATATTTGACGGCAAACACGATCGGTGCCTGCGCATTGCCGGAGCGCAGGTCGTCTTCGCTTCCGACCGCCACCGCGGCGACGATCGCTGGCCGCCCGAGAAAATGCTGGATCAGCGCGGTTGTCGGCCCGGGGTTCCGGGGACTTTGCGTGGCGAGCACGTCAAGCGTCCCGGCCGGAAATGCGGCCAGACGGCCCCGCAACAGATTGAGGCTGGTCGCGATGTCCGTGCGGATATCGGCGCCCGCAGGAGTGAGGGCGGAGCGGGAATGGATGAATTTGACCTGATCCGCGCCATCAACGACCGCAACGACGTCGTGGTTGAAATAGGTCTGCAGCCAGTCGCCGATGTGTTCCGCGACCCATTGCGGATTGTAGTTGGCGCGGATCGCGGCCACGGCATGCGGCGTGCCGGCGACGCTGTCGAGCTGGCGCAGCACGCGCACGCCATTGTCGGAGATTGCCTGGCGGATCAGTTGCTGTTCGCGGTTGAACGAGACCTCGTCGGCGCGTTGCGCCGAGGTCAAAACCGCGACAACCACGCAGACGATCGCCACGGCAACGATGACGCCGATCGGCAGCACCAGGCTGACGCGGGCGCGGTCCCACCGCGACCGGCGGGAGCCTCTGGTCTTCCCGGCGATACGCTGCTGCAAAGCAGGCGGCACGCTCCGATCCTTCTTCATGCGCCTAGTCGGAAAGTAGGGAGGAAGTGTTGCAAATCGCTTGCAAATTAGAGGCAAGCTTAGTTGCAACGGGAACGGCAGCGTTTACGCCTCGGCCAATGGCGCCCAATTCGGTTGCAGGCTTAATTTTGCGTAAAGGCCGGCGACCGCTCGGCGCCGATCCGCGCTCAGGCGCGGCGGCCGTAAGGCGGCCGCGGGATGCCGATATGGGCCGCGCGCAAAGCCGCCGACCAGCGTTCGCGCAGATCGGTGAAATACGGCTCGCCCGGCTCGATGCGATAGATCAGCTCGGCCTCACACGTGTCGCGCCTAACGACCAAAAGGTCGATCGGCATGCCCACGCTCAGGTTCGAGCGCAAGGTCGAGTCGATGGAGACGAGTCCGACCTTGAGCGCGTCGTACAGATCCATCTCGAAGCTTACCGCGCGGTCGAGCACCGGTTTGCCGTATTTGTGCTCGCCGATCTGCAGATAGGGCGTGTCAGTCGTGCACTCGATGAAATTCCCGGCCGAGTAGATCATGAACAACCGCATGCGCTCGCCCATGATCTGGCCGCCGAACAGAAACGAGACGTCGAACGTGACGTCGGAAGCTTCGAGCGCCTTGCCCTCAGTGGCATGAATGCTGCGGATGACGTGACCGACCCGCTGCGCGGCTTGGAACATGGTCGGCGAATTCATCAGCGTCTCGCGCTCGCCGGTCGTGGGATTGTCGTAGCCCTCGGTCAGGATGCTGAGCACCGACTGGCTGATCGACAAATTGCCGGACGACGCCAGCGCCATGATGCGCTTTTTCGGATCGCTGAAGACATGGAGCTTGCGAAACGTCGAAATGTTGTCGACGCCCGCGTTGGTGCGAGTGTCGGCGAACATCACAAGGCCCTCGCGCACGAGGATTCCGCCGCAATAGGTCATCGCACTGCCTGCTCCACCAGCCCTGCAACGCCGGTTATAGCGGCACGGCGCGAGTCGCGGCAACGCCGGCTACTGGCCGACTCGGATCGCGACCTCCAGGCTTTCCGAGCCCGTGCCGTAACGCGAGCCGCGTACCGGAGCGGCGCCGAGCGAATCGAGGCCGACGGCGACACGGACATAGGCGTCGGTCGGGCAGACGCCGTTGGCTGGATCGAAGCCGACCCAGCCGAGGTCCGGCACGAAGGCTTCGGCCCAGGCATGGCCCGCCTCCTGGTCGGCGGCGCCGTCCTCGATCTGCATGTAACCGGCGACATAGCGCGCCGGAATGGCGAGGCATCGCGCCGCTGCAATGAAAATGTGCGTCAGGTCGCGGCAGACGCCGCGTTTGCCCGCGAGCGCTTCGGCCGCGTTCATCGGCGTGTTTGTCAGCGCGACATCGTACGTCATCTCGCCGTGCAGCCGGTCCAGCAGGGCGTGCAGGCAGGGAAGCGCGGCGCTGCCGGCCGCAACGCGGATTTCCTCAGCCAGATTTACGATCGCCGCGTCGGCCTGCGTCAGCGCCGTCTCGCGCAGGAACAGGCTTGCCGGAAACCGCTCGACCGTGCCGCGGACCACGCCGTCGGTGCTGTGCGTTTCGACGTCGCCGTCGACCGCGACGGTCAGTTGGCTAAGCGGCCCGGTTGCGCTGAACACGTGAGTCATATTGCCGAACGCGTCCTCGCGCGCCGACAGCCGGACATCCGGGGAAACATCGATGCGCCAGCGCACCACGTACTGGCCGTCGTGATTGCGCGGCGTCAACCGCAGCAGCTGGATTGCGCCCGAGGCCGGCGGATCATAGTGGTAAACGGTGGAATGGGCGATGTGCAGGCGCATTCGGATGGGCGGCGACGGGCGACTGAGGATGCACGCAGAATAGGCCATGCTGACGGCGCTGTCTCGCGCCGCTCGCCTTGCGGCGTCTGTCCGGCGCTACATCAAATATTGCTGCGCCAACGCGGTACCGAGCCGATTGTTGTCCTCGATAAAGCCGCCAATGAATTCATGCAGGCCGTCCTGAAATATCTGCTCGATGCGGCTGTTTTCGAGACGGGCGCGCACGGCGCGGGCTTGGCGCTGCGCGGGACCCTGGCGGCCATAGGCATTGGCGATGCGATCGAGATTCTGCACCAGGTTTTCGTAGCAGCTTGCCAGCGACCGCGGCATCTCGTCCTTGAGGATGAGCAGGTCGGCCACCAGCCACGGCTTGACGTTCTCGCGATAAACCCAGTGGTAGGCGGTGAGCGCCGACACCGAGCGCAGGATCGCCGACCACTGGAAATAATCGAGCGGACCGCCGACCTGTTCGTGGGCGGGCAGCAGCAGATGATATTTCACGTCGAGAATGCGCGCGGTGTTGTCGGCGCGCTCAATGTAGACGCCGAGCCGGGAGAACCAGTAAGCATCGTTGCGCAGCATGGTTCGATAAGCGCTGCCGTCGAAGCGCAGCGAGGATTCCTGCACCCAGCGCAGGAATCGCGCAAATTCCTCACGCGACGGCGGTCCGTTGCCCCATTTGCGCAATTCGAGCCATGCGCCGTTGATGGTGTCCCACATTTCGATGGTGAGCGCGGTGCGCACCGCGCGGGCGTTATTGCGCGCGCTCTCGAAGCAACTGCGGATCGAGGAGGGATTGTTGGACGAGAAAGCGAGAAAGTCGGTGACGGTTTCCTCGGTGGCCTCGCTGTGCGTGGCAAAGAACGCGCCGGCACAGCCGGCCGTGGCGACCGCGGATTCCCATTCGTTGCTCGCGCCCACATAGGCGAGCGGCAGCGTACTCAGCCGCAGCGTGGTGTCGAGGATGCGGGCGAGATATTCGGCGCGCTCGACGTAGCGGGCGAGCCAGTAAAGATTATCGGCCGTGCGCGACAGCATCAGCTAGCCAGAACCCAATCAGCTATCCAGTACCCAATCAGCAATCCAGTACCCAATCAGCTATCCAGCACCCACGTGTCCTTGGTGCCGCCGCCCTGGCTGGAGTTGACCACAAGCGAGCCTTTCTTGAGCGCCACGCGGGTCAGACCGCCAGGCACGATGCGGACGCGGTCGCGGCCGGTCAGCACGAACGGCCGCAGGTCGACGTGACGCGGCGCGATGCCCTCATCCGCGCAGGTTGGGCAGGTCGACAGCGCCAGCGTCGGCTGCGCGATGAAGTTTTTCGGATTGGATTTGAGCTTGGCGCGGAAGCCCGCGATCGTCGCCTTGTCGGCCTTCGGGCCGACCAGCATGCCGTAACCGCCGGAACCGTGCACCTCCTTAACCACGAGTTCCTCGATATGGTCGAGCACGTAAGACAGGTGCTCGCTTTCGCGGCACCGCCATGTCGGCACGTTTTTCAGGAGCGGTTCCTCGCCGAGATAGAATTTCACGATCTCCGGCATGTAGCTGTACACCGCCTTGTCGTCGGCGATGCCGGTCCCGACCGCATTGGCGAGCGTGACGTTGCCGGCCTGATAGGCCGACATCAGCCCGGGCACGCCGAGCGCGCTGTCGGGCCGGAACACGAGCGGATCGAGGAAATCGTCGTCGAGGCGGCGATAGATCACGTCGACGCGTTTGAGGCCCTCAGTCGTGCGCATGTAGACGATGTCGTCTTTGGTAACGAGGTCGCGCCCCTCGACCAGTTCGACGCCCAGCTTATCGGCCAGAAACGAGTGTTCGTAATACGCGGAATTGTGTACGCCCGGCGTCAGCAGAACCACGGTTGGATCGGACGAGGCGCTAGGCGGCGCCACCGATTTCAAGGTCTGCAGCAATTCGTCAGGGTAGTTTTCGACTGGCGCTATGCGATAGCGCGAGAACAGCTCCGGAAAAAGCCGCAGCATGATCTCGCGGTTTTCCAGCATATAGGAGACGCCCGACGGCGTGCGCACATTGTCTTCAAGTACATAAAAGTTGTCGGCATCGACGCGCACGATATCGATGCCGGCGATGTGGACGTAAATGTCATGCGGCACCTTCTGGCCGTTCATCTCGGGACGGAACACCGGATTCTGGAACACCAGATCCTCAGGGACGACGCCGGCGCGCAGGATTTCGCGGCGATGGTAGACGTCCTTAATGTAGGCGTTGATCGCCTTGACGCGCTGCTCAAGACCGCGGCGGAGAGTCTCCCATTCCGCAGCCGACAGAATGCGCGGTATGACATCGAACGGGATGAGGCGCTCCTGCGCCTCGGGGTCGCCATAGACCGCAAAGGTAATGCCGATACGGCGGAACAGCAGCTCCGCTTCCCGCCGGCGGTAGCCGAGCACGTCGGGCTTGGTCTGCGCGAGCCACTCGGACAACGCGGCATAGGCCGGGCGCACTGCGCCGCCGCCGTCCCCGATGCCCCGCATTTCGTCGAACATACTCTGCCCCGGCGCGGCCGGCCTGCGCCGCCGCCCACCCGGTTCCGTAGCAAGCTTCGCGCCACATCGGCCGGGCAAGGCGAGGGGCAGGGCGATGGCCGCCGCACCTATTATTGCCCATGTTTTAGGCGGCGTGACTATCCCGGTGGCGGATGACGTTTGCCAAGCCCTATCCTTCACTCCAGCCCGCCGCGGAACAGCCAAGCCGCCGACGACAGCGTGACCGTGGCGATAATCGCCATCGGCCACAGATCGGGCACGAGCTGATCGAGACCGGCACCTTCCAGATAAACCCGATGCGCAATATCGATCGCGTAGCGCAGAGGATTCGCGTACGTGAAGTCCTGGAAAATGTCTGGCATGTTGCTCAAGGGCGTCGTCAGTCCGGAGAGCAGCGCAAACGGCATCATGATGACGAAGGCGTAGAGCATCGCCTGCTGCATGGTGGCGACGATCGCCGAGAGCATCAGTCCCATGCCGACAGCAGCAAGCAGGAACAGGAACAGCCCGGCATAGAGCGTCACATAAGAGCCGGCGAAAGGAATGCGAAACCAGAGTTGCGCCACCAGCAGAATCAGTGTCGCTTGAATGAGGCCGATCAGGACCGACGGCACCGCCTTGCCGACCATGATCTCGAAGGGGCGGAACGGCGTCACCAGGAGCTGATCGAAGGTGCCCTGTTCGCGTTCGCGCGCAACCGACATCGCCGTCAGCAGCAGCGTTTGCAGGAACGTCAGCGTGCCGATCAGCGCCGGAATCATGTACCAGCGCGTCTCCAGATTGGCGTTGTACCAGGCGCGCGTGGTCACCTGCAGCGGCGGTGCGGCGGTGCCGTGATTGGCCGCCCAATCGGCATTGAAGGCATCGACGATCGCGCCGACATAGCCAAGCGCCGTTCCCGCGGTATTGGAATTGCGGCCGTCGGCGATCACCTGCACGTCGGCGGACAGACCGGCGCTCAGGCGGCGCTGGAAATCCTGGCCGATGACAATGACAAGGAGCGCGGTTTCCTGGTCGATCGCCGGTCTGATGTCAGCCTGGTTGTGCAGCTGGGCGACGCGGTGAAATACGCCCGACCCATCGAGCGATGCCAGGAGATCGTGGGAAGCAGCGCTGCGGTCCTGGTCCAGCACCGCGTACGGAACATTGCTCAGGTCGTAGGTGGCCGCGTAACCGAAGATCAGGCATTGCAGGACAGGTGGCAAAAACAGGCTGACCCGGCTGCGCGGGTCTTTCAGGATCGCCAGCAGCTCTTTGTTGATGAGCGCGAGAATGCGCAGGATCGCCTCTGCCATGATCGGCCTCACACCAGCCGCTTCGTCGTGACCGCGCGCGCCAGCGCCAGCAGCGCGCCGGCCATGACCGCGAGCACCGCGGCGTCGGGCAGCACCACGCCCCAGATATTGCCGGCGAGGAATAAGGTCTGCAGCAGGTTCACATAGTACCGCGCTGGCAGCGCATAGCTGATGGCGCGGACCATGGCCGGCATGCTGCGCAGGTCGAACAGGAAACCGGACAGGAACACAGCGGGCAGGAAGGTGATGATCATCGTGGTCATGCTGGCGACAAACTGGCTCTTGGTGAGGGAGGAAATCGACAAGCCGATCGCCAGCGATACCAAGAGATAAAGTGTGGAGACGCCGGTCAGGACCAGCACCGAACCGCGGAACGGCACGCCAAAGACGAATTTGGCGGAAAAGATGCAAAGTCCGAGCCCGATCATGCCGAGGGCGAAATAGGGGATCATCTTGGACAGGACGATTTCGCCGGAACGTACCGGTGTCACAAACAACGCTTCCAACGTGCCGCGCTCCCACTCACGCGCCATGACCAGGGTCGTCAAGAAAGCGCCGATCAATGTCATGATCAGGACGACGAGACCCGGCACTAGAAAATAATGACTGTCGTCGGCCTCGTTGAACCACAGCCTGCTTTGCACCACGACCGAGGCGTCCCCGGGCGACGGATGCCCCTCGGCGGCGCGGCGCGCCAGATACTGGCCGATGGCACCCTGGGCGTAGGCCTCGATGATGCGGGCGCGATTGGCGTCGGTTCCGTAGACCAGGAGCTGGATTTGCCCGCTGCCGCTGTTGAGCTGGCGAGCGAAATCCGACCGGATACGGATGATGCCATCGACCTTCTGCTGCAGCAGAAGCTCTTGCGCGCGCGGCATGGACGTCGTCTCGTGCGTCTCGAAATAGGGCGACAGCGCGAAACCTGCGGCAAGCTCCGTTGCGGTCGGCGAGGGCGCCTCAAGAACGACCGCGACCGGAACGTTTTTGACATCGAGCGACAGCGCAAAGCCGAACATGAAGATCAGGAGCGCCGGCATGACGAGGCCGATCGCGATCGCGCTCGGATCGCGAAACAGCTGATAAGTTTCCTTGCGCACCAGCGCGGCGAGCCGGCGCAGGCGCGCCGCTGCGGTGGCGTGAAATGCGCTTTTCGGCGTGATGGGCTTCCTCATGGCGCACCTTCTTGTCTGTGCCCGCGGGCCTGCTCGACGATGCCGATGAAGGCGTCTTCCATCGTCGCCCGGTGCGCCTCGTGCGTTGACTGCAGCCGCACGCTTGCCGGTGTGCCTTCCGCCAGCATGCGGCCGCCGTCGAGGATTGCGATCCGGTCGCAATACTCAGCCTCTTCCATGAAATGCGTGGTGACGATGACGGTAACTTGCTGTTGCGCAAGCTGGGTGATGCGCTGCCAGAACTCGCGCCGCGCCAGCGGATCGGCGCCGCTTGTCGGCTCGTCAAGAAACAGAATTTGCGGTGCATGCAGGAGCGCAATCGCCATCGCCAGGCGCTGCTTGTAGCCGCCGGGCAATTGGCCGCTCGGAAGCTGCATCAGCGGCGCAAGCTCGAACTGGGCAAGCGCCCAGGAGATGCGCTCGCGCTTGCGCGCGCCGTGCAGCCCGTAGGCTCTGGCGAAGAAATCCAGATTTTCCGCCACCGAGAGCTGGCCATAGAGCGAGAATTTCTGCGCCACGTAGCCGATGTGCTGCCGCGCCGACGCGCGCGCACGCCGCAGATCGAAGCCGGCGACCCGCAGCGTCCCGGAGGTCGCCGACAACAGCCCGCACAACATGCGAAAGGTCGTCGTCTTGCCCGCGCCATTCGGACCGAGCAGGCCGTAGATCTCGCCGCAATGCACCTCGAAATTGATGTGATCGACGGCGGTGAAGCTGCCGAACTTGCGGACCAGATCGCGCACTTCGATCACGCTCGCGCCGGCGCCTGCCGGAGTCGTCTGGTCGAGTGACGGCAAAGCCGACGGCCGCGGTCTGTCGCTACTCTGTTGCCGCAACAGCGACATGAAGCCGTCCTCGAAACGCGCCCGCACGGCCACGACGTTGAGTCCATTCAGCAATTGATCGGGCTCGGCGCCAGCGCGGACGAAGTGAACGCGTCCGGCTTCGGGCACGGCATCGATAATTTCCGGGTCGTCAAGCAGCTGGGACTGCAGGTTTCGCGCCGGCTGACCCGCCGGCGGGTCGGCCTCGAAGCTGTGTCCTGCAGCGACAGCGGTGACTTCTTCGGGCCGCCCGCTCGCCAACAGCCTGCCCTCGCGCAGTACAAAGACCCGGTCGCAGCGCTCGGCCTCGTCGAGATAGGACGTACTCATCAGTACGGTAAGACTTTGCTCGCGCACTAGACGCACGATGATGTCCCACAATTCGCGGCGCGACAGCGGATCGACTCCGACCGTGGGCTCGTCGAGTAAGAGCACGTCCGGTGAGCCGATGAGTGTGCAGGCAAGCCCAAGCTTTTGCTTCATTCCTCCCGACAGATTGCCGGCGAGCCGCTGCGTGAAGCGTCCGAGATCGGTCATCTGCATCAGTTCGGGATAGCGCTGGCTGCGCTCCGCCTCGGTAATGCCATGCAGACTGGCATAGAGGTCGAGATTTTCCTGGACGCTGAGATCTTCGTAGAGTCCAAACCGCTGCGGCATGTAGGCGATGCGATCCTGAACCCGCTGCGGCTCGCGCGTCACGTCGATGCCGTCGACCGTGAGCGTCCCGGCCTCCGGCCGCATCAAGCCGGCAACGAGCCGGAGCAACGTCGTCTTGCCGGCGCCGTCGGGACCGACCAACGCGGCGAGCGCGCCGTGCGGCACCTCAATCGATACGTCGTCGAGCGCGACGACGATCTCGCCGGTTTCGCGGCGAAACTGCTTGCGCAGATTGTGGCCGAGGACGGCGTGATCG
>Ga0187784_10003374_pt1 | contig 12883 bp, 10 predicted proteins | sample 1015_SJ02_MP15_2_FD_132964 | JGI IMG/M metagenome (GOLD analysis project Ga0187784, IMG submission 132964) | Tropical peat soil microbial communities from peatlands in Department of Meta, Colombia - 1015_SJ02_MP15_20_MG | ecosystem: Environmental > Terrestrial > Soil > Wetlands > Peat | place... | reverse complement strand
TTAGGCGGGAAGCCGATAATTATGGAGGGAAACAAATATGCGCACGAATCACATTGCTTTCGGCGCCGCAATCCTTGCGGCGCTTGCGGCTTTCCTTCCGGGCCGGAGCGAGGCCGATCTTAAGCTTCCCCGCGAAAAGGTGACGCTCGTCGCGCCACCGTTTGTGCATCCCCATGAACAGGTGGCCAAGTCGGGTCCCAAGATTACCGAATTCAGGATGGCGGTCATAGAAAAGCCGATCGTTATCGACGAAAGCGGGACAACCATACCAGGGCTGACCTTCAATGGCTCGATTCCCGGGCCGCTGCTGGTCGCGCACGAGGGGGATTACATCGAGCTGACCCTCGCGAACCCCGCGGCTAACAAAATGGCGCATTCCATCGACTTTCACGCGGCGACGGGAGGTCTCGGCGGCGCGGCGCTGACTCTAATTCAGCCCGGCGAGGAGACGACCCTGCGCTGGAAAGCGACGCGAGCCGGCGTGTTCGTTTATCATTGCGCGCCTGGCGGGGAGATGACGCCGTTACATGTAGTATCTGGCATGAGCGGGGCGGTCATGGTTCTACCGCGCGAGGGTCTGCGCGACGGGGCCGGCAAGCCTCTGCACTATGATCGTGTCTATTACATTGGGGAAAGCGACTTTTATGTTCCGCGTGGACCTGATGGCAAATTTCAGAGCTTCACGGAAGTCAGCGACTACTTCCCAAAGGCGCTGGAAGTCATGCGCAAGCTTGTCCCTACTCATGTCGTCTTCGAGGGTAAGGTCGGCGCGCTCACGGGCAAGAACGCTCTTTTGGCGAAGGTCGGCGAAACGGTGCTGATTGTCCACTCTGAAGCGAACCGCGACAGCAGACCCCATCTCATCGGCGGCCATGGCGATTATGTGTGGGAGACGGGAAAATTCGATAACCCCCCGGAAAAGAATCTCGAGACCTGGTTCATCCGGGGAGGAAGCGCAGGAGCGGCGCTTTACACTTTTCGTCAGCCGGGCCTCTATGCCTATCTCAGTCACAATCTTATCGAAGCGGTGGAGCTCGGCGCAGCGGCGCATTTCAAGGTTGCAGGTCAGTGGAACGACGATTTGATGAAGCAAGTGAGTCCGCCGGCGCCCATTGGCGCCGAGGGGGCTACTCAGGCAAAGTCGAGAAAACCCGGTTCTTGACTGAGCGTGGCTGTCGGAGCGTCTGCTGAGGGCGGAGAAACATGCTTATGCAAGCAACGAAGCGCGCCGCGATGACGCTGCTCGCCGTCCCGCTGGGCATTGCCTCAATGTCGGGGGTGACGTTGCCATCCTCTCCGATTCCCGTTGAAATGATCGATGTCGCCCCGCGAGCTTACGCCTATCGCATGGCCGGCGACTTCAATCAGGCGGGGTGGCCGATCGATGCGCCGCTCATCGCTTTGACGCGGAATTCTGCGCTTCACATCATGAAGCGACAGGTCACGGCGGCGGAGTACGACCGCTGCGTCGCGGAGGGAAAGTGCTCTGCGCGCGCAGCAAATGAGAGCGTCGAGCCCGAGCTGCCTGCAGTGCGGGTGAGCTGGCGGGATGCGACCGCCTATGCCGTTTGGCTCTCCGCCAGAACAGGCGAGACCTGGCGTCTCCCCACGGACGAGGAATGGGTCTTCGCAGCCGGCTCGCGTTTTCATGACGATGGATTATTGGTCGCCGCGACGCGCAATCCGGCGACGCGCTGGCTCGCACGTTACGACCGGGAGTCGCAACGAGAGGCGTTGGATCAGCAGCCGCGCCCCGCGGGAGCTTTCGGCGTCAATGAGCTCGGACTGTTTGATCTTTCCGGGAACGTCTGGGAATGGACAAACACGTGCTTCACCCGCCAATCGCTTGATGAGAAGGGCAGGCCCTTTGGCCCTTCGTCCACAAATTGCGGGGTGCGAGTCGCGGAGGGCGAGCACCGCGCCTATGTCATAGATTTCATTCGAGACGCGCGCGGAGGGGGGTGCTCGGTTGGCAAGCCTCCAACCAACTTGGGTTTCCGTCTGGTCCGGGAGGACGGCGCCGTTTCGGAAATCGCTTTCGCTTGGCGACGGCTGATGTTCAACGATTGAGCCTGGGGCGCCGACTCCGGCGCGTCTCGGGAACCCGCTTGTCGAGCTTGCACATAAAGGAACTGACCTTGATCGTCGGCGCGCCAGCGTCCCGTTGGTCCTCCTCGTTGCCACTATCAGGTAATCCTGAGTGAAAGGCGTCGCCATGAAGCGGAAAGTCTTTGGGCGTTTCATCGGCGGGACGTTCGCCGCCAAGGCCGGCGAGGAGATCTCATGCTCCGACTATTTCGATCAATTGCCCCGCCATGTCGAGTTCGAATCTTGCGGCGAAGATGCGGCGGCGCTGCTTCCGAAGGCGCCTCGCCACATGCGCCGATGCCCCGAGTGCGAGGGGCTTTATCTCGGGGTCGGGACGGGGTTGCGGGAACGCCATATCAATTGTTGACTAAATAAACGACCCAAGCGAATCGGCAATTATTCTGCTTGCGCCGTTGCGCCGCCGCGGGGAACTGTAGCGAAACGCCACTGAGCAGGCCTTCGCCTTCCCATTCCACGCGCCCATGCCGGCGCCGCTGCGGGCCCGCCTCGATGGGCCGCCCAGCGCAATCGGACCAGCGACTTGACTTCCGGGGCTTGACGCCTTTCTTGACAGCCGACCATGCTCAAGGCGGACCTAAAGAAAATGCTTCCGCCGTTGCGAGGCCAAAGCAATGCTTGAGTTTGTGCCCGACGTTCAACGGCTCACCATGATCTTTTCCCAGGCGACCGCCCCTACCTTTTTTCTGGGGGCTGTCGCCGCCTTCGTTTCGCTCATGTCGTCCCGGCTTTCGGCCGTCGTGGCTCGAATCCGCGCTCTCAACGGTATTCCGGAAGCCGATCCGGGCCGTGCCCACCTCAAGTCCGATGTCGTCCGCTTGCGTATGCGCGCACGCCTGTTGAGCCGAGCCATGACCGCTTCGCTAATCAGCGGGATATGCGCCACCGTTCTCCTGGCGATCGTTTTCGCTGCGGAGTTTTTCGGTCTAAAATACGCATATGGAGCGGGCCTCCTCTTTGTTGCGGCGACATTCTTCTTAGGCACGGGCCTAGTGCACTTCGCAAGGGAAGCCCATATCGGTCTCTCGGAGGCCGACGAATACGAATAGGTTTTTTCCGCATTCGTCAGAAACGCATAGGAACGGAATCACGATAAAGACAATTACCCAATTTCGCCAACATAATTGCGTATTTTACGTATTTGCGCCCGCGCGCGGCAATTTTCGCAGAACAAACCTATTTTGAGCGCAGCCTGCGGCCTCCCTCAGGCGGCGCGCCGGATTCCGGGGCTGTCGGAGATCGCTTGTCTCATCCTTCAGCGCCCCCTATAACCGAGCGACCGCCCCATCGGCACCGTAAACAATTTGTTTTTTTGCATATTCTACAACAGTCACAGCCCCGACCACCCCAGCCGGAAAAGGCGCCCAACAGGCCTCATGCCCACGCTCATCCATTACCCGCTCTGCCCGCACTCCAGGTTCATCCGGCTCATTCTCGCCGAATATGGCGTCGAGGCGCAGCTCCTCGAGGAGCGCGTCTTCGACCGCAATCCGAAATTCCTGGAGCTCAACCCCGCCGGCCGGACGCCCGTCCTCGTCGACGACGACGGCCTCGTCGTCTGTGGCGCCTCGGTCATCGCCGAATATCTTGACGAAACTCTAGGGCCCACAATTGGCGCGGGCCGGCTCATGCCGCAGGACACTGAGGAGCGCGTCGAAACGCGCCGGCTCGTCTCCTGGTTCAACGACAAATTCTTCGAAGACGTGACGAACGCCCTCGTCACCGAGAAGGTGTGCAAGCGCTTCGCCTCGTCCGGCAGCGGCGGCGGCGCCCCCGACATGGACCTCGTGCGCGTCGCCCGCGCCAACATCCGTCCGCATCTGCGCTATATCGGCTATCTGACGGGCGTGCGGAAATGGCTCGCGGGCGACCGCTTGAGCTATGCCGATTTCGCCGCCGCCGCGCATCTCTCTTGCGCCGATTATCTCGGCGACGTTCCGTGGGAGGAGGACGAGGCGGCCAAGCATTGGTATCAGCGCGTGAAGTCGCGCCCGGCCTTCCGCCCGCTCATCGCCGACCGCGCCCCCGGCATGGTTCCCGGGCGCTATTACGCCGAACTCGACTTCTGACTCTTAAGGATCACATCCGCCGCAGGGCGCTCGATCTCGGCTTCGACGTCTGCGGCTTCACGACGCCGGACTCCATCCCCGAGGCCGGCGAACGCCTGCGGGCGTGGCTTTCCGAAGGCGCTCAGGGCGACATGAACTGGATGGCCGAGAGCGCGGCCAGACGCGCCTCGCCGCAGGCGCTGTGGCCGCAAGTCCGATCCATCGTGATAGCGGGGCAAAATTACGGCCCAGCGCAGGATCCGCTGCAGGCGCTGACGCGGCGAGAGAACGGCGCGATCTCGGTCTATGCGCAGGGACGCGATTACCACGACCTCGTCAAGGGCCGGCTGAAGCAGCTCGCAGGCTTCCTCGTCGCCAAGGCCGGCGGCGGCGAGGTCAAGGTCTTCGTCGACACCGCCCCGGTGCTGGAGAAGCCGCTTGGCCAGGCCGCCGGGCTGGGCTGGCAAGGCAAGCACACCAATCTCGTCTCGCGCGGCTTCGGCTCCTGGCTCTTTCTCGGGGCGATCTTCACCGACATCGAGATCGCGTCTGATTCGCCAGAGCGCGACCATTGCGGCTCCTGCCGCGCCTGCCTCGACATCTGCCCGACGAGGGCATTTCCCGCCCCCTACCGCTTGGACGCGCGGCGCTGCGTCGCCTACCTCACGATCGAGCACAAAGGGCCAATCCCGCACGAATTTCGCGCCGCCGTCGGGAACCGGATTTTCGGCTGCGACGATTGCCTCGCGGTCTGCCCCTGGAACAAATTCGCGCAGACGAGCCGTGAGGCGAAGCTTCGTGCGCGGGTCGATCTTGAAAGCCCTCCCCTCGCTGAGCTCGCCCTGCTCGACGACGCAGGGTTTCGCGCACATTTCAGCGGCACTCCGATCAAGCGACTCGGCCATGCCCGCTTCCTGCGCAATGTCCTGATCGCGATCGGCAACAGCAAAGCCCGGGAGCTTGCGGCCACAGCCCAGGCGCGGCTGGGCGACGCCGCGCCGCTCGTCCGCGGCGCCGCGATATGGGCGCTCGGGCGGCTGCTGCCGAGTCCCCGCTTCCACGCCCTCGCGCGCGAGCGCGCCGGAGCCGAGACCGATCGCGACGTCGCAGCGGAGTGGGCAAAAGAGACACAGTCCTCCTGAAAAATGCAACGCGCCCTAAGTTCGATGTTGCGTCGCAGGAAGCGATAACGGCAAATCCATCTGCTCAGGGTGGATCATGACCGGCGCGAAACTCGGCCTCTTGCGATCAGACGATCGCAGCCTGCGACTTGAACGGGCCTCGCTCTTTCGAGGCGACGCGCTTTGCGCCTATGACGGTTGGCTCGCGCCGACCGTGATCGTCTCCGACGGCCCCTATGGCCTCGGCAAATATAAGGGCGAGCCCAAAAAACCCGATTCGCTGGCCGAATGGTATGCGCCCCACGCCGCCGCCTGGGCGAAGGCGGCGAAACCCGACACGACATTGTGGTTCTGGAACAGCGAGATCGGCTGGGCCAAGGCGCATGCGGCGATCGAGCTGCACGGCTGGGTTTATCAAGAGACCGTCATTTGGGACAAGGGCCTGGCCCATGTCGCCGGCAATGTGAACTCGCGCACGATTCGCGGCCTGCCGGTCGTGACCGAGGTCGCCGTGCGCTACACCCGCGCCGTCGAGCTCAGGACGCCGGACGGGCGCAGCCTCCCGCCCAAGGAATGGCTGCGCGCGGAATGGCGGCGCTCCGGCCTGCCGCTCTCGCAGGCGAACGAAGCCTGCGGCGTCGCCAACGCCGCGACGCGCAAATATCTCACCGCCTGCCATCTCTGGTATTGCCCGCCGGGCCAGGCCGTCGTCGCCATGGCGCGCTGGTGCGAGCGGTTTGGAGCCAAGGCCGCCGTCCCCTATTTCTCGATTGACGGGCGCAGCCCGCCGCGCGCCGAGGCGTGGGACGCGTTGCGCGCCAAATGGACGCATGTCCATGGCCTGACGAACGTCTGGCGCGAGCCCGCCGTGCACGGCGCCGAGAGGGTCAAGGCGGAGGGCTCCGGCGCCGCATTGCACGCCAACCAGAAGCCGCTCGCGCTGATGAAGCGGCAGATTCTGGCCTCGAGCGACGAGGGCGACGTGGTCTGGGAGCCCTTCGGCGGCCTGATGTCGGCGAGCGTCGCCGCGGTGCGGCTCAAGCGCATCGCGCACGCCGCCGAGCCGAACGAAGCCTATTTCGCGGCGGGCGCGGCGCGGCTGCGCGCGGAAATCTTCGGCGCGCCCTGCGCGAAAGCCTGTTGAGCGCGCCATGACCTTGTTCTCGCACAAGGCGCATGAAGATCCGGCCGAGGAGGCGGCGCGGCTCTTAACCCGCATGGGCGTGTTCCTGCTCTTCGTCGTCGCGTTGACGGCTCCCGTGCCGATCGGCCAGACGATTTACATCCTGCTGCCGATCGGGGCGGCGCTGCTGCTCGCCGGCGCCGCGGTCTCGCCGTTCACGCGCGAAAAGGTCGGGCCGCTCTGGCGCCTCCTCACCGCTCCGCCCGTGCTGGCGGCGGTGTTTCTCGTGGCCTTCGCCGCCCTGTCGCTGACCTGGACGCCCTTCCGCGCCGAGGCCTCCGAGCGGCTGCTTAAAACCGCGCTGACGCTGGCGCTCGTCGCGATCGCCGGCGGCTTTTTGCCGACGCGAACGCGCGTATGCGATCTGAACCTCCTCCCCATCGGGGCCGCGATCGCGGCCGTCGCGCTGATCGGCGCGACGGCGCTGGACCATTTCCACCCGCGCCCGCAGACGATCGAGGAACTTATCGACGGCGCCCCCGTCGCGCGCGCAGGGCTTGCGCTTGCCCTTATCCTGTGGCCCGCGGCGGGCGCCCTCGCCCTGCGCGGTCGTTGGCGGTTCGCCGGCGCGCTGGTCCTCGTGGCGGCGGTCGCGGCGGTCCTCTCGGGCGCGCCGAACGTCGCCCCGGCGCTGGGCGCGGGCGCTCTCGCTTTCGCCCTGTCCTTCGGGCGCGTGCGCCCGGCGGCGAAATTCTTCGGCCTCGCTTCGGCCGCCGCGATGCTGGCGGCGCCGGTCGTCGCCATGGCCGCGCGCTATGCGCCGGGCGCGCATGCGACGGAATTTTCCCGCGCGCTCGACATCTGGGGGGCGCTCGCGGTCAACGGCGGACTCCGCAGCCTGACCGGGCACGGCTTCGGAGCCGCGCATTTCGGGCTCTTCGGCGGCTATCTCGATCCCCATACGCCGCGCGGGCTCCTCTTTCAGATCTGGTTCGATCTCGGCGTCATCGGCGGCGCGGCGCTGTCGACCATGGTCTGGCGCGCCTTCGTCGTGATCGGCGGGCTGCGCCCGGCGCTCGCGCCCTTCCTGATCGCGGGTTTGATCACCGGATTGGTCGTCGCCATGCTTGGACCCGCGGCCGAGCAGCTGTGGGCGGTGACGGCGGCCGGCCTCGCGGCGATCGCCTATGTGCTGGCGATGCGCGGCCAGTTCAGAAAGCGCCGCCCAAGCCTCCCCGCCGGCCGGCGGCCCCGCGTGGACGCCATCGACTTCGGCGACGACGGCGAGACGTGAGCGTCGGCGTTTTGCGTCTACGCCCAGGCTCGACTGTTTCGCCCCCGGGCCGCCCGTGATAGAGGTGCGCCCCTCGCGCTTGGGATTCCCCAACACCACTCAATTCGCCGCTTCAGGCCCCGGCCGAAGCCACGGAGACTCGCGATGCCGTCTGACGCGACGAAGACCGCCAAGACCGACGCCGATAATTTCCGCCAGGCGCTCCGGAGCGCGACGGCCGGCGCCGCGCAGTGGCTGATCCGCCAGCAGCGGGAAGACGGCCACTGGGTCGGGCGCGCCGAAACAAACGCCTGCATGGAGGCGCAATGGTGCCTCGCCTTGTGGTTCTTGGGCCTCGAGAACCATCCTCTGCGCGCGCGCCTTGGCGAGGCGCTGCTGCAGACCCAGCGGGAGGACGGCGCCTGGGAAGTCTATCGCGGCGCGCCGAATGGCGACATCAACGCCACCGTCGAGGCCTACGCCGCCCTGCGCTCGCTGGGACGGCGCGACGAGAAGCCAGAGCTGCGCCGCGCGCGCGAGTGGATCCTCGCCAAGGGCGGCCTCGCCAACGTCCGTGTCTTCACCCGCTACTGGCTCGCGCTCATCGGCGAATGGCCATGGGAGAAGACGCCCAACATTCCGGCGGAGATCGTCTGGTTCCCGCTGTGGACCCCGTTCTCGATCTACAATTTCTCGCAGTGGGCGCGGGCGACGCTGATGCCGATCGCCGTGCTCTCGGCCTTGCGCCCAAGCCGCCCGCTGCCGGCCGAGAACCGGCTGGACCAGCTCTTCCCCGAAGGGCGCGACAAGTTCGACTACGAGCTGCCGATCAAGGCCGGCGCCGGCCTGTGGGACCGCTTCTTTCGCGGCGCCGACCAGGTTCTGCACGCCCTGCAGGGCCTGCGAAAGAAGCCCGGCCCCATGCGCCGCGCCGCGCTGCGCCATGTGCTGGAGTGGATTATCCGCCACCAGGACGCCGACGGCGGCTGGGGCGGCATCCAGCCGCCCTGGATATACAGCCTCATGGCCCTGCATGCTGAGGGCTACGCCCTCTCACATCCGGTGATCGCCAAGGGGCTCGACGCCCTCAACGATCCGGGCTGGCGCGTCGATGTCGGCGAGGCGAGCTATATTCAGGCGACCAACAGCCCCGTCTGGGACACGATGCTGGCGCTGCTCGCCTTCGACGATGCGGGGCTCGCAGACGACTATCCCGAGCAAATTGAGAAGGCGGTCGACTGGCTGCTCGCGCGCCAGGTGCGGGTCAAGGGCGACTGGTCGGTCAAGCTGCCGAATGTCGAGCCCGGCGGCTGGGCGTTCGAATACGCCAACAACTTCTATCCCGACATCGACGACACCGCGGTCGCGCTGATCGCGCTCGCCCCCTACCGCGACGATCCCAAGTGGCGGGCGAAGGGAATCGAGGAGGCGATCCGTCGCGGCGTCGACTGGCTCGTCGCCATGCAGAGCGCGGGCGGCGGCTGGGGCGCCTTCGACAGGGACAACAACCGCCAGCTCCTGACCAAGATTCCGTTTTGCGACTTCGGCGAGGCGCTCGATCCGCCCTCCTCCGACGTGACGGCGCATGTCGTCGAAGCCTTCGGCAAGCTCGGGATTTCGCGCGAGCATCCGGCCATGGTCCGCGCGCTCGACTACCTGAAGCGCGAGCAGGAGCCTGGCGGCGCCTGGTTCGGGCGCTGGGGCGTGAACTACGTCTACGGCACGGCCGCGGTGCTGCCGGCGCTGGCCGCGATCGGCGAGGAGATGACGCAGGACCACGTAAGCCGCGCCTGCGAGTGGCTTATCTCGCGCCAGCAGGAGCACGGCGGCTGGGGCGAGAGCTGCGCCTCTTACATGGACATCGAGTCGGCGGGCCGCGGCAATGCGACGGCGTCGCAGACGGCTTGGGCGCTGATGGGGCTCCTGGCCACGAGCCGCCCGCAAGACTTTGAAGCGATCGAGCGCGGCTGCGCTTTTCTCATCGAGAGCCAGACCGGCGGGACCTGGATCGAAACCGACTACACGGGCACGGGATTCCCGGGCTATGGCGTCGGGCAGACGATCAAGCTCGACGATCCGCTGCTCTCGCGGCGTCTCATGCAAAGCCGCGAGCTCTCACGCGCCTTCATGCTGCGCTACGACCTCTATCGGCATTACTTCCCCATGATGGCGCTCGCGCGCGCCGGCGGGCGAACGGAGGGCGAAGTTGCGGCTGCAACGCCGCGGCCGGCGGAGCAGTGGACGGCAAATATTGCGGCGCGGCTAATGCAGGGGCCGGAACTCTCGCGCGCCTTCATGCTGCGCTTTGATCTCAACCGCCAGTATTTTCCGCTGATGGCGATGGGGCGCGCGCTGCGCAGACGCTGAGCGCGAGGAAGCGCGAAAACGCCCCATGCCGAACCGGTCGTCTGCGCGTCAATCCGTCGCACTAGAGTGCAGGCGCTGCATTTCAAGCCGAGACTTTGCGAGGATTTTTGCTATCCTTCGTTTTTGCGCGTCCTGCGGCCGCGAAAAGATCATAGTCCAAAATGCAAGGGCGGAGGCGAATATGCGTTTCACCCGGTTTCTGTTCCCTGTCGTCACAATCGCGCTTCTCGTCCCATCTGCGGCGGCTCCGAGCTTTGCGCAACAGACGGGCGGCGCGCCCGGCTCGCCGAGCGCGACGACGACCATCCGCGGCGATCAATTACCGCCGCCGCCGCAGAAATTCGAGGGCAAGATCGAGCGCAACGCCGCGCAGTCGAAGCCCTATTGGCCGGCGCGAGTGATTCCGCCGAAAGGCGCGCCCAACATTCTGCTCATCATGACCGACGACACGGGCTTCGGCGCGCCCTCGACCTTCGGCGGCGTCATCCCGACGCCGAGCCTCGACCGGATCGCGCGCGACGGCCTGCGTTACACGAATTTCCACTCGACGTCGCTGTGCTCGCCGACGCGCGCGGCGCTCATCACCGGGCGCAACCACCATTCGGTCGGCTTCGGCGTCGTCTCGGAACAGGCGACGGGCTATCCCGGCTATAATTCGATCATCACGCGCGACAAGGCGACGATCGGCCGCATCCTCAAGGACAACGGCTACCGCACGTCCTGGTTCGGCAAGGACCACAACACCCCCGAATTCCAGGCGAGCCAGGACGGGCCCTTCGATCAATGGCCGATCGGCATGGGCTTCGAATATTTCTACGGCTTCGTCGGCGGCGACGCCAACCAGTGGCAGCCCAATCTGTTCCGCAACACGACGGCGATCTATCCCTATATCGGCAATCCGAAATGGAACCTCATCACCGCGGAGGCCGACGACGCCATCGCCTATATGAAGCGCATCAACGCGCTCGACCCCGAGCAGCCGTTCTTCGTCTATTTCGTGCCGGGCGCGACGCATGCGCCGCATCATGCGACGCCGGAGTGGATCAAGAAGATTGGCGACATGCACCTCTTCGACAAGGGCTGGAACGCGCTGCGCGACCAGATCTTCGAGAATCAGAAGAAGCTCGGCGTCATCCCGCAGCACGCCAAGCTCACGCCCTGGCCGCACGACCTGTTGAAAAACTGGGACGAGCTCTCGGCGGAAGAGAAGAAGCTCTTCATTAAGCAGGTGGAGGTCTATGCCGCCTATCTCGCCTATGACGACCACGAGATCGGCCGCGTGATCCAGGCGGTCGAGGACATGGGCAAGCTCGACAACACGCTGATCATCTACATCAGCGGCGACAACGGCTCTTCGGCGGAAGGCACATTGATCGGCACGCCGAATGAGGTCGCGTCGATTCAGGGGATCGAGCTGCCAGTCGCCGACCAGCTCAAATATTTCTATGACCTGTGGGGCTCGGACCGGACTTACAATCACATGGCGGTGCCATGGACCTGGGCCTTCGACACGCCCTTCTCCTGGACCAAGCAGATCGCCTCGCATTTCGGCGGCACGAAGCAGGGCGTCGCCATCTCCTGGCCGAAGGTCATCAAGGACAAGGGCGGAATCCGCAACCAGTTCCACCACGTCATCGACATCGTGCCGACGATTCTCGAGGCCACGGGAATCAAGGCGCCGAAGATCGTGGACGGGATCAAGCAGGCGCCGATCGAAGGCGTCAGCATGATGTACACCTTCGACAAGGCGAACGAGAATGCGCCCTCGCGCCATCACACGCAATATTTCGAGATGATGGGCGATCACGCCATCTATCACGACGGCTGGATCGCCAGCACCAAGGTCATCCGGCCGCCGTGGGACGTAGCCGGCAAGGTCAGTCAGGATCCGGCGGGCTACCCCTATGAGCTCTATGATCTCACGAAGGACTGGACGCAGTTCGAGAACGTCGCCGACAAGCACCCGGACAAGCTGAAGGAACTGGAGAAGCTGTTCTGGACCGAGGCCCAAAAATATCAGGTGGAGCCGCTGGACGCTTCCGTGGCGACGCGCGTGATCACGCCGAAGCCCAGCCTGACGGCCGGTCGCACCGTTTTCACCTATTCGGGCGAGATGACGGGCACGCCCAACGGCGACGCGCCCAACATCCTCGACTCTTCTTACAACTTCACGGCCGAAGTTGAAGTCCCCAAGGACGGCGCCGAGGGGATGATCGTCACGCAGGGCGGCCGCTTCGGCGGCTATGGCTTCTATCTCCTGAAGAGCAAGCCCGTATTTCTGTGGAACCTCGTGGACTACAAACGGATCCGCTGGGAGGGGGCGGCGCTCCCGCCGGGCAAGCACACGCTGGAGTTCGACTTCAAATATGATGGGCTCGGCATCGGGACGCTGGCGTTCAACAACATGAGCGGCATCGGCCGCGGCGGAACCGGCGTGCTCAAGGTGGACGGACAGGTCGTCGCGACCCAGAAGATGGAGCGAACGATCCCGCTCATCCTGCAATGGGACGAGAACTTCGACGTGGGCGCCGACACCGGCACGCCGGTGGACGACCAGGACTATCAGGTTCCGTTCCACTTCACGGGAAAGCTCGAGAAGCTGACGTTGACCATCGATCGGCCGAAGCTCTCGCCCGAGGACGAGAAGAAACTGATGGAGACGCAGCGCAACAACCGCATGAGCGAGTGATGCGACCGCCGGCCTGAAGAGAGCATGGAATGTCCGCAGGAGGATGAATTGAAATATTCCCGTCGTCAGGCGGCCCTTTGCGCTCTGGGCGCCGCCGCCGGATTAGCTTCCAGGCAGGCTCTGGGATTCGAATGGGACGGGCCCGTCTATCGCGCC
>Ga0187784_10003373_pt1 | contig 12884 bp, 13 predicted proteins | sample 1015_SJ02_MP15_2_FD_132964 | JGI IMG/M metagenome (GOLD analysis project Ga0187784, IMG submission 132964) | Tropical peat soil microbial communities from peatlands in Department of Meta, Colombia - 1015_SJ02_MP15_20_MG | ecosystem: Environmental > Terrestrial > Soil > Wetlands > Peat | place... | reverse complement strand
GCGCGAATTGGCTGGCCAATATCGGGGATCGGAGGGTCGTGTGAATCCCTCCAAACTGCTGCGCATCTCTTGCGCTGTGTTTCTCTGCGCCATCTTCCTTGCAGGAGTATTTGCCGGGGTCGTTACGCATTACTCCTACGCAAAACAATTCCGCGAGCTACCGAACGCCGCGCCTTCGTCTTCTCACTTGTTCGGCACCGACGCTCTCGGACGTGACCTCTTTGCGAGGGTGCTCTACGGAACACGAATCTCCCTGTTGCTGGCCCCAGCAGCCGCCGTACTGTCTACGATAATCGCAGGCGTTCTTGGTGCATTCGCGGGGCTCATGGGCAGGTGGCTGGAGAAGGTTGTGCTTGCTACAGCAGACCTATGCATGGCGTTGCCGCTGCTGTTTGTGTTGTTGGCTTTGCGTGCTCTGTTGCCTTTAGATGTCAATCCTGTTTTGTCCGTGGTTGCCACTTTTGTGTTTCTGGGATTGCTGGGTTGGCCTGCGTCGTTGCGGGTAGTGTGGGCGGCTTCTCGAAATTTGCGCGATTCGGACTTTCTCCTGCTAGCAAGAGCCTCCGGCTGCCGTCCTTCACGGTTGATCTTTCGCCACGTCGTTCCAAATCTGCGGCCCGTGCTGCTGGCCCAGTTGTGGATTTCGATTCCGCTGTATGTGCTCACAGAAGCCACGCTGAGCATGCTCGGGCTTGGTGTGATGGAGCCTCTGCCTTCTTGGGGCAATCTTTTGCGAGGCCTCGAAGATTTCTCCGTCGTCAGTGCCAACCCGTGGCGGGCCCTGCCGTTACTGTTGCTGATTCTGGTAGTGATTAGTTTTCAGTTGATTCTGCCTGCGCAGGAGGAAATTCAATGAGGAAGCATTCTGTGGGAGTGCTTTTGCTGTTCGCGTCGGCCGCCCTGGCGCCTGCGACGCGTGCGCAGTCCGGGGGCCAACTGCACTTTTGCTTGCACGGCGAACCGAAGACGTTCAACCCCATCCTTGTGGACGACGAAGCTTCAGAACACATTCGTTACCTCACTGGAGGTGTGCTGATCCGACTGAACCGACAGTCGCAGGCGCTTGAAGCGTCTCTGGCCACGTCCTGGGAAATCTCACGGGACAGGAAGACGATCACCTTTCATCTGCGGAAGGGTGTGCGTTTTTCGGACGGCACGCCGTTCACCTCCGAGGACGTCGCTTACACCATGAAGCAGCTCATGGATCCGCAGACCCATTCGCCAACGGGTGACGCGTTTCGTTCCGGCGAAGGCACCGTAGACGTGAATACTCCGACGCCGGACGTGGTAGCCATCACGTTCCCGGCGCCCATCGCAGGGCTCGATCGGCTCTTCGATCAGGTAGCCATCATGTCGGCACAATCCCCGAGAAAAGAAATGGCCGTTCTCGGACCGTTCTTCGTGGCGGAATACAAGGCCGGCTCCTACGTTCTGCTACAGAAAAACCCGAACTATTGGAAGCACGATGCTCAGGGCAAGCCGTTGCCTTACCTGGATAGCATTCGCCTGGACATTCAGCGAAACCGCGATATCGAGCTCGTGCGCTTCCGCAAGAGTGAGTTGCAAATGATCAATCGCTTGGATGCGGAGCAATTCGACCGCTTGAAGCACGACGACCCAGCCGTTACGCACAATGCCGGAACCGGACTGGACGCCGAACAGTTGTGGTTCAACCAGGTGCCCGCTGCACCCCTACCGGAATACAAGAAGGCATGGTTTCGTAGCGCCGAATTTCGTCGAGCCATCTCTGCAGCTATCAATCGCGATGATATGTGCCGCATCGTTTACGGCGGATACGCGAAACCAGCCTACGGACCGGTTTCTCCCGCCAACCATTTCTGGTTTAACGCTGCTCTCGAATCGCCAAAGCACGACACGAAGGCGGCGTTGGCACTGCTGACTCAAGCGGGATTCAAATATGCGAACGAAACACTGAAAGATGCCGCAGGGAATCGCGTGGAGTTTAATCTGGTCACGAATTCGGGTAATGCCTCGCGCGAAAAAATGGCCGCGATGATTCAGCAAGACCTAGCCGAAATAGGAATCAAGGTCAATGTGGTTACGCTCGATTTTCCATCGCTAATCGAGAGGATGACCCGCACCTTCGATTATGATGCGTGCCTCCTCGGCTTGGTCAATACGGACCTCGATCCAGACAGCCAGATGACCGTGTGGCTGAGCTCCGGAGAGAATCACCAATGGAATCCCAATCAGAAAACGCCGGCAACCGCTTGGGAAGCGGAAATTGACAAGCTTATGCGGGAGCAGGCAAGCGCCGTGACCGACGACGAGCGGAAAGTCAAATTCGACCGCGTGCAGCACATTGTTGCGGAGCAACAGCCCTTCATCTATCTAATTAACAAGGATGTGCTGCTGGCCGTCTCACCTGCCGTCGTGGGAGCTGCGCCAGTGGTATTGAGTCCGCAGGCTTTCTGGAACGCAGAAACTCTGCGACTCTCGCCTAGCGCAGAGTTAGGAGCGCAGAAGTGAGGCCCAACGGCCCACTCCTCTCGTTTCATATTTCGGTGGATTACCCGAACCACGTAGGGGTGTTACGTGATGTGTCCCTCGAGATCCACGCTGGCGAGATAGTCGGCTTGGTGGGCGAAAGCGGCTCGGGAAAAAGCACCCTCGCCATGGCTCTACTGAGCCTTTTGTCCTCGAAAGGCGCAAAAGTTTCAGGCGAGATCCTCTTCGAGGGAACAGACCTCCTGAAAACACCAGAGAGCGAGTTGCGCAGCATTCGCGGGCGCAGAATGAGCGTAGTGCTGCAAAGTCCCGTTGCATCGTTGAATCCGGCCCTGCGCATCGGCACGCAATTGAAAGAAGCGTGGCGCGCGCACGCCGACGGAGATGGAACAGCGTGCGACGCCGCTATCCGACGTTCCTTGCGAAGCGCGCAATTGGCCGATGACCCGGAGTTCCTGCGCCGCCGCCCTTTGCAGCTCAGTGTTGGGGAGGCTCAGCGAGTGAACATCGCCATGGCCATTCTGCACCGTCCGGGGCTGCTAGTTGCGGATGAAGCCACCAGCGCTTTGGATACGATTACGCAGGCTGAAATTCTGGACCTGTTTGCACGCTTAAACCGCGAACTGCAGATGGCGATTCTCTACATTTCCCACGATCTTTCGTCTGTAGCCATGCTCTGCGACCGCGCGGCCATTGTTCATCAAGGCGAAATCGTGGAAACGGGTTCCACGAACGAGATCTTCAACTCGCCCAGACATCCTTATACTCGAAAGCTCATCAGCGCTATTCCGCAACTGCGCACGCGAAAGCCAATAGCGCGCACGAACGATTGGAGCACGAAAGCGGTCGAGGCACTCACCACAAAAAGCTGACGGTCACTTTGTCCAACGCGTCTCGGCTCGCCACACGGCAAGCTGGCATAGGGTCGGAATCTGTCCGGGAGCTTCATCATGTTCCGGCGATGATGGCTCCTGAGCGTTGCTCCGCTTGCTCGGCGACTTGTTCGGTCAGGTTCTCGATTTCTTCTTCCATCTCTCGGTACAGGGTCTGCAGCGCGCTCCGTCGATACCAGGCGTGCGGCGGCAATGGCAAGAAGGCCATCTTCGCTTGCCCGTCATAGCTCCACAGACCAGGACCACGTCGCAATCCATTCGCCAAGGCGATGGCCTGCAGCGTGTTTTGGATCGAGGCTCTTTAGAAGGTAGCGGATGGGTGTCCCCCGAGGAAGTCAGCACCCGAGAAAAAACTCTTGTCACCGCCGACCTCGTTAAAGAAAGCGCGTTTACCGGGACCGACCCAACCACTCGACACCAGTTCTACCGGTGTTATCCTTCAATCAGCCAAAATTCAAATGAGCCAATTCCATAAACTTGTTTGGCTGAGACTCCTCATCTCACTGTCTCTGTTGACCTTTCTTCCCTTGGCAGCTTGCGCGAAGGTCCGAGTCGCAGTTTGCCAGATTCTCGTCATCGATGGCGACCGCGAGGGAAATTTCCGCCGCATCGAATATGCGCTGCAGAGGGCGCGCGAGCAACACGCAAACATCGCCACCTTCCCGGAGTCTTCCATCCTTGGTTGGGAAAATCCGTATGCACACAAAGCTGCTACACCGATTCCCGGTGCGGACAGCGATCGCATTGCAACCCTCGCCAAACAGTACGGCCTCATGATCGCTATTGGACTCGATGAGAAAGATGGCGACAAGCTTTACGATTCAGCGATCCTCGTCGAGAGGCACGGTAAGATTCTTTGGAAGCATCGCAAACTAAACGTGTTGGCCGAGCTGATGGACCCTCCCTACGCCGAAGGAAACGTCGAAAGCATCGGTGTGGTGGATACGGAATTTGGCCGCATCGGCGTGGTTATCTGCGCGGACACGTTTTCTGACGACTACGCCAATCGCATCGCCAGTCTTAAACCAGACTTGATGCTTGTTCCCTATGGATGGGCCGAAACTGTCGACAAGTGGCCTGCACACGAACGGGAACTTGAGGGATTGGTCGTCAGCCGCGCAAAGCTCTGGAAGTGTCCCGTGGTCGGAACCGATCTAGTCGGCGAAATGACACACGGTCCATGGACCGGTCGTACGTATGGTGGAGGTAGCATTGTCGTCGACGGCTCTGGCAACGTGCTTGCTATTCTGCGCGACCGCGACACCGACGTTTACGTCATCGACTTGCAGCTCAGCCATGGTAAACACTAATCGGGGTTGTTTTCGGACCGCAAATCGCAGATTGGATCTTTGAGGTTGACAACTGATAAGGGCGAGGTCGGTGGTTCAAGTCCACCGAGGCCCACCAATCCCAGCAAGTTCACAGTCTTCATCGACCCTGTGAAAACCAGTCCCTATAGTTGGTCGAGATGTGGTGTAGCAGCGACTTCGGGATATTTTCGCCGCCCGAGTTAACAACAGCTTGCATCTCGGTGAACCCGAGGTCCATATCCTTCATGAAAGCCGCATCCCTCAAAGCTGCTTTCGCGCTACAGGTCTCCGCTAGCTTCAACCCGTGCTTCGGAAAGAGGTTTTTGTAGACAGTGCGCACCAGAATCGCCATCTCTTCGGTGTCGGTCACTCCAAAAGGTTCCAGACACGAGGCGATCACCCCGAACACGTAAGCAAGGACGAAGTCGTCACCTTCCAACTTCGGACTGAGCTTACCACTGCCATCGCGAGCAAAATACAAAGAAGACGCGAGCAGGGAATCAATCTTCCTAGCCACTTTGCTCGCTTTCCAGACCTTCCGTATGTATCCAAGCATTACTGTCAGGTGTGGCGCGACGCGTTGTGGTCCGATATTCTTCCGATTATTCGAAAGGTTGCCTCGTCTTCAAGTTCCATCAGCCGACGAGCCTCCGCCGACTCCAGTCCAGCATGGAGAGCGGCGATTCTATAGGTGTTCCGCACGCGAACGAATTCCTCGTCGAGTCTCTCGCAATCGTCGCACAGGGCCTGTTTGGCGCGCAGCATGCTCCTCGTTCCCGGCAAAGCACCGCTTACCTTTAGAGTACGATCATTCTATCATCGACTCTAACTCTTTTGCTTCGTACTTCTCTTGCATAGAGCCTTGCCGTCAGTTTTACATTCAAGGCCTTGCAAATTCACACGCGTGACCAAAGAAGTTCGAAGATCGTCAACCAGGGCCCACCATCAAGAAAGTTCACAGTTTCCAATTGGCAAGAAAACTTCCCGAAGAAAAAACACGTGTGGAGGTGCAGAACGGATTGGTTGCGGCAAATGGCCATTGCTGCCACGGGGGAAGTACCGCGATACGAGGCGCGAGGTTTCGATTCAGCTACTTCAGGAAGGGGTGCCAGTCGGGCGGAGGGAAGTCGAGGTTCCAGAAATGGGGGTTGGGGAAGGGGAAGGAGATGCCGACTTCGTTTTTGCCAAAGGGATTTTCCCGAACGTGAATTACGCGGCACTCTTGCTCTTTCGTGGTGGCCCAGTTCCTCAGAATAATCCTTTGTCCGGGCCGCACCTTCATCGCCAAGGAGAGCAAAGCGCCGTGCGCGTTGACCACGAGGGTGAATGTGTCTTCCGTCAGGGGAGGTTCGCCTTGCACGGGAGCCTTGACGAGGATGGGAATCTGGATGACAACGCGCTGCGTGCGGCGGGACTCGCCCCAAGAGGGCGTTAGGGGCTCAAGCGAATTCGGCATAGCAGTCTTTCAAGGATACCAGTGAGGGGTTCATCGAGGTTAATCGCGTGACGAAAAGTGTGTGCTTGTATGCGAAAAAGCAATTCCTCAGGGGCGAAAGCCCTCGTGAAGAGAATAGCGCCTCATGTGGAAGGGAAAGCCAGCTTGTAGCAGGCAAGCTCCGGCTCCCGATCCTAGTTCTCACGCATTGTTCTGGAGCAGTTCCAAATCTGCATTGCCGCGGCTGAATTGAAACAGTGGGCCGCCGAGTGTCCGGCGAATAGCAGGCAATTACAAAGGGTTAAGGCCGTTCCCGCGGAATGGGCTGGTATCTCACGTGCCTCCATCGGCCTTGGGGCCGCAGGTCCTGCGCATGGCGGACACGACTGACCACCAACTACTGCAGCGTCTGGTTCTCGAAGCTTTGCCGTTCGGCGTTTCTGTGGTGAATCGGGATGGCAAGGTCATTCCGTGGAGCGAGGGCGCGGAGCATTTAACAGGATACTTGCGGCAGGAAGTGGTGGGGCGCTCGTGCCAGGAAGAACTCCTGAAACATTGCGACGGGGACAGTAATCCGCTGGAAGGAACCACCATCCCGTTGCTCGCAACTCTTCGCGAAGGACGAGCGGCCCACGGGCGTGTCTCTTTGCGTGTGAAGAACGGCTATTTTCTGCCTGTGCAAATACAGACCGTGCCGCTGCGCGACGATCGAGGCAGCTTATTGGGAGCCGCCGAGATTTTTGAGGCCATCTCTCCGCCATCGCGAGACGAGCGCAGGCAAAGCAAGCTCGGCACGTATGGCTGCCTGGACGCTCTGACCGGGCTGTTGAATCACAGCATGATCCAGGCTCATTTACGCGAAAGCCTGAGCCTTCATCTGGTGTATCCCGTTCCATTTTGCGTGATGTGCTTCGCGATCGACGACTTGCCGGGGTTGCGGAAGCGCTATGGCCAGGCGGGGGTGGATGCGGCGCTGCACGCGGTTGCACAAACGGTCGAAAACGGGCTGCGTCCTACGGATTTCGTGGGCCGTTGGATGGAGGAGGAATTCCTAGCCATTCTCAAGGAGTGCAACGAGAGCGATGTCGTCAAGGTGGGAGAACGACTGGGGCGCATGGTGCGCAACAGCGGAGTGCCGTGGTGGGGCGACACAATGCATGTAAGCGTCTCGATTGGCACCACGGCCGTGCTAAACAACGACACGGTAGGCTCGATAGTGAGCCGCGCGGAGCACGCGCTTCGCGAAAGCACCGAGGCAGGAGGCAATCGCACGGCGCTGGTTACTTCCTGAACTATCAGCCTAGGGCGAGGCGCGGGAGATTATGTTCGTCATCATCGGAATCGTCGTAGTGATTGGGGCCATCGTCGGCGGTTACCTGATGGAGCGCGGCAACCTGCGCTTGCTGCTGCAGCCCGCGGAGCTCCTCATTATCGGGGGTGCCGCGGCGGGTACGGCACCAGGATCAGCAAAGATGGCGACGAAATCGTGAGAATTCTGGCGCAGGAATTGGGAAAGCTACCTAATCACATCGCTATAGAGGGCCACACAGACTCGCAACCCTATCCGCCGGGTGCGACCTATACGAATTGGGAGCTTTCTTCGGATCGCGCCAATGCCGCGCGGCGGCTGATGCAAGCCAACGGCATCCGCGGGGACCAAATTACGCAGGTGCGGGGATTCGCAGACCAGCGCTTGCGCAAACCCGACGCGCCGCAGGATCCTTCGAACCGTCGAATCTCTTTCATCGTGGAGTACCTGAAGAAGTCGGCCGACGAGGCGAGCAACGGCGATACCGGCAAATCATTCGGAAACCCGCAAGAGCATGCGACGGAAAGGGGCGCGAACGCCGCAGAAACCACCTTGTCCGCGGCCAAATCGGGGACGGGCGGAAAAGAGTGAATGCCCGGCAGCCCTAGCTAAGTCTGCGCCCGTCTATCTATCAAATTCTATACGGGTTATCTTGTTGCAGAAGCAGCGAAACCCGCCGATGAAGAGAACCATCTTATAGGTTGAAGTACTAATAGGCGCCCAGCCGCACGGAAACTTTCGCCCGTTTTTCGTGTTTCTATCAATATAGGTCATTGAGGGCGTTTTCTGCCCGTTTTTCTCGCTTTAGAGGGCCGGGGATTCACCAAACCTCGCAGGGGTTACTGGTTGGCGAGAAGCCGATTTTGGGGTAACACAACGCAAAGGAGAAGCAGAAACAATGAAGATCCGTTCGACCTGGTTTGTCATTCTCGGGGTTTTGTCGCTCGCGGCGATTCCCGCGCGCGCCCAGAGCAAATTCGAAATTACGCCGTTCGTTGGCTGGGAAAGCAGCGGGTCGTATCCTGTGACCTCCACCAGCGGCACCATTGATCAGCTGCGCATCAACAGCTCCGCTTCCTTTGGCGGGTTCTCTGATTACAGCTTGTCGGAGAATTTCCAGCCGGAGTTCTTCTGGGCACGCAACAATACGTCGTACAGCGCGCATGACATTCTCACGAGCTCCTGGGCAAGTGCCTGGCATACAGATAACGACCAGTTTCAGTTCGGCGCGATCTATGTGTTTCGCAACAGCGAAGTAAAGCTGCGGCCGTACTTCGGAGCAGGAGTGGGGTTCTCGCATGAAGCGAATAGCAACGGCGAACCGGACCGCACGGCGTTTTCCTGGAACATCGGCGGAGGCGTGAAATACATGGTGACATCGCACATCGGATTCCGCGGCGATGTCCGCTACCTGCCGACGTATGGCAGCTCTTCCATCGGAGAGGTCTGCTATTTTGGCTGCTTCCCGACGACGGTCCACAATTTCGCCAATCGCGCGAACATGACGGTGGGCATCGACATCAAGTTTTAGGTCATTTCTTTGTGAGGACTTCAGTACTGATATCAGATATCAGGCCCCCACTCTATAGAGGGCATAGGCGAGAGCGCCTGTGCCCTTTTAGCCTGTGGTTACAGCCGCGGACGAAACGACAGGCATAGGCTGAAGCCTATGTCACGGTGCGCCGGAAAATGAAAGACACAGGCTGAAGCCTATGCTACTTTTCGGCGGGGGGGACGAATAGCTTTTCGTCGATCGGGACGTTCTGCTGTGCTTCGGTGATGCGGATGGTAAAGCTGCCGCCGGGCCGCCAGAGCGTCCATTGATAGGGAATCTTCACGCCGTCGGCGTCCTTGTAATCCGCATAATCAAGCTGCGTGGGAAGCCTGCCAAGCGCCGTCTCCGCATAGCGAATCTGCCGGACAAGCAGACCCGTTTGTTGGTCGAAGTACAGGCGCAGCGCGGGATGCCCGTCACCGCCGGTTGCCGAGACCAGGTAGGTGTCGTGGCCGTTGATGGGTTCGCCGGGGAGCACGCGGAACTGCTTGTACATTTCGCGTACACGAAGCGGGAAGTACAGTTCGGCGTCAATGCGCGCGGCTTCGCGTTCCTGCGCGGTCATGCGGTGAACCCCGTTGGGTATGGTCAGCCAGCCGACTTCGCCATTAAAAGCCGTGACGCTGGAGCCGTTGGGAATCTTGGAAATGGACACACGCTTTTCCGGGGCTTCCGAATAAACTTCGATTTCGGATTTGTGGCCCATGGCGTCAAGGGTGCCCTTCTGCACGCGTGTGTGAATCTTGCTCAAGGCGTCGGCGCCACCGACCGCCCCCAAATATTTGTTCAGGAGTTCGTCGGCCGCCGGCAACGCGGCATGGCCTTCTTCGCCATGAAGGTGAGGAGCAGGCTTCGGAGCATCGGCACCGAGAAGCGGAATGCTCACGGGATGAGCCGTGCCGCGGTGGCAGGTGTAGCAGGTGACGTTCAGGTTGCCGTCAAAATTGTCCTTGTTGATGGCCAGCTCCATGGCCATCATTTTTCGCGCCGTCTTTTTCTCCTTTTTGTCGTCCTTGTCCATCTGGTGTTCCACGTGGCAAAACTCACATTCCACGCCGAGCGAACCGGCGATGAATTGCATCGTGGGAATGAGCTGGTCGGCGGGAATATCCTTCAGAACCTGAATGTTCTTGAACTGCTGCGCGGCGGTTTTTTGCTCCTCGGGAAATCGGGCATCAGCCGTCGATCCTGTCCGGAGAACGAGAGCAACAATCAAAATCAGGCAAGCACTGAAGCAAAAGTTCTTTTTCATGCTATCTCCTCGGAAATGGTCCGCATGGATTGTGCCACTCTAAGCGAGTTTCGGATGGCTACGCAGAAATTTCGCCACGTTTGGCGAGCTGCGTGATGCGATCGGCAGCGCGAAACGCCAAGGCCATGATGGTCATGGTGGGTTGACCTCGACCCGAAGTTACCAGGCTGCTGCCGTCGCAAAGAAAAAGATTCGGAACATCGTGGGTACGGTGATCCGCGTTGATCACCGAAGTCTTCGGGTCATTTCCCATGCGGCAGGTACCCAGCAAATGCACGGCAAACTGCTGCTCTTGAACCGGTTGCGCCCATTTGGTTTTTGCTCCGGCCGCATCCAACAGCTCCATGGCACGCGCACTCATCCATTCCATCATCTTCAGATCATTGGGATGGTCTTTGTAGGTCATTCGCAAGGCGGGAAGGCCCCAGGCATCTTTGACGTCCGGATCGAGCGAGAAACTGTTGGATTCGACGGCCAGAGAAGTTCCGTGACAAAAGATTTCCAGGGTGCGCGTGAAGTTATGATGCAGAGCCTTCTTGAATTCCTTGCCCCACTTCGGCGTATCGGGCGGGAGACCGGCAATGGCGAAGACCGCGGGTGTCAGATCGAACCGGGCATCGAGGCCTCCTCCTCCGTAAAATCCGAGTTTCTGGTGGTCCAGTTCGTAAAAATCGTGAAAAATGCGGCTGACGCAAAAACCTTTGTAGTCGTTTAGTGGCTCTTCAAACACACCGTAAGCGATCGCACCACTGTTGGGCATCAGATGCTTACCGACGAAGCCGCTAGAATTGGCGAGGCCGTTCGGGAATTGTGGAGAGCCGGAAAGCAGGAGCAGACGGGGAGTCTCCGCGCCATTGGCGGACAAGATAACGGCCTTCGCTTTTTGCAAGTGGGAGTTTTTTCTGGAGTCAAAGTACAAGACGCCAGTGGCGCGGCCGCTTTTGTCCGTCTCGATTTTGTGGACGTAGGAGTTCGGGCGAATCTCGCAGCGGCCGGTGGCTTCCGCTGCCGGAATGGCCGCCGACAAGGAAGTGGATTTCGCACCTACTTCACAACCAAACCCGAGACAGAATCCACAATTGATGCAAGCGCTGCGCCCTGCACGCGGCTGCGAGAGGATAGCCATCGGCGCGGGAAAAGGGTGATAGCCGAGTTTTCGCGCAGCGCGCTCGAACACGACTCCGTTGCCTTTCACAGGAAGCGGAGGCATGGGATAAGGCTTGGAGCGCGGAGGATCGAAAGGACTGGCGCCGGCCAAACCGGAGACGCCGATCTCCCATTCCACCTTCGTGTAGTAAGGCTCCAGGTCAGCATAAGTGATTGGCCAATCAGCGAGTGCAGCCCCGGGGATGTCGCCCACTTTGCTGTGCTCGATGAAATCGATTTCGTGAAAGCGCCAGAAATTTGCGGTGAAATGCACGCTGCTTCCGCCAACGCACCTTCCATAGAGCACGCTCGGTTGGCGCTGCGCCTTATCCTGCGGAGTTTTGCGAAACGTGACGGGTTGCAGGGCCGGGTTGTTTGTCAGCTGATGGCCTATCCACACCTTGACTTCGTCGTGGGTAAAATCCGCAGGCGTAAGATAAGGCCCCTGTTCGAGAAGCACAACGCGGAATCCGTTGGTGGAGAGTTCCTTGGCTAACACCCCGCCGGCTGCTCCGGAGCCCACGATCACAAAGTCCACTTCCTCAGACGGCTTGAAGGTCGCTTTCCCTTGGGTCATTTCTTCTCCGTTTCTGAGGACGTTGCTTGCCAACCCGGATAACCCTTGTCGTAGAAACCGAAGGGCGGGGAGAAGCTGTGTGCTGGATCCCGGTCGATCGCCTTCCATCCGGCATAATCACGGTTACCACCCGCTTCGGGATCGGCGAGAAAACCATAGACTGTGTGCTGCCAGATCGTTTGCATAAAGTCGGCGGATCCCGACTGGCGTCGTCTTTGCGGCCCATTCGCCGGAGGATTCAGCCTCTGCTCCAGCACAGCCATAAGACTTTCCTGCTGCTCGGGAGTAGCGTTAGCGAAGGCTTCAACTCCGGGATATTTTTTGCTGGTTAGTTGGTTGATCTCCGCGAGGCCTTTCTCGTAAACAGGCAAGGTATCGCTGGCGAAGGTCTTCAGCGCGCGGTCGATGAAGAAGACGACCCCGGCTTCGCGCGCACCGGGCAAATCGTCCGAGGGAACGATTTGCGAGGCAATAGCTTCGACGTTGCGCGCCTGTTCTGGCGTGAGCACATCGAAATGGGACGTAGCAGAAGACTTGACCGCTTCATGGGCGTGTTGCGCGGCAGCGAGAATCGAAGGCCATTGGGCATTCATCCACGCAGCCGCAGCAGCTCCTCCAGTTCGTAGAAGAAACTCGCGTCGCGCAGCCTGACTGGGTTTCATAGGCTCCTCAGTGTCCTAGCAATCTACGTGGTGCTCGCCGCAGCGTCAAGCACGTATCGCTGATTCGGCCTATCAATTTGGCCTATCTTGGCTGCCTGAAGTATCATGACCATTTGGCAAGCGAATGAGCACCTTCACCGGGGCAATTGGAACGGGCGGCAAATGGCTGCTTGACCGCATTGTTGGCGCATTGGCGGCCACCGGCATCAATCCCAACTTGCTCACTTTTCTAGGCCTGCTCGTCAATTTCGGCGCAGCGGCAGGTTTTGCGGTGGG
>Ga0187784_10003371_pt1 | contig 12886 bp, 10 predicted proteins | sample 1015_SJ02_MP15_2_FD_132964 | JGI IMG/M metagenome (GOLD analysis project Ga0187784, IMG submission 132964) | Tropical peat soil microbial communities from peatlands in Department of Meta, Colombia - 1015_SJ02_MP15_20_MG | ecosystem: Environmental > Terrestrial > Soil > Wetlands > Peat | place... | reverse complement strand
GACCCAGCTGCGGCTGTACCTGAAGCTGATCAAAAAAGTTTCCACTCACCAGTTCACCCTGGAGGACCTGGGCATTGCCATCAATCGTTGCATTCATCCTTCCCACATCCTTGAACGCGAAAAGGTCTTCGAGCACACGATTATCGCGGCGCAATTGTTCGAAAACGGGATAGGAAAACGATGTCGAGCTGATTCCTTCCGGCCCGTTGTCAGACATCCCCCACATGTTTGTAACCGCCGTGTGTTTGTCTCCGTGCCAATGGAGCAGGCGGAGTTGCTCAGCGTGTGGTACCTCCAATCGATCAAGGAGCAGGCGCTTCATGACCGAAAAAATGGTGGTGTTAGCGCCTATCGCCAATGCCAGCGATATTGCCGCGATGGATGTAAACTCCCAGCTCTTGCCCAGAATTCGGATGGAATAACGAACGTCCTGCACGGTGCTTTCGATGAACGGCAGGCGTTTTTCGGCATAGTATTGTTCGCGAATTGCTTCAACGGGCCCGAATTTCAGTCCCGCCTGGCGCCGTGCTTCGGCGGGCGTCATTCCGGATCGCAGGTTGTCTTCTGTCTGGAGTGCGAGGTGCCCTTCCATCTCCTCCAGAAAGCGCTGATCGCCGTTCTGGTTTGACGCCAGGTTGAGAAGCCGGGCGAAGAGCCGCTTTACAAGCTGCATGAGCGTGTCTCCGCGTTGATCACCCGGAAGCGGGCAGTAATTCTCCCCGCTTGCAGCCAGCCCTCCAGTTTCGCCTGCAGCCGCTTCCGACCGACCCGCTTGCGTCGGTAAAGGGCACGGCGATTGTTTTCTGATGGTTCCCACTCCGAAACAATCGTGCCTTGCTGCTCCAGCCGGAGGAACAACCGATAGACCGTTCTTCGGTTCAAAGCCAGCTGGTCGGGGCTGATCTGCTCGATGCGTCGAGCGACGCCATGCCCGGGTAGGGGCCCAAGAACACTTAGCGTCTTGAGAGACATACAAGCCAATCTACCTTGCTGAATCTCCGTTCTCGGTTTCATTGTGATCCCTTTTGGTTTCCAACAGGGAGTATGACAGGATTCCTGTTGGAAAGCAACAGGTAGCGGTTACCTTCTTCGACGCGGGTTCGTTCGAGTTGAAAAGCTCAGTCTGCGAGAGCCAGCGGATGACGAAGCGATTACCCAATGCGAACAACTAGGGAGCAAACCCGAGCACAAACTAGGCCGGATGATTCGAATCGGAGAAACCCGGAGCGCCATCATGAGGAGAAGGAAAAGTTCACCGAGTGTGGCGATTCTACATCACGAAACAACGCCGCTGAAGTTCAGAACGTTCGATGCTGAGCCAGCCTCCAGGACCACATGAGAAACGATGTTGAGGTGAGGTCGATTGCCGGCTCGGTCGTGCTGAAGGATTGCATGTTATCGCGGTACACAGCCACCGACGAAGGGTTAAACATGCCATCATTTCCATTGAATTTCCTGAACGTATCCGCTCCATTTGCCGGACATAAAATCATCCCGCCGACGACTCCCGATGTTGCCGCTGAGGCGGGACCCTCGACCGCTGCTCCCCAGAGTATGGGCGTACCGCCAGAAGTGCCGTCCAGTGCCCCCGCCAGATTAGCGACCTGATGCTGGATGCAGTTGGGAAATGTGCTTCCCTCGCCCACGATGAACGATGAGCCCCAGGCATTCGCGCCCAGAATGTTAGCCAGCCAGCGCTGAGAATAAATGTCATACTTCTTTGTTCGTGTGATGTTATAGGCTTCGCTAGCCATCACTGCCAAACCCGCTCCGTGGGACGTGGTGTCGCCGTTGCTCCAGTTGTCTCCAAAACCCCACGCATCCGTGTCCGACTGAGCGATCGCGTCATCAACTTGTTCGAGGAATTGTTTCCGAATTCCTTTCGCCGAGATCGCTAGTTCACTAGGGTTTCCAGCCAACCGCAAAGCGCGGTACAACTCAAAATGAGCCAATCCGCTGACATCGTAGAGATTCAGCGTGTCCGTGTAACCGGCATGGTAGATGTTCGTGATGTAATTCGAGGCAAATTGCGCGGCCTGGCGCAAATAGTAGATCGGGTCTGTTTCGGTTAACGCAGAGGGAAAATCTTCGCTGTAGACGGCTTCTTGCAGCGCCAAGTAGAGTTCAGTCGCGCCCAACTCCATATCATCTTCCCATACGCTTTCGGGATAGCCATCGAAAGGAACAATGGTCAATAGGCAATTGCTGCACGAGCCTGAGCCGATCGTAGGGGCTGGATCGGAGTACGTCGTATTGGCCAGAGCAAATATGTGTTCTGCATCTTCGAGGCATTGATTGGCCAGGGCTGGATTTGCGACATGTTCCAGCTGATAACAAAGTGCAAAGTCTGCTGCCAGTCTGCCCGCCAGGTTCGGGCTGATGCTCGAGCCCGCCGGGCCGGCTGGAAAAACGACCCGATTGCAGATGTAGAACGTCGTATAAGGATCACAGGCTTCGGGATCGCCCGATTGATGGTAGTGGTCCGCCGCTTGGGGCAGAGTCCAAATGTCATATTCTGTGAACAGGCAGTACGGAGTCACGTAGGTTCCTCCGCAGATCCCCGTCGCGGAGCTCGGAGTGCCCTCCCCGTAATAATCCCAGTCTTGTGAATTGTCGACCTGGTAGTACAGGGTTCGCGTTTTGTCATCCCACATCTTCAAAAGCCAGTTGATGCCAAACTCTGCTTCGTTCGAAAAGTCGGAGGATGTGGGGGCTCCCATTCCGCTGCTGCCGGCATAAGAAATCGAGACTGGCGGTGCTGGAGGGTTCAACCGAGCCTGTGGCCCCATTGCGGTTGGAAAGTCGCGGATCCCGATTTCCATCAGCGCGGTCGTATAGCTGGCCGTCTCCACATATTTCATGTAATCGCCAGCATCCCACCACCCGCCCGCAGCGTCGATGTTGCGAAGCTTTGCCGGTATCAAAGGCGGGGTGGGTGGCGGATTATCGATGAGGTCGTTGCTGTCCAGCGGCGGCGGCACGTAAACCCGCGCGTTTTCATCCTTCAAGTGTCCTGGGGCGGTGCGTAGTGAATTGCGGATAAAGTTCGCTCCGTCGCGCTCGGTTTGATAGAAGAATAGGGTGTTCAAGAGCAAGCCTGAATAGAGTGCATCGGAGCCATCGACTGCAAAGGTCGGCGAAACCGCAGTGGCAGACTCAGACACCGAAATGGTGTATTGGCCTGTGGCAACCACGAAGTCCAGAGGGTACACGTAATAAGTGACAGTCTTGCTGTGACCCCAAGTACCCAGCAAAGGCCCACTTGTACCTGTATACGAGACCCTGCCGTCGGAACTGACCACGTGAAACGTTGTACCAGTTAGCGGCGTTTTGGACATCAGATAGGCACGAAACGGACCCTCTCCGCTCTCATAGCCGACTTGATTCACGCGCACGTAGACGGACTGCGCCCTTGCTGAGGGGACGAAGGAAAGCAGCCCGGAAACGCCGATGACGAGAAAGAGTCCAACGTCGATGAGACGGCAGAGGGTGGAGTGAAGCATCGCTTCCTCCTGAATACAGGAGTACCGCTATCAAATGCGTTTAACACGTTTGCACTCTCTCGGTAGGGCTGTCAAGCAAGTCTCCCAACGCGATTCTCACCGTCGCTGTTTGCAAGCCGGCGAACGGAACTGAACTTGTAAGATCTGAAAAGTAGAAAGACTCCACGGGGAGGGACACAGGGCCTTTGCCACCACCAGCGGCGGAATCCCCGTTTGGGACAAAGGATGTGCCGCAGTTTATTGCGGCAGCATTCCGTTTGTAGCTCAGGGTGGGGCCAGGGGGTCCTCCCTGGAGCCATGCCTTGATCAGTCGTAGCGGTGCCTTTGATGTGCGGCGGATGGAACTCAATGTGTAGCTGGAATGGGAGACGTGCGAGTCGTGAGTGCTTGAGCGCCCCACCGATTGGAATACTCTTGGATTGCTTCCTCGAGAATGGGAACGTCTGGGTCGGCGCTCCTCCATTTCGTAAGGAAATCGTCGTATCCGGCTCTGGCCTGCGTAAGATTTCCTTGCGCCGCGAATGCGCGCGCCATCTGCAATCGCGCCAAAGGACCAATCGGCGCGTTCAAGACAACACCAGGGTGGTCCAGGATCTTCTGAAATTCGGCGACTGCTCTCTGCCCGTCTCCAGCACGGAGATACGCCACACCCCTGATGTAAACCGGAAGCAATCCGGCTTCCACTCCGAGATCGTACGCGCTCGCAGGTTCGAGGAACCTGATTGCCTGACTCGGATCTTTGGCCTCGAGAGCGGCCGCACCGCGGATGGTAGGGAGGTAGAGATACCTCACAAAAGTGTCGTCAGGGTAATTCTTGTCAAGTTGGGCGGCGATGGCTTCGGCGCGCGGGAGATCGCCGGACAGCGCTAGGGCCAAGGCCGCCCCGTACTGCGTGTCCCGGTCTTTGCCAAGGGAGAGTGCAACTGCGGCAGCCTTCCGGGCGTAGGCGTCGGTGCCGAACAACGCTTCGCGCTGCGCTTCGTTGATTTCATAGCCAGCAGCGGTTTCCTTTTCATCTGCGCGTTTTGCTGCTTCGGTTGCGCGTTCGGTGAGCTCGCGAGCCTGCCGAAGCTGGCCCGAACTGGCGAGCACATTCGCTTGGTCGTCGAGGAAGGCATCCTCGACTCCGGGTTCTCCCGAAGCCCAATTCATCTGTCGCTGCATCTCGGCGTAGTCGTTCTGCAGATAGGCGGCGTCGTAGAGGTACAAGCGGAGGGTGGACGAGTCGTGATTCTCGGACTGAGCCTGGCGGGCGACCGCGCTTGCCTGATCAGGCTTGTTCACCGAGATGTAGGCGTTGACCAGATTGGCGTAGGTCTGTCCATCGTGGGCGGAGATGTCGACGGCCTCGCGCGCGAGTTGAAGACTGCGGTCGAACTTGCCCATCTCGCTGTAGATAGCGGCAAGATTCGTGCGCGGAGCTGCGTCGTTGGGGTAGGTTGCCGCCCAGGTTTCGTAGACCAGGCTTGCCTTGACTAGGTCGCCGGTAACGAACTGGTAGTAATGCGACTCGATGTAGAGACGCTCATGCTCGCTGACGTGTGCCCGGAGTTCGTACGCCTTGCGGATGTTAGTCACGGCCGTACCCGTCTCGCCGACATTGGAATAGGCGTTGCCTAACGCGGCGTAGGCGATAGCAAAATAGGGATCCAGTCCGATTGCCTTCTCGAAAAAAGGAATGCAGGCGGTGGGCTCTCCCTTTTGAACCATCAATTGCCGCCCGATGCTGTAGGCCTGAAGAGCTTCGAGCGATGAGGTCGCGCCTCTTCGATAGGCGTATCGAATTTTTGCATGGTGCTGAGCGATTCTCCGAGGCGGGACCGTAGTTGGGCGGAAATGTCGCCGAGCGCCTTGAGGACCAGTTCCTTGCTTGCTGCCGTGGTCTGGAGGTCAGAGAGATGGTCGCCAGTGCGGCAGTTCACAGCACGGACCCCGATGACGTACTGGTTCCCGAGTTTGGCGATCCAACCGTCAATGACCGCCTGGCCGTCGTTCCGCTGGCATAGTTCGCGCGCCAGTTCGGGCGTCATCGGGGCGTCGGAGGATTTGCCCATCAGCTTCATCGATTGCTGCAGGCGTCCTTCGGGGATGAGCGTGAAGTAGGGGGACTGCTCAAGTTCGGTGACCATCGCTTCGTGGAGGGTAATGTCGAAAACCGGGTCACCGGTATTGTTGGCGATCCGGGTGAGAACGATGCCATGGATCGCAGAGGTTTGAGAGGAACCAGCCGGGGTGGCCGTTGCGGCGGGACTCCGGGAGCGATGGCGGCCGACTGCAAGGATGCCGGCGGCTAGCAGGACGACGGCGCCGACGGCGGCAAGCAGCCGTCTCTTACTGATGGGCGGGGAAGTTTCAGTCCTTTGCTGGGGGGCAGCAGGGCCAGTGGGCGAATTTAAGGATTCTTCAAAAGCCTTAATCGAGCTGGCTACCGCGGCGTCGGTGGCGACCCCGGGGAGCGGTTGGCCCGGTTTGGACTCAGACTCGGCTAGGCGGACAGTGCCGACGAAGCGATATCCACGGCGGGGAATGGTGTCGATACGATTGCCATCGTCTGCGCCTAGGGTTTTGCGCAATTGGGAGATATGAACGGCGAGGTTGGACTCCTCGACAAAAGCGTCGGGCCAGACGGCACGCATAAGCTCTTCTTTTTCGACGAGTTGGCCTTGATGCTCGACCAGTAAAACGAGGATTTCCACGGCCTTTCGGGACAAAGGCACGAGTTCTTTATTGCGAAACAGGAGGCGTTGCGCGGTATCCAGCCGAAACGATCCGAACACCCAAGTCGCATCCTCCGGTCGATTCATATGGCTGCCGATGCGTTTTAAGAGCTAATTAAAGGTTTGTTTAGGACTTTAAGACCCGGAATGCAGTTTCATCCGCACATCGGTCGCGCCCGCCCGGGGGGATTCGAGGTCAGGCCGACTAAGCGGGCTAAGGATAGCACACAGTCGGAGTTAGGGACCGGGCAGTGCGGCCGAAATCAAACTTGACCGAAGTCAACGCCAAGGAGGTTTTCCAATGTTCCGTTCCAACGTGAATCGCTCAAACAGCCGGACAACGGTTTCGAACGGGGTGCTCATTCGACTGACGCTCATAGCGACGGCGGGAATACTCGCCTCGACCGCACAGGCACAGTCGGGCGGATTCAACATCCAGCAGGTCGGGGATGCCCTGGCCTCGTACGGAAAAAATACCGTCAACGACAACGGCAACACCTATTACACGGTGCTGTGTGGGCACGATTCATGGAAGAGCAGTGTAGTCGTGAGCCTATCCTCCAACGGCAACGTGATCTGGCTTGCCCTGGACCTGGTGGAGCTGCCGTCGAGGGTTTCGCCAACCGCGATGTCAGACCTGCTGAAGAAAAATAACGAGCTGGGCCCGGTGTTCTTTTCGATCAGCGGCAATTGGCTGCGCATCTCCTCGCCGCTCGGCAACAACAATATGAGCGAGGCAAAGCTGAAGGGGTATCTGGAGCAGCTGGTCCACCTCGCGGTCGACAACCATAATCTGTGGGATCCCAACACGCTCGAAGCACCATCGAGGCTTAGTTCGTTGATGCATCCGGGCAACACATTGGCACCGGTTTTGAATGCCTTCAGGCGCTCAAATTTGCAGAACCAGCAGTAGCGCAGCCAAGTGGAAAGAGAATTCCCGAAAAGGAGAACGGCAATGACGAAGAATCGGATCGCAATTTCAGTACTCGCTCTGCTACTGACCGGCGGTGGATGCCATGCGGCCAACGGTTCGCAGACCGCGATCGGCCAGCAAAACCCAACGAAAAGCCAGCAGCGCAAAACGTTTGGCAGCAGCCCGGTGTGGGTTCGCTATACCGATAACGCAGAAGGTGCGTTCTCGATGGAGGTTCCGGTGGGCTGGCAGGTGGAAGGCGGAATGTATCGCTTTGGATACTTTGACGTGCGCTGGATGATGGACATCCGCTCGCTCGACGGTAAGGTGGTCATTCGCATCAATGATCCGAACGTGCCGCCGTACGTGCTTCCAGGGCCGCATTCGGGCCCCGCAGGCCATCCGGCAATTCGGCCGATGATGTTTCAGATGGTGGTGGACAACTTCCAACAGGCTCAGCCCTATGCAGAGTCGTATGCGAGGCGGCGGTTCCGCTCAGTGTGCGAGTCGCTGACTCCCGGAGACTCGGATTGGACGCCAACAATGCCGGCGGCATGGCAGCTTGAAGCCGGTGTCCGAACAACCCAGGCTTCGCTCGCGTTTGCCTGCAGCACATCCGACGGGCCACGGGTGGCAAATGTCTTCGCTCGGACGTCGACCCATGGCAACGATGGACTGTGGCTGGCGGATCCGATTATCAGTATCCTGGCGAGCCCCGACAGGCTGCAGCAAGCCCAGAGCATGACGCAGCGCATGATCGACAGCTGGCAGGAGACGCCGCAATGGAAGGTCCACCAAGAGGAGATGACGCGGATGGGCCTCGCGAGAATCCAGACCGACTTCGGCCAGTTCATGCACCAGATGGCGGAGTTTCACCAGCAGCGTACGGCTGCCATGAACCAGCAAGTGGCGCAATTTGAAACTCGTCAGCAGGCACAAGCCGACCAAGTAACCAGCTTTGGGAACATCCTGACCGGACTCACAAACCTTTTTGACCCCGCGACTGGAACGCAATTTCAGGTATTCAGCGGTCCCAAGGCCAACTATTACATGAACGGCATGGGTGTAAAGATCAACTCCAACCTCGATCCGGGAAATGGATTCCATCAAGTGGTGGACATGGGGCCGTAGAGATCAGCTGTTCGATCGGGGTTGAGCTGAGCCGGACAAACATCTGGCTCAGCTCGCGCCGGTTCCAATCAAGACTGCGTGACGTTCGCCTGGCTCGCACTCGGGAGCTCGCGTTACTTGCGGGTTACTTACCTGTTACTTGCCTTGACATTCCCCAAAAGGACGATTATGTTGTCCGTCAAATCAGCAAGCGAGAATTTACAGCGGAATAGACATCTCCGTTCCGTCGAGTTTCTTGATGCTGCTTCCCCATAACGATATCAAGAACAGAGCGCGCCAGATCTGGTGTGGGTATCGCTGCGCAGACTTCGTACTCGAGACGCATTCCTTCAGGGATTGAAGGACCTGGGGCAGTGTTGGCACTGAAGACAATATGCGCTTCAGCGGGCACTTTATCGCGTCTCGTTCTTTCTCACAGTTTCCACTTCTTTCGATCTTCGGTGCTCTCTGCGCCTCTCCTCGTTTGCTCAAAGATGACCGGGGCAGATAGGACAAAAAATGTTTACGCCTGACTACCAGCTCTTCTATGACGCTTTTAAAGCCTGTCCCCTTGGGATCGCCGTTGAGAACTTAGAAGGGCAGCCACTGTTCATCAATCCGGCCCTTTGCGCGATGCTAGGGTTCAGCGAAGACGAAATACTCAAAAAGCACTGTGTCGAGTTTTCTCCTCCCGACGATGCCGAGAAGGATTGGGCTCTCTTTGAGCAATTAAGAACCGGTGCAATAGATCACTACCAGCTGGAGAAACGCTATTTTCGCCGGGACGGTTCGTTGCTCTGGGGCCGGTTGAGTATTTCTTTGCTGAACCATCGCCCATCTCCGCTTGTAGTCGCGATGGTCGAAGACATTACCGAGAAAAAGAGGGCCGAAGACGAGCGCAAACTGGCGGAAGATACGCTGCGCGAAAGCGACGCACGGTTTCGCCTTGCCGCCCAGGCTGGAAAGATGTACGCATATGAGTGGGATCTGATTTCTGATCGAATCGTTCGCTCCGGTGACATTTCTGGTGTGCTCGGCTCGGCCAGCCAGGCTTCCCTTACCCGCGAGCAACTGCTGGCCCGGGTCCATCCCGATGACCAAGGATTATTTCGCGCCTCTGTCAGCGAACGCACTCCTCAGAATCCCGACGTGCAGATTAGCTACCGCTTGTTGCGCCCTGACGGCAGCGTCGAATGGCTGGAGAAGACCGCGCATGCTTTCTTCGACGAACGGGGCAGAATGACACGAATGATCGGCATGGTGGCGGATATTACTGAGCGCAAGCGCGCGGAGAATGCAATCCGGGACAGCGAAATGCGGTATCGGCGCATCGTCGAGACCACAAACGAAGGAGTCTGGCTTCTCGATTCGAAACTGCAAAATTTATACGTGAATGGTCGAATGGCCGAGATGCTGGGATACCAGCCCGAAGAAATGACCGGAAAGAGTGTATTCGATTTCTATTTTCCCTGGGATATTGAGCGCAAGAAAAAGATTTTGAGGCGTCGACAAGAGGGACTGCGTGAGCAAATTGAGGACCGGCTCCGGCGCAGGGATGGTTCGGAATTATGGGTACGGATGGCGGCAACGCCGGTGTTTAAGGAAAATGGAGAGTTCGACGGTGCCCTCGCGATGGTGAGCGACATCACGGAGCGCAAACGCGCGGAGGAGACGCTGCGAGAAAGCGAAGAAAAGTTCAGAAGCCTTTTCCGGGATGCAGGCGTGGGCATGGTTATCGCCTCGCTTGAAGGGCGCTTCCTCGCTGCCAACAAAACGTTTTGTGACTCCCTGGGCTATACGGAACAGGAGCTTCTCCAAAAAACCGTTGAGTCGGTTACGTTGTCGGAGGATTGGCCTGCTTTCTCCAAAAAATTGCAAGATGCCTTGAGAGAAGGGCACGGTTTCCAGTGGTACAACAAGCGCTGTTTGCACAAGAGCGGACGGGTCGTGTTCACCGAAAGCAGTACCTCTTTGATTCGAGCCAGCGACGGTACTCCGAAATATTTTATGGCACAGATTTTGGACGTGACGAGTCGGAAAGAGGCTGAGGATGCGCTCTCTGCGATGACACGAAAACTGATCGAAGCTCAGGAGCAAGAACGCGCCCGGATCGGAAGAGAGCTGCACGACGACATCAATCAGCGGCTCGCTATGTTGTCTGTCGAACTTGAACAAATGCAACTGGCTCCTTCCGACGTTCATGCTCGCGTACAGGAACTGCGAAAACGCGTAACCGAGATTTCAAACGATGTGCAGGCCATCTCTCACGACTTGCACTCCTCGAAACTCGAGTATCTGGGTCTCGTTGCAGGCATCAGAGGCTGGTGCAGGGAATTCAGCGAGCGAGAACGAATGGAAGTTGATTTCAGGGGCAATGTATCTAGCGCTTTGCCACCCGAAGCTGGGGTTTGCCTTTTTCGTGTTCTGCAGGAAGCCCTGCATAACGCGGGCAAACACAGCGGTGTGAAACGAATGGAAGTGCAGCTACTAGAAGACTCCAGTGAGATCCATTTGATCGTCCGGGATTTCGGGAGAGGATTTGAGATCGACGCCGCGATGCAAGGGAATGGGCTGGGCCTCACAAGCATGCGGGAGCGAGTTCGGCTCGTGAATGGAACAATTGCGATTGAGTCGAAACCCATGGGCGGGACGACCGTCCATGCCCGCGTCCCATTCAAGGCAAACACCAATTCGGCACGAGCCACTGGGTAAACGATGGCCTTTTCCTGCCGATTGCAGAATATTTAGGCCGAGCCCCCCATTTCACTGAAATGAACAGCTGAATGTTCCGCGCAGATTCGTTGGAAAAGCTCGCGGTTTATCTTTCCCTTCCAATCTGCGGTTCTCCATCCCCGATCGCCCACAGAGGAGGGTCGCATTCTCCGCAGATTGCCACCCGGGCACCAGCTGCTGTCTGAGACTGTGCTGCCGTGGTAATGAGTTTGCCCGCCAACTCCAGAGAGCGGGTCGGATCCAGCAGCTCATACGACATGATCGCAGATAGGGTGTGGTCAGCATCCAACGCGCGATGTCTGTTTTGCTTGTAGCCAAGTCCACCTCTACACCGTCCACGCTCAATCTCTGAAGAAGACTCACTCGATGGGACTCGGTCGCTACCACAATCCCGCATTCCCATTCTTCAGAGCGTCCTCGACAAGAAGCCTCGGTGGCCGACCCGAGGTCGGCTAAGTACAAGGAGAGGGCGCCGGTATAGAGTTTGAGGGCGGCGGATCGTGAGCGTGCTTCGAGAGACCGCCGACCGGGATCCACATGATCTGAAAGCAGCGAAGTGCCTGCACCACACTGGTCGCTACTCGCGTGACGGACCAATCCTTGCAGAGTCGAGGGCTGCCCTAGACCAGCGCGCACCTGAAGTGTAGTGCAGCAACAGTCCTGACTGTGGCGACCATGGGCGTGGCAATGCATCGTCCTGCAGCACTGCATCGCCTGCTCCGCCGTGGCCATGCCCAGACGGTCAGGGCGTATGCCGCCACGGCCAACAGTGCTCCGGAAATCCGTTAGCAGGCCACAGCATGAGCGCCAATGCCGTTGTCCTTCGAGTTATCTCCCCAGGATCGGGATGCTTGAGCACCATCCGCCAAATCGGGAGACCAATCCTACATTGCACGAGTCAACGCAGGTTACTGGGACGACAGGTATTTTTGGCAATGTTTGAAGCGCGAATCGCTGATCACTATCAATCTCGACGCTGAGAAGGCATAGTCGACACGTTAGAGCAAATCATTTTCGTCATCGGCGACGTTCAAGTTCTTCGTCTTGGTAATCGTTCCAGCACTCGAAGTGAACCTGGTCGCCACTGGTCAGTCGAACGGGTGGGTGTTGTTCCCGAGTGATGGGAAGTCCGCACTGGACACAGACAGGTTGTGGATGAGTCTCTTCCCGCACAGAAGGACTCCTTCGTTTACCAACACGCTACATGTGAAATGAACTATTGTCCAGTGTGCTACCAACAGTGTGCTACCAACAATGTGCTCGAGGTCTCGAGTCCCGAATTGCAATCTGCCGGGAAAAATAGCCCGCTCCTTGCTTCGGCCAAGCGAACTTCGTCTTGGTGATTGTTCAAGCCGCCGACTCGAACGCCCGCGTTAAGAAATCAATCATGACAGGGAGAAGGAACATTTGTTTTGGGTCCGACCAGCCGTATCGTCCCGAAAACAAGGACGAGCAGCACAGCCAGCAGCATATCGACGTACTCTGCGACCTGGGGATTATCCTTGAGAACTTGGAAGGGCAGCCTTTGGGCGTTCGCTGAATCCAAAAGGCAAACCTGAGCGCCAACAGCACGACTGGCCAGTTTACAGTCGTGCTGCTGATGACACCGAAAATGCGAACTTCACCGCTTTTGAAACTGCGAGATCACGTTCCCTTGTCACGGTCCATCCACACTGCCTGCGGGGCTATTCCCGAACGCCGTGCCGATGCCATTCCGAGCCCATGATGGGAAGAGTCGTCTAGCGGGATGCGGTGACTCGGAGAAAAGGTCCGGAAGCACGCCCTTCCGGACCTTTGGCCTCCCCAGGGTGCGTTATTTCGCGGAGGCAAGCAGGATCTGTTCTGTCCCGGTTATGTTTTGGGCGCGCAACTCGGCTTCCGCCCGGCTCTCGGGAATCTGATAGACGGTT
>Ga0187784_10003370_pt1 | contig 12887 bp, 9 predicted proteins | sample 1015_SJ02_MP15_2_FD_132964 | JGI IMG/M metagenome (GOLD analysis project Ga0187784, IMG submission 132964) | Tropical peat soil microbial communities from peatlands in Department of Meta, Colombia - 1015_SJ02_MP15_20_MG | ecosystem: Environmental > Terrestrial > Soil > Wetlands > Peat | place... | reverse complement strand
TCCTGCAAGGGCGAGAGCACCACGCTCTTCTTCAGACCTCTCGGCAGGGCAGGTGGCAGGATCGCGTTCAGCTCCGTCTGCGCTGCTGCCAGGCTCACTCCACCCTTGAGCCGACCTATGACCCGTAAAAGGCGAAATGGCCCGGCCCCCGTCTCGCTCTCCGCCACCGGTACCCAGAGGGCGTAGTCAATCCTGAGCTGGTCGGGAACAACGAAGCTGGCGGGAACCACGCCGACTACCGTGTAAACATTGCTATCCAAGGTGACGCCCCTGCCGACTACGGACGGATCACCTCCGTAACGGCGCTTCCACAAGGCTTCACTCAACACCACCACCGGCGGCCCGCCAGGGCGGTCCTCCTCGGGAAGAAAGACCCGTCCGGCGACGGGATGGACACCCAAGAGCGAGAAAAAAGAGGCAGTAGCCATGCCGCTGTTGACTCGCTCCGGCTCGCCGCCACCGCCGAGGTTGGCTGAAGAACTCATGTAGGCAGCGATCTGGGCGAGCGTCCGGTTCTGATTTCTCCAGGCCGCGAATTCCTTGTTCCACGCGAAGGGATTGAGCCCGGCATTTCCTGAAATCTCCTGGGCATAAACCAATTCCTCGGGATGAGGATAGGGCAGGGGGCGAAGAAGGGCCGCATTAACCATTGTAAAGACGGACGTGGTAGCGCCAATACCCAGCGTCAGCGTCAGCATTGTTACGGCAGTGAAGCTGCGATTCTTCGCTAGAACTCGAAGACCGACCGCCACGTCCCGGAACAAGACTGTCACGGGCTCACCCCCATCGGATCAGTCCACGAGCACCTGGACAGTGGGGAAGGAGGAAAGTCCAGGTTGTGCTCCGCGGCCCCTTCGACCGCTCAATGATCTTATCACTCAATCCCTGGTCCCAGCCGCAGAAAAGGGGCTGGTGATTTCACGGCTCGGTCCTCTCACTCTAACCCCGCGTTCCCGCCTTTAACTGGCAGCGATGCCCGTGCGGGCCCACGCAGATCCCGGCCCTCTGCCCAGTGCAGGATTAGCCGGGCGTTCCGTTGACCCGACGGTCGTCGCGACGGCAGTTGTATGACAAATCCGAGGGGGCGTTGTTCGTTTGTGGAGTTGTGGTCGGCAACGGCGAGGCGAGCAAACCGCCCCTCACGCTCGGTTGGCCGCTTACAAGGTCAAACATTCAACCCAAACACGGGTTCCTTTCAATGGGGTCTCATAACGGAGCGAATACAAGCCTTGTGCGCTCTCGGTAAAGCTTGGGGGGCGTTTCACAGTGGTAGTAACCTTGGATTCAGGTCACGGTTTCAGTTGCACCGCCGGCGCGAGTGGATCTTTCCGCACGGCTAACATCGGGATTCCCACTGGGTTCAGTAGGCTCAGAGTCAAACAATGGAATTCGGGCATGAAACATATAAGTCTCATTCAGGTAGGCAAACGCACCGGGGCTCTGCTCTTGTACCGAGGCGTAATTCCTGATCTTTGTTGCCCAGAACTGGCGATATGCTTTGCACTCTTCCGGGTCTAAGCGCGTGCCAAATGTCCCCGCGAGGCGGGTGTCGGTGACGTAACACGGAGCGCAAAGAGGCAATGCCCAGCACCTTCGACACTCGTTCTGGTGAAGGTCATGAAAGGCACGGTAGATCTCACAGATTTTGTTTCCGTCCAAACCTCGCTCTATGTCACCTATTTCAAGGGCGTCGTTACACTTTTCGCATATGAGGAGCTTTCCATTCGCCCGCACAAGCAGTTTGAAGTTCCCGGGGAAGCACGTGGGCATCATATGAAAGGTCTCTCCCCAACCCCTCGGGTTCACCTGCCGACGATGTATGAACAAATACGGAGCTTCGAAAAGCGATCGCAAGAAGGCGAACTCACCGTCGTCGCGATGCCCTTTCACCACCTTTTCCAGGAACATCTCCTCGAGAGCTTCGAGTCCCTTAGTGAATTCAGTCAGGACAGGTGGAGCACAGTAGGTCCTGGGCCCCTGGCTCACGATACTAACGCGCAGCGCAGCACGTCCGATGAGACCTGAAGTGTTTGCGAAGAAGTTCAGCAGCTTCCGAAAATCGACACCAGGGCACACAACACACTCGAATCTTACCCTTTTTGCATAATACTCGGGCGCAGACTCCTTTAGCGCCCTTAGGTTGCCCATGATAGCTTCGAAGGTGCCTTTACCGCCAGCAAGAACTCTGTTTTGGTCATGAATCTCACTCGGGCCGTCGAGGCTTACCCCCAAACGGAAGTCGTGGGCCACAAGAAACCGTGAGACCCGCTCATTAAGTAGCGTCCCGTTGGTTGTCATTCCAAAGGTGGCACTTGGGTCTCGCGACCGGGCGTGTTCAACGCATCGCATGATCAGTGGAATGTTGGTGAGAGGTTCGCCACCCCAGAAATTTACGTGCTGACACGGCATTTGGTGACTTGGGTTCTTAAGGAAGAAATCTAGCGCCCTGCGAGCACAACGCCAGGGCATCTTCAATTGGTTGCGAACTCGGACATTTTTGAAGCCGGCGGAGTAGACGCAATAGGGACACCTCATGTTGCAGTCCTCTGTCACCTCGAGCCCGAGAATATCGAATTGGCCGGCCATCCTACGCCAGTTCTGAGCGACAAATCCCGGAGAAACTAGCCGGGACTTGATACTAACAGGGTGAAACACGCCGGACCTATTGAGAAGGGCCTCAAGACGCGACACCGAGCGCGCAACTTCATCTGGAGGAAATCTCGTCGTAACTGACTCCGGAACATCGCCCATCGGTTGGGTGCCGATGAGATCCAGGAGTTCATACGTGATTTGGTCAAGTTTCACTATAGCATTGGTATTGCCATCATAGGCGTATCGCCCTCTATCGGTTTGAAACTTGTATATAAGTGGAACCGGTGTATGCGCGTTCTGGTCCCCAGCCCCCGCATCCCCGCGAGGGTCGCCGTTGGGGCTTCTGCGACCGCTCTTGTTTTCGCGGCTCATCTCCACCACTCCTGCGCCCCCGGCTCATACCAAGTGCCGCACGTGATTCGGCCAACTCCGGGGGAGTTTTGAAACCTCCTTAAGGCTTGAAATCTCCCGCCCTGCCTTGGCCTCGGAATCTCTGGGCGTAACATTTCCTGGGTAGCGCAGTACGGACCCGGGCTTTCCCCACGAGTGGCACGCGAGCAGCCGTCCCCCCGACGTAACCTTGGGCGTGCGGCGGGGCAGCACCTTACTGGGATACCTTCAGCGAATGCACGTCGCCACGCGTCGGCGGCGGGTTAGCCACCGGCTTGTCGTCTCGTTGCACTCGCTAGAGGTGCGGCATTTGACGTAAACGGGTCCGTTTTCCACAGGACGACCCGGAGTTCAACGTGGCCACGTCGGCCCCGGAGCCGAGCCCAGTTGTATACCATCTACAAACCGAAGTCCGGGCGCAACCGCGCCGCTCTTACGATAGAGGCAGTTGCGGCTCCAAATGCTTATTGTCAGCTTGGCAGGGAGTGCTCGCCAACATTGCCGGCCGAGCCCAAACCCACAAATATGTTAGCGTCGAAGTCAGGGTTCCCCGCACACGCTGAACTACAACCGCTGCAGTAGCAAATACACTGGCAAGGTACAATTTCAGGCCCCGCCTTTACACCTTGCTGTGCGAGCCCCCCGTCCCCAATAAAGTCCCCAATCTCACTAATCATGGCATCCCCTCCTTTTGTACCCTTACGCGCCCATCGGTTTGCAAGCAACGTCCCCCCGAGATATTTGTGGTACAGGTTTTGCTCTATACGCATGTCCGAAAAGTACAGGCGAAGGCGGGGCGTACAACGTTCGCCGTGGTTGGCACGGCGAATGGTCAGCCCGCTGCGCCACCTGTCGCGTGCTACCGGCGTGGCCCAGGAGGCGTGAGGGCATAAGCCCCGGAGCGCACGAGTGCCCCGATCGCTTGACGATATCTCGAAGAGCGCCCGGCGGCGCCAGCGTTCGCTGGGTCGCGGGGCAGGTAGGTTGCATGGGCGCCAACGGCGGTTCACCATAATCCTTCTGTTCATAAGATACCTTGCAAGCCGGGGGCGAATGGCGCGCGCACCCTTCTGACCGTCGTCCAGTCCCCGCACGGCCTCACGCCGCAGGGCCGCCATCCTGTGTCACATCGACGCCTTAGCGGAAGGTGGTACAAGGCCCTTGTGACCGGCCAGGGAGCTCGAGCTGAAAACTCTGAGCAGGTCCCGGCGTCGCTGTGCCCCCGTTTTTTGGAGGATATTCGAGACATGAAACTTCACAGTACGCTCTGCAACCGCCAGGTCGCTCGCAATCTCCTTGTTCGGCCGCCCCCACAGCACCCATTCCAGGATCTGGCTTTCGCGGGCGGTTAGCAGCCGGTCCGCAGAATGACGCATTTCCAGCACGGATTGCACCAGCTTCGAATAATCACGGATCGCAGGCTCGGGCGCCCACACAGAGCCCGAAAGCACTGCCGTGATTGCAGACGCGATGTCGCGATCGAAACTATCAGTGATTTGAACTACAGCGCTGAACCCTAGCTGCAGCAACTCAATGACTTGTTCTTCTCTAGAGGACGCAAGCGCAATAAGCTTACTGCCGGGGAACTTTGCGCGCACCTTCTGGGCCATAGCGCTGCTCGAGCCGCGGTCTGCGAGCACAGTGTCGAGTATAACTGCGCACGGATGTTCGGCGGCACCGTGGCCATCCAACGTAGCGGGCTGAGCGCGTGTAGTGAGACGACGGAGCTTCTGCGATCTTCTTAGCAAATCGCACAGGAAGCGATTGACGAGCGGATGGCATGATACGACGCCCACCCAGCCGCTCGCCGCCGACGCTGGTCCCCGGCGGTGTGTGTGTTCGGCCGCCATCGTTCACCTATGCGAAAGCTGACTCGTACATATTTGTATATGGTCGTCCAGGTGAATTCAGGAGACAAAAAGTCATGCGTCACGCCCGTATGTTGGCGGAACCTGCTCGCGCTCCTCAGTTTCGATCCACCTTCTTCCCGGTGGAGTTAAGCCTTCCTTTGTGCGGGAGCGGAACGCTCCCGCCAGAGCGGGCGAGACGCCCGCGTCACGTCGGCGGGTGCAGACCAATCTTCGTTTCATGTCGCGCACTTCGAGCCTTGACCTGGAATGCCGGCGGTGGGTCAGTTTGCTTCTAGAGCGGGAGTTTACCTCGCCAGATCGCGGCGTAAAGCCGCCGCTATTTCAGACTGGCCCACTACCGAAATGCTTGAACCAGCCTCGCCGCCTGCCCTAAAATGTTAGTTGGAGCCATGCTTCAATTTGAGACTATCGCCGCGAAGGTCCAGGCTTATCGTCCCGGAGAAGACCTGTCGCCCCTGCGCAGGGCCTATGAGTTCTGCGCCGTCCGCCATTCCGACCAGAAGCGCCTCTCCGGTGAACCCTTCATTTCTCATCCGCTCGAGGTCGTCCAGATCCTGGCGGAGATGAAGCTGGACTTGGTGTGTCTGACCGCGGGCATGCTGCACGATGTGGTGGAGGACACGGGGACGACGAGCGAAGTGATCGGGCGCGAGTTCGGGCTCGAAGTGTCCCGTATCGTGGACGGGGTGACCAAGATCGGCCGCATCAGGTTCACGAGCCGAGAGGAGCAGCAGGCTGAGAACTACCGCAAGATGGTCCTGGCCATGGTGGACGACATCCGGGTGGTGTTGGTGAAGCTTGCCGACCGGCTCCATAACATGCGCACCCTCGAGTACCTGCCTCCCGACAGGCAGGAACGCGTGGCCCGTGAAACGCTCGAAATCTATGCCCCCATCGCCCACCGCTTGGGAATGGGAAAGGTCCGAGGCGAGTTGGAGGACTTGGCGTTCAAGTTTCTCGAGCCTGAGTCCTATCTCGAGGTGAAGAGGGCCGTGGAAGGCCGCCGCAAGGTGAGCGAGGATTTTCTTGCCGAGGTGCGCGGCCAAGTGGATGCAAGGATGAAGGAGCATGCCATCCCCGCGCGCATTGAAGGCCGCATGAAGCGCTTGTACAGCGTTTGGCAAAAGCTCTTGCGCCAGCATGTCCCCCTGGAGCAGGTTTATGACCTCCTGGCCATCCGTATTATCACCGACAGCGTAAAGAACTGCTATGCGGCTCTGGGAGTCATTCACAATACTTGGCGGCCCGTGCCGGGCCGCATCAAGGATTTCATCGCCATCCCCAGGCCCAATCTCTATCAGTCTTTGCACACCTCCGTCATTGGTCCCCACGGCCAGCCCTTCGAGGTCCAGATTCGCACCGAGGAGATGCACCGCATCGCTGAGGAAGGTATCGCCGCCCACTGGAAATACAAGGACGGCAACCCTCTCGCGCCACAGGATGAGGAGCGCTTTGCCTGGCTGCGGCACCTGGTGGAATGGCAGCAGGAGATGGGCGACCCGGGCGAGTTTCTTTCCACCCTGAAGATCGATCTTTACCCGGAAGAAGTCTACACCTTTACTCCCAAAGGTAAGGTGATCGTTTTGCCTCGTGAGGCGACACCCATCGATTTCGCCTACGCCATCCATAGCGAGGTCGGCCACCATTGCGTGGGCGCCAAGGTCAATGGCCGCATCGTCCCCCTCAAGTACAAATTACGCAACGGCGATATTGTGGAGATCGTGACCCAGGCGCATCACACCCCCAGCCGCGACTGGCTTGCCCTCGTCAAGACCTCGCGCGTGCGCAACAAGATCAAGCACTGGGTCAATGTGCAGCAAAGGGGGCAGGCCGTGGAAATCGGCAAGCGGTTGCTGGAGAAGGAAGCACGCAAATACGATGTGACGCTGAAGAAGGTCGAGGCGGAAGACTACTTGCGGGTGGCGCGGGACAACGGCTGCACACAGGTGGATGACCTGCTCGCGGGGATAGGATATGGGAAGTTCTCCGCCCGTCAGATGCTCGCCAGGCTTGTTCCCTCGGCTCAGCTCGAGACACCCCATCCTTCCCGGCTGACGACGGTGAAACGGGCGCTTGGTATCTCCGGCGATACGGCCATCCAGGTGCACGGCCACGGCGACCTGATGGTCTATCGCGCCAAGTGTTGTAATCCCATTCGGGGGGAGGAAATCACCGGCTACATAACCCGCGGCAAAGGAATTGCCGTGCATTCCAAAAGCTGTCCCAACGTTCAGAATCTCCTCTACGATGCCGACCGGCGCATTGAGGTCAAGTGGGTAGGGCCCAAATACAGCCTCTATCCCGTCAAGCTCACCCTGTTCAGCCGCGACCGCCAGGGGCTTTTGGCCGACGTGACCGGCGCGATCGCCGACGTTCATTCGAATATCCAGGACATCGAGGTGCGCATGGGCGACAGCCAGGCGAATATCGATGTGACGTTCGATATCGTGGATTTGGAACACCTGGAGAAAGTCGTGTCTTCACTACGCAAGATCGAGGGGGTTTACCAGGTTGAACGGGTGATGCACTGAACGGGACCGCGGGAATGAGAGCCGCGCTGCTCGCCTTACTCTTTCATCACTTCGCTTTGGCGACTTTGCCCGAGCGAATGCAGGACGTGCAGACACGAAGGGTTTTGTGGACGCCCCCCACGAGGGCATGAACCTGGCGCAAGTTCGGCTTCCACCGCCGCCGGGAGACGTTGTGGGCGTGGCTTATCCTATTTCCGTACTTTGGACCTTTACCGCAAATCTCACACGCCAGAGCCATAACCACACCTCGTAAGCAGGGCAATTACTGTTATTCGCTGTCATTCCGAGCGCAGCGAGGAATCCGGCTCTGGTCCCTATAGGAGCTGCTCAGAGCGAGATTCTTCGATGCGCTCGGGACGACAACGTGCATCAGGCAACTACTTTATTCTACCAGAGCCGCCCCAAATTTGCCCACTCCTTTGTTGCAGGGTGGAGTTACAATACTGGCATGAGAAACCAACCGTTCTTGCGCGGCGCCACCGCGTTGCTAATCGTCGCCCAGCTTGCCGGCTTGGCGGCCCTCACTTCCTGCCAGCGGAGAAACCTCTCGGATCGCGAGCTGGCGGCCAAGGTCGATGGCGAACCCATCTTCCGCGATCAAGTGGAGAGAGTGTATCGAAGCCGCCAGGGTGCGGGTTCCGACACCACCAGCGCGGAAGAAGCCTGGAGCTTTAAACTCAATGTTCTGGAGGAGCTCATCAATAATCAGATTCTGGTCGACCACGCCTCCCACGCGGGCATCACCGTCTCGGAAGCTGAAGTGGATAACAAGGTGGCCGAACTTCAGAGCCCTTATTCGGCGGAAGAGTTCCAGAAACGCCTCCGGGCCCAGAACCTTGAAACGGAGGACCTGCGCAAAGAAGTTCGCCGGAATATTATCATCACAAAGCTTATCAACAAGGAAATTATCTCAAATATAAAGGTTAACGACGCCGAGATTGCAGCCTATTACGAACGCAACAAGGCCAACTTCAATGTTCCTGAAACCGCCTACCACCTGGCCCAGATCGAGGTCACCCCGGTGCCGGACGCCGAGGTGCGCAACCTGAAGAATGACGACGCCAAGACTCCCGCCGCCGCGGAGCGGAAGATCCAGGCGCTTTACGCCCGCCTGCGCGCCGGCGATGACTTCGCCACGGTGGCCCAGGAATACTCGGAAGACCCGCGAACCGCGGCGGGCGGCGGCGACATGGGCTTCATCCCGGCCTCGGCCTTGGACTCCACCCCCCAGCTCAAGCAGGCTGTCCTCGCGCTTCAGGTCAACCAGTTCACGGGGATCATTCGCAGCAGTTCCGGGTACCACATCATCAAACTGCTCGGCAAGGAACCCGCCGCGACGCATACCCTTTCTGAGTTGCGGGTCCAGAATGCCATCCGGCAGACGCTGAGGAACGAAAGGGAGCAGCTTCTGAAAGCGGCCTATATCGAGACCCTGCGCAACCGGGCGAAGGTCGAGAACTACCTGGCCGAGCAGATCGTCAAAGGCGAGCTAAGCCCCTCCTCCGCAAAATAAGACTGGAGGGGACGGCAAGCCGTCCCCGTACTGTCAAACGATACGCAGCAAGCGGAATCCCGCCTCCACGCCGGTCTCTTCCTGCGCGTAGATGCGTTCCACGCGGCCCGCGCGTGGAGCGCGGATTTCGTTCTGCATTTTCATCGCTTCGATCACCAGAAGTCCCTGGTCGCGGGCCACCACTTGGTTTTCACAAACCAGCACCTTAACGATCTTTCCCGGCATGGGCGCCACGATTTCCTGTGGGCCTTTCTCTTGCACTCCCGCGCCATCGCGCCGCCAGCGGCGCGGATCACGAATTTCCACCAGGTAATGCCGCAGACCCACGGTAACAACATACGGGCTCGCGTAACCTTCGGCGTCGCCTGCCCGCTTGCTGACCTGGGCTTCGTAAGACCGTCCGTCGATCAGGATGGAATAAACCCCCGGCGCGATCTCTTCCCCATCCGCCAAAAGCGCCTCGCCATCGGAGAAGAAGCGGAGCAGTTTCTCAGGCTGATGTGGCGCGCCGGACTTTCCCTCGAGCTGTGCTAGCTGGCGGTCGCCCAGCGTTGTCTGGTCTTGCAACCCTGGCTGCGGTTTTTCCATCGCCCTATGACCATCGTCGGGTTCCGGTGTCGGGCGAGGCGGGGCGTGGCGGATTTTCGCCTCCTCGGCGGCCAGCTCCCTGGACCCTGGCATTACCCCCGCCCGCGTCGACAACTCGCACTCATGGTCCGAGGTCGTCGAGCCCGAATGGATTCTAATACCCAGTTTCATCGGCTTCTCCAGCTCCCCCGTCGCGGCCAATGGTTGAGCGTCGATTCTCTGCCTGCATCTTTCCAACCACTGCCGCGCGTAGAGGCTGGTGTTCTCTTTTCCTCTTGCCCTCCCACGTGGAGGGCCGCAGCCAGCATGGCGACTCGCTCCTCCTCGAGTGGAGGCGGCGCTTCCTCCATGAGCCCGTCGGCCAGGAGGCGGTCAATTAAGCCGGTGTCCAGGCGGCCGGCGACAAATTCCGGGTGCTCGAGCAAGCGCCGGAAAAACGGGATATTGGTTTTGATGCCGAAAATCTCATACTCGCCCAGCGCCCGCCTCATGCGCGCGATGGCTTCCGGGCGCTCAGTGCCCCAAACCGCGACTTTCGACAGCAAGGGGTCGTACTCCAGCGGCACAGTCCATCCTTCGTAAACGCCGCTGTCGCGTCGCACCCCCGGGCCGGCGGGCACCTGGAGCCGGCTGATGTAGCCGGGAGAAGGGAAGAAATTGTTGGTGGGGTCTTCGGCGTAGATGCGGCACTCGATCGCAGCGCCCCTCAGGCGCACGTCTTTTTGCCGCCACCCCAGCTTTTCCCCTGCCGCAATCCGAATCTGCTCTTTCACCAAATCTATTCCCATCACCAGTTCCGTCACCGGGTGTTCGACTTGCAGCCGCGTGTTCATCTCCAGAAAGTAGAAATGGCCGCTCTGGTCCATGAGGAATTCTACCGTGCCGGCATTCCAGTATCCTGCCAGCTTTCCGATGCGCACCGCGGTTTCTCCCATGCGCCGGCGCAACTCCTCATCTACGATGGGCGAGGGGCATTCTTCCAGCAGTTTCTGGTGCCTTCTTTGCAGCGAACACTCGCGTTCGCCTAGGTGAATCAGACGTCCGTGCTGGTCCCCAAGAATCTGGACTTCGATGTGGCGAGGGCGGTCGAGAAATTTCTCGATGTAAATGGAGGGGTCGTTGAAGGCGTTTTGCGCTTCCGAGCGCGCAGTGTTGCAGGCAGATTCAAGCTCGCCTGGAGAACGTACGAGACGTAATCCCTTGCCGCCCCCTCCCCCCGAGGCCTTGAGCATCACGGGATAGCCGATTTCCTCCGCCACGCGATGCGCTTCTTCGAGGGTCTCGAGGTTGCGGTCGGTCCCTGGAACCACGGGCAGGCCTGCCTGGATCAGGGTGTGCCGCGCCTTCGTTTTCGATCCCATCAGCTCCATCGCCGCCACCGGCGGCCCAATGAACACCACCCCGGCGTCTGCGCAGGCGCGGGCAAACTCCGGGTTCTCCGCCAGAAAGCCGTAACCCGGGTGAATAGCCTCTGCGCCGCTTCGTTGGGCAGCGTCAAGCAGGCGGTCGATGCGAAGGTAACTCTCGCTCGAGGGCGCCGGCCCGATGTGGAAAGCCTGGTCGGCGTAGCGGACGTGCAGCGATTTGCGGTCCACATCGGAATAGACTGCCACCGTGGCGATGCCCATTTCGCGGCAGGCGCGCATCACCCGCACCGCAATCTCGCCCCGGTTAGCGATCAGTATCTTGCGAAACATCGCTGCTGCCCTTCCCGACGCAGTATAGACCCATCCCGCTCAGGCTACAAGGAGCATAGCCGGCGGCCCGGCCAATTGTCTCATTGATCCACTAAGTCATTGGATCACTGATAGGCGGCATCCGAGTGGTCCTTCCAATGGATCAATGGATCAATGATCCAATTCCTGGGGTCGGCACTACCAACCTGTTCTGGTTCAGGGACGTTAGACTAAGTCATTTGTTTTTAAGTACATTCCCGGATATCGCTGATAACTATATGTGTTTTCAATGACATACCGACTTTGGTCGCGAGTTTTCCACATTGACCCTTTGTTTTCAATGACATTCGTGGTTCGTTCGTTCAATTTTGAAGTTACTGCACTTCCGCAGCCCCAGCTTCTGAATGCAGAATGTCGGTTCTCGAGGCCCCGTTTCAGCCCGGGCATGCGCCCCACAGTCATAGGCTAGCACAGCGGCGGTAGTTGTCAAGAGACAAAGTGTCCACGTCTGTAGCCCAGGCAGGAGGGAATTGCTTCAATGATTCATGGGCTCATGGATTCATTGAAGGCGGGCCGGGGCTGAGCGAGCCGCTCGCTGCCCGTACTCCGACGGCGTGGGTGGTGTGAAATAATCTCGTGACAAAGACAAGGGTTCGCGCAAAGGCGCCAAGTACGCAAAGCCCGCAAAGAAATGCGCAGCGAAAGTCCTTTATTCCCTCTGCGCCCTTTGCGTACTTTGCGCCTTTGCGCGAGGCGGTCTTCCCTAAATCGTGCCGCCCCTGATGGAGCTTTCAGAGTCGCCATCGCGATACGACGCTTCATCGCCGAAGCGCCTCCAGGCGTCGGTTAGTACACCTATTTCTGGGACAGCGCACCATGGGACTTTGCCCCCGGCCACTTTATCCATCCCCTTCGGGAATTGGCACAATTTCCGTACGGCGTGTGTTCAGCACACACCGTGGAACTTCGCCCTGCGGCCCAAAGCCCCTTCTGGCGACGGGTCGGGCGCCGGGCCATGGCGCGTCCCTAGCGTGGTGTCCCACTTAATTCTTGACAACCCCGCACATTGCAAGGGTGGCGCAGACATTGACTTCAATGTCTGCGCCACCCCCGGGTCCATTGGAAAGTCCTAAGTGGGACAGGACACCAGGTCCAATTCGTATCGGCCCCTACTTGGGGGGATTGTCCTTGGCATGCGCGGCGCAAATGGCCTGGGCGCGGGCTTCCATTTGTCTGGCGGCCGCGCCCCGCGCGACATGGACCTTGTGCTTCTTGCGCTTTGAGCAGGTTGCGTGGGTGGCTCTGTTCATGCTAGAGTCGGCAAGGCTTTTGAGGAACTCCTTTTCCAGGGGCAGGCTAAAGCTGGAAAGAGCTGGAGCGAATGCTCCCAGGAGGTCGAGAGAAAATGCATTTCAAAACCATGAGCTTGGTCCTACTCGGCGTGTTTTTGTTCGGCCTATCATCACTGGCTGGAGGGCAACGTCCCGTCCCAACCCTGCCCGTACCCGGGCAGACCCCAATAGGGCGGCAAAATCCCGCCAAGCCAAAGCAACAATCCTGCGCGCAAGAGGCGGGAATCTCCAAGGCTACCATGCAGGAGCGTCGAAGCATTATGGAGAGCGCGCGCGCTCAGGTGGAGGCCGTTTGCGCGCAGCCGATCAGCGATGCAGAGAAGCTGGAGAAGATTCGCGAGATTCGTCGAGCGGAGAAGGAACGGCTGAATGCT
>Ga0187784_10003369_pt1 | contig 12887 bp, 12 predicted proteins | sample 1015_SJ02_MP15_2_FD_132964 | JGI IMG/M metagenome (GOLD analysis project Ga0187784, IMG submission 132964) | Tropical peat soil microbial communities from peatlands in Department of Meta, Colombia - 1015_SJ02_MP15_20_MG | ecosystem: Environmental > Terrestrial > Soil > Wetlands > Peat | place... | reverse complement strand
GAGATTGAACAACAGATTTCGCTCCAGGTCCGCTTGCCCGGAGGTCACCACCGCCGTTCCTTTTTGCGCGCTCTCCAATCGCAGCCCGCGCTTGTGCTGTCGCTCCCACAGGAAGTTCACGGTTGCCGAAGGCAGGAAGTAGGAAAACGGCCCGTGCGGCGGGCCGCCGCTGAACGGATCGATCTGGTCGGCAAGGATGGTCAAGCTGGGATTCGGCCGCAGGTTCGCCGTGACCTCCTGCGCCCGCGATTCATCGATGCCGATTTGCCCTGCGTGCAGGGTGGGATTCGCAGCCTCGAACTTGTCACGAACCTCCTGCCACGTGAGCACTTTTTGGGCGAAACCACTGCCGGCAGAGACAACGATCAGCAACAATCCAAGGCCGAATCTGTTAACGACCCGCTGCATGGACCCTCCTTGCCTCATTCCACTAGCGCGCGCTTTATACTCTGCAAGCGCACTAGTCGGGTAGACTGCAAATCCCTAATGAAACTCAATAGCGAGCACCGCCCGACCAAGAATACAGTCGGCGTGAATCTAGAAGCTGATGTGCGCCCTAGCGAACCCAACCACAAAGGAGGCACACCGTCGTCGCATTACTATAACGCCTCTATCGAAATGTCATGTGAACAGAGTGTTAAAGCGAAACCAGCCATCGGTTCTGGCGCCAGGTGAGCCCAGTAAAGAAAACATGGATTATTCTGCAGGTGCGTAGTAACCGCCCTTGGCGGTCCCGAGTGGAAAGATCATCTCAAAGCGAGATGATTCGAGAGCCGCTGCCCAAGCGCACGCCAAGACCTCCCGCCCAGAAAGGAACACGCCAGTCTACCTTTCCTGCAAGATTATTTGAGACTATCTTTCGGCTAAATCTTCTGAGCATCGCCCCCTCAACGTCAGGCCGCATTAGAATCGCAGGAGAAGGATCTGTCGGAAATCAGGTTGGAGCCTGCACTTTGGATCGCATTCGGATGCTGTTGCTGTCGGTGGTAATTCTCTTAGGCGCGACCCGGCTTTCATTCGCGCAAGGCGTTTCGGCTGCGCCGCTGACGGGCTCACAGGATTCCGGTGCGGCGCCTCCTGCTCCTGCCGCGGAAGGAAGTACCGGCCGCTCAGCCACTGCAGCGTCCAGAATGCGTATCGGCTGCGGCGGTGGGGCCTTATGTGGTGGTGGCTTTGCCCCGTCAGATTGGGTACGCCGCAGCGGTGCGCCGATGCTAGGTTCCCGGGCGCTCGCTGCCGACGGCATCCCTCCATTTTCCACCCCGAAGCAGCCGTTTGTGATCGCTGCGATGACCTGTCCTATACCGGTCGTAAACGCGCTTGTGACCACTGTCCCCGACGCTCCCGCACCGCAAACCGACGCCGCCCAGACCGGTTGGACCCTTGGCCAGCAGGCCGCGGGGCAAAATCAAGATGCCCAACCCCAGCCACCGGCCTCCCCTTCGACGCCGGCGCAGCAGAGCGGCTCTGGCCAAAACGGCGCGGCGCAGGACACTTCGAGCTCGCAAACATCCGCGCAGCAGCCCAGTCGTCAACAGAGCCGTTATGAGAAGGCCGAGGAGGAGGTAAAAGAACAGGAGAAACAACGGGTGGTGGGGATTGTCCCCACCTTCAACCTCACTTACCATCACGACGCCGTTCCGCTCACCGCCGGCCAGAAGATGCGTCTCGCACTTCGTTCTTCGTTTGACCCCTTCACCATTGCCGCTGCATTCCTGGAAGCCGGCTATCATGAGGCCGCGAATGACCTGTCAGGATTCAGTTGGGGTGCCAAAGGCTATGGAGAACGCGTCGGCGTAGCCTATCTGGACACCTTCGACGGCAACGTGTTTAGCACCGCGGTCTTTCCCATCATCTTTCGCCAGGATCCCCGTTACTTTCGCATGGGCCAGGGCACCATTCGCCACCGAGTGTTCTACTCCCTGGCCTCCAACTTCATTGCGAAAAACGACTATAACGGCAAGTGGGGCCCCAACTACGGAAATATGTTGGGCAACATGGCCGCTGGCGCGGTCTCGAACCTCTATTACCCGAATAGCAACGCCGGCTTTCGACTTACCATCACGACCAGCATGATCCAAATCGCCGAAGGCGCAGCGGGGTCGATCTTCAACGAGTTCTGGCCGGATATCTCGCGGAGGTTGCTACACAGGGATCCAACCCACGGTCTCGACGCTCAGGCCGCAGGGGAGGAGAAGGCGCGACAGCAGCAACAACAACAAGCGGGGCCGACCCAGAAGTAGGAGGGCACACCCTCAGTCGAAGAGAGTATGCCATCTGAGGTCGCCGGCGGCAGTCGTCGACGATGATTGCCTTTCAATCGCGACTCGAATTCGGAAAGATTGTGGGATGGCTGCCGGAACGATGGCGAAGATGGCAGCGCGATATGGTCGCTTCGGGATGGAAGAACTACGCGGGGCGGTTGAGACCATCAGCACCCAGAAAATTGAAGCAGGGCCCCCGCAATTTTCACCGCAATTAGAGGCGAGAACCGAGAGCGCGTCGGTGATTGATAAGTATGGTGGGCAGTGCAGGACTCGAACCTGCGACCTCCTGCTTGTAAGGCAGGCGCTCTAACCAGCTGAGCTAACCGCCCCTCGCTCTCTATGTTAGATGCGAACGGGAGCCAACAACGAAGGGCATCCACACGAAGAACGCCGGTTTGAGTATACGAGAGCGCGCAAAGAGCGGTCAACGCGAGCACGAAGCGGGTACTGGTGCCGTTTGATTTCCACGGGTATTTACGCCCTCCCTCCCGGATGCGCTAGACTGCAATCATGCCAAAGCGCTCGTGCTGTGTGCCCGACAGAAGTTGTAGCGAAAGGAGTGGAGCGCAGCCTGGTGAGCGTGGCTTTCAAATTTCTTGCTATGTCCGTTCGTTAACCGCGTAAAACGGCGCATCCCCATCCGCATCGAAAGAGGACAATGGCAACAATCGCGGCCATGAAAGAAGCGCCAATAGCTAATGCCTGAGAATCCAAGGTCTCGGCTTCGTCGTCACGGAACTGTTTTATGAACGAGTCAGCCCTGCAAAGCTTATTAACGGAACTCGAAGCATCCCGATCATCTTTGCACTCGTCGCTGCGGTTTTGGGAATGGGTGGTTGTCGCCGGGGTTGTCCTCGAACTGGTCATTATCGTCAAGGAATACTGGGATGCTAGAAGGGCCTTTAGGCGTGGGACGATCCGATCACCAGAGAAGCCTAGTACGTTCTTACTGATTTTTGGGTTGCTCGGTGCCGGTATGGTAGCACTCGGAATCGCCAAGGAGTTGTCAGTTGACGCCAAGATTGAAGGCATAGAAACGCAAATTAGAGGCGCGAATGAGCAACTGTTTGGAATAGTCTCCAAAGAAGCCGAAGCAGCAGCGAGTGTATCCGAAATCGCCAAAGATAATTCCGATGAAGCGGAATCGCACATAGAAGGCGCGGTACGCAAAGCCGATGAGCTTTCCAGAAAAGTGGAGGCGGCCAAGAACGATCTAGCGCAGCTCCAATTTCTCGTGTCAGCTCGCCACGTAATGGCAGACAAGATCGAGCCGCTCAAGGAACAATTGAAACCGTTAAAAGGGAAAACCGTAATGATCTTCGCATCCGTTCGGGATGATGAAGAGGCGAAAACCTTCTGTAACTCCATAGCCTCCGCATTACAGTCGGCCGGAATGAATACGATGCCGGGATGTGGATCAATTGGCGGCATCGTCGCCCCAACTGCTGGGGTTCTTGTAGTTAGCTCAGACTTCTCGATGTCCGAATTATTAGCTAAGGCACTAGTGGCGGCGACGGGTAGTGGGGCAGTTGCTGTGCCGAAAGACCCAAGCGATCCGAGGTTTACTAATCTGACAGTTATCGTTGGGCCCAAGAATCCATTCTGGATTGGTAAATAGACGTACAAGAGGCAGACTAACAGCCCAATCGCCGCGATTATCGCCTGTGGACGTGAAACGGCCAGTACCACGAAGCTGGGGATTGTGGGAAATGTGCGTTGAAGAAACTTTTCAGAGACTCCCAGAGGCTGACAGTCCCAGGCAGTCGAAAACCGACTTCCCCGTCACGGATGACTTTTCTTCTGCTACCATTTGGTCCTCGTCACAGTCAGGAGACATTTCATGCCACGCGGTGTAATTCCACGCCAACCAGCTAAGAGCGGTCGCCACGAAGGAGCACGGGGACGCCAAGCAAAGGTTCCCAAGGGAGTTGGGCCGGCAGCTCGGCTCGGGCGGACAGGCGCGCGCATGCGCGCCCAATCCTCGAAGGCTGCCGGGCCGCGATCCCGCCGGGCCCCGGTTGCCAAGAAGGCGAAAGCAGTCGAAATCACCAAAGGTTTCAATCCGCTGGCGCCGGAACGCATTGCGGAAATCCTCGGCCGCCTGGATCAGCTTTACCCGGATGTTACGTGCGCCCTTACACATTCGAGCGCCTGGGAGTTGCTCGTGGCCACCATTCTTTCGGCGCAGTCAACCGATGTGAATGTCAACCGCGTCACTCCGGGCCTGTTCCGCAAGTATCCTACAGTGCAGGATTTCGCGGCGCTCACGCCTGAGCAGCTTGAGCCCGACGTGCGCTCGACCGGGTTTTTCCGCAACAAGTCAAAATCGGTGGTGGGAGCGGCCAAGAAGATCGTCAGCGATTTCGGCGGCGAAGTTCCGGATGAGATGGAGAAATTGCTGACGCTCCCCGGAGTGGCGCGAAAAACCGCCAACGTGGTTCTGGGCGCATGGTTCAGGCAGGCCGTGGGGGTGGTGGTGGACACGCACGTGACCCGCATTGCGCGCCGCCTCGAACTCACCGAGAACACCGATCCCGCAAAAATCGAGCAGGATCTGATGAAGGTCATTCCGCCCGAAAAATGGATCCTGTTTGCCCACCAAGTCATCTGGCACGGGCGCAAGCTTTGCCTGGCGCGCCGACCGAAATGCGTCGATTGCCCGCTGGAAAGCATCTGCCACGCCGCTGACAAGACGTGGAGCACGGTCGAGGTTCACCAGAACGCGCGGCCGTAACCCGGGATATCGGCGACCGGCCAATCCGGAGCCGGGTGCATCGAGCACCTGGACGTGGCATACTAAGGGGAACGCGCTTATTGGGGTCTCCGGCGCTCGAAGAAAATACCATGTCAAAACTTGCCACCATGGAAAAAACTGCGCACTACGAACTTCGTCTTGCCGAGCGCATGTCGCGCCTCGGCACTGAAACTGCCTTTGTGGTTCTGAACAAAGCCAAGGAACTGGAACGCCAGGGCAATCACATGATTCATCTGGAAATCGGCGAGCCTGATTTCGACACGCCGGAGAACATTGTGGAAGCGGCGGTCGATGCGCTGCGCAAGGGCTGGACCCACTACGGCCCGTCGAACGGAATCCTCGAACTGCGGCAGGCCATCGCCGAAGATGTGAGCCGCTCGCGCGGCGTACCGGTTTCCTCCGATGAGGTGGTAGTAGTGCCGGGCGGAAAGCCAATCATCTTCTTTAGCCTGCTCGCTCTGGCGGACGTGGGCGACGAGGTCATCTATCCGAATCCCGGCTTCCCGATTTACCACTCGATGATCAATTATCTGGGCGCCAAAGCCGTACCCATCCACTTGCACGAGGAGCGAGATTTCCGGCTCGACGTCAATGAACTGGAAGCTCTGATCACCGACCGTACCCGGCTCATCATTCTGAATTCTCCCCAGAACCCGACCGGCGGCGTGCTCACTCCGCAGGATGTGCGCGATATAGCCGAGGCCATCGGCGACCGCAACATCATGGTGCTCTCCGATGAGATTTACTGTCGCCTGATTTTCGAAGGGCAGCATTTCTCCATCATGTCCGTGCCGGGGTTCAAGGACCGCACCATCCTGCTCGACGGATTCTCCAAAACCTACGCCATGACCGGATGGCGCATGGGCTACGGCGTGATGCGTCCCGATCTCGCGGCTCAGGTTACGCGCCTGATGACCAACTCCAACTCCTGCACCGCCAGCTTCACCCAGATCGCCGGAATCGAAGCCATTCGCGGCGATCAGAGTTCGGTGGAGCGCATGCGAAGCGAATTCCAGCGCCGCCGCGATGTGTTTGTCGCCGGGCTGAACAAGATCAAGGGATTTTCCTGCCGCCTGCCCAAGGGCGCGTTCTACGTCTTCCCGAACATCACCAAGACCGGCTGGCCATCAAAGAAGCTGGAGACGGCGCTGCTGGAAGAAGCCGGGGTGGCTTGCCTTTCCGGCACGGCTTTTGGCGACTACGGCGAAGGCTACCTGCGCTTCAGCGTCGCCAATTCGCTGGAGAACCTGAACACCGCGCTCGAGAAGCTCGACCAGTGGACGAGGAAAAACCTGTAGGCTGCGCCCGATGACCCAGCCCAGCGTGCCGGGAGCGGCGCGCCCGACTCGGCCGCACTTGGTTATGGTCGCACCGCCAGTCCTCGATCTTTTGCCGCGCATCCGTCAGGTCGAGGTTTTCGTTCAGACACTCGCCACGGAACTTACCATTGAAACTCTCGATGAAGCCGGGTCCACGTCGATGCGCAGCGCGGAGCGCGTGAAGCCGTCCATCAGGTTCAGCGTGCGGAACTTGCGCCCACTGGCGAACCATGCCGTCGGCATCGCTCGTCCGGGGCGACCCCTGCTTCCGCCTCTTTCAAAACCGCGATGATCTGTTCTTCGTTAAATCGACTCTTCCGCACGACTCCTCCTCCGGCCCTCAGCGGGCCATCCTAAATGGAGAAGTCACATTTCTGCCGGACTAATTTCCGGGGGGCAGGTCAGAATTCATCGCAGTACGCGGTGGTTCTCGCATATTGTGGGGAGTTTGCACGTGCAAAAGCCGTGATGTTGCAAGTGGAGAACTTTGCGGAAGCATCGCCTCGTTGGCGAGACGAGTGCAGAAATCAACTTCGCCTGATCGGAAAAATCGAGCACTCGATTTCGAGCCCCAAACTGGTTGACCGGAAGATCGGAGGAAACGAGAAGTGTCCCTGCGGGTCTGGAAAGAAATACAAGAGATGCTGTGGTTCACCGGTGTGATTGTCCGTTTCACGTAGCGAGTACAATGTCGTTGACGAAATCCCTTGGCCCTTTCGTGTTCTGGCAGAAGCTGTTAGGATAATCTTCGTGGTAAACATCCGCTCCGGTTTTGTGGGCGATTTCGCCGAGGTTGCTGGAAGCGTTGACCGCCGTAGCAGTGTGGTACAGGTTGTTTTGCACACAACGGAAATGCAGGCAAGCCGCGAAATTTGGAGGCGGTTTGGGGGCGGTTCAGCCAGAAATCGCGCTCTTTTTGGCGACTCCTGCAGTTCGGTGCATTTTATGCACATCGCGCAAAGCCGCATAAATATTGGCGATTGCGCATCTCGTTGATTTGGCGAGTGGGGACGTAGTTCAGTTGGTTAGAACGCTGCCCTGTCACGGCAGAGGTCGCGAGTTCGAGTCTCGTCGTCCCCGCCATTCCTTCTTAAGCAGTTAGTGAATGGTGCTTCTACTTCAGCTTACCCACAATTTCACCCACAGCCTTCACTGAACGCTCCCGGACTCAAATCCCACGGCGTTCAGGAATTTTTCCTGAGCCGCGATCATTTCATCGAGGTCTTCGTCCGTGTAAGGTTTCTCCTCTGAGACTTTTCGGGAAAGGAAGAGGGCTCGTCGGTGTCCCAAATCAAGGATTCTGGACAAAACCTTCTCGACTTGGCCAGCCGCTCACCAGGGGTTGTGATGGGACTCACTGCGCCGCGTGCGCAGTTGCTATAGCCTGCAATCAGTAAGAAGAGAGACTCTGTCCAATCCGTCTGTGCCAACGGACGGAGGGGGGAATGTTATGTTGCTGGCTCTCTGGGTGTTGCTCTTGCTGGTTTGCGCCTGTGTGGTTCTTCTGCTGCCAACCCTTTGGAGGTTCGAAATCTACTACCGTTTTCGCGGCAGTCGGAGAGTCACCTGCCCAACTGCGAAACAGCAGGTTGCCGTAAGCTTCGATGCGCGGCAAGCAGCCGTTACCGGATCAGTCGCGAAGCCTGATTTGCGCCTTGCCAACTGCTCGCAATGGCCCGCGATGGCGCGTTGCGCCCAGGATTGCATTCCGGAAGCGCTGCAAGCGCCGGTTTCGACCGAAGGCGAAGCCGGGCTGCCGCGAACGAAGCGGATTTATCACCTGCCGGTGCTGATCGCCACGTTTGTCGCGTGGTGCGTGGGAGCGGTCTGGCATTCGTATTACCTGTTTCGCAAGCCGTGGATGGCCGCGCTGGGGGTGACGCGGGCGCAACTGCGGCCCCTAGTGTGGACCTGGTCTCCGCATCTGCTCAGTCTGGCAGTCTGCGTTTTGTTTGCCTACGGCGTGGCTTGGCTGCTCATGTGGAGCAAGCGGAAAGGAATGTGGCGGGGGATCGGCTTGTCGGCGATTCTCTGGCTGGTGGTGGGAGTGGCGGCTCTGGCCAGCACTGGGTGGGCTGTAATTCCTCCGGATTTGCTACGGATTGAGATTGGGTATACGTTGTCGGCAAGTGTGATGGTCGGAGCGATCATTGGCGGCTTGACCGGCATGATGCTCCGGCGCGCCGCCGCAGCCTGAGCCGTCGGCGGAGGGAGGTCGGCATGAAGTCGCTGCACTTTCGCACGCACGAAGGAGGGTATTGGCACTCCCATCCCGGCCACGGGATTTTCGCGTTAATCGCGGGTATTTTGCTGGCGCTGCTGATCGTGCTGACGCTGGTTCCTACGGCACGGTAAAACGGGGAGTTTTTGGGCCTCCGGCGTATTATCAATCCCAGCTCTTAACCACCTGTTGTCGTCCTCGTGCGTCCTTATGCTCTTGACGGCATAATGCCGTCTATGGCATATTATTGACAATGGCCTGGGAAGTCGAGTTCTCCGATGAATTCGGCGAGTGGTGGGAGGGTCTAAGTGCAGCCGAGCAAAAGAGCGTTGACTTCACGGTCAGTCTCCTGCAGGAGGTTGGGCCAGCACTAAGAATGCCCCACTCTTCTGGGGTTGAGATGTCGCGGCATGCGCATATGCGCGAACTGCGCATTCAACACGAGGGGAGGCCGTATCGGGTGCTGTACGCTTTCGATCCCCGCCGGGCGGCGATCTTGCTGATTGGCGGAGACAAAACCGGCAACAATCGCTGGTACGAGGAATATGTTCCGCGAGCAGATAGGATTTACGACCAGCATTTGCGGGAGCTGGGTTACGAATGAGGCGATGCGCTAGTCTGCGTCAGGAGGCGAGCGCCGAGAAACGGTAGGACAGATCTTGCACGGAGAGTGATGTATGGCACGGAACTACAAGGAACTGCAAGCAAGAATGGATCCCGCGAGTGTTGCGGACAACCGCCAGCGCGTGCGTGAAGAACTACAGCGCATGGCATTAGAAGATCTCCGCAATGCCAAGCACGCCACGCAGACGGACATGGCCGAACTGCTAGATGTGCCACAGAGCTCGGTCTCCCGCATCGAGCAACGCGCGGATATGTATCTCAGCACACTGCGAAACTACGTTCACGCGATGGGAGGCGTGCTCCAGATTCAGGCGGTGTTTCCCGATGGTGGTACGGTCATCATTAACCGCTTCGGCGATTACGAGGATCAACCGTATGTGGTCTGCGTGCAGGCGGGGAAAGACGGCACGTATCGATTGCGCGCACGTCCCTGGCACAATCAAGGGGAATGCCTCTCCACCAGGGCCCTCAGGGTCAGTGGGTTTCTGAAAGCAATGAAAGCCCTGCATCTTGCTGAACCTCAAATTTCTGCCATTCGGAAGAACCTTGAGAACGGTGGTGAAACCGAAATTGGCGGGATAGCGGGACAGCGGGTCTTTAACGTTACCGACCTGGTGGCGGCGGGCTTTGAGGTAACCCCCGGGGAATAGCGGGCCGACCGATCACGTCTGCTTTGGGGGTCAGGCAGCAGAGAGTCTTTAACAACAATGGAGGCGCCGCGCGACCCTCTTCTTCATTTTAGGTCACTCACCACCCTCCTTGCGGCCGCGAGGATTTCGCCGTCCTTGGCGGCTTTTGTCAGGGTGTTGATGTCATCGAATAAAGCCCGGTCCTCTTCCAACTTTTTGACGTGCTTGCGGACAGCTTCATAGGCAGCCTGCGTGGCGGGCGCGGGCTTTAGGGGGGCGCGGAAGTCGAAAGCCTGCGCGGCGGCCATCAACTCAATTGCGACGACGTACCAGGCGTTCTCTATGATCTGCCGCGTCTTGATCGCAGTGGTCATGCCCATGGAGACGAAATCTTCCTGATCGGCGGCGGCCGGAATGGAGCCGGTGGCGGCGGGATGGCTTAACACGCGGTTTTCGCAAACCAGCGCTCCGGCGGTGTATTGGGTGAGCATCAGGCCGGAAAACATGCCGGCTCCCTTGGTGAGGAAGGCCGGCAGGCCGACCGACAGGTGCGGATTCAGCAAGCGGTTCAGTCTGCGTTCGGAGAGCGCGGCTACCGTCGTTACGGACATGCCGACCGTCTCCAGCGCGAAAGCCATCGGCGTGCCCTGGAAGTTGGCGCCAGTCAGCACCAGGTCTTCGTCGGGGAAGAAGGTGGGGTTGTCAGCGGCATGGTTCAGTTCAATTTCGAGCATGTACCGCGCCCATTTGAACGCGTCCCTTGCAGCCCCGATGACCTGCGGACTGGAGCGCAGCGAGTAGGAATCCTGTACTTTCTTGCCGGGACGCTGGAGCAGTTCCGATCCCTCCGTCAGCTTGCGGACGTTCTCGGCACATTCCTGTGCGCCAGGGTAGCCACGGACCAGATGCAGCCGCGGATCGTAAGCCTTCATGTTAGCGTTGAGCGCTTCCAGGGTCATGGCCAGCGCGATTTCCTGGGTCCTCAGCCAGCGCTCGGCGTCATGCAGTTCCAGGCAGCCCATCCCGCTGATGAAATTAGAGCCATTGATCGCCGCCAGGCCGTCGCGTTCGCGAAAAACGATGGTGGGGATGCCAGCTTCGGTCAATCCCTGCTTGGCTGGCAGTCTTTTCCCTTGATAGAAAACCTCACCCTCGCCCATGAGGGTGATGGCCATCTGCGCCATGGGGGAAAGATCGCCGCAGGCCCCGACGGAGCCTTTCTGGCAGACGACCGGGGTTACGCCCCGGTTCAACATCTCGACTTGCGTTTGCACGATTTCGAGTCGGATTCCGGAATGGCCCCAGCAGTGGGTGTTGAGGCGGGAGAGCATGGCGGCCCGCACATTTTCCTCAGTACAAGGCTCTCCGCAACCGGCCGCGTGAGAGTAAAGCAAATATCTTTGGTATTTTTCGACCTGCTCGGGGGCAAGCACCACTTCAGAAAGTTCGCCGATGCCGGTATTGACGCCGTACATGATCTCGCGCTTGCTGATCTTGCGTTCGAGCAGATCACGGCATTTGTTGATGCGGGCGATGGCGTCCGGGTGCAGGCTGATCTTTTGCCCATTGCGCGCAATGGCAACTACATCTTCGATGGTCAGGGAATGCCCATCCAGATGGATCGTGCCGTTTCGTGTATCCCGCTGCGAATGTTCACACGTCAGGACCGTCATGCGCCCTCCGAAATGCGGGAGTTTTCCCGTACAGAGCTTATTCCCATGGCGAAGTCGTGGGTATGACCCATGTCACTCTGGGTGGTGACCGCAGACCAACGGGTTGAGGGTCGGCCGTTGGCCGCCGGCCAGCCCGTCACACGCAGCTGTGCGGCTTGCACTTTCTCCGGGATGGCAGCAGAGAATAATAGAAAATGGGGTAGTGTTTAGGGGCGGCGAGGGCTGCTCATACAACACGGCAAAAGCCCGTAAGAAGGGCTTGATGCCGGGAAGGGAAAACGAGATGTCGCTGACCAAACTGAAGGAATTTCTGGATGCTAACAAAGTCAAGTATGTGGCCATTTCTCACTCGGTGGCATACACCGCGCAAGGAATCGCCGCGCTGGTTCACATTCCCGGGAAAGAGCTGGCCAAAACGGTGGTGGTAAGAATCGACCGTGACCTGGCTATGGCTGTTGTCCCAGCGTCATGCCACGTTGATTTGGCGCTTCTGAAAAAAGCTGCGGGCGCCAGTACAGTGCAACTGGCCACTGAGGACGAATTCAAAGACCGCTTTCCGGATTGCGAAACCGGAGCTATGCCGCCGTTTGGGAACCTGTACGGCATGACCGTGTTTGCCGACGAGGGTCTCACAGAGGACCAGGAGATTGCATTTAACGCTGGGTCCCACCGCGAGTTGGTGCGGATGGCTTGGTTGGACTTTGAGAGACTGGTGAAACCGAAAATGATGAAGCTGGCGGCGGGAAAACACGTTTCCGCAGCGTAAGTCCGCAGCGACCGGCACAGGCAGGCGCTTTCCCTAGAGGGGCGCAGGAGGATGTTATGGATGTGACGCTTAACTCTGACGAAAAACGTCAGTTGATGGAGATTTTGGAAGAGCACCAACGGGAATTGCTCAGGGAAATCTCAAGGGCCAAGCACCACCACGATTTCAGGGCCACGTTGCAGAAGAAGGAGCAGTTACTGGAGTCGATCATCCTTAAGTTGCAGCTCGCGCAGGCCAGAGAGTTGACTTCGAACTCGGTGTGATCGGCCGTCCCAGCCGGCTCTTAAGCCGCTGACGGAGCAAATCTCAGGGCCTGAAGGCCGGCTGATTTCCGGTGCACATCGGAGCAGCTCCGCTCCGGAACGCCAAAACCGGGCGCTCCGTGGACCCCTGAAAGCCGGGTCCCTTCCAGAACAGCTCCGGCTGCTTGAGGGGGCAATATTGCCGTGCGCTTGGAAGACCCGCCAGGCGCGTGAGATGATTTTCGACAGCGGAGGCAGCCATGCTTGAGCTCAAGGCAGTGCGGATGGAATTTCCGGCCGATGCCAACATCATTGTCGGCCAGACCCACTTCATCAAGACCGTGGAAGACCTTTACGAGGCGGTGGTGACGACGGCGCCGCAGGCCAAGTT